>Ga0209515_10003922_pt1 | contig 20586 bp, 17 predicted proteins | sample Subgroupgradi54m_FD_187454 | JGI IMG/M metagenome (GOLD analysis project Ga0209515, IMG submission 187454) | Subsurface groundwater microbial communities from S. Glens Falls, New York, USA - GMW60B uncontaminated upgradient, 5.4 m (SPAdes)... ...
ACTGCCTCACGACGCACCCTCGGGAGCTCTGGATTTTTGTTGTATGCCATATATGTCATAGTCGCATGCTTGGTTCCAAGGTCATGATACATTACGGCGACTTGCCGACTATCGACTTTTATGGTCTGAAATGCTATCCTTGAGTGAAATCTAGGCATGGTGCTTGGATGGAATCAAACTGCACATTGAAAGGAGGAATAGACAGTGAACACGAACACAGGACAGACAGTAACGTTCCCTCAATTCTCGGGGATTCGGTGCTTGATGATGCCTTACCTACAAGGCGATTCGGCGTCGGTTCCCGACATCTACGCGCCCTATTGGGGCATCGTCGATTCGGTGTTTCTGCAAAAGGGCGACATCGGCTTTCTGACGATCGACGAGTCTCTCGCCGTCGCAGGGACTCCTCATCGCGGGCAGCGCGCAAAATATGGACGTGCGTTGCATACAGAAGTGGGAAGGGTTCCGGGTCAAATCTACTGTTGGGGCGGTGGAGGCGGAGGATGGGGCGTACCAATGCCAAGCCCGAGTCCGAACCCAAAGCCGAAACCGAAGCCCAAACCCAACCCAAGACACCGCGTCACTCTCGACCATGATGTCAGGATCCTGCTCGCCAACAACCTCGACGACAGTTGCGCTGTGTGGGAAGCCGAACACGAGGAAACTTCGCTCGACGGCGACATTGGTCACGTTGCGGCTGATTATCCCTACAGCAACGCGATCTACCTCAAGGCTGGTGAAGTCCACAATATCGGCATTCTGACTCCTCACGAGAGCTTGTCGGTGCCACGAGACTTCAACCGGCAGTTCTTGCGGATCGTCTCGTCTGTGGTCCACGGCCGCGAGGAGTACTTCACTCGCAATCCTCTGGTGTCGTTCGACTAAACTGACCCGCAATCTCCCCTCGGAGCTCTGGCGGGTTTTTTCTTTTTGATTTTGATTTGTTTTTAGATTTCTCATAAAATGAATTCGGTATTCGCTTCGCGAATTCTGAATTTATTCCGCCAAAGAAAAACTTAAAATTGTCAGTATGCGTGGCGGAGCCGCTCATTTTGCCCCGCCACACCCTCGCCGCGCTCTGCGCGGCGAGGGAATGCAGTTCGAGCTATTTTTAAAATACACCGCCAGCGTTTGATACACTGAAAGCGGTTCTATTTACTAAGTAATTTTATATAAGATATGGAAATAGTAGTCCCGATTAATTATCCCGCACTGTGACAATAAAAATAGTTGGAGTTGTTTTGGTGCTTGGGGCGCTTGTCGCTATAGTGCTTGCTATGCAAGCGCCTGCCTCGGTGCCCGGTTCGGTATTCCCCACTGCAGTGGTAACTATTGGAAAAGCTATTGTGCAGGTCGAAATCGCCTCAACTCCGGCGCAACGCGCGCAAGGCCTCTCGGGCCGCGCTACTATTTGTGGGGCCCCCCTTCGCCAAGGCTGTGGCGAGGCACAGAAGGGGATGTTGTTTGTCTTCCAAAAACCCACCCGAGACGGCTTTTGGATGAAGGATATGCACTTTGCGCTCGATATTATCTGGGTCGACAGTGGTGGGGTAATCACTAGCATCGCGCACGACCTCTCGCCCGAAACATATCCGCAGTCGTTCCGCCCCCGTACGCCGGCGCTTATGGTGCTCGAGGTGGTCGCGGGTTTTGCCAGAGCACATAACATTGCCATAGGTGATAAGGTTGTGGTACAGTGAGCGCAGCGCGTTGGAAGGCAGCTGCCAATTTTGTCCGCCCTAGGCGGAGTACAACATTGAGCATTCCGAGCGAAGTCGAGGGGCTCTTCGATAGAACTCAGGGTACTCAATCTTGCAACCACCTGCGGCGGGCAAGATTGGTAGAGGAAAGTCCGAACACCAGCCTCGTCAATGGCGGGGCAGAAGGGTAGCAGGTAACCCCTGTCATATGCTGTCTGCGGGCATAAGAGGTGCGAACAGAGACGAGTCCTGCCGCAAGGCGGGAGTGAAACGGCAAAATCCTTACCTGGGTGCAAGGCCGTACTCTGGAGGCCGGAGAACAGAGGCCAGAATCCGGAAGCTTCCGGTGTCCGATTTCTGTCCTCCGGCTTCCAGTTTGTGCCGCTCGAGCCTAGTAGCGATGCTGGGCCCAGATAAATTGTCTTCTACAACAGAATTCGGCTTACAGACGCGCGCGCAGAATGTAGACGCCCCAGCTTGTTACTGGGGCGTTTGCTTTGGCGAAATCCACAGCAAAATATATGTTGTCGCTATGCTTCCTGTTATAGTAGTGCATATGAATCACTCACGACTTCTTATCTGGTCGCAGCATTTTTATATTATTGGTCTAGTGCTCGCACTTGTCTTTATCATTCCGGCGGCCTGGTTCCCGTTCCAGCTTGGCAAAGTCGCACTCTTTGGGGTGTGTCTGCTTGGTGCGGTCGTGTTGTTTTGTGCAGGCGGTGGTGTGCGCACCCTGGCTCGCAGCAAAGGGGTATCATCGGCCCTCCTTATTGCCGCGCTCCCGCTTACCTACCTACTTTCTTGGTATTTTTCTACCAACCCCTCGGTTGGGATTTCCGGCTTTTCGGTCGAGTCTGACACCGTCTTGTTTGTCACCCTTGCCGCTCTCTCTTTTCTTGTCTCCTGGGCACTGTTCCGCTCGGCCTGGTCGGCAAAAGTGCTGCTAGGCAGTGTCTTTGGTGCAGCTGCGGCCGCCTCCTTGTTCCAGTATGTGGTGATTATTTTCGGGACCGCGGCCCTGCCCTTGGCGGCTTTTGCCGACCGCTCGGTTAACCTGGTGGGCAAATGGAACGACCTCGGGCTCTTGGTGGGGTTGGCCCTCCTGCTCCTTTTGGTTTGGGTGGAGTTTTCTCATATGTCGCCTCGCGGGCTTCTTGCCGCCGGTGTGGCCGGCCTGCTCTTGCTCCTGCCTCTGGCGATTATCCAGTTTCCGCTGGTGTGGTCGCTCCTGCTCGCGTCTTGTCTCCTGATTTCGCTCTGGTCGTTTACCACCAAGCACAGGGGCCGTGAAGGGGTAGAGCAGCCTCTGCCGTGGCTCCCGCTTGCGGGTGCCGCCATTGCCGGGTTGATGTTGTTGTGGGGCTCGGTCTTGGGAGGTGGTATTACCAGTGTCTTCCCCGTTTCTTCCCTCGAAGTCCGACCCGCATTTTCCTCTACGCTCGATGTCTTGCGTGCCGCACACGGCTCTTCGGCAGAGCGGTTTTTTGTCGGTAGCGGGCCTAACGCCTTTGGCAGTGACTGGTTGCTCCACAAGCCACAAGGGGTTAACCAGTCACAATTTTGGAACCTCGACTTTACGGTTGGCTTTAGCACGTTTATGACCGCACTCGACTCGGTCGGCGTGCTTGGAGCCTTGGCTTGGCTGATGGCACCTTTGTTGGTGTTGCTCGGTATGCTGCGGGTTGTGCGTACGGCGGCTTTTAGTGCGCGAGAAAGGTTGCTGGCGCTCTCGCTTAGTGCGGGCGCACTCTACCTGTGGAGTAGCGTGTTGCTCTATGTCCCAAGCGAAAACAATATCCTCCTGGCCTTTGCGCTTGCGGGCGCCGCGTTTGGATTTTCGATGCGACACCGCGCTCCGGAAGATGAGGAGCCGCCGGCCTCGTCGGGGCGGTTGGCCCGTCTTGGCCTTGGCGTTGTTTCGCTTGTGTGCATCGTCCTGGTTTTGTATGTTGCCTTTTCTCTAGCGCGTCGGGCGGTTGCAGAGGGTTACACCAACCAAGGGTTGGCGGCCCTTTCGCAAGGCAATGCCGACCTCGCTCTTAGCTCGGCGGCGCAGGCTCAAAAAATAGAAGCCACCGGTAATAGCTCTCTCTTGGGGGTTGCCGCCGGCAGCCTCAAGCTCCAGCAAATGATTAACAGCACCAAAGAACCCAGCAAAGAGATACAAGCCGCCTTTGCAACTCAATTGCAAAAAACGATTGTCGTGGCACAAACAAATATCACCGCCTACCCCAAGGACTACCGCAACTACCTTTCGCTCGGCAACATCTACAGCCTCTTGGTGCCGCTGGGGGTGCAGGGCGCATACGAGAGCGCAAAACCATTGTATCTGGAAACGGCTACCCACAGCCCATCAAACCCCCAAATCCCGCTTGCACTTGCGCGTTTGGAAGTCTTGCATAAAAACGCCAAGGCGGCAGAAACTTATGTTGCACAGGCGCTGACACTTAAGCCCGACTACACTGACGCGATACTTTTTGTCGTGCAGCTCGATGTCGCAAACAACGACCTGCCCTCGGCTATCCGCGCGGCACAGGCTGCGGTACAAAGCGCCCCCGGAGTTGCGTCGATATGGTTTGAGCTTGGTCTGCTCTACTACACCAACAAAGACATAAAAAATGCGATCGTCGCACTCGAACAAGCCACCAAAATAGAACGAAACTACGCCAATGCCAAGTATTTCCTCGGTCTCTCGTACGCAGCACAGGGTCGCGGGCCCGAGGCTGTGCAAGAGTTTGTCGATTTACAAAAAACCAACCCGGAAAACGCCGAAGTCGCACACATCCTAAGTAACTTGCAGCAGGGTAGGCGGCCGTTCGACGGCGTTCCGCCGCCCGCAAACGTCGCCCCGCAAAACAGGACATCAGCGCCCATTTCTCAATAAGGGAAGTCGCGAGTAGAATAGCGTGATGGTCCGTTCTCTATTGGCAATCGTAGGCAAAGAGGTGCGTGGTATGCACGAAGCGGCGTATCTCCTTGCGGCTGCGGCACTTGGCTCCCAGCTCTTGGCTCTGGTGCGCGACCGCCTGCTGGCCGCGCATTTTGGCGCATCGCATACGCTCGACGTTTATTACGCGGCGTTCCGTATCCCGGATTTTCTCTTTGCCACAGTAGCCTCGCTCCTCTCGCTCTACGCGCTCTTGCCGGCGCTCTCCCGGTTGGGGCAAAAACACAGTAGCCTCGCTATTTCGTTTTTGCGGCAAGTTCTGTTTGTGTTTTTTGTCGCGATGGGTGCAATTGCCGGAGTCGCGTTTTTTTTGGCGCCGTGGCTTTTATCTTTTGTTGCGCCCGGTATCGCAAGCCCCGACTTGTTATTTTTAACGCGGCTCCTGCTTTTGCAACCAATACTTCTCGGCGCGTCAAACATCATAGCGTCGTGGACGCAACTGCGACATCGCTTTTTTCTCTACTCTATATCGCCGCTCTTGTACAACCTCGGGATTATTGCCGGCATCGTTTTACTGTACCCCCGCTTTGGACTGGCAGGGCTCGGGTGGGGGGTAGTGCTGGGCGCGGCTCTGCATATGCTAGTGCAGCTGCCATTTTTTGTCGGTGACAAACCCGCCCGAATGGCCGGAGCCGTCCGGTCGGGCGGGAAAGAGCAGCAACACATACCACTGCGCCTGCTATACAAAGAACTCTCTGCGGTGTTGGGCCTCTCGGTGCCGCGCACGCTCGCCTTGGCGGCTGGGCAAATTTCCTTACTCGTGTTAGTTGCCATAGCATCTTTTTTGACGCCTGGTTCTATTGCTGTTTTTATGTTTGCGTTTAACTTGCAAGCGGTGCCGCTCACGATTATCGGCGTCTCGTACTCGGTTGCGGCGTTCCCGACGCTTGCCCGCTTGCACGCGCAGGGTGATCGTACCGAGTTTATCCGCTACATCGAAGGCGCTTTGCGGCACATCTTTTTTTGGGCAATCCCCGCTACAGTTTTTGTTGTGGTCCTGCGCGCGCAGTTGGTGCGGGTTATCTTGGGCGCGGGCGCGTTTAGCTGGGATGCGACGCGTCTCGTTGCGGCAGCACTTGCCCTGTTTATTATCTCTCTGGCCGCGCAGTCTGCCACCCTGCTTATCGCCAGGGGCTACTACGCAGCTGGCAACAGCAAAAAGCCTCTCTACTTTGGCGCGGTTGATGTACTGGTTTCGGTCGGTGCGGGACTCGCGCTTATCTCGCTTTTCCATTGGAGCGGATTTATGCGTGCATTTATCGAGAGCCTCTTGCGGGTAGCCGACGTGCCTGGTAGCACTGTTTTGATGTTGGCGCTCGGTCTCTCGCTTGGGTCGGTGGTCGAGTTCCTTGTTGGGTTTGCATTTTTTACGCGCGACTTTACCCTCTCGCGTTTGCGAATTGGCAGCCTTATCTTCCAAAGTTTTGCCGCCGCAGTCTTGGGCGGAGCGGTTGCGTACCTCGTACTTTTTTACACCGGTGCGGCCGGGACCATCAACACGGCGTTGGGGTTGGTCGTGCAAGGGGCCATCGCCGGCGTCTTGGGGCTTGGGACAACCGGGCTTGTCTTGGCACTGCTTAAAAATCAAGAACTGGCCGAAGTAGTCGGCGCCTTCCGCCGCCGCTTTAAAGACACCCCCGGGGTGCCGCTCGAACCCACTGACATTTCCTCGTAACCATTTTAGCGTGCCGTTTTTTGTAAAAATGGTAGACTCGGGCGTATGCAACAAATTCGTAACTTCTCGATAATTGCCCACATCGACCATGGGAAGTCGACCTTGGCTGACCGGTTTTTGGAGTTAACCGGCACGATAGAAAAACGCAAAATGCGCGACCAAGTCTTGGACTCGATGGAGCTTGAGCGCGAGCGGGGCATCACTATCAAGATGCAACCCGTGCGGATGCACTGGACCCCGCCACAAGGTTTAACCTTAACTCCGGGCTCTACAAGGTTAAACCTTGTGGCGGAAGCGGAATATCAACTTAATCTAATAGACACGCCGGGGCATATCGATTTTTCCTACGAGGTGTCGCGCGCTCTCACGGCTGTGGAAGGCGCCGTGTTGTTGGTTGATGCAACGCAGGGCGTACAGGCGCAAACGCTGACCACGCTGCGCAGTGCGCGCGAGTTGGGGCTTGTGATTGTGCCAGCGATATCAAAAATAGATTCGCCATTGGCCCAGAGTGAGGATGTCAAAGGGCAGGTTGCCCGCTTGCTTGAAGTCGACCCCGACTCTATTTTGCTCTGCTCGGGCAGGACAGGGGAAGGGGTAGAGGCACTCCTGCAAGCGGTTATCGAGCGCGTGCCGCCTCCACGGCCGCCGAAAGCAAAAGTTTCTGGAGTTCCGTCTTCAGAGAAATCTGTTTCAAAAAAGTCTTCGGATCTCTTGTCTGCACCCCGAGAACAGAACTTTCTTGAACAAAAACCAGATGACGCTGTAGCAAAAGTTTCTGAACAAAAGTCCGGCCTGCCGGGGGCAGGAGACCCGAGGACTTTTGAGAAGAAAGCTTTTGCGGAGGGTTCTTTATCCCCACGCGCGCTCGTTTTCGACTTCCAATACTCCGACCACCAGGGCGTGATTGTATATCTGCGTTTGTTTGACGGCACTCTCAAAAAAGGTGACACACTCGAGTTTGCCGCCACGGGCAAAAAGTTTACCGCGCTCCAAGTCGGCACCTTTTCTCCCACACCGGTTGCACTGCCCGAGGGCTTGGGTGTCGGCGAGATAGGCTACGTTGTAACCGGCATCAAAGAGCCGGGCTTGGCCCGGGTCGGTGATACCGTACGCGCCTTTGCATCTAAACAAACCCCCTTGCCAGGATACGCCGAGCCGCGGCCGGTAGTGTGGGCCAGCCTTTACCCCGAAAGTCAAAACGACTTTGTCGCACTGCGCCAAGCGCTCTCACGATTGCGCCTTAGTGACTCCTCGCTCTCTTTTGAAGAGGAGTCCTCGGGGATGCTTGGACGCGGGTTCCGCTGCGGTCTGCTGGGGATGCTCCACCTTGAGATTGTTACCGAGCGCCTGCGGCGCGAGAGCAACCTCACCCTGGTGGTGACTACTCCAACTATCACCTATGAAGTAGAAACAAAAGACGGCAAACGCCTCACGGTCTACTCGCCGCCGCAGTTCCCCGAGTTTGGCGATATCAAACAGGTCTGGGAACCGTTTGTCGCGGCAGAGATTTTGGTCCCCACCAACTATCTCGGGAGCCTGATGCCCTTGTTGTTTGCACACGAGGCTACGGCCGAGTCGACGGCCAACTTTTCCGAAGGACGGGTGATTGTAAAAGTCGTGATGCCTTTGCGCGAGCTGATGCGCAATTTTTTTGATGAGCTAAAAAGTATTTCTTCCGGCTACGCGTCTATTTCCTGGGAGTTACGGGAGTTGCGCGCGGCCGACGTGGCGCGACTCGATGTGTTGGTGGCCGAGGAGTTGGTGCCCGCGTTTTCGCGTATTGTGGCGCGGCATCGTGCCGAGGCAGAAGCGCAAGCGGCGGTAGAGAAGTTGTACGAGATTCTGCCACGGCAGATGTTTGCAGCCAAAATACAAGCGGTGGCGTTGGGCCGCATTATGGCCTCGCGTACGCTCTCGGCCCTGCGCAAAGACGTTACCCAGCATATGTACGGCGGCGATATCACCCGCAAGATGAAGCTGCGCGAAAAGCAAAAGAAGGGAAAGAAAAAAATGGAGGGCCGCGGGCGGGTCAACATCCCTGCCGAGGTGTTTTTAAAGATGGTCAAAAGCGATTAGCTTTTGACCCTGAGCGAAGCCTGCCTGCCGGTAGGCAAGTCGAAGGGTTCCTTAAAATAGGAGCGAGAAGTACGAGACAAGCATACTCACGATAACGAGTACGCCCAAAACCCCGGTCGCTATGCGCATATTGCGCTTTTGGTTTTTCCCGAACATATACGCATTGTATACTAGCAGATATGCGGGAATTTAAAAAGCGGCGCGGCCAGCAAGGCGAGATAGTACAGCTCGGGCTGCGGGCGCTTGGAACACTCGCCCTTTTGGTGCTCGCGGCGCTTGCGGTGCACAGTGCGTGGGGTATGTACACCAAGCTCGCCGAGGCCTCCCAGGGCCAACGGTCGGCTGAAGCGGAGCTTGCCGCGCTCACACAGCAAGAGGTGCGGGTCGCACGCTCGGTAGGGGAGATCGCCTCAACCCGAGGGGTTGAGGCGCAGGTACGCGAGCGTTTTGGGGTCGCCCGGCCGGGCGAGGGGGTGATACAAATCGTTCGCGACACCCCAACTTCAACCGCGCAAGCCACAACCAAAGAGTTTTGGTGGCAGAGAATATTCCACACGCTCTTTGTGTGGTAAGCTTTTTGCGGACATATAGGGAATCTATAGGGCGCGTTCGGCAAACATAAGAGCGGATATAGTTTAGTGGTAGAATAGGTGCTTCCCAAGCACCGGGCGGGAGTTCGATTCTCCCTATCCGCACCAAGTTCGAAATGATATACTCTGTCTTGTAGTAATTAAAAAATCTATATGGAGCAACACGTCACGATTTACAGCACGCCGACCTGCCACTTTTGTAAAATGGCCAAAGAATTTTTTGCCGAAAAAAATGTAGCCTATAGCAACTACGACGTCGCAGGCGACGCCGCAAAGCGCGAGGAAATGATCAAGCTCACCGGCCAGCTTGGGGTACCCGTGATTGTCATCGGCGGCGATATTATGGTAGGTTTTGACCGCGACAAACTCGCCGCCAAACTCGGGATTACCGAGTAGTGGTACAGCCCCCGTAGTTCAATGGATAGAACAGCCCCGTCCTAAGGGGTCGATGTGGGTCCGATTCCTGCCGGGGGCACAAGATTCGAAAAAGCAAATTGCTTTGCTTTTTCGAATACTTGGGCCGGGCGGAGCAATGTTTCGCCAGCAGGCGAAACTGCGAGCCGGGGTCGCGGAAATCCAATCGAGACGGCGATTGGGTTATCTGCGACCCCGTGTGCTATACTATTGCCGTGGACCCGGTACTAGAGGAGGTAAAGGAGCTCGTTAAAAAAGATCTTGCGATGACGCAAGACACCAACCGCATCGTGCACAAGATGCAGCGCGCGGCACGGTGGGGGAGGTTCTTCCAAATTGTGTGGTGGGTGGCGATTCTTGCGGTGTCGGGTGCCGCGTACTATTACTACCTCCAGCCGTATGTGGACAAATTGCAGGGTGCCTACGCCAACCTGCAGGCGACCGGTCAAAAAGCGCAGAGTTTAGAAACGCAGGTGCAAAATTTTTTTAAGAATATAGGTAGCACCTCCACACAAACTGCAACATCCACGCAGCCATAATTTAGTCTTTGTGATATAATGTAATTATGACAAAATTGCTCGAACAAGCTATACAACAAGTCCGCGAATTGCCAGAGGCAGAGCAAGATGCTTTAGCCACACTTATGATTACCGAAGCGGAACAAACTCCTATTGAGCTAGATGACGAAACATGCGCCGCTATACGAGAGAGTTTGGAGCAGGCTCGCCGTGGAGAGTTTGTGCCCGACGAGGAAATACAGGCCTTTTGGAGACGCCAAGGTCTATGAATGTACGATATACGCCACGCGCTCGTGGCGACTTGGAAAAAACATTTCTGTACCTAAACGAAAGAAATCCGCAGGGTACGGAGCATGTTTTGTACGCAATAAGACGCGTAATTGAACTAACAGGAATATATCCGTATGCCGGTAGAATAACAGTTGAGCAGGATACACGGTTTTTGCCTGTGGGGCGTCATCCGTATTTGGTGTATTGGAGTATCGAAGCGGGAGAAGTTTGGATTCTCCACATCCGGCACGCATCTCGCCAGCCCTGGAAGAAATAGGGGATGAAAAACCAGTTTTGATGTGCTATAGTTTCTGCCACGCTCGGGTAGCTCAGTTGGTAGAGCATTTCCCTGAAGAGGAAGGGGTCGCCGGTTCGAGCCCGGCCCCGAGCACCAGTTCGACTCGCTACGCTCGCTCAGGGCAAGCAAAAACTAGTTTGATTTTACTTTGAGTTTGGCTTGGCGGCCGCGGTCGAGCTTGGGCAGGCGGATAGTGAGGAGGCCGTGCTTTTCGTGCGCCTCGGCGCCCTCGATGTCTATCTCTTGCGGCAGGACAATGGTGCGGGCAAAAGTGCCCCAGTACAGCTCTTGGAAGAAAAAGTCACCAGAGCCGCCCTCACTGTGGCGCTCGCGTTTACCGCGCAGCGTAACCATATCGCGCGTGATAGCAACGTCGAGGTCCTCGGGCCGCACGCCCGCTATCATCGCTTTGATGATGATATGCGTGGGGGTTTGGTGCACATCGACGGCCAGCTCGCCGTCGGCCTGTTCCTCTTCTACCTCCACAGGCAGGTTGCGCGCGTGCTCTGCGTGCGGGCTTTTAGACGCATAGCTTGCGCCCCCTTGGTCGAGGTCGTCAAAGGAGTAGTCGTTTTCCGCACCGGCGCCGCCGGTGAGCCACTCAAACAGTGATCGTTTTGATCTAGACATAATTTAACAATAGTCTTTTGCCGGTTCTTTTACACGCTCCGCCAGCAAGAGTAGGGCAATAATTCCACACCAGATGCACAAAAACACCCAAAATGTCGCGCCCCCTCCTCCAAGTATAAAAAAGTTAAACAGCGTATGCAACCCGATTGCGAGGATAACTCCCGCCAAACCGGCACTGCGGCGCCACGCGGCGGGTTTGTAGTAGGCAAGCGCAAGTGCAATACCAACCGAAGCCGAGGCGAGCGTGTGCAGCAGTGTCGCACCCATAAAACGCAGGTCGCCAACGACAACACTGCGCAGTATATCGTTTTGCCCTAAAGGTCCAAACAAGAAGAGCATATTCTCGACTGCCGAAAAGCCAAGTGCCGCCGTGACCATATAAATCAGCGCATCCAGCGGCTCGTCGAACACGCGCCATCGCAACCCGCCCAGGTATGCGGCTATAAATTTTAAAACCTCTTCGGTAACTGCCCAGGCAAACAAGAGCGCGGTGCCAGAAACATAAGGTATCAGCCACTCCTCGATAGTAAGCGTGGGTAGTACCGCCAAGCCGCCCAGTACAAAACACAGGAGTATGTAGCGTTTGGGTTCGGGCTGGCAGCGGTCTTCGAGCAACCAAAAAAAGAGCCACACAAATGCTGGCAACACACCACCCAAAAAGGCAAGAAACAAAAAAAGGGGAGACACCTTTGTAGTATAGCGCTACTTTTTAGGCCACGGCTCGACTAGCAACAGATTTTTTGTATCTGGTAGGGAACTCCAAATCTCTTCGGTCACAAACGGCATAAACGGATGGAGTAATTTGAGTGAGTTTTCGAGGATGTAGTACAGGGTTGCGCCGTACTCGGGCTTGCTCTTGCTTTCTTCGATAATTTCGTCGGCAAACCGGTGCCAGACATACTGGTAGAGCTTCTCGAAAGCAAGGTGTATATGGTACTGCTCCAGCTCTTGCCCCACCACGGCCGCAAGCGCATCAAACTCTGCTTGTAGTTCCGGCTGTATTTCTCCTATGCTGTCCTGCCTGCCGGCAGGCAGGTCTTGCGAGAGCACAAAGCGTGCGATGTTCCACACTTTGTTGGCAAAATTTTTGTATCCGCGGATTTTATCTTCCGAGAGTTTTAAGTCATTGCCTGGCGCGGCACCCACCAAAAGTGCCAGGCGTACGGCGTCGGCGCCATATTTTTTACTCATATCCAGAGGGTCGATGATGTTGCCGAGGCTTTTGCTCATCTTGCGGCCCTGCGCGTCGCGCACCAACCCGTGCAAGTACACCTGGCGGAAGGGGACCTCGCCCAGCAAGAAGTTGCTCATCAAAATCATCCGCGCCACCCAAAAAAAGATAATGTCGTAGCCGGTCTCCAAGAGTGCGGTTGGGTGGTAGGTCTCGAGGTCCGTTGTTTTTTCTGGCCACCCAAGGGTCGAGAATGTCCACAAGCCAGAAGAGAACCACGTGTCCAAGGTATCTGGGTCTTGCTCCCAGTCTTCTCCCTCGGGTGCCTCAACGCCGACATATGTTTCTTGGCCAGCCCCAGGCTGGTCGGCCTTGGGTCGATACCACACGGGGATGCGGTGGCCAAACCAAATTTGGCGGCTGATGCACCAGTCGCGCAGGTTGTCTACCCAGTGGTAGTAAATCTTTTCAAAATGTTGCGGCACTATTACAACCGCACCACTCTCAACCGACTCCCGCATCAACTGCTTTAACGTTTTGACCCCACTTTTGTGCTCGAATTCTTTATTGACGGCGACAAACCACTGCCGCTTTATTTGCGGCTCGATAATGCCACCGCCGCGGCTGTTGGTCGCAATAGTGTTTGCATACTCCCCATCGGTTTTTACCAACAAATTTTTTGCTTTAAGTTTTTCGACAATCGCCTGACGCGCTTTTTTGATATGTTGGCCTGCAAATTCGCCGGCGATAGGGAGCAGTATCCCGCGCTCGTCTATGACTTGCTCGATGTCGAGCCCGTGCCGCTGCGCAATCTCAAAGTCAACGCCCGAGTGCGCTGGGGTAATGGTCATCACGCCCGAGCCCAGCTCCATATCAACCGCGTCGTCTTTTACAACAATGGCGGTGACAGGCCCGTTAATCCACTCGAGCGCTATATTTTGGCCCTCGGTATAGTGCGCGTAGCGCTCGTCCTGCGGGTGCATCACCACGTATTTGTCGCCAAACTTAGTCTCGGGCCGCACGGTGCCGATAACAAACGGCCCGTACTGCAAATAGTAAAACGGCGTTTGTTGCTCGACTCTCTCGACCTCGTCGTCGGAGACCGTGGTCTGCATTTTTGGGTCCCAGTTAACGATGCGGTCGCCGCGGTAGATAAGCCCCGCATTGTACATCCGCACAAACGCTTCCATCACCGCTTTGTAGCGAACTTCGTCCATCGTGTAGGCATAGCGGGACCAGTCGAGCGAGGCGCCCATTTTGCGGAGTTGGTTTAAAATAGTGGTTTTACTTTCCTCGACAAAAATGTCGATGCGCTTCAACAATTCCTCGCGGCCGATGTCGTGGCGGGTCTTTTTTTCTTCTTTATATAAAATTTCTTCTACCTTTGCCTGCGTTGCGAGCGCAGCCGAGTCGGTGCCGGGCAGCCACAGTGTTTTGTACCCTTGCATCCGCTTAAAGCGCACGACCGTGTCCTCGACCGCAAGCATCGCCGCGTGGCCCAGGTGCAGGGTGCCGGTAACATTGGGTGGCGGCAACACAATAGAAAAAGGCTCCGCATCTGGTGCGGTCATCCCTTTTGCAACGCAGATATTGGGGTCAAAAAAACCGCTCTCCTCCCACTTTTTGTATATGGCGTCCTCGACCGCCCCCGGGTCGTAGGGTTTTAAAAACTTTTCGGGCACGTTTCGCTCCATTTGGCTTATTTTATGCTATTTGGTGGTTTGAAGCGAGAGTTTGCCCTCAGCGCGGATTATAATGCGGTCAGGTACCGTTTGGACGCCCGCGAGCGAGCGGGCAAGCGCGGCCTGGGCAATCATAACGGCGTTGTCGCCGGTGATAGACAGTTCTGGCAGGCGGAAGGCGACTTGGGGAAACTCTTCTGTAATAAGTTTTTGTAGTTGTGCGCGGATGTGGGTGTTTGCTGCCACACCCCCGCCAAGGACAAACGTTTGGGCGCCGGTTTGTTGCAGCGCGCGGCGTGTTTTTGCCACCAAGATATCAGCCACGGCGTCTTCGAACTCGCGGGCAAACTCTGCCTTCTCTTTTTGTGTTAAAGGCGACTCCTTAGCCTTGGAAGGTGTTGCCTTGGATTTTTGGAAATCGCGCAATGCATACAACACGGCAGTTTTTAGGCCCGAGAAAGAGACATCGCAGTTGTTGGTGTTGAGCATCGGTCTGGGCAACTTCAAAGAAAACGTATTTCCCAAAAGTCCTCGGGGGTCCTCGGTTTGCCCGCCCCCGAGGCCAGCCTCGACCGGCAAACCTTGCGCCAGACTTTTGTCCGATACGTTTTCTTTTCTGTGTTGTTCTGCCAATTTTGAAATCTCGGGCCCGCCTGGGTAGGGGAGCCCGAGCATCCGCGCCACTTTGTCGAACGCCTCACCCACGGCGTCGTCGAGTGTTTGGCCAACAAGTTCGTACACAAACCACTCGCGCATCAGCACAAACTCGGTGTGTCCGCCCGAGACCAACAACCCCAGCACAGGCAGCGCGACATCCTCCAATTTCCCATCTTGTGCTAGTGACGAAATCAAATGCCCCTCCATATGGTTGACCGGAAGAAGTGGCAGGTTTTTCTCTTTTGCTAGTTTCTGTGCAAAGGTAATACCGCTCCACAGTGCTGGCTCAAGCCCCGGGCCGCTTGTTACCGCCACCGCATCAATTCCGAAAGGTGACTCCTTAGCTTTGGAAGGTGTCTCCTTGCGGAATTCCCCAAGCACTTGCTCCAGCAATATCGGCAGATTTTTTATATGCTCGCGTTTGGCGAGGTTTGGGTAGACCCCGCCGTAGGGGCTGTGCAGCGCCGCTTGCGAGAGCAGGGCCGCTTTTAGTATTGTAAATTCTAGACGCATCCCTCCTGCGTCGGGATCTCGGGCTACGCCCTCGACCAGCGCAATGCCTGTCTCGTCACAGGATGTCTCTATCGCCAGGACTTTCATCGTAAGGAGATAGTATACAAAAAGTGCTTTTTTTGCTATCGTTTTTTTGACGCGCGGTTAGCTCAGTTGGTAGAGCATCCCCTTGACGTGGGGAGGGTCGCAGGTTCGAGTCCTGCACCGCGCACCTCAGCTTTTGGAACACGTCGACACTATATTGTCAATGCGGAGGAGGTGGGACTCGAACCCACACGCCCTTGCGAGCGCCGCTTTTCGAGAGCGGTCCGTTACCAATTCCGGGCACTCCTCCTTTGTTTGGACAGAAAATATTGTTCAGCCCTCCTCGTGTGTTTTGGATTTGAAGATCCAACTACCTTGAAGTAGCTTTGTATTTCCGCCTCGCGTCTTAAAAATACAGTATATTTGGTCTTTTGTGTAGGGTGGAATCCAAGGGACTCCAAAGTGTCCTTAAAATCAAGAAGAAGCGGGAGTGAGCGATTCGTGAACGCTATACCTATATTTTCATACAAACGAGCTTTAATTATATGGCGGTCTACATATACACATCCATCGGTATCAAAAACACCTCTTGTAAACGCAAGACGATATTTTTTTCGTGCAAGAACCCAACTCGGCATACATACACCACCTTTAATTTTGTGTCCTCGTACCATGCCTTTTTTGACTAGTATCTCCCCAACGTTTTTTGAGTTAACAACAACTACGCACGCTTTACAGCTAGAACGAAAGGAAAGCGACGCGCGGATAGGGAATAAGCGTTCAAAAAGAGCTTTAATATGATGTGCGTGTTCGAGGTCGGTTTCTGAGTTTGTAGATACTGATGTTTGGTATACATCTATGTGTCCGTCACCCGCAATAATTCCCAACAACTCGGCTAGGAGCGCCGATTCGCGAGGGAAGGGAATTGGGCGTAAAACGATAAATCCATTTGGTTTGGGCTTTTTCTGCTGGGCCGCGACAGAGTGCACCCCACCTAATCTTCTTCCTTCCGGTGTACCAGGATTGCCGTGTAAACGCACCCGCCCCAACCCACCCTTTCTTCCCATGTGTTGATTATATAAATTTCGAGTACATATATCTATACCCCTCTGTTAGTAACTTCTTGTGAGAAGTTGTCTCAAATGATATTCTCCCAATACGGCTCCATCGTCTAACGGTTAGGACGAGAGCTTTTCAAGCTCTAAATCGGGGTTCGATTCCCCGTGGGGTCACCATCATCGGAACTAAATCCTGAAAGGGTGCATTTTGGTATTGGCTTTCCTTGGTGGGGGGCAAGGAAAGCCAATGCATTTTTGCCGTGCCGCGCGCTTCGCGCGCGTTGAGAGTGAGGTTCGAGCCGAAGATTTTTTGGAGGGAGGATTTTTTCAAAGGAAGGTCTTCCGATTTGGCGATTTCTCCCATAGTTTGCGCGTCTTGTATCCACTGCCGGAGAGGTGCGAGCCAATGCGCGGCATCGCACTCAAACTTGAGGACTTTGTCCTCAAGTGCTCGCCGCTCGTCGGCGAGCGAGCGCTTGCGCGCGAGATACTCGGCGCGGTCAATGTCTTGCTCCACGAACAAGTCAGTGAGGCGGGCGATTTTGCCGTCGCAGACGGCAATGTCAGCCCGCAAAGCGCGGATAGACGCTTCCGCGCTCGTGGAAGCGTCGTGTGCGTCTTTTTCCGCCATACGCTCCATTTCCGCCGCCCATTCGGGCGGCAAGTGGAAGAGCGCGAGAAGCGCGGAAAGTTCAGCGTCGAGCGCCTCCTCGCGCATATACATTGCGGAACACGCACCACGCTTTTTGGTACATCTGTAATACACATAGCGGTGCGTGTTGCCGTTCTGTTGCGTCTTCGTTTTCACCTCGGCGGTGATGGAACATCCGCACTCGCCGCAGGCGAGTAGCCCGCAATACGCTTGCGGATTGTTTTCGGGCGGGCGGTTCTTGTTGCTCCGCTCGCGGAGCACTTTCTGTACTTTCTCAAACAGTTCGCGCGAAATGAGCGGCGTATGCGTGCCGTCGTACATCTCGCCCGCGTAGCGGAAGCGTCCGGCGTAAAAAGGATTTGAGAGTAGGAACGCGATTTGCTCGCGCTTCAGCGGCTTGCCGCCGCCTTTCGTCCACCCGCGCGTCGCGCCGGTCATAATGTCGCGCTCAAAAAGAAAGCGCGCGATGTCGTCATAGCGGGATTTGCCTTCGGCGTATAACTCAAAAGCGGCGCGAATAATCGGCGCTTTCTTTTTGTCTACGATAATGGAGCGCGTGCGTACATCGTTGCGATAGCCGAGCGGCGCGATGCTTGGGTAGACGCCCCGCCGCGCCTTGGCGCGGAGTCCACGCGTGACATTCGCGCTCAAATCGCGCACATACTGGTTCGCCATGCCGAACTCTACGGACATGAGAAGCACATTATCGTGCGGAAGATAGACGCGCTCGTGCGTGATTATTTTCGCTATCGTCGCCTCTTGTAAAAGCCACGACACGCGCCCACTATCAACGGGGTTTCGAGACAAGCGGTCTATCTTCCAGCACAAAATACCCTGTGCTTCTCCGCGCTCAACGCGGCGCATCATTTCTTCAAACACGGGTCGTCCGGGTGTCTTTGCGCTTCGCTTTTCCACAAACTCTTCGACGACCTCCAACCCGTCGCGGCGCGCGAGTGCGCGCAACTCGGAGAGTTGCGCTTCAATGCTCAACACTTGCTTGTCTTCGGTGTCGGTTGATTTTCTTGCGTACAGAAAATACCTCATGCAAATAGTTTAGCGCATTTCTGGGGAGCAAGCATAGCCGTTTTATAATTTCTCTTCAAAACGGCTATGCTTGGTGCGTGCGCACGGGCGGGCGGGGCAAACGCACATATAAAATGCAGACCTTCCTAAAATCCTTCCCTTCAAAATCTTCGGCTTCGTATTTTTTGCACCTCGCTCTCCACGCGCGCAAAGCGCGCGGCACGGCAAAAATGCATTGGCTTTCCTTGCCCCCCACCAAGGAAAGCCAATACCAAAATGCACCCTTTCAGGATTTAGTTCCGATGATGGTGAGAGTATACCGCGCCGCTAGAACCTATTTCCAGTCGCGAAACGACTGATTCGCACGCGCGGGAGCGCGTGGTGGCTTGAGAGTTTTTCGTACGCTCCACTCGCGCTGGAGAGCGCCTCAGCCGCGCTCGCGGACTCGCGCGGGCAAACCCAAAAACTTCCTTCCATTTCTTTGCACGGCTCCTCCCCCGACCCCTCCGCCGAAAGGCGAAAAGAGGAAAGGAAGTTTTTGGTTTGCGTTGCCGCATCTATAATCCAATCTATCACGGCATGTGGATCTAAATTCGTGCTAATCTATAGTTATTAAAAACCAGCTGAATTTACTGGCATGTCAAATATAATTTTACGAGCCCTATTTAGGCGATTGGCGCAACATTCTCATTATTCTGCAAAAGTAATATTCGCCAATGGTTCCGTATACGAAAGTCACCCAGGTAAGACGCCAGATTTCACGCTCAAGTTTAAGAAACGCTGGGCTCAGTGGTGGTCCATAGTTTTCTTTAACGACGGTGCGCTTGAAATGTATGTGAAAGGACACCTCGACGTGTCGGGCAAAGAGGCATTTGGAAAAATCGCTGTGCTTGCGTTTTCGGCATTTGTACACACGCATAATGAATCAAAGGACAGCTTTCCAAATCCGCTGATGTCGCTGCGAAAGTGGTGGCAAGAAAAAACCCAAAATAATACAAATCGTGAAGTCGCAATGAGCAATGCTGATTTTCATTATGCAAATCATCCAGCACTGTTCGAACAAATCTTAGGAAATACCGTCGGCTACTCGGAAGGATATTGGACACCAAACACTAAGACACTTGATCAAGCCAAACACAATATCTATGAGTATATCTGTCGGAAACTCCGGCTAGCGCCTGGCATGCGGGTTGTCGAGGTGGGGCACGGGTGGGGATTTATGACCATCTATATGGTTAAAAACTACGACGTCGATGTCGTCGTCTACAATCCAGTCAAACGACAGAACGATTATCTCGAAGAACGCGCCAAGCACTATGGAGTTAGTGACCGCATCAAAATCATTCTTGGCGACCATCGCGATATTGCGAAAGAGGCAGGATCGTTTGATCGATTTGTAACGATTGGCGTCCATGAACACCACGGCTATGATCAAAAACAGTACGATTTATGGTGGAACAGCATCAAGACAGCACTTAAGCCGGATGGCATCGGTGTTATATCCACTTCTGGATACCTAGAAAAACATTATACGAAATATTTTACGCTGAAATACATTTGGCCGGGCGGACACCTGCCGTGTCTGCCTGATGAGTTACGAGCTTTGCAGCATAGCGGTCTAACCTTGATTGAAATAGAAAATCTTTGGCCGCACTACCAGAAGACAACAGCATATTGGGACAAACTTTTTGAAAGGAATTGGGACAAGATCCAAAAGGCCGATCCGGAACATTTTACAGAGCAATTTAGGAGAGCTTGGACTGTCTATCTCGGGACGATTACAGAAGTATTTTCAAGCGGTCTGGACAATTATCATATCATTTTTGCCAACGGCCGAAATACGACGAACTACCCGTGGACGCATGAAGGAAAATACTTAGGAAAATTTGCAGAAGGAGAAGACAAGGTTGAGTGTTATAGCATTGCGCCAGAATATGTTGAAACTGAGACTCCAAACCCGATTTCCGTAGAGGAAATTCTTACTATCGGGAATGAGATCGGTTCCTCGCCGACCGAAGAAAAGAATGCGCTCGGAAGTTAAATCGAGCGTTAAGGTAGAAATCCCAAAGCGCTGAAAATGGGCCTGATAATATTCGCGCCAAGAGTACGTTAGAAACGCCGTTTGATATGAATGCTTCGGAAATAAGCGTGGCGACCACCATGCCGCTGGTTAGAATAAGGAGGAAGTATCCATATTCAAGCTCTGGCGTGCGGCCAGAACGCTTGAATACCCATGCGTGGCAAATGACCCATTGCACTACCGTGGTCAAGGAAAATGCAACTGAAATATTGATATACGTCGGCAGTGTTAGCGTAGTTTGCAGTAGCCAAAGGACAATGAGTTCGCAACCAAAAGACACCAGCCCCGAAATTCCATAGCGCACCAATAATCCTAACTGGTCTCGAAATTTTCTCACATGGTTAAGTATATCGCGGTTAAGGGAGCCATCCCCGCCGTTTTATAATGTTCCTCAAAACGGCGGGGATGTTGTGCGCGCACGGGGTGGGTGGGGCAAGCACATATCAAATCTGCCTGCGCCTTAGCGCAGACCGCATTGTATTGCGCCTCGGGTTGCCGCAAGGTTACGGAGCAAAGGGCTTCATTTGATGAAATCATTTGTTGCCCTTTGTGGAGTTTCCTTGCGGCAACGCAAACCAAAAACTTCCTTTCCTCTTTTCGCCTTT
>Ga0209515_10003923_pt1 | contig 20582 bp, 25 predicted proteins | sample Subgroupgradi54m_FD_187454 | JGI IMG/M metagenome (GOLD analysis project Ga0209515, IMG submission 187454) | Subsurface groundwater microbial communities from S. Glens Falls, New York, USA - GMW60B uncontaminated upgradient, 5.4 m (SPAdes)... ...
GTACCCGCCATTTTCGAGAATAGCGCGGGCGGCTTGGATACAAAGAGCCTCGCCGACGCTTTTGTTCGAGTTCACGATAGAAAGCGAACACTCGATTTTGTGCGTTGGAGCAGAGCTCTGCGTAGCGCGGTTGTCCATCCAAAGCATCAGAGGCTGGGGAAGTCGCGAAAGGGCAGTTTTGCCTTCATAAAATTCCCGTAGCAATGCCGCTTTAATAGACGGTCGCCATTCTTTGTCCAAATTCTTGGTTATATCTAGGTCACTCTTTCTTACCATGGGCGGGGAGATAGGATAAAAACCGTAGAACATGGCGATCTTGCCGCTCTCTGGGCATTTCTTCAGGATATTTAAGGGCAGCTGCATAGTTATTTAGTTACTCCTGGAAATATTGAAAGCTGATTCAGGGGCAACAAACGAATCAAAGGTCGGCCAACGATATCGTTTTCCGGCAGAATGCCCCAATAGCGCGAATCGGAACTACCGGCCCGGTTGTCTCCCATCACGAAATATTCTTTGTCTCCCAACGATCTCTCGAAGTCTTCTATCTTTTCGTATTTTACGTAAGGCTCGTCGAGCTTCACTTCGTTGCCGCCAACGCCAATAATAGAAACTTTGCCAGCTTTGATCACTACTGTTTCGCCTGGCAGACCGACAAGCCTCTTAATAAAATTCTTGGAAGTATCCTTTGGATATTTCAATATGATGACTGCGCCTCTTGTCGGGTGTTCAAATCGGTAGGAAATCTGATCCACGATCAAATAATCGCCATTTTTAAAGGTCGGGTCCATAGATAGCCCTTCTACTATATACGGCTGGGCAATAAAGATGCGAAATGGCACCACTACCGCGATAACCACGATGGCAAACTTAAATAAGTCTCTCCAACTCTCTGATTCTGTTTTTGGTTCCGTTTCGTCCATTTGATGCTTCATTGTATAGGAATGCTGTGATATTATCAAATTATGACTTATTTTGTGATCGGACTCGGAAATCCTGGAACTGAATACGAGAAAAGCCGGCATAATACCGGCCGGATGGCCGTAGAATATTTTGCAGAAAAGGAAAAAAGTAAAAAAGTAAAGATTATCGAATCAGGAGAGTTTATGAACAATTCTGGCCGCGCGGTGGCTAAATTTGTGAAGAGCAAAAAGGCGGCCGCTGGTTTGATCGTTGTTTATGACGACCTAGACTTGCCTCTGGGAATTGTTAAAATTTCTTACAACAAAAGTAGCGGCGGGCACAACGGCTTGGAATCTATAATTAAAGCGCTTAAAACGCGCGAATTTACGCGTATCCGCATTGGTATTTCTCCAAAGAAAAAACATCAAGGCGAAGAGAAAGTTCTTAAATTTATCTTAGGCAAGTTCACTCCTTCCGAAGAACCAATCATAAAAAAGTCTCTGAAAAAAGCCGCGGAAGCGATCGAAGTGATAGTTGAAGAGGGCAGGGAAAGGGCGATGAATGAGATTAATTAAGAGTTAGCCCGATGTCCGACATCGGGCAAAAAATAGAAGACAATGCCGGTCCCGAAGTTGGAGACCGGCATTTTGATGCTCTGTGTTAGCACTTTCTGATATTACTGACGTCACCACACATGTCAGTGACGTTGCCAGAAAAATGGGTCACATTTCCGCGAATTCGGGTAACGTCACCTCTGATGTTGGAGCAATCGCCCCAAATCTTGGTTATATCTCCCCGCAAGTTAGACACATTTCCCTGCAAGTCCTGGTGAATGGTGCCATAGATGTTGCTGACGTTTCCGGAAATATTGCTTACATTTCCAGAAAGCTTAGATACATCGCCAGAAAGCTGAGTGACAATCCCATGTATCATTCCCACATGACCACAAATTTTGGTAACATTTCCATTGAGACGCGTTATGTCTCCAGAAAGATTTGAGACATCACCCACGATGTCCGATGCGTCGCCGACGATGTTGCGGAAATAACCCCAGACTTCATCAGATACGTTTACCAGTTGTGAATGTAAGTAAGTCTGCCTCTTCTTCTTATTTCTTCTAAAAAACTCTATCATGCTGAAATCAAACTCGAACGTCATTTTGAGCTCCTTTCCGATATCTTTTTAGCACTATTTCTTCCCAAACGCAAAAGCAAGCTTGCCCGATGTCCGACATCGGGCAAGACACCTACCCATGTCGGACATGTGGTAACCTGTTGTGTAAAATGGCTAAATATTGTAGATTCATGCCAGGAGGAGTTCCTATGGCAACGGAAATTAAGCTGCCGAGCGTGGCAGAAATTCAGGAGTTTTTCTTCGAAGTGGCTTTGTTAGGATACGCCGGAGGCGGTAAATTCATCCGGGAACATACTTTGTTACCGGAAAAGAATTTCACTTATCATGATCCGAATAAGCATCTGCTGTGCATCGATAGTTACAGGACAAATGGTGAGTTCTCGAGCGAGGAAATGATCATCTATTTTATGAAATTTGGAGAGGCGATCTGGACTCCACTCTGGTCGATGCAGTATCATGGTTGGTGCAAGGTTGAAGGCAAAAAGAAGTACATCGCTTTTTTAAAAGAGCGGTTGCGAGAAGCCTACGAAAAGAAAGTGTTTGAAGGTGGACGTGGCTATTTTCATAACGCTAACAAGAAATTGTTTTATAGCAACGAATTCCACGGAGGCTTTGAAAAATGTTTTGGGTATGAGAAAATCGACGAACTCTGTGATGACACCCAGATCCGCAATGTTTTCTGGCATCGCTACCAGTGTCTCCTGCTTTTTAAGGTAGAAGCTGATTAACTCAATCCGCTCGGATTGAGTCAAATAGGTAATGCCGGCCCCAGAAATTTGGGACCGGCATTTTGTTATTCTGGTTTCCAGGAAAGTTGCATCAATATGCCTGGAGTGCCGATGCCGAACTGGACATTACTCCAGCCGGCTTTGAGATAGCGAGATTTCAACTCTCTTTCTATGCGTCGTGTTATTGGAGACAATCCCAGCTTGTCCAGCTCCAATCTCAACACGACATCTGGTTGCCCGCCTTCTGATTTTAGTTCTGTATCAATAATATTTTCCAATATTGACACAGTTTCAATTTCAATAATACTTAAAGCGATGTCTTTCGGTCCGAGTGCCATTTGTTCTCCTCTTTTCTTAAACTACTTCAATAGGGGAACAAAGTCCAATTTTTTGAAAATGCGTTTGATTTTTTGTAACTTTTAAGTATTATTCCACCAGACAGAAAATATCCTGTTATTTCAAAATTTGAGGAGATTATGAGAGCTTTGATTAGCGTTTCCAATAAAACAGGTGTTGTGGAGTTGGCTGACTTTCTAGTTCGTAATGCGTGGCAGATACTTTCGACTGGCGGTACGGCCAAAGCCATTAGAGATGCCCGCATACGCGTTGTCGATATCTCTGAGTACACCAGATTTCCCGAGATGATGGACGGTCGTCTTAAAACTTTGCATCCTCTCATTCACGGCGGTATTTTGGGTCGATTGGATGTGGATCAGGAAGTCATGCGGGAAAATGGTATATTACCCATCAACTTGGTAGTCGTAAATTTCTATCCGTTTGAAAAAACGGTCGAAAATCTGGACTGCGATCTGGATACGGCTATCGAAAACATCGATATCGGCGGACCCACTATGGTGCGCGCAGCTGGGAAGAACTGGCGCAGAGTCGGAGTTGTGGTAGATCCTCAAGATTACCCTTCAGTAATTGAGGAGATTAAACAACTCGGGCATCTTTCCGAAGCATTTCGATTTAGACTTATGAAAAGAGCATTCAGAACCAGTGCAATGTACGAGAGAGCGATAATTACCTATTTATCCAGATTAGCCGCTGGATCTCGCTAGAAAAAATCAACCGCCAAGCAGGAACCTGCCTCGGCGGTTTCTGTGTTCATATGTCAAAGGGTATCTTTGACATCTTTGATACCTTAAGATTTTGGAATGATGATGTTTTGAATAATATCGATAAAATTTTGGAGTTCATTAATCACAAAATAGCCGCTTTGCAGAAAACGGAGGAAGCTCCCTTAAAATAAGGGGGTTAGGGGGGTTATCTTAATGGTAATGTTGCCTAAAACCACCAAATATTGTAGATTCAGGCTGGGAGGATAAGTGAAATGACTAACGAGGAGATGGCAAAGCGTTTGGGTATTGATCATGCAGAATTTGAAATTCTGGTGGCGAAGGAAATAGAGGGGGTACTTCCAAGAAAATATCTCTTTCTGAGAGACTATCTAGGTACCGAGCTTCTAGAGCTACAAAATAGTGAGCGGAGAACACTCATGGATGCTATTGAAGCAGCGTATCGACAAGTAAAGGAATTTGAAGAAGCTGAGCAGTTCATTGAGAAGCTAAGAAAGTTTGTGGCTAATCTTTGATCATCCCGATCAAGTCTCAAAGTGTCAAGGACGCGCCTTGACACTTTTCTATTTCTCCACAAACGCCAGCGCCATCTTTTGCTCTTTGGGGTCGAAGATGGTGATTTTGAAGTTGTAGGTTTTGCCGAGTTCGAGCTTTTCGTGAAGTTTTTCTTCGGAGCCAAATTCGGAGACGTGCACGAGGCCGGCAATGCCTTCTTCGATAGAAGCGAGCGCTCCATGCTTGTTGAACTTGATGATGACGCCTGTGACAAGATCGTCTTTCTTAAACTTTTTAGCCGCTTCGGTCCATGGGTTTTCTTTCATGGCCTTCATTGAGAGGCTCACTTTGCCGTCTTTAATCTCGATCACTTTGACTTGGACAGAATCTCCCACCTTAGCAAACTTTCGCGGGTCATCCACTAGGCCCCAATCGATTTCTGAAATATGGACTAGCCCCTCGAGCCCTTCTTCGAGCTTCACGAACACGCCGAAGTCCACGATGCCTGTTACTTCTCCCGAAACTTCGTCGTTTAGTTTGTATCTATCAATAATTTCGGACTTTTCGGTATTTTCCGGATCTTTCTCGGAGAAAATAAGTTTGTCTTCCTTTGGAATCGCGGTAATGATGCAGACTGATATCTTTTGCCCGACCAGCTTCTTTAATTCATCCAAAATTTTATCCTTGTCGCCGTCGTTGATGCGAGGGTAATGTTCCACTTTCAATTGAGAAGCTGGCAGGAAGCCAGTAATACCTTGCCAGGCGAGCATGAGTCCCCCTTTGTTTGCTTCGATCACTGGAAGTTCAAAGACTCGCTTGTCTCGTATAGCATCTTCCGCTTCGCTCCAGAGGAGGGCCTGTTTGGCTTCCTTCAGAGAAATTTCGATATAGCCTTCTCTGTTGTCAGAGCCGACCACTTTGCCGGCGACTTTATCGCCTGGCTTGATTTTCTTTATTAAATCTCTCGCATTAATATATTCTCGCCCAAAAATGATACCGGTGCCCCAAGGTTGAAGATCAACGTAAACTGCGCCCTTTTCTATCGCAATCACGCTACCCTCTACGATATCTTCTTTTATCGGCGGGTTTTTCGAAGAACTCAAGAATTTCGACATTACTGATTCTGGCTTGATTGTTTCTTCTTTTGTATTTGTTTGCATAATTAATTGCCGCAAGCTTCTGGGATCTCGGGTCAGTCAACTTCACGTCCCAGGGTTAGCTTTTCGGCAGTCTGCTTTTAATGCAAGTATGATATCATATATTCTTAAATATGAAAACTGCTCTAGCCGCATTAGTCCTAGCTCTATCTGCTTTGTCTGTCACTATTTATAAGGCGGAGAATCCTTGCGCTTCGCCTTTGCAATATTCAATCGGAACTTTTGATACCCAGTTTGGGGTAAGTAAGGAAGATTTTGAAAAGAAAATAGAGGCTGGAGCCAGTATTTGGGAGAAAGCTTTCAATAAAGATTTCTTTGAATATAACGCGAAGTCCAAATTTAAAATAAATCTTATCTACGATCAAAGGCAGAAGAACCTTGATTTCAAAAGAAAGACAGAGTTTGGCCTATCTCAAGCAGAAGCAGTTTTCAAAGCGCTCGATCTAGATTTCAAATCAATAAAAGCAAAATATGAGTCACGTTCCGCTTCTTATGAATCAAGTAAACAGAGTTTTCTCGCGCGAAGCAAAGCATATGAGAGAGACGTAGAAACTGTAAATGCCAAAGGTGGCGCCAATCCTGTCGAATATGCCCAGCTTAAGCAGATGCAGTTAGAATTGAACGCTTCTGCCAAGCAATTGAACGCAGAGGCAGAAGCTCTCAACAATTCTCTTGCCGAGCTGAACCCGCTTTTGGAAAAAAGGAACAAAGCGGCAAACGATTACAACAGTGTTGCCGCGGCCTATAACCAAAAGTATGGTCACGGCCTTGAATTTGACCAAGCTGAATATACTGGCAAAGAAATCAATGTTTATGAATTTTCAGGAGGCAAAGACTTGGTTACCGCTCTCGCGCACGAACTTGGTCACGCGCTCGGTATGAACCACATCGAAGACCAGAAATCCATCATGTACTACCGCACAGGTGATCAAACCGGAACTCCGACCTCTGCCGACCTAGCCGAACTAAAAAGAGTTTGTAAATTGTAAGTAGAGTATAATTAAATTATGACTAGTAAATCTCACGTTCACTATTCTCATAGAGGCTTGCGGCATCACAAAATTTCCAATCTGTATCGGTTTAATGTACACGTGCTACTGCCGTTCTTTCTAGTTTTGATTTCTGTATTTGTCAGTGCCAAATTTTTTGCGTTCAAAGGTATTATTGGAGTAGGGGATGCTAGTCTATTGTTAAAAGCAGTAGGCGCTTCTTTCTTACGCCTCTTCATCGCGTATATTATCTCGCTTGTATTTGGAGTGGCCTTGGCGCTTCTTGCCATCTCCTCCAGAAAAGTGGAGAGCATACTACTCCCAGTATTTGATATTTTGGAATCGGTGCCGATCTTGGTTTTCTTTCCGGTCATTATTTTGTTCTGTGTTTCTTATGGGTTTTTGAACGCGGCTGCGGTTTTGATTATTTCTTTGAACATGATTTGGAATATCGTTTTCGCTTGCATCGGCGGACTCCGGTTGATTCCGGAAGATATTGCCGCAGTAGGCAGAGTATTTCGCTTGAGCCTTTGGCAGAGATTTTGGAAAATTACTCTGCCCGCGCTTTTCCCGTATATTTTGACTGGGTCGCTTCTCGCCTGGGCCGAAGGCTGGAATATGCTTATCGTGGCCGAAGTGCTGAAGACTTATGTTTCCAAAAGTTTGGCGCCGAGCGATCTTTTCGGTATCGGCTCAGTCTTGGTGCAGGCTTCTGTCGATGCCGATACCAAAATGTTTTTCGGCGCAGTTATAATGATTATTCTTACGGTCGTTGTCATCAATGTTTTTGTCTGGCAACCACTCTTGCGAACCTCTGAAAAATATAAATTTGACTGATATAATTATGAACATCGAACTAAAAAATATTTCCTTTGCCTACAATCTCGAAACGGATTTTGCCTTGAAGGATATTTTTCTTTCTTTGAAAGAAGGGACCTTTAACGTCCTAGTCGGCCGTTCTGGCTGTGGTAAAAGCACTTTGCTTCGAGCTCTTGCCGGCACTCTCGATCCGCAAATAGGGGAAATTATCGCGCCGCAAAATATTTCTGTCGTCTTTCAAGACGGCGCGCTTCTGCCATGGCTCACTGTGTATGAAAATTTAGAAGTGATTGGAGCCGGGCACCGTGCAATAGAGGAAGAATTGTCCAAAATGAAAATTCTAGACTTTGAAAATATTTATCCGCGCAATTTATCTGGCGGCCAGAAGCAGAGAGTGGGGATCGCTCGAGCGCTAGTCGTCAAACCGAAACTTTTGTTGCTGGATGAGCCATTTTCTGCTCTAGACACCGACACTACTCGTAGTCTACACCAGGAACTTCTTTCTATTTGGAAGAAATCGGGCATGACGATCCTCATGGTTTCCCATTCTGTCGAAGAAGCACTTCTTCTTGCTGACAAAATTATTGTGATGAAAGCTGGTAAAATCAAAGAAGAACTGCCTCTTTCCCTGCCCCGCCCCCGCTCCGAAGAAGATCCCAATTTCCTCGGGTTTGCTCGTCGTATAAAAAAGATGATATAAATAGGGAGCAAGCCGGAGTAGTTCAGTGGTGGAACATTCCCTTGGTAAGGGAAAGGCCGAGAGTCCGATTCTCTCCTCCGGCTCACGATATTGTATAATTTAAATTCCATGGCTAAAAAGATTAATTTTGAAAAACTTAAATTGAGACCTCCAGAGAAGGAGAGACTTTTTAGGAGTGAGACTGTTGAGAAAACGATCGCAGAAGTTTCCGAAAAAATAAAAGATTCTGATTTGAGAAGAATGTTTGCTTAATGCCTGCCGAACACTCTCGATACCACGGTTCATTATCGCGAAGATAAAAATGGCAACCCGGATACTTTCATCGCGACGGGAGACATTCCCGCCATGTGGTTGCGGGATTCTACTAATCAAGTCTGGCCATATTTGAGATTTGTTCAAGAAGATGAGGCCCTCAAAAAAATTTTCCAAGGCTTGATTCGGAGGCAGGCCAAAAGCATTTTGATCGATCCTTACGCAAACGCTTTTAATAAAGATTCGAAAACTAAGGCAAATCCTTGGTGGCCAAAAGGCAAAGCTTGGAAAAAAGGTGTTTGGGAAAGAAAATGGGAATTAGATAGTCTCTGTTCTTTCCTGCGTCTTTCCGCGGCCTATTTCGAAAAGACAAATGATATTACTCCTTTTAATAAAAATTGGATCAAAGTAGTTGAAAAAGTGGTAAAAGTAATGAGAAATATAAACGAAGGGTCTATCAAGCTCTTGAACAGCAAAATTTTATTATTGGGGACAAAGAGAAGAAAATTATAAATGAGAGAACATCAAACGGCAGAAGGTACTTTTTCATGGTAGCAAAACGGAAAGAGGGAAATAAAACTGTAGAACGATTTATAAAAATACCAGAAAATGACACTAAAAAACTACTTACGCCATTTCAGAGGCAGATCGAAGTTGTTAACTATATAAAAGAGAAGGGAATCATGAACACAAGAGGAATCGTTGTGTTTAATTACAATCCTAATAAGGGAATACCATTTGTGGTCATGGAAACTTTACCGGCGGGCCATTCAAAAATAGGATTTATAGAGGGGAATAAGAGTGTTGAGTTACTTGGCGCTAAAGAAGCAGAACGAACTATAGATCAACTCAAAAAATTCCATTCTATTTCGATAAAATCTTTACAGTCAAATCTTAAAAAGATTTTGAAAACTTATCTGGGAGATTATAAAAGTTTTAAGCAAGAGGTCTTTCGCTATCTCAATAAAAAGGTGAAGGCTTTGGATGGAAAAGGTAAATCAGAATCATTTTATACCGTTTTAGAACACAGGCTTGTAATAAATGATTTGAAGAATAAAACAAAAGAATTACTAGAGCAGCTTGAACCGATTATTGACGCGAAGGAAAATCGCGAAAGTTCTATAGTACACGGCGATATGGCACCGAATAATCTTTATGTATTTGATTCTGGAGATGTTGAGCTTTTAGATCTCGAGTGGGTAGGTACATTTAAAAATAAGGCGATAGCTATGATTCTTGATTTCGGAAACTTGAGAGCTAGATCGTGGGGTAATAAAAAATTTAGAGAAGCTCTGGACAGCGCTCTTATAAAAGCTTATTGTTTAAAGGGAAAAGAAAATCTTGGTAAAGTTATCGTAAAATTAAGTATTTTGCGCTCTCTTATCCATCTTTCGGGATTTTTTGAGAACTACGATCAAGCAAAGCAAAAAGATAAAATACAAACCAGACGCCGAAATTCTACAGAACAGGACTTGGTACAAATATTTAAAAAATAATTAAAATTTAAAGTGTATCCGTGCCATTAGTCTAATCCGCCCAGATGACGAAGGTGAATATTTTATTGCCTTTGCCTAAATCTCTTTCATGCAGAGAGCTATGGCCATCGCGAGATTTTCGGACAACTTTTCCCCATTCGGATGAATCTCCCGTATCGATATCATTTGCTGAAATATCCGATGACTCTATATTATTTGCTGACGCAGGAGATTTTTTGTTCAAAGCGGTCGTTGTCGTATCGAGGTGGGCATAGATCGCTTCTAATTGGTCATAATCATGCTGGTTTGGGTGCTCATTATCTAATTGACCAAAGAGCGCACCATTTGGATCGTTGGTGTAGTCCATACATGTGCCGAGATTTGGATTGTTGAATATTTCATCTTGGTGATCAAGTCCGAAGGTATGTCCAACTTCTTGGCAGACTACAAATTGTCTCCAGGCCGAAGTGTTGTAGTGAGCGGTATTGAAATATGTATCGTTCAACCTGACCGTTCCTTGTGTTATATGACTGCCATTGACCCATATTGAAGCAATGCCGAGCCAACCGTTGTTGCCATATTTGTTGTTGCACACTTCCACCCGGCCATTAACAGGACGACAAGTTTTTGAGCTAGTATGGCCTGGAGTAACGGTAGTGTTTAATACACTCGATACACTCCAATCGCTTGATGCGATAGCGAGACGTGCGTCCCATATTGTTGAGACATTATCATCAAGCTTCAAATTAAGCGGATTTGCGTTTCGGGCCCAATGATAGCCACCCCATGAATGGTTGGCATAGGCGGTTGTAGCGAATGTACCGACGGAAAGCAAAACTACTACTGTCATAAACTTGCCTAAAAAACGAAATAGTGTTTTCATAAAATTATTACTAAATTATTTCAAAACTAATACTCTGCTATTCTAGCAAATCCACCTAACCATGGCAACAATGGTAATTTGTTAAGAATTTTGATAAAGTGGGGATTATTATTTTAATTTAATCTGAACCTATGGCAAAAAACATCATTATTTCATTATTGATTATCGCAGGACTCGTAGTAATAGGAAAATTTGCTTTTAACCCTAGCCCGAAGTCGGACATCGGGCAAGATTTTGCTAAATCGGGCGCGACTTCAACTGTGCCAATCGTAGAGACGACCACTCCAAAAGCTTCAACGACTCCAACAATTAAAAATAATCCAATTAAAAATCATATGATCACAATAGAAACAAATTACGGCAAAATCGTTTTTGAAGCCTATGATAAAGAATCGCCGAAGGCGGCGGAAAATTTCGTGAAGTTGGCGGAGAAAGGATTTTATGATGGGCTAATTTTTCATCGCGTCATCAAAGGCTTCATGATCCAGGGTGGGGATCCGACGGGGACTGGCTCTGGGGGTCCAGGCTACCAGTTTGCGGATGAAATTGATCCGAATGCCGCGCTTTACAAAACCGGCTACAAAAAGAGCATTGTGGCTATGGCGAATTCCGGGCCGAATACCAACGGTAGCCAGTTCTTCATCATGACCGAAGATTATCCTCTGCCGCCCAAATACACAATCTTTGGCAAAGTAACTTCAGGCCAGGATGTAGTCGACAAAATCGCAAACGTCAAAACTGGCGATATGGATAAACCTCTCACTTCTGTGACGATGACGAAAGTAACTGTAAAATAATCATTTATTAAACAAGTTCTTCATATTCATTACGTCGCCTTTGAAGCCGCCGTAGGCAGAGATGGCTTGGTCGATGTAGGGCTGGATGTAATAATAAGCTCCGATAGAGACGGCCACGATAATTACCCAGTAAATAGCGCGGAAAACCTTGCTCCAGAACATGGACTTTTGGATCGAATTGAGCATTTTGTTGTTCTTCTGTTCAAGTTCAAGCACTTTTCTTAAGGTATTTTTGTCTTCTGGATCCATCTAGTATATAATATCACAACCAATTAAAATAAATATGCAAAAAATTGTAAAAATATATTCCACTCCGACCTGTCATTTCTGCAATATGGCCAAGGAATTCTTCGCTGAAAATAACATAAAGTATGAAGCGCTTGATGTATCGACCGATGTGGTTGCGCGTAATGAAATGGTAGAACAATCTGGGCAGTTAGGCGTACCAGTAATCATAATCGGCGACGACCTTATCGTCGGATTTAATAAACCAAAAGTGGCGGAGCTTTTAGATATTACCCTCTAACTTTCACTTTTGTCTGCCTGTTTTTGTTGAGCTTAGGTAGGCGGAGGATAAGGAGACCGTGCTTTTCGATGGCTTCGGCGGCGTCAACGTCTATTTCTTGCGGCAGGACGATTGTGCGGGAGAAAGAGCCCCAGTAAAGCTCTTTGTGCAGGTATTCGGACTCATCGATTGTGCGTTCTACTTCTCTTTTGCCCTTAATACTGACCATGTCCCTCGTGATAGAGACGTCCAAATCATCCGGCTTTACTCCGGCCACCATGGTTTTTATTATTATTTCAGTATCGGTCTGGTAAACATCCACCGTCAATTCTCCCTCTTCCTCGCTGTCGTCCAGCCAGTCTTTACTGTTGCTTTTTACTGGAGTTTGAGGGTTCTCTTTTTCATCTTCGTATTCGTCCACTCTCATTGCTCCGGTGAGCCTTTCAAAAAAAGAACGATTGTTTTTTGCCATAACTATATTTTGATTATATTTTCAGCGTTTTAACTTTCTCGATCATAAAAATAATACATATAATAGAGAGCCAGACTCCGCCAAAGACGAAGAAGAGATTCTCTCCTGCTTTAATTATAAACCAGTTGAATATTGTATGCAAACAAATTGCCACGAGGATACCTGTGAATAGGTGTATCTTCTTGGATTCTTTATCTAGAAAGAAACCAAGCCCGGCGAAGATGCCGATGGTGGCTGAACTTGCGACATGCAACAACGTGGCGCCTATAAATCGCATATTGCCGCTAATAATACTCTGTGTAAGATTCTCGGAATTGAGAGCCTTAAGCAAAAAAAGCGAATTTTCCAGAGCGGAAAAGCCTAAAGCGGCCGAGACGAGGTAAATAAAGGCGTCAATTGGCTCATCGTTGTCAATGTTTTTCCGCAATGTGGAAAAAAAGCCTGCTCCAAACTTCAATATTTCCTCGGTCGTCGCCCAAGATAATAAAGTGACGAGAGTAATTACATTTCCGAAGAATCCATAGAAGAATTTCTCGATAGGCAACACCAGAGCGACCGAAAACATGCCGCAGACGAATGCCGCCAATATTTTCCTCTTCGGTTCAGGACTTTTCCTATCCTCGTGCAACCAGAACCAGAGCCACAGGAGTGCCGGCAACGTGCCTCCGACCACCGAAATAAAAATAGTTGTTAAATTGGCCATAACATAATTGGTGCAAAATCCGAAATTCTAAACTCGAAATCCGAAACAAATTTGAAATATTAAATCAAAATAAAAAACAAAATTTCAAACAAGGTTATTTTACCACACAATTTGAAGTAAAAAACGAGCTGGACCATTTTAGTCCAGCCCCGAGTGTACACTTATGGCGTCATAAACACCTTCCCAAAAATCAGCAATCAATTGTAGGTGAGTGTTTAATCCATCCATAAAAAGATTGATTTGTTCTGAATCTTTGATGTATTGCTCGTCAACTCGCAGGGCTTCTTCTTCATGATTTTTCTCTGCTGAGGCGAGGTGAATAAGCGTAAATGCACTTTTTCAATTCGTCCGTACCCGCTTTCTGACCACGCTGTACTCAAGAACTCCAGTTTGTCTTTGAGACCAGGGGTGTGAAGTGCCAGAAGAAGCAAGGTGTCGGGGAATGACTGTACCCATCCGAAGTACTCATTTGTGAAAATAAGAAACTCCGGGAGGGTTAATCTGCATTCAAGCCAAAGTTTGTAAAAGGAATTGTTCAAAGCTTTTGACTCATGTATAATTTTCAAAATCTTCTCTCGGATATTCATATTGTCTCCCTTCCCAACCTGATACTAATATATAACCTTTGAAAAAACAATACTTATTATTTCTGTTCCGATTTTCTTAAAATTGAACCTTTGATGCTTCGGATTTCGTGCCTTATCCTAAATTGGCCATTTTTTGATCATTAGTAAATTTTTCGAATCGGGGAGCATGCTCCAGATTTCTTCGGTGATGAAGGGAGTGAATGATGGTGTCGTTTAAACAGCGGTAAGGTTTGCGAATATGGGCAATTCAACCGAAGAGAGCTTCTTACCCATTCTTTTGTTGAAATTTAGAATGGTAAAACCTTTTATTTTCTTTGTTTTTGGATCTAGTCTCAAAACAACATCGTCTGATGTTTCTTGAGAAATGATTTTTTTTGACGGCTTGCCTTGTGAAAGGTAGAACACATCAGCTTCTTTGTCGTAAAAATAATGTAATTTCATGTTTTTTAAATTATATTTTTAGTAATGTACGCAGTTAATATAAAATTTCTTGAATTGGTCTTGATCACTACGGCTAGATATTTTGGCCCCCTTACTTTCTTGTAAAATATCCTAACTTCTGAATCAGACTTCGATTGATGAATAAAATCTGGTTGCAGAATAGCCATTTTAAAATACTTTTTGAAGCCGTTTATCTCTGGATGAAATGTTAAAATATGAGAAAGTCTTTCATTGGTCAATTCCACTTTACCCAATGAAGAATCATAAATTAACATACCAACATTGTACTCTAAGAATATTTAAGTTTCAATGGATGGCCATTTTGTGATCATTAAAAGTTTTGGTTCGCCGATGATACTCCAGATTTCTTCGGTGATGAATGGCATGAAGGGATGTAGGATCTTCAGCTGTTCTCGGAGAAGGATCATAAGAATGCGTTTATCCTCCTCTTTCTTTTTCCTCTCTATTATCTTATCAGCAAAAGTGTGCCAGAAGTAGTGATAAATCTTCTCGGCGGCCAGATAAAACCTGAAATTTTCCATGTCGCTAGTAATATCTTTGGTAAGCTCTTTAAATTCATCCAGAGTTTTTTGATCTTCTTCGGATAATTTCCCCAAGGCGTCGCCTTGGGGAAGATTTTCGAGGACGTAGCGGGAAGCATTCCAGATTTTATTGGCGAAGTGCTTGTAGGCTTTGATTTTATTCATATCGAATTTGCTGTCACTGCCAGGCCCAACACCCACAATAAGAGCCATACGTAGAGCGTCGGCGCCGTATTCTTGCATAACATCTATCGGGTCAATATTATTACCGAGTGATTTACTTATTTTTCTCCCATCTTTATCGCGAACTAGTCCATGCAAATAAACAGTTTCGAAAGGTATTTGCCCCAATACATATGTGGACATTAGTATCATACGGGCAACCCAGAAGAAGAGGATATCGTAACCGGTTTCCAGAACTGTGGTCGGATAATAATTTTTTAAATCCTCTGTATTTTCCGGCCAGCCTAATGTGGAAAATGTCCAAAGTCCGGAAGAAAACCAAGTGTCTAAAGTGTCAGAATCCTGCACCCAGTCTTCTCCGTTGGGGGCATTTATGCCGCAATAAATTTCTTCTCCTTTGTACCAAACTGGTATCTGATGGCCGTACCATATTTGTCGGCTGATACACCAATCGCGCAAATTTTCGATCCAATTAAAATATACTTTTTCAAAACGATCAGGAAGGATTTTTATCTTATTATCTTGAACCGGCTCAAGCATCAGTTCTTTCAGAGATTTGTTATCTCTATCTGAAATCTTTTTATTTACATCTATAAACCACTGCAGTTTAGGTAAAGGCTCGACGATCCCGCCGGTGCGTTCTGCGGTGGAAATATTCTGATCAATTTCTTTCTCTTCAATTAAGAGGCCATTATCTTTTAGCCATTGCACTACGCTTTCTCTGGCCTCGGCCGTTTTTTTGCCCTTTAGGTTCTCGGTTGTCATCCTCGCGTATTCATCAATAACCTGCTTAAGGGGTAAGTTGTGTCTCTCTGCGATTTCAAAATCTGTGACGCTGTGGGCAGGAGTGACGCCTACTGCCCCTGTACCAAACTCTGGATCAGCCACTATATCAGCCACTATTTTTATATGGAGTTTTTCGCCCGCAAATTCTAGGTCATACTCTTTTCCAATATATTCTTTGTATCGCGCATCCTCTGGATTAACTGCTACGGCGGTATCACCTAACTTTGTTTCTGGACGAGTGGTGGAAATAGCGATGGGGAAATCCTTTGAATATTTAAATGTATAAAGAGTTGCTTTTCTTTCTTCGTACACAATTTCGTCATCAGAAATAGTGGTCTGACCTTTTGGATCCCAGTTTACGACTCGAAACCCACGATAAATAATTCTATCATCATACATTTTTTTAAAAACTGTTCTGACGGCCAAATTTCTTTTTTCGTCTAAGGTAAATGCTTCGCGTGACCAATCCAGAGAGCAACCAAATCTCTTCATTTGAGTGAGAATCGTATCGTGACTCTCTTTCGCAAATTTTTCTACTCTACCCAAAAATTCTCCTCTTCCTAAATCATGGCGATTTTTACCTTCTTCTTTCTGGATAATCTTTTCTACTTTTGATTGGGTGGCAATTGCAGCATGATCGGTCCCTGGAATCCAAAGTGTTTTATTGCCTTTCATCCTGTGATACCGAACCATAATTTCCTCAATAGCAAGCATATAAGAACTACCGATTGTTAGTATGCCAGTGACATTTGGGGGAGGTAAGACAATAGAAAATGACTCCTTGTTGACGGTTGGTAGATTATCTGGGTTAAAAAAGCCGCTGTTTTCCCAGATTTGGTAGATTTTGCCCTCCACTTCTTTTGGGTTATATGGTTTGGTTAATCGCTCATTCATAAAGAATATATTAGCATTAAACAAGGCTCTTTAAGAGAAAAGGTTGTAAAGGACACTAATTTGTCCTTTACAAACATGTCCGCTAGTTCTTCTAAAAGTCTATTCTATAAGACATATTTTGATGATTAATTTTTATTATAAAAGACAATGTTTTTTAGTATTTTTATAACCATTGCAAAATAAGGGTTTTAGGATTTATATATTATTGTAATGAGTAATATATTTTTGACAAAGCATATTAATTATGGTAGCTTCGCATTACATTAATTAACTTAATTTTAAGAGATATTATAAATTTATGAAAAACTTTACCGCTCAATTCATTTCGTTCACGATTGCAGTCTCGATCTTTGTGACACCGGCCTCGGCATTTGCTTGGAATACGCACGATGGCCACCATGGGGATAGCCCTTCCGAGTGTATTTGGGCTGGATCGGGCTGGTATGCACAATATTTTGACTATTCTGTTAAGCACCCTGATATGAATTTGCCAACCTCGGCTTGGAGCACATACAACGGCGATCCTCATTCTAAAGCAGGGACTTGGAGCAAAGACTGGTATGAAAGCAAATATGCTGTACAGACTCAAACTGATCCCAATCTAGAATTTGGAGGAAATTTCTTTCCTTTAGACTCTATTGCCACTTCTTCAGAAATAACCAACGGCCACAACTACCACTTTGGAGCTATTTGGAGAGCAAGTGTTGTAGCACCTGCCGACGATACTTATCATTATGATCTGACTAGCGACGATGATGTCTGGGTATATGTAAATGACGAACTTGCGGTAGACAATCAGGGTGTGCATTCGGCGACAAGCAAAAGCGGCGACTTAACTCTGGCTGAAGGTAATAATAAAATAGAAATATACTTTGCAGAACGCCATGTGACCGAATCTCACATGTATTTCAAATTGAGCGATACGAGTCTAGAGATCCACCCTCTTTCTCCTAAATCATGCGTGCCACCGTCCACTCCTCCTCCGCCTCCTGCGGCCATCAACACCTCTCCTACCGTTACTTTGCTAGGAGTCAATCCATTTATTGTGGCTACAGGCACTTCCTTTATAGACCCTGGCGCGACCGCAACCGATACTGAAGACGGAAATTTAACTTCTAAAATCGTAGTCTCTGGTTCAGTCAACGCTTCCACTACTGGTACTTACACTTTAACTTACTCTGTGACGGATTCTGGTGGTCTTGGCGCTACTACTACCAGATCAGTCATTATAAATGCTACTAATACCGCTTCTACCACTACTTCTCCAGCCGCAAGCCCTACCCCGCCTCCAGCTAATACTGGGGGAGGTGGCAGTTCCTCGAGTGGAGGTGGCAGTTCCTCTAGTTCTGGTAGTTCTGGATCTTCGAGTGGGGGCGAGGCTGTAGGCCGCCATAGTCACGACATATCCGATCTTTTAGCCCGCCCTATTAGCGGTGGTGTCGGCCAGGTTCTCGGAGCGTCGACCCAGTGCGCTTACTTGCGAGACTATTTGAGACGAGACTGGGACAATGACAAAATAGAAATGTTGAAGCTCCAAAGCTTCTTGAATACCTTTGAGAGCGAGCATCTTACCTTGAACTCCATCTTTGACCAAGACACCTTCGACGCTGTTTCTCGCTTCCAGAATAAATATTTCGACGATATCCTGAAACCTTGGGGTCACACCGCACCGACCAGCTTTGTCTATATCTTGACCAAAAAGAAAATAAACGAAATATACTGTAAGACCACCATCAACCTCACAGACGCGCAAAAACAGGAGATTGCTGAATTCCATGCTTATTTGGAAAGTCTTAAGAATAATCCAGTGGATGTTTCTGTTGACGTGGGTAATAATAACAGCAAGACGATTGTTTCTCCGGTCAAAAAGGACCAGAGCCTGGCTGGCAGTATTGCGAGCAGTGTGGCTAGTACAGTCGCAAGCGTGACCAACAACACCAAACTCCGCAATCTAGCTGTCTCTCTCTTTGGCACGCCAAAAGGTCTAGGCCAGATTTCATCAACTTATCTTTTGATTTTGCTTGCTATCATACTTTTGGCTGTTTTCTGGCCGACTCCTAAAGCGGGAGGCAAGGGAAGCATCATGGTCTTAGAAAAGCATCCTAAAAATCCTGTAAAAACTCAATCTACCGAGCCGATCGAAATGCCAAGCGCAAGCATCGGCTCCGAAATTCCTCCCGAATCTGTCCATGCAGAAGAGAATAAAATTATTGAAGACAAAAAAGACGATGACGACACTCCTCCCAGCATCTTCAACAATCCTGGCAACTCCGGCAACTCCTCTTCCGGCCAGGGATTCAAGGGAATAATCGGCTAATGAATCTTTAGATTGCCGTTGGCTCTCATTTCGCTAGACTGGCCGCTCTGGTTAGCTAAATAGCCAGCAATGGCGATCATGACGGCGTTGTCGGTCGTTAAGGATTTCTCTGGGATCAGGAGTTTTGTTTCTGGAAAATCATTTAGAAGATTTTCAAAATCTGCTTTCAGTTTGGTATTGGCAATCACGCCACCACCGATAATAAAGGTTTTGGGATTAAATTCTCGGATGGCTTTACAGGATTTTGAAACTAGAGTTTCTGATACGGCATCTTCAAACTCTCTAGATATTTCTAAAGCCGAGGCGTTTTTGTTGTCTCTTAGGTAATACAAAACTGCTGTTTTTAGGCCAGAAAAAGAAAAATTATAATCTCCTGAATTAATCATCGGTCTTGGGAGTTGAACTTCCAAGTGGAGATCTTTTTCTCTCGCTTCTGTAGCTAGCTTCGAAATTTCTGGTCCGCCGGGGTAGGGGAGACCGAGCATGCGGGCGACCTTGTCAAACGCTTCTCCGACAGCATCGTCTTTAGTCTCACCAATCACTTTTTTCAGGGTCCAGCTTTGCATCAATACAAGCTCGGTATGTCCGCCGGAAATCAAAAGAGCTAAGATTGGAAATTGTAAATTGGTCATTGAAAATTCTTCAGTTTTATTCGCTAAAACTGAAGCGATATGCCCTTCCATATGATTCGTCCCCACCACCTTTTTATTCCATTTTTCTCCCAATTCTTCTGCAAATTTTATCCCAGTCCAGAGCGCTGGTTCGAGCCCGGGACCAACCGTAACAGCAATCATATCAATTTGATCCATGCTCATACCAGCCTTTTTTAAAGCTTCTTCCAAAACTATCGGCAAGTTCTTCAAATGCTCCCTTTTAGCAATATTGGGTACCACTCCACCAAACTCTCGATGCATCTCGATTTGACTGTGCAAAGCGCTCCCCAGGACCTTGAACTGCTCATCCTCGGCTTCTACGACCGCAACGGCCGTCTCATCACAGCTTGTTTCTATGCCTAGAATTTTCATAATATTTCTGGAGTCCATTTATAAATATCGCCTGCGCCCATCATGACGACACAGAGAGGCTTTTCTCGACTTATTTTTTTCAGTTCTTTTTCCAGTTCCTCTGGATTATCAACAGGAATAGCGGGAATAGCTTCAGCCAAAATTTTGTTCGAAATAGAATTATCTGGCACTTCTCGGGTAATGTAAATCGGAGCAATAAAACTTTGATCGGCAAGGCGCAGAGCTTCAACAAAGTCATCAAATAAAATTTTGGTTCGGCTCAAGGTATGCGGCATGAAGACGCAAATGAGTTTCCGGTCAGGATACTTTTCCCGCAAGCCTGAAAGAGAAGCTCTGATTTCTGTCGGGTGATGGGCATAATCGTCGTAAAAAACAGCATTATCTTTTTCTCCTTTGTATTCAAGCCTGCGCCAAGTACCTTTGAAATCCCGGAGGTATTCTAACGATTTCTCTCTCGGTATGCCTAAAATTTCGGCAACTTTTATGGCCGCTTGAGCGTTTAAAATATTATGCTTGCCTGGCATATTTAATTTTTTTATTTCCACTTCTCTGTATTCTTTTTCGGTAATCACAAAACCATCTTTGGGTACTTTTCCCGCAAGCTCGGCAAAGGCGCTTTTTATATCTTCCAAATCTTTGTAATAATCCAAATGCTCGGCTTCAATATTTGTTATGACTAAAATTTTTGGATGTAGATTTAAGAAAGAGCGCTTGTATTC
>Ga0209515_10003925_pt1 | contig 20576 bp, 23 predicted proteins | sample Subgroupgradi54m_FD_187454 | JGI IMG/M metagenome (GOLD analysis project Ga0209515, IMG submission 187454) | Subsurface groundwater microbial communities from S. Glens Falls, New York, USA - GMW60B uncontaminated upgradient, 5.4 m (SPAdes)... ...
TGGGCGACCCCGTTGACGATCCGTGGGGCGGGGACAGCCCTCCGATGGATTCAGACCGGGATCATTCAACAGTACCTCTTGGTCGTCGTCGTTGCGGTCGTGGTGCTCTCGGCGATCTTGCGCCGCTGATTAATTGGTAAATATATCGTTCAGAAGTCAGAAGTCAGAAGTCAGACCCATCTGACCTCTGACTTCTGTCCTCTGACATCTGAGACTATGAGGGGTCTGCACTGATGATGCTCAGCCTGTTGCTGGCATGTCCGCTCGTCGGGATGCTGGTCGTCATGGCCCTTCCGAAGACCGGGGTGCGGGCCATCCGGAGCGTGGCCCTGCTCGCCACGGGCGCCGCGCTGCTGGTGTCCCTCCAGATCCTCGCCGGCTTCCAACCGAACCTGCCCGCGATGCAGTTCCAGGAACGCCACTCATGGATCCCCCAGATGAACATCTTCTATTACCTGGGCGTCGACGGCATCAGCCTGCCGATGATCCTGCTGACAACCCTGCTCGGCTTCCTCGCGTGCATCGCCTCTTCCACGATCACCGAGCGGCACAAGGAGTATTTCGCCCTCTACCTGCTCCTTGAGGTGGGGATGCTCGGGACGTTCCTCGCGCTCGACCTCTTCCTCTTCTATGTCTTCTGGGAAGTGGTCCTCGTCCCGATGTACTTCCTCATCGGCATCTGGGGCGGCGGCCGCCGGGAGTACTCCGCGTTCAAGTTTTTTATCTACACGCTGGCCGGCAGCCTCGCGATGCTGCTCGCCATCCTGGCCCTCTACCTGCGCGCGCACACCTTTGACATGCTCGAGCTCGCACACATCGGCCACACGTTCGAGCTGCCGTTCCAACAGCTCCTCTTCGTGGCGTTTTTCCTCGGGTTTGCCGTCAAGGTGCCGGTCTTCCCGTTCCACACGTGGCTGCCCGATGCGCACGTGGACGCGCCGACCCCCATCAGCGTCCTGCTGGCCGGGGTGCTCCTGAAGATGGGCGGCTACGGCTTCTTCCGGATCAGCTACCCGATCTTCCCGGAGGCCGCGCAGTGGTTCGGGTGGACGATGGCCGTCCTCGGGATGATCAACATCGTCTACGGGGCGTTCGTCGCCATGGCGCAGACCGACTTCAAGCGGCTCGTCGCGTACTCCTCCGTGTCGCACATGGGCTTCGTCCTGCTGGGGCTCTCGAGCCTCACGCTCGAGGGGATGAACGGTGCGATGCTCCAGATGTTCAACCACGGGACGATCACCGGCGGGATGTTCCTGCTCGTCGGCGTGCTGTACGAGCGGACGCACACGCGCGACCTGAATGCGTTCGGGGGCTTAAGCGCGCGCGTGCCGGTGTACGCGGGCCTCCTCATGTTCTTCAGCCTGGCCTCCTTAGGGTTGCCCGGGCTAAGCGGGTTCGTCAGCGAGTTCCTGTCCCTCATCGGGACGTTCGGGGTGTGGCAGTGGCAGACCGTCGTGTCCGTCGTCGGCATCGTGGTGGCCGCCGCCTACATGCTGAAGGTCATCCAGCAGGTGCTCCTGGGGCCGCTCAATGAGCGGTGGCGCTCGATGAAGGACATCACGCTGTGGGAGCTCATCAGCCTGGTGCCGCTCTTGTGCATCATCCTGGCAGTGGGGATCTATCCCCTGGCCATCCTGGGGCTCCAGGATGGCGCGCTCCAGCATCTTCGGGCGCATGTGCTGGGACACTGATAACCCCTTGTGTCATGTGTGAGGGGTCATGTGTCATGTGTCATGTGTCATATTGCCTGCCCACGTGCCTCCATCTGTGTTTTTGCCTTTCCATTACACATGACACCTTGCACATGACACAACTCTAACATGGGCGCTGTCCTCATAGAGAGTTTACAGATGTGGTGGCCCGAGACCATCCTGAGCCTCGGGGCGCTGGTCGTGATCGTGCTCGGGGTGTGGTCGAAGCGACCTCAGCCCGCGCTGACCGCGGGGTGGGTGTCCCTCCTGGCCAGCGGGGTCGCCTTGTGGCGGGTGCCAGCGACGGGCAATACGAATCTCTTTTTCGGCCTGATCATCTGCGATCCATTCAGCCTGGCGCTGCGGTGGATCGCATGGGCCTCGATCGTCATCGTCCTCCTCCTGGTCATGGCCTCGCGCGACATCGAGCCGGCCCTGCGCGGGGAATGCGCGGGGCTCCTCCTTTTGATCGGCGTGGGCCTCATGCTGATGGCGGAGGCCAACCACCTCCTCATGGCCTACCTGTCGATGGAGCTCGTCAGCCTCAGCTCGTACGTCCTCGTGGGGTTTCAGCACGAGCCGCGCTCGGCCGAGGCGTCGCTCAAGTACCTTCTCTTCGGCGCGCTCTCCTCCGGCATCATGCTCTTCGGGATGTCGCTCCTCTTCGGGCTTACGCGATCACTCGCCTTTCCGGATCTCCTTCGGGCGAGCGCCGGGCTCTCCGGGCCCACGACCGGTGCGCTGATGGTGGCGGTCAGCCTGTTGCTCGCGGGGCTCGCGTTCAAGATCTCGATGGTCCCGTTCCACATGTGGACGCCGGATGCCTATGAGGGGGCGCCCATCCCGGTGACCGCGCTGCTCTCCGTCGGCCCGAAGGCCGCGGGGCTTGCCCTCCTGCTGCGGCTGACGACGGCGCTGCGCCCCGCATGGCCCTCGCTCGGGCCGCTCGTGATCGGGCTGACGATCGTGACGATGACGCTGGGCAACCTGGTGGCGCTCGCCCAGACGAATGTGAAGCGGCTCTTGGCCTACTCGACGATCGGCCAGGTCGGCTACCTCCTCATCGGATTCGCCGTCAACACGCGCCACGGCCTCGAAGGGCTGCTCCTCTATCTCGTCGCGTACCTCTTCATGAACCTGGGGGCGTTCGCCTGCGTCGTCGCGGTGGTCAACGACACGGGCAGCGAGTCGCTCGAGGCCTTCCGCGGGCTCGCGAGGCGCTCGCCGGGCTTAGCACTCCTGTGCGCGGTCTTTCTCCTTTCGCTCGCGGGCCTGCCGCCGCTCCTCGGGTTTTTCGGCAAGTTCCTTCTCTTCGGCGCCGCGATCGAGGCCAACCACCCGGCCCTCGCGATTGCCGGAATCCTCAACAGTGCCGTCGCGCTGTACTACTACGTCAACATCATTCGGCTCATGTACTTCATCGCCCCGACGCAGCCGGCGCCCTTGCGAACTCCCGCGGCGCTCCGATGGGCGGTGGGGCTGTGTGCCGCGGCGACGATCGTGATGGGGTTCTTTCCCGGACCGCTGCTCGCCCTCCTGGGCTCCAGTACGATCGTGAATCTCCTCTGAGACGCTGATGACCGCGGATTGATCTCATCCGCGGTCATCCAGAGTTGTTCATCCGCGGGAATCCGCGTCTCTGTGTTTCTGTGTAGTGTCTGTGGCCTCTGTGGTGTATAATGGCCGCGCTGTGGCGAGACGTCAGCCATCCTCGTGGGTTCAGCAAGCCGGGTTACTAACCGCTATTCCCTTCGTGTTGTTGGTCGGCCCTGTCATCGGCTACTATCTCGGCACCGCCTTGGATCGTCGGTGGTCCCTCGCGCCGTGGGGCATGACAGGAGGGATCGTCTTAGGCTTGCTGGCCAGCGCACGCGTGACGATTCAATTGATTCAACAGGCACGAGATGTGAACTCGCATGATCGAACGTGAGTTCCGACGGGTGTGGCTGGGCGCGGCGGCAGTCCTCATCGTGTGCACGGTCGCCTCGTGGGCATGGGGGGCGCACGTGGCCGGAGGCATCCTGGCCGGAGGCGCCTGGAACCTCGCGAGCCTGTGGTGTCTCATGCGCCTCCTCGATGCGTGGCTCGGGTCGCATCCCTCGCGCCGCCGCGCGATCGGGTGGCTCCTCCTGAAATTCCCGCTCCTCTACCTCCTTGTGTTTGTCGTCTTCCGCAGACCGGCCGTGTCCCTCGTGGGGTTTGGGATCGGCTTCACCGTGGTCCTCGCCGTCGTGGTCGGAGGGATCGGCATCCAGGCCACGCGCACCGCGCTGGCGCCCCCCCATGACCGCTGAAGCCGCCCCTGCCGTCGAGCACGCCGCCCATCGCGCCGCTGAGGCTGCATCCGCACACGGCGGGATCCCGGAGCTGGCCAACCTCATCACGGTGCTCAGCCAGTGCTGGCACGGGAGTCCGGTCGTCTCGTGGCTCCACCAGTGGGAGAACCTCGTGTTTGCGATGGTCGTCGCGACCGGGCTCTCATTCATCGCCTGGCGGCATGCCCGGCGTCCGACGATGATCCCCGGCGGGTGGCAGAACCTCCTCGAGGTGCTGGTGGAGGGGATCGACCGGTTCGTCCAGAGGGTCATCGGGAAGGCGGGCCGGGTCCATACCCCCTTCATCGGCACCTTGTTTCTCTACATCTGGTTGATGAACCTCTCCGTCCTCATCCCGGGGATGAAATCCTCAACGTCGAGCCTCAACACGACGGTCGGCCTCGCGATCGTCGTCTTCTGCTACGTCCAGTGGATCGGCCTGACCTCCAACGGGCCGCTCAGGTACCTCGATCACCTCGCGGGCTCGCCCCGCGACCTCATCGGGTGGGCGCTCGTCCCGCTCATGCTGCCCATCCACGTCGTCGGGGAGTTCATCAAGCCGCTGAGTCTGAGCCTGCGGTTGGGGTTCAACGTGTTTGCGGAGGATGTGCTCCTGGCGGTGCTCGTCGGCCTGGGGATCGCGGCCGGGCTGGCACTCCACCTGCCCATCGGGATTCCGCTGCAGGCGTGTGTCGTCCCACTCGTGGTGATTTTTAGCACGGTGCAGGCGCTGGTGTTCAGCCTGCTCAGCACGGTGTACATTGCGTTGATGTTGCCGCACGGTGAGCATCACTAACTACACGGGAGGAGAACGATGCCAACAGAGTATCGGGCAGTCTTAGCGTTAACGGTGCCGTTGGCCTTGGGGCTTGCGGCGGTGGGCTCGGCGTTTGGCCTGGGTCGGGCGGTGAGTGCTGCGATGGATGCGATCTCGCGGCAGCCTGAGGCCGCCGGCCAGATCCAAACCGCCATGATCATCGGCTGCGCGCTCATCGAGGCGCTCACGATTTACGTGCTCGTGATCGCGTTCGTCCTCCAGGGGAAGATCGCCGGTTGACCCATCGTTGTAAAGCGATGTTCACACCACAGAGGGCACAGAATTCCACAGAAACACAGAAGACGCGTGGGATATTTTCTGTGTCTCTGTGGCCATTCTGTGGTTCTGTGGTGTCATGTAGCATAATAGGCTGACGGAATGCCGCCGATTCTGCAGCTTGACCTGCAGCAGATCGTTTCCCAGGCGCTCAGTTTCCTGCTCCTGCTTTGGGTCCTGCGCCGCTTCGCGTGGCGGCCGCTCCTGCACCTCTTGGATGAGCGGCGCGCGGGCATCGAGCGGGAACTGTGGCAGATCGCCCAGACCAAGGATGAGGCCGTCCGGTTGCAGCAGGACTACAGCCAGCGGCTCGCGAAGATTCACGACGAGGCGCGCGTGAAGATCCAGGAAGCGATCCTCGAGGGCAAGCGCATCTCCATCGAAGTCCAGGAGCAGGCCCGCGCGCAGGCCCAGGCGATCCTCGCGAAGGCCAAGGAGACCGTCGAGCTGGAGCTCGCGAAGGCCAAGGCGACGCTGAGGGACGAGGTGGCGGACATGACGATGGAGGCGGTCGAGAAGATCCTGCAGCAGAAGCTCGATCCGAAGGCCGACCGCCATCTCGTGGACACGGTGCTGGACGAGCTGGAGCGGGATCAGTTGCGGGCGTAAGGCGGGTGTTTTCACGGGCGCGCGTGTGAAATCTTTCACAATGGTGCAGTATGGCTGACGATCCGATCGCCACCCGCTACGCCCAGGCGCTCTTCGAGACCGCCAAGCAGGAGGGCCAGCTCGAAGAGACGCTGACGCAGCTGACGTTCATCGGCCGGCTCCTCGACGGCGAGCCGGACTTGCGCGCGTTCCTGCTCAATCCGGATGTTGAGCCGGATGACACCATCGGCGTCCTGGACCGGGCGCTCAAGGGCGGCTGGTCCGAGCTGGTCCAGTCGTTTGTCCGGATGGTGATCTCGTTGGGCCGCGCCGACTACCTCCAGCAGATCGCGGCAGCGTTTCAGGCGATCGTCGACGAGGAGCAGGGCCGCCTGCGTGCGGTCGCGCGGTCCGCGCGGCCACTGCCTGAAGCGCTCCTCGCGCGGTTGCGCACGACGCTCGCGCAGCACGAGCGCAAGGAGATCGAGCTGGCGACCGAGCTCGACCCGGCGCTCCTCGGCGGGGTGCAGATCCGCCTGGACCACCGGCTCATCGACGGCTCCATCCGGCGGCAGCTCGATGACCTCCATCAGCGGCTCACCTCAATCCGCGTGGACTGATGGCTCGACTCCGTCCTGAAGAAGTCTCGCTCGCCCTCAAGCAGGAGCTGGAACGCTACCGCTCGCAGGTGCGCCTTGACTCCGTCGGGCGCGTCATCCAGGTCGGTGACGGGATCGCCCGCCTCTACGGGCTCGACGACGCGATGGCCGGGGAGCTCCTGGAATTTCCCGGCCCCGCCATTCGAGGGGCGGAAGGCGGGGCAGGCCAGACGACGGGGATGATCTTCAACCTCGAGGAGCACCACGTCGGCGCGGTCATCCTCGGCCCCGCCAACCACATCAAGGACGGCGATCTCGTCAAGCGCACGAACCGCATCGCGTCGGTGCCGGTCGGCCCGGCCCTCCTCGGCCGCGTCGTGGACGCGCTCGGCCGTCCGATCGACAACAAGGGCCCCATCGTCACCGAGAAGTTCCGCCCCATCGAGAACCGTCCGCCGAACGTCGTGCAGCGCCAGCCGGTCAAGGAGCCGGTGCAGACCGGTATTGCGGCGATTGACGCCATGATCCCCATCGGGCGCGGCCAGCGCGAGCTCATCCTGGGCGACCGGCAGATCGGGAAGACCGCGCTCCTCGTTGACACCATTATCAACCAGAAGGGGGAGGATCTCTTCTGCATCTACGTCGCGATCGGCCAGAAGCTCTCGAGCGTCGTGGCCGTCGTGGAGACGCTGGAGCAGCACGGCGCGATGGAGTACACGACCGTCGTGGTCGCCTCGGCGGAGGACCCCGCCCCTCTGCAGTACCTCGCGCCGTACGCGGGCTGCGCGATGGGCGAGGAGCTCATGTCCAGCGGCAAGCATGCGCTGTGCTGCTACGACGACCTCTCGAAGCACGCCCAGGCCTACCGGCAGCTCTCGCTCCTCCTGCGGCGGCCGCCTGGTCGCGAGGCCTATCCCGGGGACGTCTTCTACCTGCACTCGCGGCTCCTTGAGCGCGCGGCGAAACTGCGGGATGACCTTGGCGGCGGCAGTCTCTCGGCCCTCCCCGTCATCGAGACGCAGGCCGGCGACGTCTCGGCGTACATCCCGACGAACGTCATCTCGATCACCGACGGGCAGATCTACCTCGAGGGCGACCTCTTCTACGCCGGGACACGTCCGGCCGTCAACGTCGGTCTCTCCGTCTCGCGTGTGGGAGGAGCCGCGCAGACCAAAGCCATGAAGAAAGTCGCAGGCCGCCTCCGACTGGACCTCGCCCAGTACCGGGAGCTCGTGGCGTTCACCCAGTTTGGCTCGGAGCTCGACAAGGCGACCCAAGCGCAGCTGACGCGCGGGGAACGGATGGTGGAAGTCCTCACGCAGGGTCAGTACCAGCCGATGAGCCTCGCGCACCAGGTCGCGATCCTCTACGTCGGCGGGCAGGGGCATCTTGACGAGCTGCCGAAGGACCAAGTGAAGCCGTTTGAGGCCTCGTTCCACGCGTTCCTTGAGGAGCGCTACCCGGACATCCTCCACGAGATCACGAAGACCAACGACCTCCCTGAGCCCATCGCGAAACGGCTCGACGAGGCCGCTCTCGCGTGCAAAGGGCAATTCCTGACGGACAGAAGTCAGAAGACAGAGGTCAGATGACAGATTTCTCTCTGACTTCTGACCTCTGAGTGATGGCGTCACTACGGCAGATCCGTTCACGCTTAAGAAGCATCCAGGGCACGAAGCAGATCATGCGGGCGATGCAGCTCGTCTCCGGCTCGAAGCTCAAGCGCGCGCAGGCGAAGCTCCTGCAGGCCCGCTCGGTGCTGGGATTCCTCGACGGGCTCCTGCAGCGTGTGCTGTCGGCGGCGCCGGATCTCGACCATCCCCTCTGCGCGAAGCGTGAGGGACTCCCCAGCACGCTGGGCGTCTTCACGTCTGATTCCGGGCTGTGCGGCTCGTACAATACGAACCTCATCCAGCTTGCCGAGTCGTTCCTGCGGCGCGACACGTTGAAGCGCACCCAGATCGTATACATCGGCAAGAAAGGCCACCGCTACTTCACGCGGCGCGGCTACGCCGCCACCGAGGCCTACCTCGACCTCGCCGGCCGGCCCAACCTCGCGAAGGCTGACGAGATCGCGCGCACGCTCATGGAGCGGTTTCTCTCGGGGCGCGTCGGAGCCGTCCACCTCCTGTATTCCCGGTTCGTCTCCGCGTCGGTGTACCGCCCGACGGTGCTCCAGTGGCTGCCCATTCAACTGAGTCCACAGTCCGCAGTCCATAGTCCACAGAGCGAATATATCTTTGAGCCATCACCGGAACGCGTCTTCGAGGATCTGCTGCCACGGTGGGCGCTCGCGACGTTCCAGCTCGTCATGCTCGAGGCCTTCACGTCCGAGCACAGCGCGCGGATGATCGCGATGAAGAACGCGACCGACAATGCCGAGGAGATCCTGAAAGCACTCACGATGCAGCGCAACAAGATCCGCCAGGCGTCGATCACGAAGGAGATCAGCGAGATCGTCGGCACCGCGGAAGCCCTCAAATGATAGAGGAACAGAAGTCAGAGGTCAGAAGACAGAAGTCAGAAACACCAATCTGGCATCTGACTTCTGGCATCTGACCTCTGAGCGTACGGTGTTATCCATGACTGAACCCCACTCCGGCACGATCGTCCAGGTCATCGGGCCGAGCGTGGACATCCGCTTCCCTGCGGATCGGCTGCCCAACATCCTCAACGCCATCCGCATCCAGGATGAGGGTAAGAAAATCAACCTGACCCTAGAGGTCGCCCAGCACGTCGGCAACAACACCGTCCGCTGCATTGCGCTCGATGCCACCGACGGTCTCACCCGCGGGATGAAGGCGTTCGACACCGGCGGCCCGATTACCGTGCCGGTCGGGAAGCAGACGCTCGGGCGCATCTTCAATCTGCTAGGCGAGCCGATCGATGAGCGGGGGCCGCTGCCGGAGCCGAAGAAGCGCTCGCCCATCCACCGCGCGCCGCCCTCGTTCGAGGACCAGCTGTCGATGCGCACCATCTTCGAAACCGGCATCAAAGTCATCGACCTCCTCGCCCCGTATCCGAAAGGCGGCAAGGTGGGGCTCTTCGGCGGCGCCGGGGTGGGGAAGACCGTCATCCTCATGGAGCTCATCCGCAACATCGCGACGGAGCACGGGGGGGTTTCCGCGTTCGCCGGCGTCGGCGAGCGGACGCGCGAGGGGAACGAGCTGTGGCTCTCGCTCAACGAGTCCGGCGTCGTCAACAAGACGGCGCTTGTCTTCGGACAGATGAACGAACCGCCTGGGGCGCGGTTGCGCGTGGCGCTTTCCGCCCTCACGATGGTGGAGCATTTCCGCGACGAGGAAGGCCAGGACGTCCTCCTCTTCATCGATAACATCTTCCGCTACGTGCAGGCCGGCTCAGAAGTCTCGACGCTCCTTGGGCGGATGCCCTCGGCGGTCGGCTACCAGCCCAACCTCGGGACGGAGTTGGCCCAGCTTGAAGAGCGCATTACCTCGACGAAACGCGGCTCGATCACGTCGGTCCAGGCGATCTACGTCCCGGCCGATGACCTCACCGATCCGGCGCCCGCGACAACCTTCTCCCATCTCGACGCGACGACGGTGCTCTCCCGGCAGATCGCGGAGCTGGGGATCTACCCGGCGGTGGATCCGCTCGAGTCCACCTCGCGCATTCTCGATCCGCGCATCGTCGGTGAGGAGCACTACCAGGTGGCGCGGGCGGTCCAGCGCATCCTCCAGCGCTACAAGGAGCTGCGGGACATCATCGCGATCCTCGGGATGGATGAGCTGACCGACGAGGACAAGACGATCGTCTATCGGGCGAGGAAGATCCAGCGGTTCCTCTCCCAGCCGTTCTTCGTGGCCGAAGTCTTCACCGGGCGGCCCGGCAAGTTCGTCAAACGCGAGGACACCGTGAAGGGCTTCAAGATGATCATTGAGGGCCAGCTCGACGAGGTCACGGAACAAAATTTCTACATGCGCGGCGGAATCGAGGAAGTCATGGAGGAAGCCGAACGGATGAAAGTGAAGGCGTAGACCGCGATGGCAACACCCATCACCCTTCGGGTCCTGACGCAGGAGGGCCTCGTTTTCGAAGAGAAAACGAGCTCGATCATTGCCCCCGGTGAGCCGGGCTACCTCGGGATCCTCGCGAACCACGCACCCCTCGTGACGACGCTCGTTTCCGGCACGCTCACGTGGCGTCGCGGGAACGGCGAGCGCGTCAGGCGGCTCGTGGGCCCCGGCCTCCTCGAGATCGCCAAGAACCGCTGCACGATCCTGACCGCGTCGCTCGCCGAGCCACCCGCGGCCTGATCCCGCCCCTGGCGTCCCATGCCTGAGCCTGCCTTCCCCTGGTGGAGCGTCCTGCCGTTCCTCGGGCTCCTGCTCGCCATCGCGATCCTGCCGCTCACCGCCCCGTCCTGGTGGGAGGACCACAAGCACAAGGCGTGGGTCGGGCTGGCCTTCTCGGTTCCAATCGTTCTCGTCATCCTCCACCACGAGCCGGTTGAGCTGGCGCGGACGCTCCACGACTACCTCGCGTTCATCGCGCTCCTCGGCTCGCTCTTCGTCGTGGCGGGGGGCATCGTCCTCGACGGCGACCTGCTCGCCACCCCGGCCGTCAACACGGCCTTCCTGGTACTTGGAGCACTCCTCGCCAACCTCATCGGGACGACCGGGGCGAGCATGGTGCTCATCCGCCCCTTCCTCAGGACGAACAGCGAGCGGCGCCACATCGCCCACCTGCCCATCTTCTTCATCTTCCTCGTCTCGAATATCGGCGGCTGCCTCACGCCCCTCGGCGATCCGCCGCTCTTCCTCGGCTTCCTCAAGGGGGTGCCGTTCTTCTGGACGCTCTCGCTCTGGCCGGAGTGGGCGGCGATGGTTGGGATTCTCTCGGCCCTCTTCTACGCGTATGACGCTTACTGGTGGGGGCGCGAGACCGAAACGGCGAAACGGCGCGACCGCGCGCACATCGTCCCGCTGCGCCTGCGCGGGCGGCGCAACCTCTTGTGCCTCGTCGGCATCCTCTGGGCGGTCTTCCTGCGCGAGCCTTGGCGTGAGCTCGTCATGGTCGCGATGGCGCTCCTCGGCTACCGATGGACGCCGCACGACTACCGCCGGAAGAACGCCTTCACGTTCCTCCCCATCGCCGAGGTCGCGATCCTCTTCGCCGGGATCTTCATCACGATGGTGCCAGCCCTCGTCCTCCTCAAGGCCAACGCCCGGTACGTCGGGATCACGCAGCCCTGGCACTTCTTCTGGTGTACCGGGGCGCTCTCCTCGTTCCTGGACAACGCGCCGACGTATCTCACATTTGTCTCGCTCGGACAGGGGCTGGGGCTTGGCGGGCCGTTCCTCGGCATCCCGGAGCGGCTGCTGCAGGCCATCAGCCTCGGGGCCGTCTTCATGGGGGCGAACACCTACATCGGCAACGGCCCGAACTTCATGGTGAAGGCGATCGCCGAAGAGCAGAAGGTGAAGATGCCCAGCTTCTTCGGCTACATGGCCTACTCCGGCGCCATCCTCCTGCCGCTCTTCCTCGTCGTGACGCTGATCTTCTTTCGCTAGTCTCGGCGCTGGCCGAGCGCCTCTCCGTCGGGTATAATAAAAGCCCCTCAATTCGACGTTGAGGGCGGTTTCCGCCAGGAGCGTCAGCCAGAGGCTGATCCGCCCTTGGCGGAGATCCGCCTTGGGCGGAAGCTCAGCTGAGGCATGTACTACCTATACGTTCTGAAAAGCCGACGGAACGGAAAGCATTACGTGGGCTCAACCGCGAAGGATCCTCACGAGCGGATGAAGGAACATAACGCTGGATCAAATCGGTGGACGAAATATAATCGACCGTTCGAGCTTGTCCATACCGAAGCCTTCACCGATAGGACAGAGGCCAGGGAGCGCGAGCTATTCCTGCAATCTGGGGTTGGTCGGCAGCAGTTAAAACAAATTCTTACTTCCTGTCTGGTGAAGGGCGAATAGCTCAGTCGGTAGAGCACTCGGCTTACATCCGAGAGGTCACAGGTTCGAGCCCTGTTTCGCCCATTTGAATTTGCTGTATTTTTTGGGGACGTAGCTCAGTTTGGTTAGAGCGATGGCTTGTCAAGCCATAGGTCGCGGGTTCGAGCCCCGTCGTCCCCGCCATTGGTAAGACGAGGTTAAGCCGTTGCTCTGCAAAGAGGAACGGCTTTCCTCGTTTTTGGGTTCGCTCGGATTGTAACTGAAACTGTAACCAAGGTGTGAGCGATGGCAGAAACCGATCCGTTCTTCGCGAATTCGCAACCTCCGGGCTGGACGAAGGACGAGTTGACCAAGTTTATCGAGACAGCAAATCGGAATGCCTGGGCAACCTATGTCCATCTTCCGGAATACGCCAAGCGCCTGAACGTCGTGCATCTGCTCTTTAAGACGGCCGGAGAGAACCTTACCAATTCCCCCGATTGGTTTACGGGTTTCTTTCTGCTTAAATCCCATAGTCACTATCTGGCCGCGACCCGTCTTGCCACGAGTTGCCAGATTCCCGAAACATACATGGTCCTCCGCGGCTGTCTCGAAAGCGCGCTGTATGGCTTTTATCTCCACAAGCATCCAGCGAGTCGCGTCGTATGGCTTTCACGGCACAACGACGAAGCCAGCAAAAAACAGGTGAGGCGTGAGTTCCAGATCGGAACGATGCTCGATGAGGTGAAGGGTATCGATACATCACTGGCGAACGTGCTTGAGCAACTGTACGACCAAACCATCGATTACGGCGCTCATCCGAACGAACGCGCCTTGTCCGCACATCTACGAAGGCAAGATGGGGATGACTTCGTGCAATTCAATTACCACTACCTAGACGACAATCCGCTGGCACTCCAGCTTGCCCTTAAAACGTGCCTTCGAGTCGGCATCGACTGTCTTAAGCTCTTTCGATTGGTCTATCAGGAGCGCTTCGATCTGCTTGGGCTTACCCAGCAGATCGCCGGGGTCAGTCAAGGGCTGTAGAATAGCCTGCCTACCGGAGGAAAGGTGACAGTCACCTTGGGGACAGGCATTTCTCGGAGGCAGCCCAAATAGCCCCGCCTAGCTGATCTGGGCTGGCACGGGTCGTAGAAAATAAAGCCATGGATAGGTCAACTTTTGGGAATAGGGCGCTGAACTTCTATGCGAATATCGGCGCAATCGGCGGGCTTCCCTCGAACATCCAGGTCATGAACCCGTACGCAAGACCGGACGTCCGGCGCTACGTAGAAAGCTTCCTAAAGAAATTCTTTTCGGATAACAGAGAGCGCGTCTATGTCTTTGGAATCAATCCGGGACGATTTGGCGCAGGTGTCACTGGGGTAACGTTTACCGATCCGGTGGCGCTGGAACGATCCTGCGGCATTCGTAACGAGCTCGAGAAACGGCGCGAGGTGTCCTCCGAATTTGTTTACGAGTTCATTCAACGCTGGGGTGAGGTAGAGAAGTTTTACCAAGATTTCTTTCTTACCGCTGTGTCACCGCTGGGATTCACGTGCAATGGCAAGAATTACAACTACTATGATGACCAAAGGATTTTCACCGTATTAAAACCATTTATCGTCCGGTCTCTCAAAGGCCAACTGGCTTTTGGGGCCAGGCGCGATGTAGCTATTCTTTTTGGCACCGGAAAGAATCAAAGGGTCTTCACTGAGCTTAATCAGGAACATGGGTTCTTCAATCGCGTATGCGCTGTCGAGCATCCACGGTTTGTCATGCAATATCGCAGGAAGCGACTGCGAGACTATCTTGAAAAGTACAAAGAGGTATTCTCTCGAGCGCTTTCTTCAAAGTTCGGCTGCTTAGTTCCACGAGATGACATCCAGTCACTCGGAGAGTAACGAGGGGCTCAGCAAACAGCGGATCGAGGCGCTGAGCGATGCCATTTTCGCGTTTGCGATGACGTTGCTGGTCTTGGATGTGAAGATCCCAAGAATTTCCGGGGTCACCGAGGGGCTGTTGGCGCGGACGCTGCTGGATCTGTGGCCGAAATTCTTCAGCTTTGCGGTGAGCTTCCTGATCCTGGGCCTGTTCTGGATCGCCCATCACGGCTATGCCCATTTCCTCAAGCGGACGGACCGCTACTTTCTCTGGCTCAATCTGCTCTTCCTCATGGTCGTGGTGTTTGTGCCGTTTTCGACCGATCTCCTGGGGGACTACCCGGGACAGCGACTCGCGGCGATGATCTACAGGTGCAACATCATGGCGCTGGGGCTGACGCTGTATTGGCAATGGGAGTATGCCACAAGCCGCCATCGTCTCGTGGGCAGTGATCTCGAGTCTGAGCTCGTGCGCCTGGGAAAGCAGCGGATCCTGATGGGCGTTGCGACGAACGTCTGCGCGGTGCTCCTGGCATTGGTGAGCCCGGCGTTCAGCCTCGTGCTCTATGTCCTCCTCCCGATCGCCTATGTTCTGCCAAGTCGACTCGATCGCCATTGGACCCACTCCCATGGTTGATGATGGCGCGCCTTAAGATACTCCAGGCAATAACTACTTGACACGCGAGTTGAGGTTGGCGTATAATTATACCAACTGGTAGGTATAATGGTGAGGACAGCGCTAGAACCTTCCCCAACCAAAGAGAAGCTCCTCGACGCCGCCGAGCGGCTGATGCTGGCCAAAGGCTTTGCCGCCACCACACTCGATGAAATCTGCGAGGCGGCAGAGGTGACAAAGGGGAGCCTCTTTCACTACTTCGAAAGCAAGGATCAGCTAGGGTGGGAGGTCCTGGAGCGCTTCTGTGCGTCTGGTCAAAAGATGCACCAGGCGTGCTGCAGCAGTGAAACGGATCCGCTCAAGCGAGTCTACACCTATATCGACAAGATGATCACCATGTCCAAGGATCCGGCCAGGAGCAACGGCTGTTTGCTCGGGCTGTTCTCGCAGGAGCTGTGCGACACCAACCCGCAGATTCGTACCGCCTGTAAAAAGGGCTTTGACGACTGGGCAAAGACCTTTGGGGCAGAGGTGGCGAAGGCGAAGGCCGCCTACGCGCCCCGCGCCCCGTTTGACCCGCGGGAGCTTGCGGAACATCTGATTGCCGTGATGGAGGGATCGATGATCCTGGGGAAGGCCCGGCGCGACATGTCGATCGTGGGGCAGAACCTAGCGCATTTTAAGGCTTACGTGAAGAGCCTGTTCAAGGACTCGTAGACCCGTTATTTTTTTACGCCATGAGATACCGACTGGTTGGTTAACTATAAGGAGGTGAGGCGGATGGGCGGAGAAGTTATCGGGGCGTAACCGGGATGGCAGGTGGAATCGCATGACGGTATTCACCAAACAACCGAGAGGAGTCATCTGATGTCAGCAACCTATTCAACAAGCGGTGGGTCGTGTGAGACGGAGTCTGGCGTTTGCGATACCGAAAGCTGCGGGTCTTCGAGCAGTGGCTGTAAGGCGTGTGGGACCTCCTGTGGGGGTGATCCCATTGCGTGTGCCACGGCGATGTGGGGCCAGGCGTTCTTCCATGCGATGAAAGCGGTTCAAGTGGAGATCCTGAAGGCCAAGATTCAAAAGGCATGGGGTTCAAAAATGGAGAAAGCGGCCGATGCCGTCCTTGAAGCCATGGGTGTCAAGTGGCAATCCATGCTGGCGGAGGCCAAAGCCCAGGGGGATCTGCGGGCCAAGTTGCAGGCTCTTTGGCAGGAGGGTCAAAAGTAACTCGCGTGGAACAGGCACGATGAAGAGGGTCGGGAGAAGCGGGAAGACCCCGTTGGCTCCCGCCCCTCTTGATCGGTCATGAACAGGAGCATCGATGGAGCGTGACGACCAACACCTCTCGTTGCTTGCCGATGATGGCAAGGCGAGTGGACACATCAGCCCGTCTCAGGGCCAGCTCTCGCAGAACCCCGACGCTGAGCTGCTCGATGCCTACTCACGGGCTGTCATCGGGGTCGTGGAGCGCGTGGGCCCAGCCGTCGTCAGTATTCAGGCCGGATGGCGGCTGCGAGGCCGAGGCGTCCACCGGGGCGGGGCCGGCTCCGGCGTCATCATCGCCCCCGATGGCTACATCCTCACCAACAGCCATGTCGTCCACGAGGCCAACCACATCGAGACGACACTGACCGATGGCCGAGATCTCGAGGCGAGCCTGGTGGGTGAGGATCCGGCCGTGGATTTGGCGGTCATCCGGGTCCAGGAAACGGCTCGCCTGCCCTACGCGGGGCTCGGTGAGTCGGCTTCCTTGCGGGCGGGCCAGCTCGTGATCGCCATGGGGAACCCCCTCGGCTTCCAGTCGACGGTCTCCACGGGGGTGGTGAGTTCCACCGGGCGCTTCTGGCGGACGGAAGAGGGGCGGTTAATCGACAACATCATCCAGCATACGGCTCCGCTGAACCCGGGGAACTCCGGCGGGCCACTGGTGGATTCTCGAGGACGCGTTGTCGGGATTAACACGGCGATGATTCTCGGCGCGCAGGGGATCAGCTTTTCCATTCCCGCGGATACGGTCACATGGGTGGTGTCGCAGCTGCTGCAATACGGGCGGGTCCGGCGGGCGTATTTGGGGATCGCGGGCCGGCCCCAGCGAGTGGATCGGCGGCTCGCCCAGTTCCTCCAGGTGACCGGCGAGCGGGCTGTGGAGGTCATGGTGGTGGAGCCGGGGACTCCGGCGGGCCGAGCCGGATTGATGGAAGGCGATCTCCTTGTGGCGGTCAATGGGCGTGCGGTGAGTAGCGTCGATGATTTACACCGGTTCTTGGCGGAGTGGCCGATCGCGCATCCTGCCACGCTGACCGTCATCCGTGGTGTCGAGCGGCTGGAACCGACCATCGTGCCGACCGAGGCGCCTTAACTAAACGAAGGAAGACACAGATGCAATCCACCAACATGGACCAGGTGCTCACCCCCAGCTCTTTATCGGCGGAAGCGCTCTTGGAGCAGCTTCGCTGGCGGTATGCCACGAAGAAATTCGATCCCCAGCGCAAGATTCCGGCGGAAGACTGGAGGGTCCTCGAAGAGGCGCTGGTGCTCAGCCCATCATCCTTCGGTCTGCAACCGTGGAAATTTATCGTGATCACCGATCCCCGACTCCGCGAGCGCCTGAGAGCCGCCTCCTGGAATCAAGCGCAAATCGTCGATGCCTCGCATCTCGTGGTGTTTGCGATCAAAAAGGATCTCAACGCGGCGGATGTCGAACGCTACGTGCAGCGAATAGCGGAGGTGCGTGGGCTGAATGTGGACGCATTGAGCCAATACAAGCAGATGATGCTGGGATTCGTCGCCCAAGCGGCCAATGGTTTGGACATCAATGCCTGGTCGGCTCGACAGGCGTATCTCGCTTTGGGGGTGTTCCTCACTACTGCCGCTGCCATGGGGATCGACACCTGCCCGATGGAGGGCATTGAGCCCGATGCCTACGACAAGATTCTCGGCTTGAACCAACAAGGCTATCACGCCCTGGCCGTCGCCACGGCGGGCTACCGGGCAGCGGATGATTCCTTCGCCAAGCTTCCCAAGGTTCGCTTCAAGCCGGAGGAGGTTGTCGTGCACGTGAGCTGACCGCTCAAGGTGCCCTTGTGGTGCCGGTGATCCACCCACACCTACCGGAGTGGTGAGTCGGCGCCAGTGTCACTGGTGACGATGCAGCAACGTCCGTTCGTCGGCAGTCACGGCTGTGCCAGATGAGTGAACGCGATTCTCGGCAGATGGTTGCAGACGAAGCGTCCTCACCTGCGCAGATTCACACCACGCCCTGAACTCCGCTAGCAATCGATCCCGCTCACCTTCAAAAGCTCTACAATCGTCCCGTCGTCCCCGCCATTTATTCTTGGAGACTCACCCGTTATCTTGCAAAAGATAACGGCTTCGCTTTTTTCAGGGACTCGCAACTGTAAGCAGATTGTAACTACTGAAGTCGATTTCCACGCACAAAACCCACCATTCCTTACGGTGGAACCCCGATGCCCCAGGGTAGTTCAGGAGTGCGAGGTGCGTGCCTTGAAGGGAGCGACGAGGAGGTCGATGAACTTCCGTGCCGGCAACGACAGCTCGGCGCGTTTACGAGTGAGCAACCCAATGGAACGGTCGGCCGGGCCGTCCGCCAGGTCCAGGGCTTTCAGCTTCCCGTGTTGCACCTCATCCACCACCGTGATGCGGGGCACCAGGGCGAGCCCTAAGCCCACCTCAACAGCGCGTTTCGTAATCTCGATGTTGTCGAACGCATGCATCACCTTCACACGAATATTCGTCTTCCGGAGCATCTCGTCCACAGGAAACTCGGCTTGCGGGACGATGAAGGGCTGTCCGTGCAGCTGCGCCAGGCGAACCTGCTTCTTGCCGGCCCAAGGGTGTTTGGGAGGCACGATCAGGACGATCCGTTCCTTCTTGAAGGGGATGATCGTCAACTGGGGGTGCGGTTTGGGGAAGTCGACAATGCCGACTTCGACCCGGTCGGCCAGCACCGCCTCGTAGACCTCCGTATCCTTGAGGTACGTGAGCAGCAGGTCAACCTTCGGATAGCGCTTGAGGAAGGTGCTCGTGTACTGGGGCAGCTCATAGAGCCCGATCGTGTAAATGCTCCCGACCCTCAGCCGGCCGACCACCTCGCTCGTCGGCTCCTTGAGAGCGTTCTCGAGCTGTTCGTACCGCCGCAAGATCTCCTGACTGGCTTCAAGGACCAGCACCCCGGCGCGGGTGAGCCGAATCTGGCCGCGGCCACGTTCCACGAGCCGATGGCCAAATTTCTCCTCGAGCGCCTTCACATGATGGCTGAGCGCCGGCTGCGTTAGGTAGTTGCGGTGGGCCGCTTCGGTGAAGCTCTGGGTCTGCACCAGATCACAGAACAGACGCAGGGAACGGATCATGATGAGAATATATAATCTAACATATTATTAGTATGCATTTGTATTATACCACGTGGCGTGGGAGTATATAAGTAGAGCGTGCAGCCATGATCACGGGCTGACATTTCAAGGAAAAGGAGGGGGTCATGAGAGCAGTGTGGTTGCCCCTGGTTGAGGACGAACGGAAGCGGTTACCAGACAATGCAGCGCCGGTTCAAGGCGTGCCCGCGATCGCGGAAGGGGGCACCAGGGGCCCCTCCCTTATGACGTCGTTCGGACTGATGGAAAAGGAACAGTTGATTCCCTCGGGTCTCAGCGAAACCATGACAGTCCAGGAAGTCATGCGCCGGTATCCCAACACGCGATCGGTCCTGGAGGGTCTGTTTATCGATCACAGATTCGAGGAATATGACTGTCTGGATGAGGTCGCCTGGCGACATGGAATGGAGAGCTGGAAACTGTTAGCGCTGCTCGAAGAGGAAGTGGCACGGCCTACGCCTCAGATCTTAGATGGCGAGGCAGCGCCTCGAGCCTAGACGCGTGGCGGCTACCAGGCACACGCGAGCGCTGTACTTGGGTTCAGAGTCATCAGAGGAACTCTTGGCGTTGATGTCGGCTGGAGGCAGCATTGGAGGAGGATATGGGTAAGCATCGAGCTTTCCTGCAACGGTGGCAGACCAGACGGCTCGTCAATTATCAGGAGAGGGCGCGCACGGCCTACGTGCTATATGAAACAACGTGGGCGGACGCATGGCCACACCTGGACGACTGGTTCAAGACCGAAGCGTTTTTCATCGGGCAAGGCAGGTATCGTCCCGGCATCGCGTGACGACGCGTGCACGGCATCGTCAGGTACGGCGAACAGCCTCGCTTCGTGTGATTCAGACCACGCTCGAAACTCGGCTAAGATTACCCCGTCGCTCCCGTTCTGCTCCTCCGACCTACACCACGCCCTGAACTTCGCTAGCAATCGATCCCGCTCACCTTCAAAAGTTCTACAATCGTCCCGTCGCCCCCGCCAGATCAAAAGACCCCCGCCAGATTGAGGCGGGGGTTTTTTATCTGGTTGAGAGCGGTGGGGGCGAGAACCATGGTGAGAGCCCCGCAATCATATAATCTTTTTAGGCTGGAGTGCCGCACGTAAGTGCGGCGCGTTCCCGCCATACACTGAATGGTCCGTCGTGGAGGGTTTGATGCCCTTCCGGCGGACCGTTGTTGTTTGGGGATTGCGGCGGGCCAACTACTTTTCGATTGCCAAGACGCCGTGGAGTGTTCTAAGATAAGGCTGCGTGCCATGACAAAGATGCCCCTCCTGATCGGTCAATCACCCGTGGAGCCCCACGGGCAGCCCGCCCCGGCCTCCGCACGGGTCGGGCCGGGGAGCCCGTGGCACCCTGCCATCATCCCGCCCACGCGCTCGAGGAAGCCACACTGGCGGGCCCACGGCCGAAGGCCGTGGCCCGATGGCGGGTCGCCCCTCCCCGGATTTCCACGTCCCAGCTCTCACAGTCCGTGTCATGCTCAGCCGTGCGGTTCCAGCCC
>Ga0209515_10003927_pt1 | contig 20571 bp, 17 predicted proteins | sample Subgroupgradi54m_FD_187454 | JGI IMG/M metagenome (GOLD analysis project Ga0209515, IMG submission 187454) | Subsurface groundwater microbial communities from S. Glens Falls, New York, USA - GMW60B uncontaminated upgradient, 5.4 m (SPAdes)... ...
CCAATCCGGGCGTAGCATCTATAAAAGCGGTCATCTACGCTGCGGATACTCCGTACTGGTTTTATCTCCATGATGGGAAGGGTGTAGCACATTACGCCAAAACCATTGAAGAGCATGGAGACAATATCGCAAAGTATCTTTGAAGAGCCCACCTACGCTTGCTTTGTGATCCGCCAGCTGGCGGAAGTGCGTGAGCGGCGGGCTTAACACTAAAAATTTTGCTGAATTTTTTGAAAAATTCATTTCATGAATTTACGAAATTTTCAGTGTAAAGGAGGTGATAAATATATGTGTCAGGATTGCGGATGTACGCCGTGCGCCAAATGCGGGAGTGAGATTAAAAATGGTGTGTGCACAGGGTGCAGCAAGAAATCATCGAAGTGTACCTGTGGGAATAAAAAGTAATCTACTTAGTGAGTGCTTGCAAAAGATGTTCGGCCCACTCTTTTACTTTTTCTTGGTTTCCTGGGTGGGTATAATATCCATCGATGCGCAGTGATTCGCTCATCAGTTTCCCTTGGAGTGTTTTGACGAATTCCTCTAAATGATCAACAGCCCCACAAAAGTGCGTGTAGCTTGAATCTCCCAGGCCAAAGATAGCAACGTTCTTATTTGGCAGAGTTTTCCCCTGCCTACCGGCAGGCAGGCCTTTCATTTTTTCCATAAAGGCAATGAAGTCTTCATGGGGCACGCCTTCTTTGTCTTGGTAATCCCAGCTGGGTGAGCCAAAGAGGATAAGGTCAAAAGCAGCCAGATCATCAGGGGCAACATCGTGAATCATTTTTGTAGTCACTTGGTGATTGCCGCTGGTCAATGCGGTGCTCACGATGTTGGCCGCATCCGCCGTACCGCCGGAATTGGTCGCATAGGCCACAAGAATGTTCATAAGGAGTTTTTACCGCTTGCTTTCTTGTTTCAATATATTCGTCAGCTTCTTTTTAAGTTGATGTATTTTGAATTTCCTTCTCTAGAAAAACTATTTCATCGATAGCATGTCTAAGAGCCTGTTTGGAAACTCGGTTTCCCCTACGTTTTCTCGTCATGCTGGCTTGTCCAGCATCTGTTTTCGATTCTGGACGCGCTCGAAGACTCGCTTGCCAGAATGACGAAACATAGTTTTCAAACAGGCTTAAGATATTCAATGTTTGATCTGGACATATTGGATATCCTTTTTTATATACGGTTTAAGGTACGGGCTTACTCCAGTTGATGTTATGACGTCAACTGGACGATTCAATATTTGTTCAAGAAATGTTGCTGTGCCTATAAAATTCCTGTAGGTTTTTTTCCCAGTTTCAAAGTCCAATACGACATCAATATCGCTAGATGGTGTTGATTCTCCTCGGGCAGCAGAGCCAAAAAGACCTATTTTGGTTACACCATAGGAACGAAGCGTATCGGTGTTTGCATAAATGGTGGAGAGAATAGATTGCGCACTCTTCATAGATATAAATGAGTATATGGTTTTATGGGGGTATTGACAAGACGGGAAATGGGAGTATAATTGAGTTTAATCTCAAAGCCTGATAGAGGCGGACGTTCATTGTTCGCTTCTTTTTTGTCGTTTGTATAGGCCTTTAGGCTTTATTATTTATCAACGCTGGTTCCCGTTGTTTCTTGACAGAATTTATTCAATGGCGAAAGATACAAGCTATCATGAGCGGCTGTACTGGGGGAAGCACTTCACGAACCTTCCACCTTTTGATTTGACCCTGGTGCAGCGGGAATCCTACCAGTGGTTTTTAGAGCACGGTATTGCCGAACTCCTCCATGAAGTTTCTCCTATTAGTGATTTTACTGGCAAAAACTGGACACTCGCCTTTGGTGAATATTTTTTTGGCAAACCCCGCATTACCCCAGCGACAGCTCTGGAAAAAGGCTTGACGTTTGACATGTCGCTCAAAACGACGGCTACGCTTACTAACAAGCAAACGGGTCAGCAGGTAACCCAAGAGGTATTTTTAGGGGACATTCCTGCACAGACGGCGCACGGGACGTTTATTATTAACGGCATTGAACGATGCGTCGTCAATCAATTGGTGCGTTCCCCGGGCATTTATTTTACTGGCCAAGTCGAATCTACGACGGGAAAAACACTCTATAGCGCTGAAATTCGACCCATGCATGGTAGTTGGCTTGAGTTTATCGTTACTAGAAATGATGTGCTTATGGTGCGTATTGATCGCCGCCGCAAATTTGTAGGAACGACATTTTTGCGTGCCATTGGGCTTTCAACGAATGAAGAAATTCAAAAAACATTTGCCGATGTGGACACCAATGGCGATCATCGATATCTCGAAGCAACATTGGCCAAAGACCCAACGACTAATCAGGTCGAGGCGGTTTTGGAATTATACCGAAAGCTTCGTCCTGGTGAACCCATTGTGATTGATAATGCCCAAGAACTTCTCAGAACCATGTTTTTCGACAGCCGTAGATATAGCCTAGAGCGCGTGGGTCGCTACAAGATGAATAAAAAGCTCGGGATTGATATTTCTAATACGAAAGAGCATTGGGTGTTAACTCGTGAAGATATTATTGGAAGCGTGCGATACCTTATTGCTTTAAACAATGGCAAGGGTGACGTCGATGATATTGATCACTTAGGCAATCGACGGGTGCGTAGGGTTGGGGAACTTGTGGCGACCAATGCATTTCGCGTCGGGCTTCTTCGTTTGGAACGCTCGGTTCGCGAAAAAATGAGCTTGGCAGGGCCAGCTGCAGTAGATTTGACTCCCGGGCAACTCGTCAATGCCCGACCCATTATTGCGGCTATTAACGACTTTTTCCGTACGAGTCAGCTTTCCACCATTTTAGATCAGACCAATCCGCTTGCTGAGGTAGATAATTTACGCCGGTTGACCGTCATGGGAACAGGTGGCATTTCTCGGGAACGAGCATCATTTTCCATCCGTGATATTAATGCATCACAATATGGTCGCATTGATCCGGTCCGAAGTCCTGAAGGCCCCAATATTGGACTCGTTACATACATGGCCTTGTACAGCCGCGTCAATGAATACGGCTTTTTGGAAACGCCCTATCGAAAAATAGAAAAAGTTCGGGAAGGCGACAAAACGATCATGCGGGCAACCGATGAAATCGTCTATTTTGCTGCTGATGATGAGCAGCATCACTATATTACGCATGCAGGAATTACGGTTGATCAAAACGGCGTCCTTTTAGATGAGCGCGTTCCCGTGCGCTTCAAAGGCGAGTTTTTAGAAGCAGATACAGCCGTTGTTGAATATATGGATGTCGTGCCTCGACAAGTGGTCGGTGCTCCGGCTTCTCTTATTCCATTTTTAGCCCATGATGAAGCCAATCGTGCGCTTATGGGTACCCACATGCAGTGTCAGGCAGTGCCGCTTCTATCTCCGGAATCACCGGTCGTGGGTACTGGGATGGAAGCCGTTATTTCCCAAGCTATGGGGAGAGTAGTGCGAGCAGGGGAAGATAGTGTCATCATTTATGCTGATGGTGCATCTGTCATTTTGGAATCTAAAGATGGGCAACGAGCATCCTATGCCGTAGAAAAATTTAAGCGGTCTGCTCAATCCACCAGTTACAATCAAAAAATTTTGGTCAAAACTGGAGATAAAGTGAAAAGAGGCGATGTCATTATCGATGGGCCGGCAAGTGATCATGGGGAGCTTGCCTTGGGGACCAATGTCGTGATTGCGTACATGAGTTTTGATGGACTAGGATACGAAGATGCCATTGTTATTTCCGATCGGCTCGTCAAGGATGATCTTTTGACTTCTATAAATATCGAAGAATATGAAGCAAGTGTTGTGGATACCAAACTTGGACCAGAAGAGGTGACGCGAGATATCCCCAATGTTGGCGAAGAAGCACTAAGAAATCTTGACCGCGATGGCATTGTGGTGGTGGGCGCTGAAGTTGGGCCCAATGATATTTTAGTTGGAAAAATTGCACCCAAAGGAGAAACGGAGTTGACTGCTGAAGAGCGGTTGCTGCGAGCTATCTTTGGGGAAAAAGCCCGTGAGGTGCGTGACACCAGCCTTCGGATACCCCACGGGGAGCGGGGAACCGTTACTGAAGTAAAAATTCTTGACAAAGAGCAGGGAGATGAACTGGAGCCTGGTACCAATCGAAAGATTGTGATCAAAGTCGCCCAGATTCGTAAAGTCGTTGTGGGGGATAAACTTGCTGGTAGACACGGGAATAAAGGGGTTATCTCAAAAATCGTCCCGGAAGCTGACATGCCGTATCTAGCAGATGGAACACCAATGGATGTGATTATTTCTCCTCTTTCGGTATTATCCCGTATGAATTTAGGCCAACTTTTAGAAGCTCATTTGGGACTAGCTGCTCAAAAACTCCATGCAAAAGTCGCGTTGCCGGTTTTTGAGCCGGCTTCAGAGGGTCGAATTGTCGAAATGTTAAAGCAAGCAAACCTCCCTGTGAATGGCAAAAGCACATTGTTTGATGGACGAACGGGAGAAGCATTTTATGAGCCTGTCGTTGTGGGTTTGGGCTACATTATGAAACTTATTCACATGGTGGAAGACAAGACCCATGCCCGCTCTACCGGGCCGTACTCCCTTGTGACCCAACAACCGTTGGGTGGAAAAGCGCAAATGGGTGGTCAGCGCTTGGGAGAAATGGAAGTGTGGGCCCTGGAAGCACATAGAGCAGCCCACGTACTGCAAGAAATGTTGACCATAAAATCTGATGATGTGGTTGGTCGTGCCAAAGCGTTTGAGGCAATTGTCAAAGGTATTGATATTCCGGCATCAACGGTTCCTGAATCATTTAAAGTATTAGTGAAAGAGCTTCAGGCGTTAGGACTCAATGTGGTGCCTACAGGAGCAGTGACGGCTCGACCGCAGGCTCAACCGACGAGTACCACTATTGTTGAAGAACGAGTGAAAAAAGAAGCAGAAGAGATAGCCCGTGCAAGCGGTGGGGAAACGATTGCTGATAGTGAGTCACCGGTTAAAAAAGGATGATATGACAGACATAGATAAAAAAGGAAATTTTGCTAATATTGTTGATTTTTCTGGACTCAAAGTAACCCTTGCTTCTCCCGAGGAGATTAAACTATGGTCGTATGGGGAAATTACCAAGCCAGAAACGATCAATTACCGAACGCTGAAACCGGAAAAAGATGGACTTTTTGACGAGCGCATTTTCGGGCCTACCAAAGATTGGGAGTGTTACTGCGGAAAATATAAGCGTATCCGCTATCGCGGTATTATTTGCGATAAATGTGGTGTGGAGGTAACCCAAAGCAAGGTGCGTCGAGAACGCATGGGGCATATCACATTATCAGCGCCTGTTGCGCATGTATGGTTTTTCAAGGGAGCTCCGTCCAAATTGTCACTTCTTCTGGATATAAGTCCCAGAGCATTGGAGGGAGTTATTTACTTTGCGCAGTATTTGGTGACGCGTGTGGATGAAAACAAAAGAAAAGATGTACTCTCTTTCCTTGCGGACACAGGGAAAAGTAGAATAGAAGAAGTTGAAAAACGCTTTAGCGAAGAGAAGACAAAAAAGCAGGCACAGTATGCTTCCCAAAAAGAAGACATGAAGGATCGAGTAAACGGCAAAGAAGCACTCGACCTTGCGTTTTCTGAGCTTACATTGAAAGAACGACAGGACATGGCACAGTTAGAAGCAAATCAAGAAGAAGAGGAAAAGAAAATTAAAGAAATTGTCGATTGGCTCACGACCACCGTGAAAGGTATTAAACCCCTTACGACGCTTACGGAAGATGAGTATTTGCGACTGTTGGAATACGATGCGGTTTCCTGTTTTGGGGTCAATATGGGCGCGGAAGCGATTTTAGAAGTTATTAAACTTCTCGATTTGGATAAACTTGCCTCTCTTCTTCGTGAAGAGATTGCCAAGACCAGTGGACAACGACATATTAAAGCCACCAAGCGGTTGCGGGTGGTCGATGGGATGCGTAAATCCAACATTCATCCTGCATGGACTGTTTTTAAATTTCTTCCGGTCATACCACCGGATTTGCGTCCTATGGTGCAGCTCACTGGTGGACGATTTGCAACCAGTGACTTAAATGATCTTTACCGTCGCGTCATCAACCGCAACAACCGCCTGAAACACCTTACGGATTTGGGGGCACCGGAAATAATCTTGCGCAATGAAAAACGAATGCTTCAGGAAGCAGTGGACAGTCTGATTGATGCCACCCAAAGGCCTAGCTCTCGTACCGTCATTGCGCCGCTTCGTTCGCTTTCTGATATGCTTCGCGGCAAACAAGGCCGTTTCCGCCAAAATCTTTTAGGTAAACGCGTCGATTATTCTGGGAGATCCGTCATCGTGGTTGGTCCAGACTTAAAGCTTACCCAATGTGGTCTTCCGAAGGAAATGGCACTAGAAATGTTTAAGCCATTTGTTCTTCGAGAGCTTATCGTTCGCGGGATTGCGCCCAATGTGAAAAATGCCAAAAATGTGCTCGACCGGCGAACCCCTGAAGTGTTTGATATTTTAGAGGAAATTACCAAAAATCATCCGGTTCTTTTGAATCGTGCGCCGACTTTGCATAAATTGGGTATTCAGGCATTTTATCCCGTACTTATTGAAGGAGCGGCTATTCAAATCCATCCCTGTGTCTGTGCTGGGTACAATGCAGATTTTGATGGTGACCAAATGGCTGTTCATATTCCTCTTTCGGGTGAGAGTCAGTATGAGGCTATACACCTTATGCTGCCGACGCATAACCTTCTCAAGCCCGCTGATGGATCGCCGATTACGGTGCCAAATAAAGAGATGGTGTTGGGTTGTTATTATCTCACGACCACAGAGGTCACTACTCAAGTGAAGGAAGAAAAAGATCTTCCCTTGTATGCTGATATCGCGGACGCAATTTCTGCATATCAAGCCGGACATGTGGGCTTGCGTCAACGTATCCGGGTACGCATGGATGGTACGTTTATAGAAACCACAGTTGGACGCATACTCCTGAATGAACGTTTCCCTAGCGCCATTCGGTTTATCAATATACCAGTGAAGGCTGCAACGATCAAAACTATTATTACGAAAGCGCTTGCTCACTACACGAAAGAGGAAGTAGTGGAGCTTATCGATGCAATCAAAGAGATTGGATTTTGGGGAGCAACACTGTGTGGCGGATTATCAGTTTCCGTATTTGATTGTGTCATGATTGATGAAAAAGGCGACATTATCAAAGAGACAGAAGAGCGTATCAAGGCGGTTGACGATAATTACCAACAAGGCCTTATCACACTGGAAGAAAAGAAACGATTGTCCAATGAAATTTGGATTGAAGTAACAGAAAAAATTGCTGATTTGACCTGGCAACGGTTGGCTCCCAATAATCCGGTAAAAATGATTATTGAATCAGGGAGTGCTCGGGCATCCAAAGATCAGCTGAAACAACTTTCTGCTATCAAAGGGTTGGTCGTTGATCCATTGGGAAAAATCGTGGAACTTCCTACCAAAAGCAATTACCGAGAAGGTCTTTCTATTTTTGAATATGTCACCAGTACTCGCGGGTCACGGAAAGGACTGACTGATTCGGCACTTAAAACTGCTGATGCGGGGTATCTGACGCGGCGGTTAGTCGATGTGTCTCATGATGCCATTATTCGCGAGGAGGATTGTGGCACGACAGAAGGATGGGAAGTGGGCAGACTCGAAGATCGTCAAGCAGCGTTTGAGAGTCGCTTGATTGGTCGATTTGTGGCCCAAAACGTCGTTGTTGCCGGAAGAAAAAAAGTCCTTATTGCAGCTGGAGAGGAAGTTACCCAAGAAAACGCCAAGCTTCTGGATGAACACAATATAGAAACAATTATCATCCGTTCGCCTATTGCCTGTATGGCGACGGTAGGACTTTGTGCAAAGTGTTATGGCCGAGATTTTGCAACCGGCCAGCAGGTAGAGTTGGGGACTCCGGTGGGAGTGATTGCTGCACAATCTATCGGCGAGCCGGGAACACAGCTTACTATGCGGGTGCGTCATGCTGGTGGCATTGTGGGTTTAGACGTGACCCAAGGATTGCCGCGCGTGGAGGAGTTATTTGAAGTACGCCTTCCGCGCGTCCTTTCACCAATTGCCGCAACCAGTGGAAAAGTGGAGGTCACCGAAACAGAAGAAGGCTACAAGGTGCGAGTCCGAAATACCAGCATCAAACCGCCCGAAGAGTTTGAATACCTTATTCCTTTATTAAGTGAACTGAAAGTGAAAGATGAAGATTTGGTTGCCGCCGGTGATCAGTTGGCCAGTGGGAGCTTAGACATAAAAGAAGTACTCACGATCCGCGGGTTGCGTGGGGCTCAAAAATACTTAATTACCGAGATTCAGCGGGTGTACGAATTACAAGGCATCGTTATTAATGACAAACATTTTGAAGTTATTGTTCGCCGCATGAGTGAAAAAGTACGCGTTGATACCTCTGGGGACACGATACTTCTTCCCGGAGAATTGGTTGATCGAAGTAGATTTCAAGAAGAAAATGCTCGCGTGCTTGCCGCTGGTGGTGAGCCGGCAACGGCACAAGTCATTGTCTTGGGCATTACCCGGGCATCGCTCTTCACTGAATCCTGGCTTTCTGCTGCTTCTTTCCAAGAAACAACGAATGTCTTGACCGATGCCGCGTTGGCTGCAAAAGAAGATAAGTTGCTGGGACTGAAAGAAAACGTTATAATCGGACGACTTATCCCGGTTAACTCAGAGCGAGCACGGATAGCAAGTTAATTATATGCCTACAGTTAATCAATTGGTCCGAAAAGGACGACACAAACCGAGTAAAAAAATTAAGGCGACGGCATTGCGAAAATTTTTTAACGCCAAGGATCGCATCACCCATCAACTTCCTGCTCCATTTAAGCGGGGAGTGGTGACGTTGGTCAAAACCATGACGCCCAAAAAGCCTAATTCTGCGCTTCGAAAAGTTGCCCGCGTGCGGCTTTCCAACAAGCAAGAGGTGACGGCCTATATACCCGGTATTGGCCACGAGCTTACGGAGCATGCAATTGTTTTGGTTCGTGGGGGCCGAGTGGCGGATTTGCCTGGTGTGAAATATCATATTGTACGAGGAAAATTTGATGCTACGGGTGTTGCGAATCGAAAACAGGGACGCAGTCGCTACGGAACTAAAGCCGGTGCCCCAGGGCCAAAGGCCGCAGCGGCCAGTTAATCTAAACATATGCCGAGATCAGGACGCGTAACGAAAAAACTTATAGCCGCTGATCCTCTGTACGGGAATCGGTTGCTTGCACGATTTATCAATCGTGTGATGCAACATGGGAAAAAAAGTACTGCAGAGGGAGTGGTCTATCAAGCATTAGATATTTTGAAGACCAAAGGAGAAGATCCGATTAAAGTATTTGAGCTTGCTATAGCTAATGTTGGTCCGAAAATGGAAGTGAAAGCCAGGCGCGTAGGAGGAGCATCCTATCAAGTGCCTATGGAAGTGCGTGGAGACCGGAGAGTCGCCCTTGCCATCCGTTGGATTGTAGCTTTTGCCAAAAAGCGCTCCAACAAAGAATACAAAACCTACGCGGAAAAACTCGCAGCAGAACTTCTCGACGCTTCTAAAAATCAAGGAGAAGCCATTAAAAAACGCGATACCATGCACCGCAGTGCTGATGCAAACCGGGCTTTTGCGCACTTTAAATGGTAATGGAATTTTTGTCATCGCGAGACCGTTCTGACGGCGCGGCGATCCCGCCAAGCGGGATTGCCACGTCTCCGCCAGCTGGCGGATCCTCGCAATGACACCTTCACATGGACAAAAAAATCCTTCTTCATTTTCAATCCGTTGACCCCATATTAGCTTCTCTTATTGAAAAAGTTGGACCGCTGACGATTTCAAAATCCACTGACTATTTTTTTCATTTGTGTCGAGAGATTATCGGCCAGCAGCTTTCTGGGAAAGTTGCCGACGTGATATTTGCTCGTTTTGAGAAATTATTTTCTCATAAAAAAATTACTCCACAAACTGTTTTAAAATACTCTGAGGAGACACTCCGATCTACTGGTATGTCGTGGTCCAAAACGCGATTTATACGAGATTTAGCTCAGACAGTGGTCAATAAAGATATCAACCTTGAGCAGTTAGCCCAAAGGAATAACGAGGAAGTCATCAAAGAGCTTACAAAAGTGAAAGGCATCGGACCATGGACCGCAGAGATGTTTCTTATGTTTACCTTAGGACGAGAAGACATATTTTCTCACGGAGATTTAGGACTGCGGCGAGCAATTCAAAAGCTCTATCATTTTAAAAAAGAACCCACGCGAAAACAAATAGAGAAAATTTCTCGCAAATGGTCCCCCTACCGCACCTATGCATGTCGAATTTTGTGGAATAGCTTAGACCAGAAAGGGTAATGAATGTTTTTCATTCATCGCCACATTGCCAAAAGCGCGCCCATGAGGGCCATCGTAATTAGGTAGTAACCGGCGTTGATTTTAAAAAGCACGATTGGTTTTCCCTCAAACAATACGTCGCTTAGCTTCGTCGTTGCCACAAATCCGAGCCACAACCAAAATCCCGTCATGGCACCACCAACAGCAGTGGTCGCGTTGGTCACATTGACAAAAAGGGCCAGAATGTAGGTCATCACGAGTGTGCCCACAAACATCATGCCATACATTTTGCCCATGCCTTTTTTGGCTTTGTTCATTTTGTCCGCCGTTACCCCGCTTGACTTCATCCATGCTTTTCCAAAGACAGCCGGTGAGTACCAGAGCATGCCGATGACCATATTGGCAACAGCGGCAACAATAATAGCGAGAACATTTACATTTCCATACATCATACGTTTACCTCCTGTATTTACGATATATCTTTTCGATGAAGATTTGCAAGATGCGAGTTTTCCTCTACAATACGCACTATGATGAAGAGATTCGTGCGAGGAATGATTATCGGACTTGGGTGTGGGGTGGTCTTGGGGATACTGTTTCTTCTGGGAGTATTTAGTAATTGGCAGACGAAATTATCTGATACACTCTTTACTCCCAAAACGCCACGGGGCGATATTATTATCATTGCCATTGATGATCGGTCTATTCATAGCCTTGGTCGATGGCCGTGGGATCGATCTATTCATGCACAACTCCTCAATCGATTGACGCAAGGAAAACCAAAGGTCATCGGCTTGGATGTTGCATTTCCTGAAGAAAGTTCCAGAGGATCTGATGATGTACTGGTAAGCGCCATGAAAAACGCTGGAAATGTCGTGCTTCCTGTTGAATCAGACAAACTTCATATTGCTGGTAATACAATTGTCGCCGATGCAATCCAACCTCCGATACCACTTTTTGGGAAATCCACATCGCTTGGATTAGTCACGATGATTCCTGACGTTGACGGCGTTACTCGCAAAACGCCCATTCGCATTACTGGCCCTTCTGGGGAAACGGTAGAATCATTTTCTCTTGCAATACTTCGTCTCTATCTTGAGAAGCAAGAGATATTTTCATCGCTCCATGCGGAACGTGGACAACTGCGGATTCGGTTTGTCGGAAAAGCTGGAACTTTTCCCACATATTCTTTTGTGGACGTTATAGATGGACGGATTCCCACTGACACGTTTATCAATAAAATTGTGTTGATTGGTGCAACAGCGTTGGATCTTCATGATACACAAGTTACCCCACTTTCCGGTGGGAAGCCTATGAGTGGGGTAGAAATCCATGCAAATATTATACAGACCATCTTAAACAAAACATTTCTTATCAGTGAACCAGCATGGCAAACACTCTTATCTCTATGTATTTCTTCTATTGGCATTGCGCTTTTATCCACACTCGTTGGTGTTTTTTGGACCACCATTGCCCTGGGCATCGCTGTTGTTGGCTATAGTATTTTTTCTATTGCCTCTTTTGATCATGGCATCATACGAAACTTGATTTTTTCTCCACTCGCACTTTTCATTTCTTATGTGGTTGCTTTAGTGGTGAAATATATTGCAGAGCGAAAAGAAAAATATTTCATTAAGAAAGCTCTCTCTTACTATCTTTCAGAAGATGTGATGAAAGAGGTTTTAAGTCATCCCAGTAAATTACGATTAGGCGGACAAAGAAAAGAAATGACGGTACTGTTTTCTGATATTGCAGGTTTTACCACAATTTCTGAAAAATTAAAACCAGAGGTATTGGCGCAGTTTCTCAATAATTATCTGAGCCAGATGACGCAGATTGTATTTTTCCATAGTGGTGTGTTGGATAAATATATCGGCGATGCGGTGATGGCGTTTTGGGGAGCGCCGTTGGATGAAAAAAATCACGCACTATTGGCCTGCAAAACTGCTCTTGCTATGCAGGAGGCCATTGAACACATCAAAAAAGAGTGGGAAACCATAGGTATTTCTGACTTTGGCGTACGTATTGGTGTTCATACGGGAGATATGGTAGTGGGCAATATGGGTTCAAACCTCCGATTTGACTATACGCTTCTTGGCGATAACGTGAATTTGGGTTCTCGACTAGAAGGAATTAATAAAGAATATGGAACGAAAATTATTATCAGTGAGGCAACGTATCATCATGTCAAAGATGCTGTGGTTGCCAGGCGAATCGACACAGTGGCGGTAAAGGGAAAAGCATTAGGTATTACGATTTATGAATTACGAGGGTTAAAAAAAGACAATAATGAAGAAGAACATTTCTTACATAATTTTGAAAAAGCACAGAGTATGTATAAACAAGGGAAATTTAAGGAGTCACAGAAAGCATTTTTAGTTCTTGAAAAAGAATACCCCAATGATATGCCTATTAAAATTTATCTTCGTCGACTTAGTGACTTGATCAAATTACCTCCAAAAGATTGGGACGGTGTGTTCCACGCAAAAAGTAAATAATTATTTTCTCGCGAATATAATTGCCGTGGGGATATTTCTGCCGGGGCCATACACGTAGGAGCCGTTGTACCACATCGCTGCTGATCCGCCGCCATCGATATTCATGGCGTTATCCGCTTTCAGCGTCGTATAGACACTCGCAGCATCCAGCACTGAAGCTTGACCGACGATGCATAAATAGAGCATGTCGCCTTTTTGGACAATGGCGCCCGCGCCAATTTTTGCAGTTTTTTGTTTGGTATCCAGTTGATTAAGACTCAATGCTTTTCCATTTTGGACAAGCAAGGGATTGCCGGCTGTTCCAGCGCCGATACCGGTATCTCGTCCCCAGTCCAGCGTACGCGACTTAAATATCGGGGTTCCATCACCGGAAAATATGAAAAAGGGGAGGGTGCTATAAACATTATTATCAGAGTTTATATAGCGTTTCGCTTTAGAGTTAAAAAAGAGCGTATCAAACGAATTGGTTTTCCCTGCACATGCGGAATATTCTGCTGGACAAAAATACATGCCATTGATTGCCGCAAAGCCGCCGTTGCGCGTGGCATAGTCAGCAAGAGACATTACCGGACAGTTATTTGTGCAGTTATTATCGCTTACTGAGTCGGTAATCACGCGAAGATTGGATTTGTTTGCGCCAATACAGCTTAACGGAAAATCTCCCGTATCTGTTTTTACCAGAGAATAAGAATAGCCTTCGCCCGGCATAGATTGGATAATGGGCGTAGGTGGTTTGGTGGGGGCAGAAGTTGGTGTTGTAAATATCTTTGGCAGGAATTTTGCTGAAACTGTAGAAACGATTTTTTCTTCATCTTCATTTTTCATACGACAGGAAGGGCAGAGGGTCTTCTTCTTTTTTTCGCGTTCATCATCGATCTCTTTATTGAGACGAATCCATTTTTGTTCTTCGTCTGTGTCTGTGAGTTTTGTCACGACCGTCGGTTTTTCTTTTTTAGGATGGACATCAGCTTTATTTTCTTGGGGGACACTTATTTTTGTTTCCGGAAGTCTTTTACCATTTTCATCTTTTTTAATAACATCCACTATGTCTTCCACGACGGAAATTCTTGATGTTTTATCACTCCGATACCAGACGGCAAACGCAGTGCCTCGGACCGTAGCAACCGCGGTCGGAGTTTCTACTTCAAACGATTCGACCACGCCCAAAAGTTTTTTGAATCGAACAAAAATGCTACCGCCCTGATTTTCTACCGTGGTTTTGAAATCTTTGGTCTGATGAAACACGACCGTGGTTTCCGGTGCGAGTCGCACAAATGTATCATCGTTGTAGCGAATAAACGCAATGGTTTCGACATCAGTAGTGATCTTATCATTTTCTGCAAGCGGTACTCTTTCGCCTGTAGAAATAGTTTTTGTTTGCCCTTCGTGGGTCAGTGTTACTTTTCCTTCTGAAACATCAAGTATGTCGCTTTGTTTTTCTGTGGGAGGTGTGGGTGTCTGTTGCATCGTGGGAGAAGAAGGAGAATTTTGAGGACGAAAAGATCGATTCTTTTGTATCAGTAGACCAATGGATGTCACAACGCCGATAACAAAAAACACTCCGACTGCAATGAGTGCGACACGTCTTTTAGGAGATGGATCGACCTGTTGCGTTTTTTCCATACGGTAGAGGAGCTCAGTATAGCGTTTTTGAAAACATGGTACAATACCGTGGTCATGACGAACACAATCATTTGCCCTCACTGTCATACTTCGATTGAAATCACTCAGGCACTGCGAGGAGAGATTGAGCCAGAAATAAAAAAACAGGTAGAAGCAGAACTTCGGAAAGAACTGAGTGAAAAAAATTCATTGGAGATGGAGGATTTAAAAAAACAACTTGTCGAGAAAGATAAAAAAGTGAGCGAGCTTCGCAGTCAAGAACTTTCTTTACGAGAAGAAAAACGAAAGATTGAAGAAGAAAAGAAAGAATTGAAGTTGGAAGTTGCCAGACAGATGGATGAAAAGCGAAAAGAATGGGAGGAGGCAGTTTTGAAGCAGGCAGCAGAAGAACATCGGATGAAAGATTTGGAGAAAGAAAAAAAGATTGCCGATATGGAAAAACTTGTGGAAGAGCTTAAACGTAAAGCAAGCCAAGGATCGCAGCAGCTCCAAGGAGAAGTGCAGGAACTTGATTTAGAAGAATCATTGCAAAACATTTTTGTTCACGACACCATTGAGCCGGTCGGGAAAGGCGTGCGTGGAGCGGATATTCGGCAGATCGTGCGTACCCCTTTGGGGAATATCTGCGGGATCATTTTATGGGAATCCAAACGGACCAAGGCCTGGTCGAGTGATTGGGTCGTTAAATTAAAAGATGATTTACGGGCAGAAAAGGCAAATATTCCCATTATTGTTTCTTCCGTACTGCCGGATGAAGCGCGATCGGGGTTTGGCTATATACATGGGGTGTTAGTTTGTAGTTTTTCATTAGTATTGCCAATAGCTGAGCTTCTCCGTCAACGATTAATTGACGTAGCACGGGAAAAATATATTGCACAAAATAAAGACAAAGACAAGGCGGACTTGCTCTATGAGTATGTCGTGGGTCACGAGTTTCGCCAGCAAATAGAAGCATTAGTAGAAGTGTATAAAGATATGCATGGACAAATCCTCAAAGAACGAGCAGCGTTTGAGAAAATTTGGAAGACACGAGAAGCACAGGTGACCAAAATGTTTACGAGTACAGCGGGGATTGTCGGTAGCATGCGCGGAAGAATTGGTCAATCGTTGCCGCAAGTGAAAGGATTGGAGTTACTAGATGAACCCGAAGAAGAGAAAAAAACATGATGGTTGTCAGAGATGGACTTGACGAGTAAAATAGAGATAAATGGAGAAACATGCGTTTACCTATCAATCAACGACACTTTTTTATTATCAATCCTCACAAACCCCATTACTTTTATTAACGTCGGGGTTCCATGGGAACGAGGCAGACGTTATTCCTTTGCTTACGGATATTATTTTTGCACAGAAAGATCGCCTGCCGCCTTTTCTTTTTATTCCCATTGCTAGCCCCTCGGCTGTGAGCCTCGGGACCAGGCTTAATAAAAATAACGTAGACATCAATCGCTCTTATTATTTGGATTCTCCAGAAGAGGAAGCACAAGCACTCATGCATCTTCTTGCCGGATTTCGATTTGATATTGCCTATTCTTTTCATGAGCACCCTGGAGAGAATCGATTTTATCTGTATGACATGGGCGATGGGCTTGAAACAAAAAAGATCGAAATGCTCAAACAAAAAATTTTAGGATTAGGCATTCCGTTACTCACTGGCATTGATGATTTAGAAGATCCTACACTTGGGTCACATATTATTGATGGATACCTCTTGGAAGATGAAGAAGAAACCATTCAGCATGGATTTTTCAATGGGTATTTACTTACCGCCGATATCACCACTCGTCATATTAATCCGGAAATTCCCGGCGCCGTCTCCAAAGAAAAAAAGTCTGCTATTCTGCAGGCCATTTTTGATATACTGATTTTGCCATCATAATTTTTATGCAAAAAGATGATTTAATCAAAAAGCACTGCGTTCCGTGTGAAGGCGGGACAAAATCGTTTGACGAGGAAAAAATTCGTGCCTATATGCCGGGATTGTCACTGAAATGGGATGTGATTGATGGTAAAAAGATTCGTCATGAATTTACCTTGAAAAATTTCAAAGAGGCTATGAGGTTTGTCAACAAGATTGCAGATATTGCCGAAGCGGAAGGCCATCATCCGGATATTTTTATTTTTTATAACAAAGTTACTATCGAGCTTTGGACTCATGCCGTCGGGGGATTGTCGGAAAATGATTTTATTCTTGCAGCAAAGATAGAAAACCTTCTCTAAAACGAGTTATAATGTATATGTTATGATACACACATTTGGTTATGTTATGCTCATCGTGCAAGACATGCAGCGATCCGTCGAGTTTTATCAAAAACTTTTACAGAAAAAGCCGGATTTTACTTCGCCGCGATGGTCACAGTTTGCGGTAGGGAAGGTTTTGATTGGCTTACATGCAGTAGATTCTTGGAGTGATCCAAATGACCATCTCCGTTCTTTTGGAAGTGGACAAAAGGGTCTCTCTTTTGGATTGTATGTTGATGATATCAATGGTTTCATTGAAGAGCTTTCCTCGCAAAAGATTTCTATTGCTCACGGTCCAAGAATGACAGGATTGGGAAACACAATCTATCTTGTTGATCCGGATGGATATTATATACAGCTTTGTCAGCCAAACGTAAAGGCGTAGAGTTGAGAGAAGCAAAGGTTACGCCTTTAACAATTCTTCTAAAGATATGCTCATTTGTTTAGCAATGCTTCGTAGAGTTCCGGGTTGAATTTCTCGATGATGAGGAATGACGCAGGTTCTCTTTGTTTTCTCATTCCACCAGATTTCATGGGATCCTGATGTTGTCCGACGAAATGAGAAACCTAGTCTCCTTGCTTTTTTGATAACGATTCTATAAGGGAGCGGGCGCATGAACTACGCTGATGCAAAAATTGGAACATTGAAGGAAAGTTTCGTTGACGTTTTGAGATGTGATTGTCTCTGTTGGGGCAAAGGGATCGAGAGATTTTCTTCTTGGTAGAGTTCGATAAGTGATGCGGCAACTGCGATGATTTCAGATGTTGCTTCATCAATAGTATTGCCTTGTGCATAGCAGTCCGGCCATATTCGACATGCGGCGATAAAATGTTCGCCTTCTTGGGTAATGTCGATGGGAAGTTGGTAGCTTTTAATCTTTTTTATGCGCTTCATATAGACATATTGTAGCACATAGTCTTGTGGTAAGTCTAGCCAAACGTAAATGCGTAGAGTTCGAGGTTAGTATCTAAAAATTCTAATTTTAACAGGTGTTCTCCCGGAGTTTTTAGTTTAATTAATTTGTAGAGTCGGTCGGTATCAACGGTGACTATGCCACCTTTGACGTCGGCTCCGGCCTCTTGAACTACGAGTTTTCCATCTAGATATACGTTAAGTTTCCCCATACCAGTTTTTGGACGCATGACCAGAAACACATCTTTGGCATTAAAACGAAACGTTAGTGTGCTATTTTGACTGGGCATTGCTCGTTCGCTCCCCACTATCCACGAGCCGGCATAAGCAAAGTTATTTGAGGAAAGCGATTGGGGTGTGGAATAAGTAATAGGTTGATCAGGAACAATTCGTTCCGGTGACGCAAAGTTATCAATTTTGGCAGCTCCAAGATAGGTTTCTGGTGTTTTGGAAAAAACAGAATATTGAGGATTATGTATTGGCATATCATTGGTAAGCAGTCCTCCTTCTTTTAACAGTGTTTGGATGCGTTGTTCTGACTGATCATAGTCTCCTTCGCCAAAATGGGTGTAGCGAATGTTTCCATTTATATCGATAAAGTATTTTGCCGGCCAATAGTGATTAGCGTAGGCATTCCATGTCGCGTAATTATTGTCCTGCATGACAGGATATTCGATGCCAAAATCTTTTATAGCCTTTTGGACATTGGTCGGATTTTTCTCAAACTCAAATTCCGGCGTATGAACGCCAACAACGACAAGTCCCTTATCCTTATACTTTTGGTACCAGGTTTTGATATAGGGAAGGGTGCGGATACAGTTGATGCAGGTGTACGTCCAAAAGTCGACGAGCACTACTTTGCCTCGAAGATCCTTTATGGATAAAGGCTTACTATTGAACCAGACTCCACCAGCGATAAATTCTGGTGCCGTGCCATAATTAGGTTGCAATATGTTGAGCATAGGTTTTCTCTGCTGGAGGTTTTCCAATTGTTTTTTGATCGCGGGATTGTCTTCAAATTTGGTTAAGCCCACGCCGTAGTTAGGAAATTTATCCAAAATATAGGATTGAAATTTTCTATCCACTTGGAAATAGATGGCAAGAGCAGTGGCAATCATCAAAACGCCAAATGCTTTTTGAATGGTTGCGGTGTTGGTGAGTAGCCAGGGAATTTTTTGGAGTAGCTGCCTGCCGCCGTAGGTTATGCCCAAAAGAGGAATGGCGGTACCGATAGAATAGGCAAACGTAATAAGGATTGCATCAGTGGTAACCGTACTGGTGGCAGCTAAAGTTATGATGGAAGCCAAAATTGGCCCGACGCACGGCGTCCAGATAAGACCTAGGCTTATGCCAATAAAAAACCCAGCAATGATATCCGGTCTGGTGGAGGCATTTTGATTGTTCTGAGGAACAATGGAAGACAGTTTTGAAAATAATTGTTCCATGATGACTTGAAATTTTGGCAAAATCAAAGCAAATCCAAATGCAGCGATGATGATGACGGATATATTGCGTAAGCTATCGGCAGAAAGTCCGGTTGCGCGGACAATTGCGGTAAGAAAAAGGGTGAAGAAGGTAAAGCTTATGATGAAGCCAATAACTACCCCAATCGGCCGTTTTTTACTCCCGGTCAAAGAACTAGAAAGGATAATGGGGAGAATAGGAAGAATGCACGGCGAAAGGATGGTGACAATACCAGCCAAGAACGCAAAAACGATAAGCAGTATCATGCGTTATTTTATATTTGCTAAGGGCTCGTCCATAAATAACTTCTTAGTAATTTATGGTTACGGCCCTTTGTGCCGCATCTTCAAATAAAATTATAATTAAGTTATTGAATGTGACCCAAAAGTTCCGCGAGTCCGCCGCCATTCCAGAGGGCAAGTTTATTGCCTTGTGCATCGATTTGCACAAATGTGTGTTGGTAGGTAATCCCGTATTGCTTGGCCAAGTCTTTTTCTTCGGCATCCGTATCTGAGTCTTCATAATTGACCCGAATCACCACGACATCTTGAGGGATTTTGTTCATGTTTTGTCTGAACTCCACATCTATGGGTCGACAGATAGGGCACCAGTTCGCATAAAAGTAGAGGACTCGTTTTTTATTTGCTGCCTGGGTCAGTGCCGCCTTGGAATATACAATATAGCGCGTTGCCGCTGGGGTGGTTTGCGCTTGTTGCGTCGTGGTTTGTTCGTATTGTGTGGTCGGAGGGATGATTGCGGGTACAGAAGGTTGTTGCGGCTTGGGAGCGAGCACCACGACGGCGCCGATAATAAGAACAACGGGAACAACGAGAAGAAGGAGTTTGGTGTTCATATATGATAATATTACAGGAGAGTCTGCATCATGTAAACGATATATGTATTTCAATTGGGTCGATTGGATTATTTTTATTGTCCTTCTCTACTATTTCCTTCAGGGGTGGGAGACGGGATTGGTGCAAATACTTGCCAACTTCGTTTCTTTTCTTGGTTCTTTGTGGTTGGCGGTAAAGTTTCATGGTCCAGTGGGGTTATTTCTTACAGAAAAATTTGGCATTGGTACCATGTGGACCAATGTTTTGGGATATCTTATCGTTGGATTTGCTGCCGATATCATAATCAATGAGTTAGTAAGTGTATTGATTGCTCGATTGCCAAAGAAATTAGAAAGTTCCTCCATCAATAAGCTTTTGGGAACTATTCTTTCCCTCATTAATGGACTGATCATTATTGCATTTATTCTCCTTGTGGTTCTAGTACTTCCCCTTCGAGGGACCGTAAAGCGAGATGTTCGTCAATCGGTTATTGGAAAACAGCTTGTGGTACTTGCTGAAAGATATGGTGGGCAAGTCAAATCAGTGCTTGATGAACAAGTGCGGGAAGCCATTAAGTTCTTAACCGTTGAACCCAAGTCCACGGAACGCATCGCCCTTGACGTCACCCCGAAACAGTCAGAACTGACTGTTGATGAAGCTTCGGAGAATCGCATGG
>Ga0209515_10003928_pt1 | contig 20568 bp, 12 predicted proteins | sample Subgroupgradi54m_FD_187454 | JGI IMG/M metagenome (GOLD analysis project Ga0209515, IMG submission 187454) | Subsurface groundwater microbial communities from S. Glens Falls, New York, USA - GMW60B uncontaminated upgradient, 5.4 m (SPAdes)... ...
CATCGAGTACCGCGGCAGGGCGTTCCTGCAGTGCTTTACGACCTGCCAGCCGGAGCACGGCGTGGCCGACGACACGGCGCTCACGCAGGCGCAGCGCGTGCGCGATTCGCGCGGCGCGCCCGAGTTCGTCTTCAACCCCAGGCTTGGCGAGACGTACCAAGAGGCGCTCGACGAGAACATGCTGGTGCGGATCACGCAGCAGGATGTCGTCTACCGCCGGTATCTCGTGCCCGGGGCACCGGTCCTACGTGCCCGACTTCGGGGTGTACATCAAGGTGCAGGGCGCCGGCGGGGAAGTCGAGTACCGCACGCTGTCGCGTCAGCTCGTGCTGTTCTGCGTCGAGCGCCGCAAGGCGTGGCGCCTGCTGCAGAGCAAGGCGGGTATCGAGAACCGCGAGTACAAGGCGCAGCGCGCGATCCTCGCCGAGGTGGATTCGGGAAAGATCTCGAAGGAGGAGCTCTTCGCCAACGGCGAGGCGCTGATGAAGGCGCGGGTCGGCAAGCCGGTCTCGCACGCCGCAGTGTCTCCTAGTGCGGCATCTCCTGGTGCGGTATCGCCTGCCGCCGCGGCCGTGCCGGCCGTCAAGACACCGCCGCCTCCATTGGTCCCCGAAGTGGCGAAGGGCGACGTCGCGATGACGTAGGGACTAGGGATTGGAAGTTGGGGTTTGGGGACCAGGGATTGGAGTTCGAATCGCCAATCCCTGGTCCCTAATCCACAATCCTGGCGCCCAAGTGAGAGCACGTAGATCCGGCCCACTACCGGTGGAAACACTGGGGCAAGTGGGTGTCAGGACGTAAGCTTCCCCGTCAAGTAGATACGGCCAAGAGAGAGAGACTGACCGGCTGAGTGAGATACCGAACAGATCCTGGCAGCCTTTATGGTCCGTCAACATCCTTCCTGACGCGCAGGTCCACGAGCTTTCCTGAGTCATCAAAAGTGTAGAAAGCGACAACGTCTTCGCGAAAAATGAACCGATGGTGTTCCAAGTCGCTTTGGATGAACGCCGCTCCCCCAGTTGATGTTAACGGGTATTCTGAGTTAGCCCGAACGGGGCCCCTTTCGATATTGGCCTCGACCCCTCGTTCGCGCAGCCAGCTTAGAACGCCTTGTTCTGAGGTCCCGAGAGGGGTGCTTGAGCGGAGGGAGGCTTCGATCTGTGCCGGCGGTTTCCACCACACATTGAAAGCGCGTTGGTAACCCAAGTACGCAAACGGACTGGCGATTAAGATCGCGACCACAATCAGGATCCGAATAAATATGCGCTTCATATTCATAGCCTTTCAATGTGGATCGAATTCGCTTGTCGGCACAGGATTGTTCCAGCCTGGATAATCGATATTCTGCGGGTTACCTATTGGAAATTGAGGCGGAGCAATACCCGACGCATCTAACAGGCCGTGGGCGAACCCGTTCGAATTGTACTTGTCGTCGCCTGCGTCAGGATTGCAGGCATAGGACAGGTGATTGTTCCGATAATGGGTCACGTTGTCCAAAATCAATCCCACGCGATTAAGAACGAGACCAATTTTCGTATCTTCCAAGTCAGAAGAGATATTCAAACGAGCGCGGTCTTGTGCGGCAGCAGGTGATCGAGCGCCCGATAGAGCCGGGTGTCATTGATCGCGCCATCAGGAATATGCAGGAGGTCGTCAAGCGCCGTCGTCGGATACCAGCGTTCTTCAATCGCCAGCTCACTCCCCGGCGCGCACAACCGATTAATCGCCAGGACCGCGGCGATGCGCGACCACGGCACGTCGGCGGGAACCGCATCCACCCGCGTCTCGAAGAAATCGTCCAGCCGCAGCTGGCGCCAGAGCGCCAGACCGAGCAGTGCGGGCCCCAGCTGCCGCGTCCGCTCCAACCGGACACGGTGGACCAAGACCTGGGCGACCTCGGTGTCATCAGGGGGCGGCGCGATGTCCGAAGGAAACAGTTTCAGCTGATGGCGTTCGCCGGCGTCATTGAAGACGTCGATCGTCTTCAGCCATCGCGCCTGCGCCGAATCATTCAGCTCGCCGAGATGACACAGCGTCCGTTGGCGCGGACCATCCGCTGTGCGGATCGTTTCGACGAGCGACCAATACGTGTGCCGCTTGCCATCTTTGTCCCGATGATGCGGCCGCAGAAACATCGGCGCCGATGGTCGCACGCGCGATCCCCGGCCGCAAGAGGGTAGGTCTGCACTACATCGCGAATCGAACCACGCGCGATTGAGAATGAAGGACTTACAGCGACCAGCGATGCCAAACTTGCCTCAAACGCCGTTTCCGTGACGAAGATCGGCTAGCGCGGTCCCGCCCGCCGCCGTGTCTCCTGCTGCGGTGCGGCCCGCCGCGGTGCCGCCGCCTCCGTCAGCCACCGGAGTGGTGAAGGGCGAAGTCGCGGCCACGTAAATCAGCTGGCAGCGGGCAGCTGGCAGAAAAGGCGGGCAGCTGGCAGAAAAAAAGATAGCCGGGTCCTGTTAAAGACCCGGCTTGAATGACTGCCCGCTGCGCGCTGCCTGCTTACTGCCCGCTGCCCGCTGCCCGCTGCCTACTGATTCGGCCTCAGAATCTGCCGGAACTTCAGCGTGTTGATGTCGCGGAACATCGGCGTTCCGAAGGAAGGGCTGCTGCCGAAGGAAGAGTTCAATCGTGTGTGGTGCTGCGCAAGGTACTGACGCCGCTCTCCCCCACCGAGGCGATGGAGCTGCTGCTCTCGAAGATGAGCAAGGCGAAGACGAACGGCGACTTCCTCGCGGCGATGGCGTCGGGCAAGAGTTGATGGCCGGGCGCGCGGGGCTGGACGCACTTCTTCGCACCGCAAAGCGCCGCTTCCAAGAACGCCGTCTATCCGCATGTCCCGTCCGCGATGCGAGAGCGGTACGCCTCGCACCGGTTCGGCCAGCGGTACCAGCGGCCCAACACGATCTACCTGGAAACCACCAGCGCCTGCAATCTGAATTGCGTCATGTGCACCGCGCAGCGGCCCGCGACCAAGAGCATCAAGCCGAGCGGATACATGGACCTCGGCCTCTTCAAGCGGGGCCACGGCGCGACACCGTAAGCTCCCTGTCAAGTAGACAGTGCGAGAGTAGATTTTCAGGCCGTCTTCACTTATAAGAAGTTGCCAAAAAAATAGGCCTCAATCCAAAGCGTCAAAGTAATCAACAGTCCAATTATGACAACGAAGTAACCGAATCCAAGTCCGACCCCAGCATAGCCGCGAAGTCGCGGAGCAATCACAGCCAGTCCCAGACACGCACTGACGATCCAGGTACAGATCTGAGCAATTCCAAGACTCTTCGGCCAGATATAACTAAGCTTGTGCGCCAGCACCAATAGCGGGCCGGCGACCGCCAGAGGCAATACCAGCGCAAGCAAGACTCGCCAGAATGCGTGTATTCGTCTCAAGGTGCGCACCGTTCTAAGTGTTACGGATGAGGATCGAATTTGCTCTTGGGCACCGGTTTGATCCAACCCGGATATGCCTCCATTGAAAAGCTCGGCAGGGGAAGATCCGCTGCATCCAGAAGTCCATGGGCATAGCTGTTTGAATTGTAAGCGTTGTCCATAAACGGAAAATCGGGCGTGCAGGCGTAGGGCAAGTCGTCATCATAGTTGGCATCTCGATCGAACAACAGCCCGATCTTTGAGTCTTCCATATTGGAAGGGACAGTCAGACGAGACGAATCTACAGGGGGAGTATGAACGTCTCCCTTGTTGTCTGGCCCAAGGCGATTGACTACGCTTTTTAGCAATCCGTCGCACCGTGGGAAGCCTGTATCAGTCGATTCAGCTCCTAGCGTGGCATAGTACAAGCCGTTCTCTTTGTACGTGGAGAAGTACTTGGCGAACCCGCTGTCTGGCCCTTTCCAAAACGACTGATTCGATGGCACGATGCGAATGTATGAGTGCCGCTGCTGGGCAACGACGAAATGACCTCTGACGAAGATTCCGGTGTCGGGTGGAAGTTTCGCGGCGTTCTGGGAGTAGGCAGCAGACGGACTGACCGTCGTATTGTCGTCTTGTGCGGTCGTTTGAAGCTTAACAACCATGTTCACCACTTCCCCCGTTTCGGGGTTGTAGGGGTTGCCGGATACTTCATCGACGGCGGTAAAAAACGGCTGGTACAGTGGCCCGAGTATGTCGCTCTCGGCGGCGCGCTGGCCTGACGAATCAATGGTGGTCAAGGCACCAGTTGATTGATCGTAGAACACAGCCCCACCATCGGGAAGAGCCTTTATCGGTTGTCCAAGGCCTTCGAGCGCCGTTGACCATTTCAACGCACCGGTGGTTGCCGTGTAGGCCGAGAAGGCCACGGTACCTGAGGAATCGAAGGCGTACACCGTGTTGTCACGGCCCACCATCGACAACCACAGTGACTCGTTCCGCCATTCAACAACTGCGTCATCGGTGACACGGAGGGTCCACGGTCTACCTTCGGTCTCGTAGTTTGAATCGATGAAGTGGTAAATGCCGTCCGCACCCGAGACGAGCATTCCACCCTGACCGTCCGGCTTGACATCGTTAATATAGACTCCAGTTCGCGTCCCAGTGCAGCCGTGGCCGTAGGGGCAGACAAGCATGTCGCTGTCGTAGCTGCGTATTACCCGAAGGCTTGAATTTCCTTCCTCGTCCATTCGAAGCAGGTACGCTTTGCTCTCATTCAGTATCGGTCCTGGTACCAGCCCGTTAAACTGATTGATGTAGCAGTCGTCTGGTGTTCCCACCGTCGCTCCCACGTATGCGGCACCATCAGTGCCGACGTACGGCAGCGTGTAGCTCGCCGGCGACTGCATCGGTTCGCCCGTGCAGGCCCGCATGTGTGGAAGCATCGCGCGCGACTTGACACTGCCCGTCCGTCCATCCAACGCAACCAGACTCACGGTTTCCTGCCATCCAATGCTTACGTTGCTGTGCTCCAGAAGATAGATAGTGCCGCCGGGAGCCTGCGCCCACGCGTTGTATTGGATCGTTCCGGACGAGTGGTACTCCCACGACGCACCGCCGGTAGCGCCGCCGACTCGAGCGAGCCCGTCAAACGCGTAGGAACTGAAGTTGAAGATCAGCGATACGAGGCCGCCAAAGCTGTCGGAAAAAATCGGCCAGCTTCGGAGTGGTTCGGTCCAGAGCTCCTCGCCGTCCGTGTTCACCGCCCGCGCAACCAACGCAGTTCCGTCGTCGTTCGCTCCAAGGACCAGCTGTTCCGGATCGTCTGAATTGGACTGGTGCACGGGGATGGTGCTGTACGCTCCCCCAGCAGGAGCATATGTCCACTTGGCGGTGCCGACCGGCAGAAACGGCCCCTGATACACCGTAACTGTCGTCGCGGCAGATGTATCTCCGGCCGACGCTGTGATTGTTGCCTCGCCGGGGAACGCGCCGGTCACAAGGAACGAGCCGTCTTCGGCTTCCGACACACTTGCCACGCTCGAATCACTCGATGTCCAGGCGACGCCGTTAACGGCAAGTCCAATCTGATCCAATGCCCTGAGCGAGTGCGCTTCGCCGACGACGATCGAGCGCGACGTCGGTGTGATGACAAGGGCAGTTCGCGTCGCAGTTCTGATGACGCGTGTACCACGTGAAGCGCTGTTGTTTGCGCCATCCATCGCACTCACAACGATTGAGTTCGGACCGTTGATAAGAGACACGGTGCACATCACGTTGGAGCCCGCGATGATCGCAGGGACGCCGTTGCACGTTGCGCTCGTGACTCCAGCGAGTTCGTCGTTCACGATTGCCTGAACTTCAAAGGTCGAGCTGACGGTCGTTGCGCCATCCATCGGCGCACTGATGTCAACGGTTGCCGGCGTCTTGTCTATAGAGATCTGGACAGAAACGCTGGACTGATTGCCGGCCGTATCGACCGCAATGCCGCTCGCAATGAGCCCGTTGCCTTCTGTGCTGACAACAACTGGGTCTGGACATTGGGCAATCCCGTACGCGTCCGCGCAGGTAAACCTGACTGTCACCGGCGTGTTGTTCCAGCCCGACGCGCTCGGCGTCGGCGACACCGTTGCCGTGATCGTTGGTGGCGTCGAGTCCGCCTGAACCTCATAGCTGGCGCTCGTGACGTCACTCGGCGTCCATCCGCCCTTGAATACCCGGGCGCGAAGGGTCGCGCTCTGCACCAGCGCAAATGGAACCGCGTAGACAGGGGACGTCGACGTCGGGGTAGATCCGTCGATCGTGTAGCGAATGGTCGCCCCCGTGGTGACCGTCGTCATGGCGATCGTCGGGGGCGCAGTGTATGCGCCACCCGTCGGGGTGATGCCTGGCGCCGCTGCGCGCAACGTGTATGTTGCGGCGCTCACGGAGCTGGGACTCTGACCGCGCCAGGCCCGGGCCTTCAAGGTCGCACTTTGATCGATGGTAATCACGCCACTCGAAACCGGCGAGGATTCGGTCGGGTCGAGACCATCGGTCGTGTAGTGGATCGTCGCGTCCGGCGTCACCGTCGTGATCGAGACAGAGAGGGCTTGTGAGTATTCCCCGCCATTGATGCTGAAGGTTGGTGCGGCGACGTTCCACATGAAACCGTCAGCGCTGATTGCGGCGGCGACGGGACGATTCGTCGTCGTGCCAATACCGAGTTGGCCGCCCGTGTTCTGGCCCCACGTCCACACGGTTCCGGCAGCGGTCACCGCCACGCTGTGCGAGGCGCCACCGGCAACCTGGGCCCCGTTGGGCGCCCCGGGCGCGGTGATGGGAGCCGACGAGTCACTGCCAGTTGACGACACGCTCCTGCCCCACACCTGGATCGTTCCGTCGAGAAGCGCCGCGAGCGATCGTTCTCCGCCACCCGCGACGGATCGGACGTCAACGAGACCGCTGACGCCGACGGGCGTGTACCGCTCCGTGCTGACGCTGCCATCGCCAATCTGGCCGGCGCTGTTCGACCCCCACGCGCGAATCGACAAATCGGAGCCGACAATTGCAAGGGAGTGATAGTCGCCGCCGGCAATGCCAACCACGCCGCCGAGGGTCGATACCTGGATGGGAGTCAACTGGTTGAGTCCGAGACCTCCGGATCCGTTGCCAATCTGTCCAAAGTCGTTGTCACCCCAGATCCAGACGGTGCCATCGCCTTTCAGTGCCAGGTCGGCGAATTTGGACGACGCGATTGCAATTACATCCGTCAGGTTCGGCACCTGCACGGGCGTGAGGCGCTGGGTGTTCTCGCCGTCGCCGATCTGATGCGCGTAGCCCCACGTCCACACGGTGCCGTCGGCCTTCAGCGCCATCGACGCTCCCCAGCCGCCGGCAATCGCGATCACGTTGGAGAGGCCAGTCACGGCTACGGGCGTCGAACGAGAATACTGATTTCCGATCCCGAGCTGCCCTTCATTGTTGGCTCCCCACGCCAGGACGGTTCCGTCAGTCTTCAGCGCGAGCGTATGCAATACGCCGGCTGCGACCGACACGACTCCCGACGCGCCGTCGACGCTGCCGGGAAGACGCCCGTCCAGCTGCGTGCCGCGTTGCTGGGGACCGCTGCCCCACGTCCACACCTGGCCGGAGTTGTCGACGGCAACCGAATGGGTCAGTCCCGCCGCAATTCGGACGGGCTCCACCGTGCTGATGAACGTCCAGCTATACGTGCTCGCCAGCGCGTTGCCAGCCAGGTCCTTCACCGGCGCCCCGGTTGTTCCGCCGCCGACCATCGCTGTGTACGTCCGCGTCGGCAGAAGCGCAGTGGTTGGCGTAAACGTAGCCACAAGCGTCTGTGAGTCGTAGGTAACCGTCCCCGGGACCACGACGCTCCGCGTGTCAAGGAGCTGGATCGAGCCGGCCGTCACGGTGGCCGGGTCCAGCGCTTCGCTGAACGTGATCTGCAACACAGGGGTTAGCGTCACGTTGCGCGTTCCGGAGGCGGGCGTCGCGCTGATCACCGTCGGCGGTGTCACATCCGACGTCGTGAAGCTCCACGAGTAGACGTTCTGCAGCGCCATTCCAACCGCGCTTGTGATGCCAGTCTTCAACATCGCTGTGTATGTGTTACCCGCAACTAACGTATCAACCGGATCGAGCACGGCTGCCTGCGATGACGATTGATAAGAGACCGACGCCGCCACGATTGCGTTCGCACTGTCGCGAAGCTCGAAATTCGCCGTCGTGACCGTGGCCTCGGCCAGCGGTTGACTAAATACGGCCACGATGTTGCCGGCGGGATCGAACGCCGTCTGATTGCTGGACGGTGTGGTCGACAAAACGGTCAGCGGGTTCGTCGTGGCGACGATGGTGCTGCTCGTCGCCAGGCGGCTGAAGCCGTTGTTCGCAAACAAGCGAAATTCGTTGGTGGCGGGGCTTGTTGGGACGCTGAACGTCAGCGTCGCGCCGGAGACACCTTGCGCCGGCGGTGTGGTCAAGCCGTTCAAGTACTGCCAGGTGATGTACGAGCCATTCGCTGAGCCACTTGGCGCCAACGCGATCCAGTCCGTTGTGTTGGCGGGACCTCCGGTCATCTGCACCGTGACGGTTGCGCCTGGCTGAACCATCACGTCCGTCGGAGGAAGCACGCCGTTCACCGAAATCTGGGCGGGCGATAGCGAGACCGTCACAGCGCCGCTCGTGGCAACACGCCCGAAGCCGTTGTTCGCAAACAAGCGAAATTCATAGGTGGCGGGGTCCGTCGGGACGCTGAACGTCACTGTCGCGCCGGAGACACCTTGTGCCGGCGGTGTGGTCTGCCCGTTCAAGTACTGCCAGGCGATGTACGAGCCGTTCGCTGAGCCGCTTGCCGACAGCGCGATCCAGTCCGTGGTGTTGGCGGGACCTCCGGTCACCTGCACCGTCACCGTTGCGCCTGGCTGAACCACCACGTCCGTTGGAGGAAGCACCCCGTTCACCGAAATCTGGGCGGGCGATGGCGAGACCGTCACAGCGCCGCTCGTGGCAATGCGTCCGAAGCCGTTGTCCGCAAAGAATCGAAATTCGTAGCTTCCTGCTACCGTCGGGATTGCGAAGTGCAGCGTCGCGGCGGCGACGCCCGTTGCCGGCGCGAGCGCTGTGTCGCTCAAGTAACGCCAGTCGACGAATGCTCCATCCGCGGAGCCCTGCACGTAAAGCCCAACCCAGTCAGTCGCATTCGCGGGCCCTGCCGATACGCTGACGACGGCCACCGATCCGCCTGCCACGCTCACGGCTCCCGGCGCACTGACGCCGTTGACATCGAGCACTGCCGAGGATGATGCGACCACAACCGTCGTACTAGTGGCGAGCCGCACAAAGCCATTTGCAGCGAAAAATCGGAATTCGTAGCCGCCCCCGGACGCGGGAACCGCAAAATCCAGGGTTGCGGTTGAGAGGCCAGTGGCCGGTGCCGTCGTCGTGCCATTGAGATAGCGCCACGTCACGTACGTGGTATCGGGGGAGCTCGTTGCGTACAGTGCGATCCAGTCACCGGCGTTCGCTGGACCGTCGGTCACACCAACAGTCACGTGCGATCCAGCGCCGACAGAAACAGCTGTCGGCGGTGACGTGCCATTCACGGTGACTTGCGCTGGCGACGCAATGATCGTGACCGGCGCACTGGTCGCCAATCGTTCGAACCCGTTGTTTGCGAACACGCGAAACTCGTAGTCGCCTGGAGGTGCAAGCGCAAAAAACGTGACCGTCGCGTCGGCTAAACCGGTTGCGGGCGCCACGGTGCTGCCGCTCAAATACCGCCAATCGAGATAGGTCCCATCGGCCGCGCCGGATTGGTACAGGGCAACCCAGTCGGTTGCATTCGCCGGCCCGCCGGAGATCGACACGGAGATCGCCGTACCACCGGTAACCGTGACTGCGGCAGTAGCGCCGTTGACTGCGACCAGTGTCTCGGCGCGCCCACTCGTGGCGCAGGCGGCAATGAGTCCGAGTGTGAACACGATACGGCGAACGATCATGCGAACGCACCTGTCCTTGGAGGGCAGCCTTACCCGCTGGGCCTCTTCAATTGTTCTGTGTGAGTTCGGATGATGGCTAAGAAGGGGGATAACTACAAGACAATGTCTCTACAAATGATTGTGTCGTAGGCGTTTATGGACGTTTGTCTGACAGGTGCGCGCGGCGATTTAGCCCAGCCGGAGCCGCCCGGAGGGCGACGCCGCGGCCACGTAAATCAGCTGGCAGTCGGCAGTCGGCAGTCGGCAGAAAATAAGAAAGCCGGGTCCGTGAGGACCCGGCTTGAATGACTGCCCGCTGCGCGCTGCGTGCTTACTGCCGACTGCCGACTGCCGACCGCCGACTGCCGACTGCCTACTGATTCGGCCTCAGAATCTGCCGGAACTTCAGCGTGTTGATGTCGCGGAACATCGGCGTTCCTGGCGGCAGCAGCCCCGGCGTCAGGAAGTCGGTGTCGAACGTGAAGTTGCGGACGCCGTAGTCGTAGACGTTCGTGTTGTACTTGAACGTGCCGGTCGCCTGCCTGCTGTTGTGCAGCGTCACCATGGAGCCGCGGTAGTTGATCGACACGCCGCCGATGTTCCAGTCCTCGAGAAGGCGCAGGAAGTTGCCGATGCCGCCGTCGGTCCCGAACAGGAACTGCGGGTTACCGCACGCGCCGGCGCAATAGGGGAACGACAGCCCCTTGCCCGCCACAACCGCCATGCGGTAGCCGGTCGTGGTTGCGTTGCGATTGGTCCTCAAGTTCGGGACCTCGAAGGACAGCGCATCGCTCCAGGCGTTCGACAGCACCGAGACCGAGTCGGCAATGACCCCTGCCGGCACGTTCGGCTCCGCGAGCGGGTCGGTCGTCGCGTTGTAGTTGCCCTGCACGTAGACCGGATTCTCGGCGGCGACCGTCAGCCCCGACACGGGCAGGCTGTTGACGCCGGCGACGATGCCGCCGTTCACGAGCTTCAGCGCCCGGCGGAACAGCACGACCTTGTTGACACGCGCCAATCCGGCGCCCGGCGCGGGCGCAATAACGGGAAGGGTGCTGTTGCCCAGCGGAATCACCCTTTCCGGGCGTCCGGTCAAATCGTAGGGAGGCAACGGGCCATTCGTCGCCGGAAGAGTAACCAGCGGGTGAGGCGTCCCGCCGTACAACTGCTGGCCGTTCGGCACGGCCGGCGGCGGCATGAAGTTCACATCCTCGCCCGTCTGCAGCGCGGCGTCGGGCAGACCGGCGACCGTCAGCGGATTCACCTTGTCCTCGAATCCGAACTCGGCTGTCTCGACGTCGGCGTTGTTCTGATCGTGATTGCCGCGGCGGTCCGAGAAGTAGACGATGTACCCGTTGTTGTTCAACGCCACGGTGCCGGTCGCGCCGATGGCGCCGCTGAACCAGCGGGCCAGGTTGCCGGTGTCGAGCGAGATGTACTGCATCACGCCGCCCATCATCATGGGGGAGCCCGTGACGATGTCGCGGAAGGTGCCCTCACGCGTGTCGTAGAGCGTATTCGGCCACCAGTCCCACGCGTTCAGGCTGCTGTTATAGACGCAGGCATTCGCACCGCCGCCGTTGTCGTGCAGACGCTGAATGCGGAGGACCGCGTTGGGCGTCGGATCGGCGCAGACCACGCCCCCCGAGTTCCGCGCGCCGATGCCGAGATTCAGGATCTCCATCGTGACGTCGGTCCAGACGCCGTTCACATCCTGCTTCTCGATCTTGATGTAGCCGCCGATCGTCCCGGTGTTCTGGTTCGCCAGCGCCGATGTCGAGATCGGTACGGCGGCGACCGGCGCCGCGCTCAACCCTGAGCAGTTGAGGAAGCGACGAACGAGCGGCGCACCGACGGGCAGATCGGAGTATCCCTGGCACGTGACGGGCACGGCTGTTCCGGCCACGGCGGCATTCGGGTTGTTCACCCAGATCAAATTGGGTGAAAACGCCGCAGTGTCATTGGCGTTTTGCAACGTTATGGTCACGTTGCCTACGCCCGCAGCGACGGCGACAGACACAGTTCTGGTGATGACCACGCCGTTGACGGTCGCCCTGATTGTCGCCGGCAGGACCGCCGCGAGCGGGACGGTACAACCGATCAGGGTATTCGCAGCGATGATCGGACTCGCCCCGACTGCGGCGACAGCCGTCGGTCCATTCTTGCCCAGGCACGTGACGTTCTGGTCACCGAGGATGGCGTTGTTCAGAATGAGGGGCGGAAGCTTGAACACTGCCGGAATGGCGGTTGCGGCGTCCGCCACGTAAATCTGCGACAACAACGTGACGCCACTGTACAGACTGCCGGCGACCGATGCGGTGCTCGCAGGGCCCATCGATCGCGCGATCGGCGGATGGGTCGCATCCACCACGTATCCGGCGGGCCGTCCGACGGGCGGCGCTGCCGCGTTGATCCAGTCGCCGTCGAGCAGCACGGGCGCCGCACCGGTGATCGTCGGCAGGCCTGTCAAATCAGCCACGCGATCGGAGAGCAGAATGCGCAAGCTGGCCTGTGAGAAGTACCGCTGGCCGAACACCGGCGCGTTGGTCACGTTTTCGTTCGAGTTGATCAACGGCCGCCGGATCAGATCGACCGGCGTCGCGCCCTGCGAGACCAGCGGCAGGTTCAGCGCCTTGGCGCCGGTCAGACTGGTGCGGATATAGCTCTTGTAGTACGCAGCACCCGTGGAGATCGTTGGCCAGTTCGGATTCGCAACCGCCGCCGCCGCCGCCGCCGTCCAGGGGTTGGGCGGCATGCCGGTGATGCTGCCCTCGTTCGGCGTCTGCAGCAGATTTCGCCAGGTCGACGACGATGTCGGGATGTTGACGGTGCTGCCGCATCCGTACGTGGTGGCGAGCAGCCCGTTCGAGAAGTAGTTGTGCACGACCGCGTTGACCGCCGTCATGCGATCGAAGAAGGTCATCGAGGGGCCGAACTCGCAGAGGAACAGGCTCGCATTCGTGTGCACGCGCCCGCCGAACGCGAACGTATCGCCGGCATAGAACGTCAGGTCGGAGTCGGAAAACACGCCGAACTGGAACACAGGCACGGCGACCGTCTGAATCTCGCGCCGGAGCCGGACTTCGGCGCCGCCGGTCGACACCGCGGTAATCGTGGCCGTGTACTTCGTGATGAGGCCCTTGAACCCGCTGAACGGTCCGGTCGTGATATCCAGCGGCAGCGCCTGCGGATTCCCGAAGGCGTCTACCGGGTACGTGATCGCGTATCCGGATCCCGCCGTGCCGCCCGGCGCGGTGAACGCAAAGCCGGGAATGACCGGCGGCGTCGTCGCCACGGCGTTGATTTGCGCGACGCTCGGGCTGACGTCCGCCACGAACAGCGACGCCAGGCCCGAGGTCAGCTTCTCGAGGCCGGCCTGCGCCGCGGCGTACGCCTGCGTCTGGTCGCGATCCAGCGCGTGCGACCGCTGATCGGTCGCCAGCGCCGCGAACATCCCGACCATCAATGCACTCATCAGCATCACGGCCAGGAGCGCTGTGATCAGCGCCACGCCAGATTCATCCGCAATACGCCTTGCCAGTCTCATAGATTGCTCCGTGTTTCCTGTGGCGATCCCGTTAGAACGCATTCAAGTACTCGTCCACGAACGCCATGCCGCGGAGGCTCACCTGCGAGTTCAGCGAGTTGTGGAAGCTCCGCGCCTTCGGGATCATGGCGTTGCGCGACCGGGCGGTGAGCACGATGTCCACCTTCCGGATCTGGTTCGTCGAACAGGCCGCCGGCGCGCACGCTCCGCCGGTGGTGAGGTCGGTCGCGTTCATCTGCACCGACGCCGGGTTCGTATTTCCGTCGTTCAAGTCGAAACGGAACCTCAAGTTCTCGATGTCCATGCCGACCGCGGTCCCTGACGTATTGTCGAACGTCGTCGGGGACCCGTTGTTGATGCGGCGGACGAGGCGCGGATGGGTCGGATCGGTGGTGGCGTCCAGGTAGTACGAGATCATCCGGATGCGCGTGATCAAGGTGTTCGACGTGTTCGTCGCCAGCGTGTAGGCAAACGCCGGCGCCTGGGCGTTGAGAAAGGGAAGATTGCCCGCCGCCGCGCCCGACTGATTCAGGTTCAGCGAATCGCTGTTGGAAAACGTCAGCCGGCGGGTGGAGGTATCGACGTCGGTGACCTCCACGAGCGTCGTGATCGACCCCTTCCAGATCATCATCAACTGCCCCGGCGTCACGCGATCGGGTCCGGTCGCGATGTTCGGCCCCAGAGAAATGGTGGCGCTGGTCCCGGTGATCGCGCTGATCGGGACGTCGAGGAACGCGTTATCGGCCATCAGGACAATCAGGACGTCGGTGGCGACGCCGTTGATCACCGGCCCGAGATTGGGCCTTGGCTCCACGGCGGAAATATCGGGGTCGTTCGCCACGCTCACGAACGCCGTTCCCGGAGGTCCGGGGAACCTGATCGACGATGAGCCCGTGCCCGTCGGAATGTTGATCACGTGTCCGGGGGGCAGCCCCGAGCCCACCTGCAGCATGTCGCGCTCGATGAGGTCCATGCCGGAGCGGAGCGACTTGTTCATCTCGGTGACTTGCAGCACCATCTCGCTGCCCTTCGACACGTCGGCGAGGCCGGTCATGGTGGCGCCCATGACGGCGGTCGTGACGCCCATCGCCACCATCATTTCGATGAGCGAGTAGCCCGCCATGCCGGCGAACCTGGACCGAGTGACTTTTGTGATCATCGTCATGGGTAATCTCTATCTCTATGAATAGGAGGAGATGTAGGTCGTAATCGTGTACGTGTTCCAGATCGAGTTGCTCTTGTACCTGACGATGACCTGGATCTGCCGGAGGTTCGGATTGAGCGTCCCGGTGCCGTCGTAGTTCAAGGGCGTGATGGCAATCTCGCGCGTGTAGTCGTTCAGCGTCGTGATGGTGTCGTCGGCGTTGTTGAGAATGTTGTCGACGCCGGCGGTGCGAATCGTCTCGATCGCGCCATCGTCGGCCGTGTTGACGAGTCCGTCGGCGCCCGAGACCTTCAGGCTCTGCGCGCCCGAGAGAAACACTCCGCCGGCCCCGACGTTCTGGATTTTTGTCCAGGTCAGCTGGCCCGTGTCCCGGGCGGTGTGCACGCTCTCGATCGCTTCGCGCGCCTTTTCACGGGCGATGAGCATGGGCGACGACTGTCCCACGCGCTGGACGCCGACCGCCGCCACGCCGACGAGCGACATGAGGCCCACCGTCATGACGAGCATCGCGACCATGACTTCGATCAACGAGAATCCGTTGGACGCCTTTATTCGAACCACGTGCTTCCTCTCCATTTCCACGTGCGCATCAGGCCGGTCACCCCGAACACCGTGACCGCTCGCGCCGTAAAGGGCATGTTCGGCACGCCGAGGAAGACGGTGCCGTTGGCGACGTCGCCGTTGGAATCGATGAACGACCCGTCGCTGGTAAACATCCACGGACCGGTACCGGTGAACTGGATCGCGGTGGCTTTTCCGAACAGATCCGGCGTGTCCGGAAGGGCAGGGAACACCAAGAAATTCTGGCCGTTTTCGAGCTGCGTATCGGAGATGACCGTCACTGTCCCGCTCGGCACTTCGGTGCGAGAGATCACGATGTGATTCGGGCTGACGAAGTCCACGGTGAAGTTCCGCCGCTCGGCAACCGACCGGTCGCGCGCCGTCGTCATCGCGTCGACGGTTGCGATGACCGAGGCGTCGGCCCGTGTCGAGGTGATGAAGCTACCGGACACTGGGACCGCCATCGCGGCGAGGATGATTCCGACCGTCACCACGAGCATCATCTCGATGAGCGTGAAGCCATCGACAGAGCTTTGGCGCTTCGGGCTACGTTTGAATATTGCAGACATCGACCGGCTGATGCGCAAGAGGCAAGCCAGCATGCCGATGTGCGCTTAATCGTTTGAAGAGAGCAACTTACACTACTAGAGGCGGGTCGGTCGTGGTTTGGAACGGGACCTCAAATTACAGAATTGGCCGCCGAACCTCGGAGCCGCTCAGCTTTCGCGAGGGCGGCTGAAGCGCCCGACGACCGGGCGCGCAAGGTCCGCGAAATCCCCGTAGTGCATCCGGATGCAGTCGGTATGGGTCCCGGCGTTGAAGACCATCTCCGGATCGCCAACGAAGCTCTCTTCCACGAAGACGCGCTGCAGGTACAGCTCGCCGAACGGCGGCATGGCCCCCTCCTCGCAGTCCGGGTAGAGCTCGGTGATCTCGTGCGCATGCGCCAGGCGGAGCACGTTCGCCCCGGCGAGCTCCCGCAGCCGATCGAGATCGATCGTGTAGTGCGCGGGGACAACGGCCAGGATCGCCTCGGCATCCGCGAAGCAGACGACGGTCTTTGCCCAGGAGCGGCCGGGGATGTGGGACACCGCCGCCGCGTGCATTGCTGTGAAGGCGGGCGGGTGACGGAAGGTCGTGTACGGAATGCGGGCTTTCGTCAGGAACTCGTCGAGGGAGCGCGGTCTCATGAGACCTCCGCGCCGGAACGGCCCGGCCACGTCATGACCCCGGGAGCTGGTCCGCCTTCGCGCTTGGCGCTACGGCGCGACAAGCGGGTGGCGCGCAGTATAGTGCAGGGCCGGGCATGGCCGGCACGGAAATCTGCAAGGGTCGTCACCGAGGGCCGGCAGGTTGACGATCTCCCCGATTCGTTCCTAGAATCGTTAGCTCGGCGTTCACTTTCATCTTGTGTTCGCCCGCGCGCGTCGGTCGTTTCTTTCCGTGTGGTAATCCCCTGACATCAAGGGGGGGAGGTCTTTAAATGAAGTCGTTCATCGTGAGGCGGTTGATCCTTCTGTGCGCCATCCTGGCGCTGCCGGCGATGGCGTTTGCTCAGGACGCGGTCCTGACGGGCACCATCACCGATTCAACGGGCGCGGTCCTGCCCGGTGTCACAGTGCAAGCAGTACACGAGGCTTCAGGCAACAACTATGAGGCCGTGACCGATGGGCGTGGCGTGTATCGCGTTCCGGTGCGCATCGGTGCATACAAGATCACCGCACAGCTCCCGGGCTTTGGCAGCGTCACGCGCGCCGGGGTGGAGCTGCTGGTCGGCCAGACGATCACGTTGAACCTCCAGATGTCGCCCTCGACGCTGCAGGAAACAGTGACGGTCACCGGTGAAGCGCCGCTCATCCAGACGCAGTCATCCGAACTGGGAGGCAACATCGATCCCAGGCAGGTCGCGGACCTTCCATCGGCGGGGCGCAACTGGATGTCGCTCGCGCTGCTCGCGCCCGGCAACCGCACGAACGCCCAGGGCGCGCTGCCCGTGCAGGATCGCGGTGACGTGCGCGAATTCCAGCTGAACGTCGACGGGCTGCAGGTGACGGCGAACCTCGGCACCGGCAACCAGGCCCGCTACAGCAACGACGCGATCGCGGAATTCCAGTTCATCTCGAACCGGTTCGACGCCACGCAGGGCCGTTCATCCGGCGTGCAGGTGAATGCGGTCACCAAGTCCGGCACCAACAATTTTTCCGGAATGCTCCTCGGCAACTTCCGCGACAGCAAGTGGAACGCGGACGACCCGGTGCTGAATCGCCGGCTCCCGTACAAGAACCAGCAGGTCAGCGGCACGGTGGGCGGCCCGATCATCCGCAACAAGATGCACTTCTTCGGCAACTACGAATACGAGCACCAGCCGTTGACGTCCATCTGGAACACACCCTACCCGGCGTTCAACATCACGAAGACCGGCGTCAGGAGCGTCAAGCTCTCAGGCATCCGCGTCGACGAGGAACTGTCATCGAAGATGCGTCTGATGGGCAAGATCAACCATTCGAGGCTGCTCGAACCGTTTGGCAACGGAGGCAGCAACCATCCCTCGGCGACGAACAAGAACGAAGAGCATTCGACTGACGTCGTCGGCGAGCTCACCAGCGTTCTGAGCAACAAGGCGTTGAACTCGTTCAGGGCGGGGTACGCCTCGTACGGCATCAACCAGACGAGTCTGACGAGCTGGTCGCGTCACTGGCAGGCGGCCAACGGCATCACGACCGACGGGCCCTCGATCACGTTCCGCGGCTTCTCGTTCAACCGGAACAACAACCTTCCGCGTTATCGCAATCAGAACGTGTGGACGGTTCACGACGACTTCACGTACTCCTACGACGCCGGAGGCCACCACGATCTCAAGGCCGGCGGTGAATATCTGCATCTGCTGGACAACACGCGCAACTGCAACAGGTGCGGGGGCGTGATCACGGCCAACGGCGGCCCCGTTCCGGCCAATATCGAGTCTCTCTTTCCAGACGCGTTCAACGCCGACACCTGGAACCTGGCTGCGATCTCTCCGATCACGACCCGCTACACGGTCGGCGTGTCGGACTCGTCGAACTTCCTGACGCCCGTCCGCATGGACAAGTACGGCGCCTGGGCGCAGGATGATTGGAAGGTCACGAACCACCTGACGCTCAACCTCGGGGCGCGGTACGACCTGATCTGGAACGCCTTCGCGCAGAACGTGAACTTCCCGCCGTTCGCGGAGCCCGGCCGGCCGCAGGACGCGAACAACATTCAGCCACGCCTCGGCTTTGCCTACACGCTCAACGACAGGACGGTGATTCGCGGAGGGTCCGGGCTGTATTACAACGACGAGCTGAACACGAACGTGTTGTGGGCAATGAGTCCGTTGACGATTGCCGTGATCGCGGTCGACAACGTGCCCGTCCGCGCGGATTTCGCGGCGAACCCGTTCAACGGACCGCTGCCGACATACGCGCAAGCGCTTCAGCGCTTCTGTTATGTGAACAACACGCCGGGGTGTCTGCTGCGTGACCTGCAGGAGCAGGCGCCGATTCCGGCGTACTCACACGTGACGCACAGCTGGCAGAGCTCGATCGGCGTCGCGCGGCAGTTCGGCGGCAGCATGGCGGTCGAAGCCGACTACGTGCAGACCAACAGCCGCAACGAGAAGTCGATCCAGGACAACATCAACCTGACGTTCAATCCGGCGACCGGCGGCCCGTATCCGTATTCGGACGTCGCCCATCGCGCCTTCCCGACCTACGGCGTCATCGGGATGATTCCGCACATCGGCCAATCCGATTACCGCGGGTTGCAAACGAGCTTTACCAAGCGCATGAGCAGCCACTGGCAGGGTTCGATCACCTACACGCTCGGCGGGCTCTGGGAGAAGGATCCGCCGCCGCTCAGCGGGTTCACCGCGGTCACGTTCCCGGTTGCGGCGGATCTCGGCGGTGAACGTTCGCTGACCGAGACCGATCAACGGCATCGCGCGGTGTTCAACGGCATCTGGGCCGTCGGTCATGGCTTCCAGGTGAGCGGGATCTATTTCTACGGTTCGGGCCAGCGCTTCCAGGTCGTGTGCGGCTGCGACGCGCGCGGACTGCAGATCGGCAGCATCGATCGTCTGCGGCTGAACGGCACGATCATCCCGCGCGAGAACTTCGTGGGACAACCGATCCACCGCGTCGAGACGCGGCTTCTGCAGCGCATCCCGATCCACGGCAAGGTCGCCATCGATGGCAGCCTCGAGGTGTTCAACCTGTTCAACCGCAAGAACTACGGTTCGTACAACCTCCAGGAGTCGAGCGCGACGTTCGGACAGCCGAACTCGAGCACGAACCTCTCGTACGCGCCGCGCACGATCCAGCTGGGATTCCGCTTCACCTTCTAAGAGGAAGTGGGAGGTGCGAAGCTACTTCGCACTTCCCACTTCGAACTTCGCACTTGGATTGACAGGTCCCACCCCCGGCCCTAGAATGCGACCCACGTACCGCCTCATTTCTACAGAGCTTTCCGGCTCATTCGTCTTCATTCGTACCGACGTTGTGGGGTAGTCGTAGCCTTGTGGGAGGAGGTTCCCAATGCAGTCGAGTGTTGTGAGGCGGTTGATCCTTCTATGTGCCATGGTGGCACTCCCGGCGATGGTGTTCGCGCAGGAAGCCACCCTGACGGGCACCATCACGGATTCCACGGGCGCGTTGATGCCCGGCGTCACGGTACAGGCCGTCAACGAGGCTTCAGGCAATTCGTTTGAAGCGGTGACCGACGGACGCGGCATCTACCGGATTCCCGCGCGCGTCGGAAGCTACCGGATCACCGCGCAACTCGCCGGCTTCAGCACCGTGAACCGCACGGGCGTCGACCTGCTGGTGGGTCAGATACGGACCGTGAACATGCAAATGGCGCCGTCGGCGCTGCAGGAGACGGTGACGGTGACCGGCCAGGCGCCGCTCATCGAGACCACCTCGTCGACCCTCGGCGGCAACATCGATCCGAGGCAGGTGCAGGAGCTGCCGGTGGCGGGGCGCAACTGGATGGCCCTCGCGCTGCTGGCGCCCGGAAGCCGCACCTCGTCGACCAACGCCGCCGCGCCGCTGCCGGATCGCAACGGTGGTGAGACGCGCGAGTTCCAGCTCAATCTCGATGGACAGCAGGTCGGATCGGAGCTGGGCGCCGGCAACCAGCCGCGCTTCAGCCAGGACTCGATCGCGGAATTTCAGTTCATCACGAACCGGTTCGATGCCACGCAGGGCCGATCGACCGGCGTGCAGGTGAACGCGATCACCAAGTCGGGCACGAACCAGCTTTCGGGACTGTTCCGGAGCAACTTCCAGAGCAGCCGTTTCAACGCGGAAGATCCCGTCCTGCACCGCGTCGTGCCGATCAGCATCCAGCAGTACAGCACGGCTGTCGGCGGCCCGATTCTGAAAGACAAGCTGCACTACTTCGGCAACTTCGAATACGAGCGG
>Ga0209515_10003930_pt1 | contig 20548 bp, 16 predicted proteins | sample Subgroupgradi54m_FD_187454 | JGI IMG/M metagenome (GOLD analysis project Ga0209515, IMG submission 187454) | Subsurface groundwater microbial communities from S. Glens Falls, New York, USA - GMW60B uncontaminated upgradient, 5.4 m (SPAdes)... ...
GAGAAGCAAAAGAACGGAGATCGGACGCCGGTTCATGGGACTATCCTCCGGCCTTCTCGACAATCCCGGCCAGGAGGCCTTCGATCATGGAACGGAGATCAGGGTCGTTCTCATCTACGGACCACCAGTCGTCTTGTTCGGAGTTGTGTTTCTCGCCGTGGGCGTTCACCTCGACCAAGGTCCGGCCTCCTTCCCCATCCTTGACGAACACCGTGAAGCGATAGCGGAGAGCGATATCACCGTGAACGGCCGATTCCCTGGGCCGCGTGGCCAAAATACCGCCGGCCTTGTCCACCGTCAGTATATCTTCGCCCCATTCCTGCAGGGTGAGAAGCGCCGCGTCGAAAGCCCTGCCTTTGTCCGCGCTCAAGGCGGCGTGCTTTTGCAGAGGAGACAGAGGAGCCGAAGCGCAGCCTGCCAGAAGGAACGCCCACACCACGCGGAGCCTCTTCACTTCCCCTCCATGAACCGCATGAGGGCGTCGAACTTCGGCGCCTCGGCGCGCGGCTGATTGATGTATTCCAGCGCGCCCCAGCGGCCGTGCATGTCGTAAGGCCCGCAATTCTGGAGGTGCAGGAAAAGCCCGCCGCCGGCCTCGGTCCAGTCCTGCAGATTCCTGGTATAGAGCGCTCCCATGCGCGGGTCGCGGTTGGCGGCGTCGTAGAGCGCGTCGAGCGCCGGGGCGTGTTCCGCGTCCGGCCTGAAGTCGACCAGATGCTGCCCGCCCTCGTAGGCGATCAGCGGCAGGCCGTACTTGCGGGCGACCGCCGCCTCGTCGAGCATCTCCTTCTTGGCCGCGGGCACCGCCGTATTCGCGAGCTCATTCATGAGCTCGTCGAGGCTCATCTTCACCGTCTTGGCGGAGGCCGCGGGGTCGCCGGATAGGTCGTAGCCGAAATAGGGGGCCGTGGCCAGCGCATCGACGTGATCCGTCGTGTCGCCGTAGGACAGAGCCGTCTCGGAGACCGCGGTGTTTCCCGACTGGCCGCTCAGAACTCGGACGAGCCGCTTCTTGCCCAGGGCTTGCTCGAAAATCGCAAACATCTCCACCGCGCGCTTGGCGTAGAAGCGGGTCTGCGCCTGCGTGGGTTCTTGGCTCAGGCCGAGCGCCAGACCTCGCTTCTGGGCGTATTGCGAGGCGGGAAAAATGGGATTCCAAACCTCGTTAGAGTACTCGGCATACACCTTGAGCTTCGGATCGAGCGACTTGGCGAGGGCCAGCGCGAAGCGGCGGAAATAATCGTCGTCGGCCGCATAGGGCATCGAAAACCACACGTCGGCATGGAGGCGGTTGGCGAGGGCAACCATAAGCTCGACCGGCGCGCCCTTGGCGCTCCATTGCGCGTCTTGAAGGGTCGGACGTTCTCGCCAGCGGCGCTGGCCTTTCTCCACATCGGGCATCCAGCCGAGGAAGCGCAGCGTCTTGTAAACCTTGAGACGATCGAGAAACACAGGGTTGAACACTTCTCCGGCCGCGGCCTTGCTGGACGCCGCCGTCACTCGGATATTGCGCAGAGAGTTCGACGGGTTGACCGAGGTGAGGCGAAGCTCGATGGCGCCTTCAGTGGAAATATCGACGTCGATGAGGTCGCGTCCAGGAGAGGATTCGGCAAGGCGGGCCGACCAGGCATACTCGATCGTCCCCTCGCCCTCATACTCAACGACAAAGCGGCTGACGGCATCGGCCCCGGTCAAGCCTCCGTTACCGGTGAGCAGAATCGCAGCCGCGGTCTGGCCGGGCTTAAGAGACCGGACCCAGCCGTTCCCATCGAGGTCGAGACGCCGCCCGTCCTCGTCTTTCTCTTGAGTGCCGGAATGCCAAGGGCGCGAGGTCTTGAACGCGTCCAAGAAGGGCAGCTCGGTACCCCAATGGTCGAGCCCGCTGAGGCCGGTGCCGATCGATGGGCGCGTCGCGGCGGCTGAGAGCCTGCCGCAGATAAGGAGAAGCTCAAGAATCAGAATTCCTTTCAGCATTCCGACTTTCGTTAGGCTCATGGTCCGCTTCTCCTCATGATCAGTTTCAGGTTATGGAATTTCCCTCACACCTGTGGCACAAAATTATCTCTGCCAGCTTCGCCTGCATACCTACCCGTATGTGTTAAAATTCCAACATAAGTCTAACAAAGACGGAGCTCCCTGCGAAAGCGCGAGAAGGCTGGTAAAATCTCCCAGAGGCGATGCAAGAATTTGATTTCAGATTTCGGGGGCTTGATCCCCTACGCAATCCCGAAAGAGTCGAGCGGCTCAGGGATTGCCTGCTGGAGCTGGCCGGCGGGTTCACCGAGATTAGGCCGGGCGTTCTCGCCGACCTGCTACCGGGTGAAGGGACGGGCTACATCGTGGCGCTGCCTGACCAAGAGAGTCTGGAAGCCCTGCGCAAGACACTTGCGCGGCTGGCAGACGAATGGGGATGCAAAGTTCCTGATCCCAAGCCTGCGTCCGAGGGCCCCAGAAGGGGATTCGGCTTCTTCTTGGTTCCAAAGCTCGCCAACAGGGATGCGCGAGGGCACCGCCGGGACCTATTCAACCCCGAGCGCTGGGCGCTGATCCGCGAAGCGTTGGTCGGAAGGCTGTCTCATCCGGTCGCCTTCCTCTATGGCGAGTGGCTCCCGCTGGAGGCATCACGAGAGGTTGATAAGGACGCCTCCTACATTTTCGTGTTCCACCTTCGATCGCCGGAAGACGCATCTTGGTTTGAGCTGTTCATACAGACTCAGGTCTTCGACGACGGAAAGGAATGCGATCAGGAAACAATTTACTTGTCCGCAGCAGGCGAAGGTCGATACGTCTCCCAGCCTGGCTAAATCTAGTTTAGTATACACAACCCTAGGGTTGACAATAACCAACCTCGCAGCTATACTATGCTTATGAAGAATTCCTACGCGACGCTAGAGGAGAGCAAGGTTTCCTTGGATAAGTTGACTGCGGTCGAACGGGAGTTCCTGGGCGAGCTTACCCGGCGTCAGAAGAGCGGCGTCAGCTACCTGGATTTCGAGAACCTCTACATGGACCCTGCCTCGCCTGTCTTTGCCCACTCCAAGCGCCTCGGCAAACTGGTCAGCGAGACTCCCTTGTTTCAGGTCTGTGCCGACATGGCAAAGCGCCTCGGAATCCAACAGGGATTCCTCGTGCGAGAAGAGGTTGTCCAGCGATACGCCTCTAAGACCGAGGAAAGGAAGGAACTGACCACCGGCGAAGTTGCCAAGCTCGCCCGCTGCACCGATGAAGCGGTACGCAAGGCTATTCGCACCGGGCGGTTAAGAGCGCGCCGAGTTGGCCACTTTTCGTTGATCGCAGAATTTGATGCCCTTGCATTCGTGCGCACGCGAGAGGCCGCCCTCCATCCCGCCTAACAAGAAAGGCCGGAGCCCTTGACAATCCGGACTCCGGCCTCTTGACGTGTCATTGGACTAAAATGCTCCGGGCCTAGGACTCGAACCTAGAACCTTGCCGTTAACAGCGGCCTGCTCCACCGTTGAGCTAGCCCGGATCGCCGACAGTATAGCAAAGGATGGGCTTGACGGATGGACGCTATCCTTATATCCTCCCCCCTAATGGCTGATACGATCGATCTTCCCACCCTCCTGGCGGACGTGGTGTCGCGCGGAGGTTCCGACCTCCACCTGATTCACGGCATACCTCCGATCGCGCGCATCGCGGGCGAAATCGGCGCATTGCCCTATCCGGCGATGAACTCCGAGTCCATCCTCAAGATCCTCGATCCCTATCTCCAGGAGTTCCATCGCGAGACCTTCAAGACCGAGATGCGGGTCAACTTCTCCTTCACGATCGCCGATGTCGGCCGCTTCCGCTTCAACCTCTACATGGCGACGGGCACGGCGGGTGCGACGATCCGGGTGATTCCGACCAAGACCTATCCGCTCTCCTCGCTGGGACTGCCGCCGATCGTCGGCAATCTCGCGCACAAGAAATCCGGCATCATCTTCGTGACCGGTTCGACGGGTTCCGGCAAGAGCACGACGATGGCCGCCATGCTCGAGTGGATCAATCAGACCGGCAAGCCGGGCAAGGTGATCACCATCGAGGATCCCATCGAGAGCCTGTTCAAGCCCTGCCGCTCCATCTTCGTCCAGCGCGAGGTCGGCGTGGACACCCCGACCTTCGATAAAGGAATTCTCGACGCGCTGCGCCAGGACCCCGACATCATCTGCGTGGGCGAGATGCGCGACGCCGAGTCGATCCGCGCGGCCCTGCTCGCCGCCGAGACGGGCCACCTGGTCGTGACCACCTTGCACACGCGCGACGCCTCCAAGACCGCGCAGCGCATCCTGAGCGCGGTTCCCAACGCCGACCAGGATAGTCTTCGAGAACAGCTGGCGATGACTCTCGAGGCGGTGATTTCGCAGGAGCTTCTCCCCCGAGCCGACGGCAAGGGACTCGTCCTCGCCTGCGAAATTTTGATAGCGACGTCGGCGGTGCGCCAGCTCATCCGCGAGAACAAGCTCGAGGCGATCAACGACGCGATTCAGGCGGGCGCTCAGACGGGCATGGTGTCCAAGGACAGCTTCGTCAAGAATCTGTATTCGAAGAAGATGATCACGAAGGAGGTCGCCCTGGAGCACATGCGCAACCCCGACCTCCTCGCTCGCTGAGGATGGCGTCCGCCAACCCCGCTCGCGCCGTCGCGAGCGACGCCGAGGCCGTGCTCGTCTCGCGCGCGCTGCGCCTTGAAGGTTTTTTTCCCGAGTTTTCCGGCGAGCTCTGCTCGAAGATATTCCCGCGCAGCGGCGTCGGCGTCTACGCGGCCGGTGAATTCGTCATCGAGCAGGGGGAGAGGGGGCGCGATCTATTCGTCATCCTCGAGGGCTCCGTGTCGGTGACTTTGAGCATGGGCTCAGCGGGCGCGCAGGTCGCCACGCTCGGCGTCTCGGCGATTTTGGGCGAGGTGGCTTTGCTGCGCGACGGGCTGCGCACGGCGACCGCGATGGCGCTTGGGCCGACGCGCGCCTTCCATCTGGTGTTCGAGGACATGGGCTACATCCTGCAGAACAATCTAGATTTGGCGACTTACCTCCAGGGCTTGGCTCAGGACCGCGCATCGTGAGGCCTCTCCTTCTGGTGCTGACCCTGTCTTGCGCGGCGTATGCATCGGAAACGTCGGCGGAATGCCCGCCGGGCACGCATCGCACGCTCACGAACAACACCTACCAGCCCTTCGAGTGCGTCAAGGAAGATATCAAGAAAGGCTTCAGTGCCGTCACCGGGCCGCGGGGCTTCAAGGTCAGGCCCAAATGCCCGCGCGGCACGCGAGCCGCCGCATCGAACGACGGACTGCAAAAGTACCGCTGCGTGCGGGTGTTGGCCGGCGAGACGGACCCGGATTTGGCGCCGATCACGAACGACGAGAAAGCTCCCGCCCTCGAAGCAGGCCAAGTCAACGACGATCCTCTGACGCGGGGCTGTCCTCCGGGCAAGCGCAAGGTCCGGATGAACGACCCGCTCAACCCGTTTCAATGCGTCTCGCAGTCATCGCGCATTCTCAAGTTCAGCGAGGAAACATATCGCCGGTACACGGTGCCCGCGGAAATGTCTTTCGACTATCCGCGCATGCTCCAGCCGCGCGATAACTGGAAGGAGGAGGTGCCCACGCTCTCCTTCACGCTTGACGACGGTTCGCCCGGCAAGCCCGTGACGATCACGATCACCAAGGTGGAGCCGTCGCAGCCGACCTTTGTGGACATCGAGACCGCGGCGAACAAGGATAAGGAGTGGCTGGGCGCCAAGGACGGCGGCATGGTGCCGGTGGCCGGCATCAAGGCGCGCGTGACCTTCGTCTCCGGCGAATCGAAAACCGCCTACATCCCGCTCGCGGCCGATGCTTATTATGCCGTCGTCTACAGCGCGCCGGTTGAATCCTATGACCTCTACCTGAGCGCGTTCAACCGCCTGCTGAAGACGATGAAGCTGACCCGGAGGTCCAGATGAAGACCGTCGTCGCGGCTCACGACGAGGGCCCGGTCCGCGTCGTCACCTTGACGCGCCCTCCGGGCAACGCTCTCGGCCTTTCGGTGCTCGAGTCGCTGCGCGGCGAGATCGACCGCGCCGCCGGAGAAGCGCGCGTGCGGGCCGTCGTGCTCGCGTCGGGACTGCCGAAATATTTCTCGTGCGGCCTCGACCTGGTGGAGATCATGGGTTTGCCGGAGGAGGAGCGGCCGCGAGCCTTCGAGGGCCTGCTCAACTGCTACCGTGCCCTTCTCTCCGCCCCGAAGCCCGTCGTCGGCGCGCTGAGCGGGGCCGCCATCCTCGGCGGTTGGATCCTCGCGATGGGCTGCGACTGGCGGATCATGGCCGAGGAGTCGGGTAAGGCCGCGCTGTCCGAGGTGCGCCTGGGCCTGACGCCGACGCCCGCGCTGGTGTCGCGCCTGTCGGCGCTGTCCAACGACGCGCGAGTCGTCAAAGACATGGTCTTGCGCGGCAAGACCTTGCGCGCGGGCGATGTGCTCGCGGCCGGCCTCGTGGATGAGGTCGTGCCCGAGGCCGAGGTCGCTGAGCGCGCGCTCGCGCTGGCGAAGCGGCTGGCGAAATCCGCGCCGGCTGCCTTCGCGTCGCTCAAGAAGGGACTCAACGCCCCTTTCCTTGATGAAGAATTGTGGCGTCTCTCGATGTCCGAGTTCGCCGTCCTGATCGCCGGACCCGAGGCGCGCGAGGGCATGGCGGCGATGCGCGACAAGCGCCGTCCGCGCTGGGAGGGCTGATGTACGACAGAAATCTATTAGCCGGGAAGATCGCGATCGTCACGGGCGGCGGGACGGGCATCGGCAAGACGGTCGCAGCGGCCCTCGCCCGGCACGGAGCCGATGTGGCCCTCGCCGCGCGCGACGGCGCGCGCCTCGAAGCCGCGGCCGCGGAAATTCGCAAGGCAACGGGGCGCAAGGTCATCGGCGTGGCGACCGATGTGTCCGACGCCAAGGCCGTGGGGACACTCTTCGACAGGGTCGAAGCGGACCTCGGCCCCGTTTCGATTCTGATCAACGGCGCCGCGGCGAATTTCGTGCGGCCGAGCGAAATGCTGACCTCGGTGCGCTTTCGCAAGGTCATCGACATCGTCCTGCATGGGAGCTTCAACTGCGCGATCGAGGCCGGACGGCGCATGCTCAAGCGCGGCGAGGGCTCGATCGTGAGCCTGCTTGCCTCCTATGCCTGGACGGGCGCGCCGGGCTTCCTGCCTTCCGCGGCCGCCAAGTCCGGCGTGCAGGCGCTGACGAAGACGCTCGGCGTGGAGTGGATCGGCCGCGGAGTGCGCGTGAATGCGGTCTGTCCCGGGCTGATCGACACGCCGCAGTCTCGAGAGCGCCTGTGGCCCGAGGACTGGATGCGCGAGCTCCTGCTCGAGAGCGTTCCGGGGAGAAAATTCGGCACCGAGGAGGATGTGGCCAACGCCGTGCTCTTTCTGTGCGCCCCCGAGACGAGGTATATCGCCGGCGAGACCCTCGTCGTTGACGCGGGCACCTCGGTGGGCGGCACGCCCTATCTGCGCTTCGTCGAGAAAGCCGGCGTCGTGCGCAAGGCCCGGCCGAAATAGCGGGGGCCCCCCTTTCGGGGAGCCCCCTCTGACGAAACGGAGCGGACTTTAGGCGTGCTCGTGATGCTTGGAGCTGGTCTCCGAGTAAGCCTGCTTCGCGGCCTTGGCGGCGGCGAACAGGGCTTCCTTTTTCACAAGCGACTCGTCCTTCACCGTGTGGAGAAGGTCGGCGCCCTTGGCGCGTCGTTCCTTGAGCCAGTCTGCGAGCTGCTCGCGGGTCTCCTCGCCCGCGCGCGGCGCGAAGATGACCCCGAGCGCCGCGCCGATCGCCGCGCCCGTCACAAACAGCAAAGTCCCTCCGAATCCGTCGTTATCTCTTGCCATGATGTCGCCCCTCGCGAAAGTGAGTCTCGGTGATCGGCATTACTGCCGATGGGCGAGTATACATCGAGATTTTCACACCGTCAAGAGGGATTTTTTGGCGGTGTCGGCGCGGCCTTGGCTTCCGCCAGGCGCAGGGCTTCTTCTTCCAGGCGCTGTTCCTTCACATCGAGCGCGCGGCCGCGCTCGGCGAGCGCGTTCTCGAGCGCGCGCCGGCGCGAGGCATGCGCCTTCTCGAGTTCGACCCGCCTCTCTTCAAGAGCGCGGGCGCGGTCGCGCTCCGCCTCCTCGAGATGGCGGGCGAGCTCGGCCATGGCGCCGAGTTTGCCTTCTTCCGCGAGCCGCGCGCGCTCGACTTCGCGCATGCGGTCGCGCTCGGCGATCGCGGCGCGCAGGCCGGCGGTTTCACGCTCGACTGCGACAAGCGAGTCGGACAGAGTCCGGCGGTCGGCCTCAAGCGCCTTGATCCGCGCCTCGAGCGTCTTCGCGTGCGTCGAGTCGGCGATGCGCGCGCGGTCGCTCTCGGCCTGGGCCTGCGCCAGGCGCTCCGCGAGGCCGGCCAGGTCTTTCTCAAGGCCGGCGCGCTCGTGGGCGAGGTCCTCGAAGGCCTTCTCGCGAACCATGCGCAGGTTCTCGTCGTGCGCGACGCGAAGTTCGGCCAGGCGCGCCTCGTGCGCGGCCTGCCGTTCGCTCAGCTCGCGGGAATGCCGCGCGAGCGCCTCCGCTTCGCGACGACCGCGGCCTTTCAGAGCCTCGGAGGCGAAGACGCGGCGCTGATCCTCGAGCGCGGTCTCGTAGCGGCTGACGAGCTCCGCCTCGCGCACGGCCCAGCGCGAATCGAGGTCCTTCTCCTTGCGCAGGAACTCCTCGCGCAGCGCCGCTTTCCAGGATAGGTGCTGCTCGGCCAGGGCGCGGGCGGCACTTTCCTGCTCCGCGATTTTGGCTCGGAAATCTTCATCGAGCGCATGCTGGCGTTGTTCGTACTGCGCCGACAGCGAGAATTTTTCGGCCTCGACCGTCTTGCGGTGCTCCTCGAGCAGCTCGCCGCGGCGCCGTTCGTTCAGGGATTCGAGCTCGGCGATGCGGGAGAGATGCTCGTTCTGGCGGGCTTCCTCTCGGCGCTTGGCCTCATCCTCGAGGTCTCGGGCTCTCTGGGCGAGTACGACGAGCTTTTCCTGATGAAGCGTCTCGAGTTCGGCGTCCTTGCGCGCGGCGAAGTCGTCCTGTTGGCGTAGGCGCTCGGCGTCCTTGCGCGCCGCGTCTTCAAGCAGGCGGGCGCGGTCGCGGCGTCCGGCGGTCTCGAGCTCCTCGATCTTCGCCGCGACCTGGCGCAGGCGTTCGGCGTGCTCCGCGTCGAGCGCCTTGTGGCGGTCGGCCCAGGCCGCCTGGAGCGTTCCGCGCTCGGCGTTGAGCTCGGAGTCCACCTTGGCCAGAAGCCGCTGCTCCTTCTCGGTCCACGAGGCGAGCAGGCGGCGCTCGTCTGCCGCGTAATGGGCTTCCGCCTCGGCGCAGCGCTTCTCGTGGTCATCCGCGAGTTCGCGGCTGCGCCGGGCCAGCAGGTCCTCGACCTCCTTGGCCCGGTCGGCGACCATCCGCGCACGCTCCTCGAACTGCTTCTGCACGGCCTCGTCGAGCTTGGCGCGGCTTTCCTTCGTCTTCGCCCAGAGGCCGGTCTCGAGCTCGGACCAGCGGGCCTGGAGCTCGGCCTCTCGCGCCTGGTAGCGGCGGACGAGATCGGATTCCTTTTGTGAGAACGCCTTGACGAGCTGTTCCTCTTTCGCCTTGAGGCTGAGCTCGCGATCCTGGCCGACCGCGGCCAGAGCCCTTTTATTTTCCTCGAGCTCGTCCTTGAGGGCGGCGATTTCGCGGTCGTTGTCGGCGATCTCGAGCTCGCGCGAATGATTAATTGAGGACATCTCCCGGTCGCGCGCCTCGCGCAGTTTTTCCAGCTGTTCGGTGTCGAGCCTGACCTTCGCGAGAACGTCCTGCTTCTCGCGGCGCAGGGCCATGTTTTCGCCGTCGCGCGCGTCGAGCAGGCGGCGCAGTTCGATCCAAGCCTCCTCCTTGCCCTTGTGCGCCTTGGTCACCGCGACCAGGTCGGCGCGCAGGCGCGCCAAGGCCTCCTCGGTGCGCAGGCGGTCGGCTTCGACGCGCGCGTGCTCCTCCGCGCGCGCCTCCATGCGGGCTTCGACCTTCCAGCGCTGCAGGTGCGCCTCGCGCTCCCGGCGCTCCGCTTCCCATTTCGCCGCCTGCTCCTGCCACTGGGCGAGGCGGGCGTCCATCTGGCCCAGACGGGTTTCGAGCGCTTTGCGCTGGGCTCCCTCGTCCTGAGCCTGTCCCTTCAGCGCCCCGTTTTGATCCTGCAGGTCGCGGATGGTGGCGAGCGCGCCGCGGATGGCCAGCCGCGCGGCGTCGAGATTGTTGATCTCCCGGAGGGCGCGGTCGTCCCAGTCTTCTCTGGCCATGCCCCCCTAATATAGGAGTGCGCTGTTACGGCGATATTGCCGTGAAACCCTCGCCGTCTGGACGCGGAGGCGATTATGGGCTACAATAATCGCAGATCTCCATCCGCAGGGAGGACACGGTGACCACGAAATCCGAGCCGCAGAAGCTTGAAGTCGCGACTGTCGCCGAAGGCGTGGTGAAGGTCAAGGTCCCCGCCGGCAGAGGCTTCTTTAAGATCGCCATCGAGAAGCGCCACGGCGAGTCCAACTCGCTCTACCTCGAGGTCAACGGTGCGCGCAAGTTCGAGGTCGGCAACGACTGCAACACCTGCCATTTCTGGTTTAAGATGCTGCAGGATCCGCATCTTCCGACCAACAAGAAGATCGCCAACCTCCCGAAGACGATCCAGCTCCCGAGGCCGGTCGACGAAACCCTCGTCCAGGAACTGGCCCCCCTCCTCGAACTCATGGAGAAGGGCGAATACATGGTTTTTGAGACCTCGATCAACCTCTCGGGCCCTTACGACAGCGACGACGAGGCTTCGTACTTCTTCCAAACCGAGTTCATGGAACTTTGGGACATCGAGGACCCGAAGGAAGAGGGCCTGCTGTCCGGCTGGGAGCACTACGAAGGTCAGCGCCCGCGCGCCTTCCGGCACCCCGAAACCGGCGTCATGGAGAAGCAGTTCGACTTCGTGATCCCGCTCGTCCCTCGCGCGGCGCTGAAGGAAGAATACATCAAGATCTATCAGCAGATGATCCAAAACGGCGACCGCCCGCGCGTGCTGATGCTCGGCATGTACCAGCGCGGCATCCCCGAGGCGGTCAAGAAAGGCACGATCAAGAACTTGCATTCCTTCCTGGCCGGCTTCCTGCTTGACGGGCACCACAAAGTCGCGGCCTACCGGCGCGCGGGCGTGCCCGCGAAGTTCCTGGTCATCCTGGCCCCCAAGGCCAGCAAGTACCACCTGCTCAAGGACGAGGGCCCCGCCGCGAAAGCGCAGGCCCGGTTCGAGGAGCGCCTGTCCACGCTTAAGCCGTCCTAAGCGCCGTTGTTAGGAGGGCCTTGACGCGACGCGGTCTGCGGCTATACTATCGGCGACCGGAAATGAGCTAGGTCTTTAGGCCTATAAATGAGTAGGCCCTGGGCCCCTGACGGGTTAGGCCTTTCAGGGATATGCTGAAGTCAATGAGGATCCCGAGCCGATTCGCCCCCCTCCTCGCCGCGTGCGCGTTCGCGCTCGCCGCTTCCTTATCGGCCGTGGCCGGCGAGACCAAGCCCGTCGCGGTGACGCCGGTCGCGCAGGTGACGGCGACGCCGATCAGCGGCAATCTCTCCACCCCGCAGGGCGAGAGCATGGCGCTGCAGCTGGCCGAGCTGGAAAAGGATCTGATTCGCCACTTGAAAGGCGAGCAGCCTTCGTCTTTCGAGGCGCTCGATAAGCGGCGCAAAGACCTCAAGGCCCGCATCGACGCCGCGGGGCTCGTGCCGGCCGACAAGAAGACCCTCGATGAGCGCTTGGGCCGTTCGGCGAGCGTCATCATGCGCAGCCTGCGCCTGAGCGGGGGCGCTTCCGCGCTCGACCCCGAGCTCGCGAAGGCCGTCGCCAGCGCCTTCACCGTCCCCAACCCGGCCGCGGCCAAGGATCCGCTGTACCAGATCGACGCGCTGCTCGGCGAGCTCGACCGGGCCGCCGCCAACCCGGCCGATGCCGAGAAGATTTTCGACAACCTCAACCGCAAGTACGGAGCCCCGGCCGGCCCGGGCGGCGCGGTCGGGGTGAATTTCGACGCCATCCGCAAGACCATCGCCGTGACGTACACGCCCGACGGCGCGCCCGGGACGAACGCGGCCAAGGCCCGCAACCTGGGACGCGACATGCCCGCGCCGGCGCCCATACAGGAGCCGGTCGCCGTGCGCGGCGAGAGCATCGATTACCTGGGCATCATCAGCCGCGCGGGCGGCACCGCGCTCGATGAGCTTCGCCGGCGCATCCCCAACGGGGGCCCCCCGGACTTCTCCGCGGAGCGCGCCGCCAACCTCAAGGAGCTTTGGGACACCGGGCGCGCGGCGGTCCGCGCGATGCTCGGCGACCCGGACAGCTTCACGAGCATGGACATGCTCGTCGCCCACCTCGTAAAGAACGAGGCGAGCGTGGCGCGCTCCTTCGGCCTGCCGGCGCAATGGCCCACCACCGAAGAGGAGATCACGAGCCGCTTCGACAAGATCGCGTCGGTCAATCCCGAGCTCGCCGCGTTCTCGGCGGCGCTGTGGGCGTACCGCGCGTTCCTGCGCGAGAGCGTGCGCTCCGCCCCCGTGGGCACGCGCTTAGCGCCTTGGGAGACCTACCCGCAGGGCGCGGGCACCATGGGCGCGGAGGTGTTCGCCGTCAAGCACGACGGTACCGATTTCATCGGCCTGCGCTACGACGCTGCCGACAAGTCGACGCTCTTCGAGGCCTTCACCGCGGACGGCAAGGCCGCCGTGCGCATCGTCAAGGACGCACGCGGCGCCCAGGAAATAGTCAGGCAGAATTTCGACGGCGAGGGCGAAGTTTTAACTCAGATCGTGGAGAGGCTCGGCGTGAACGGCCGCCGCGTCGAACTTCAGCGCTACACTCCTAAAACCCACGAAACCGAGCTGACGACCTACGGGCCGGACGGCAAGGTGCTGCGCACCGAGCGCGGCAACTCGCAAACGGGCGACGCCTTCATCCAGCAGATCGGCGGGCCCGGCCCGCGTTTCGAGGCGCGGATCACCCGCGATAGCCGCGAGGTCAAATACACCGACCAGGCGACCGCGCCGTACCAACTGCAGGTCGACCACGTCAACCCCGACGGGAGCATCGAGCTCAATTTCCGCGTCATGAAAGACGGCCGCACGCTGAAGCAGCTCACCAAGCACGTCCGTCAGGTGATCAAGGACAAGGTGCTCGAAAACTGGGACGTCTCGCTCGACGATCTGCCGTCGCGGGACGCCCCCGATAAGCGCAAGGCGGCCGCACTGCTGCTGGCCAAGGAGGTCCTGGCCGCCATCGGCGAGCCCGACCCCGACGCGCGCAAGGCGGCGGCGTTCGCCGACTTCCTGAACTTCAACGCGATCGCCGAGGGAGCGGCCGCGAGCGAAGACGAGCCCGCCATCCGCCTCTCCATCGCTCCGGGATCGAGGAAAGTCTTCACGCTCATTCTGCAGAGGCCGGACGGCACGCGCACGGTCCTGACCGGGTTCTTCGGGGAGCGGACCGTCGAACCCGGACTGCCGAAAGCGCCGGCTTACCTGGTCCAGAACGCGGTCGAGTTCGACGCCGATTGGAACATGAAGAACGCCTCCAATCCGGAAGCCTCGGCGCGCGCCTCGCGCGTGGCCCACGAGTATCTGGGCGGCGGGGCGCGCATCTTCCGGGAAGACATGTACAAGACGGACCGCGACGCCTACGGCGGGGGCAATTGGAACCCGGGGAACTGGGTGGCCAACAAGGAGGAAGTGCGCCATTTCTTCTTTCGCCGCCAAACCGCCGACCGCTACGCGCAGGGCGGCTGGGCGGAAGCGTCTCGGTGGGAAGGGGCGCCCGACATCCGCGAGAAGCCCGGGTCGGCTCCGTTCAGCATCGCCGCGCAGGCCATAGTCAACGTTCCCGGCATCAGTCATGTGCTCAAGGGCTCGAACTACGTCAGCAACTTCCTCTACACCGGCGTCGTCAACATCGTGGAGAGCAGCATCTCCGGCGACCTGGCGAAATTAAATTCCGTCGCCACGCGCTCGCGCAACCCGGCCTGGGCTTACTCGATCGCCGGTACGGAGCCCGACGGCGAGAAGGAGCCTGCGAAGTACGAGGCGTGGGCCAAGAAAATACTGGCCGAGCTGACGCCCGGCGCGCGCGCTCTCCTCGACAAGCGCGTCATGGAGATGCGCCCCGAACGCCTGAAGCTCATGGACATCAGCGAGGACGGCTCCCCTCTGTACTACCAGAAGGCGATGGCGATGGCGCCGACGGACCTGGAGGCTTATTTCACGCTTTCCGAGTTCGGCGCGGGCACCTACGGCAAGCAGCTGGCCCGCAACGGCTACGGCAAGCTGGCGGTCGTCGCTTCGGCCGGCGAGGCGCTCGGCCAGATGCTGACCAATCCGCTGACCTGGGCCATGCCTTATGCCTTCGCCGCGTTGGGCAAACTCGCGACCAGCCTGGGCACGAAGGCGCTCGTGGCCACCGAGGCCGGCGCGACGGGCACGGGCAAATTGCTGACGGTCGCCAAGTGGGGAGTGAACGCGGGGAAAGCCTTCGTCGTCGGGAGCGTCGGGATACCGTTCGTTCTCGACGCCGTCCACAAAACGCATGAGGCGATCACCAAGCTCGGCACGCCGGACGGGTCGGTGGCGCTGGGCGAGGCGCTCGTGGATCTCGGCTTCATCTACGGCATGGGCCGCTCCATGGGCAAGGACTTCGCCGGAACTAAATTCGGAAAGGGTCTCTTGGATCGTTTCCGTCTGAAGAGCGAGCCCGTCAAGGCGCCTCCGGTCGTGGTCGAAGCCCCGGTCGTGAAGGTCGAGCCCGCAGTCGTGAAGGCCGAGCCGCTGGTCGGACCGAACGGACAGCTGTTGTTCGATTTCATGCGCGACCAGCCCAAGACCCCGGCTCCCGCCAAACCCGCGGGCGCGCCCGTTTTCGAGGCCCCGGTCAAGACGGCCCCCGTCGTCGAATCCGTCGCCGGGCCCAAACAGATGGAGTTCGATTTTACCCGCACCCATGAAACGTCTCGCGCCCTTGATCTCGCGCGCAGCGACGCGGGCAAGCTCGCCCAGGGCGTCGGAGATCCCGGCGTGTCCGCAAAGCCCGGCGGGCCCACGCGCGCCAGCAGCAACGGCCCCCCGAGCGCGGCGACCGTCCCCGAAAAAGTCGCCGCCCCCGCCAAGCCCGTCGTGACCGAGGCGATCGTCCCGGAAAAAATCGCCGCCGGCGCCAAGCCCGTCGCGGCCGAGCCGATCGTCCCGGAAAAGGTGGCCGGCGTCCGGGGACCCAAGGTCGGCGAACAACTTATATTCGAGTTCATGAAAGGCGAGCCCAAGGCCGACCCGGCTAAGATCGCGAAGGAGCCGGCGAAACCGGGCGAGGGCTTCGAGTATGAGTCCAGGCAGCGAGTCCGCAAGCCGGGACAGGCCGAGTACAAACAGCTTGAGTTCGATTTCATGGCGAAGCGCGGGACCCAGCTCGAATTCGAATTCATGAAAGGCAAGTCCGAGCCCAAGGTGGTGGAATTAGCGGAGGACCCGGCGAAGCCCAAGGCGCCGAAGGCCGAAGCGAAGAATAAAAGTCCCAAGCGGCCCAAGAGCGAATATAAACAGCTCGAGCTTGATTTCAAGGCCAAGCCGGAGGCGCGCATCCGCGTCCGAGAGGGCCTGCTGCGCCGTGTGGGCAAGGTGCTCCTGGCCGGCGGCCATATCGGCTTGGCCGCCCGCATCCTTCCGCCGACGCCGCGACCGCGCCCGGAGAAAGTCGACCGCTGGAAAACGCTCCCGGAAAAAGTCAACGAGCCCGCGCCGGAGCGAAAGCCGGACGAGCCGACTCCGGATCCGTCGAATACTGCCCCGCCGGAGACTCCCCCCGGCACGTCGGGGCCCGGCCCGGATGAGCGCACGGTCTTGCCTCCTCCTCCTCCCGACCCAAAGACGAACACGACAGGTCCCGGCGCGAATCCCGGCGGCGGCCCCGGCGGTGGCGGCGACGGCGGCGGCCCCTCGGGCAAAGGCCCCAAGGCGCCCTCATTCGGCGGCTTCGGCGGCGGAGGCGGCGGCGGAGGGGGCGGCGGCGGACCGGCAGGCAACGGCGCGGACGGCGGCGGAGGCGGCGGCCCGGACGGCGACGCCCCGCGCGGAGGCGGCGCGCGTCCCGGCCCCGTCGTGAGCGCGGCCGCGCCGGCCGACCTGCTCGGCGGCGGCCCCGTGATCCCTGTTAATCGCGGGACGAAGGCCGCCCCGAACGACACGGCGGCCGCGGGCGGCCACTCGCCTACACCCTCTCTGGCAGCGCGTTTCGACGGCTCGCGTTCAAAGCCCGGATCGGCGTACAACTGGTCGCCGACCGGGATGAAGGGGCTCGGCGCGGGCGATTCGCCGGGGCTGCCCAGGCTGACGGCGCGCGCGCCGGGGTTGTCCGCGCCCGACGCGGCCGACGTGGGCACGCCAACCGCGGCCACGGCGGGCGGCCCCGTTCGTCCGGGCGTCTCCGCCGCACCGGGCGTCAAGCCCGACGAAGAGGATTTCAGCTACACGTATATGGCGCCCGCGCGGCATAAGTATGAGTTGCCCATTGATCGCCCCGCCGAGGGCAAGGATTGGCGTCATTATCTGGCGCTCGGCCTGCGCGGCGCGGCCGCCCTGGCGATCGGCTACCTGATCTACCACTCGGATTTTCCGTATCTCCTCGGCCTTACGCGCCGGCGGCGCGACGGAACGCACGGCGTATAAATAGGTAGAATCGTCGAGCCGCGGCCATAGGCGGTCCAAGATGATTTCTCGCTGCCCGAGTTGCGGAACACCCGCACCCGATGAGGCCCGGACTTGCCGGGCCTGCGGTTGGGATTTCGTCGCCAACAAAAAGGGCGAGAAGAAGCCGGAGCCTCCTAAAAAGACGGATTCCGCGAAGAAGAACGACCCTCCGGCGGAAAGGCCGAAGTCCTCCGCGCCGCCGGCGGTCGCGGGTTTTTCCCTGCCGCCCGCCCGCGGCGGTTCCGCCGACGGCGCAAAGGCGCCTCATCCCAAGAGCCCGTCCGGCGGGGCGGCTGAGGAGAATCCCTTCGCCTTGCCCGTCGCGCGCAATCTCGGCCCGAAGCCCGGCGAAGGCATCTTCGCCCCTCCTCCCGCGGCGGCCCCGGAACTCCCAGCGGCGAAGCCGAAAGAAGCCCCGCCTCCCGAACCAGCGGAGCCGCCCAAGAAGACTCCGCCCGAGAAAATCGAAGCGCCAAAACCGTCACCCGAGCCCGTCGCCGAGGAGGCGCTCGAAGAAGAACCGGATGACGGGGAGTCCGCCGCGCTGTTCCTGCCCACCTCGACGAAGGAAATCGTCGTTAATGCCCCGGTCAAGCGCGTCGAGCCCCCCGCGCCGCTGCCGAAGGCGCCCGTCGCCGCCGCGAAGAGCCCCGCGCCGATCAGCGACCCGAAGGCGCCCGCGGGACGTCAGTCGGCCGTCCCTCTCGCCGCGTTAGCCGGCGCAGCCCTCGGACTGCTCAGCGTCGGCGCGATTTTCATGATGCTCCGCAGCGAGCCTCCGACCGCCGCGCGTCCGACGGGCTCTTCCCCCTTCGGCAAGCGGGTATCCGGTGACGCCACTTTGACCCCGCTCAGCGCTGATTCTTCGCCGGCGTCGGTCTCGCCCGCGCCCATCACGATGGGCGGCTCGCAGGAGCCGCTGAGTATGCCCGCACCCGTCGTGAGAAAGGCCAGCGAGCCGCCCAGCCCCGGACCGGTCGAAACCCCGCCCGCCGCCGTCGCCCCGAACACGGAGACGGCGTCCTCGCGTCCGACGGCGACTTTCGCGAAGTCGCCGCGTTCAAAACCCGTCATGACTGAGAAACCCAAGCCGGAGGTGCCGGCCCCGCCCCGAGTCGTGAAGAAGCCCGCCGGCCCGCAGTGGGTGTTCGAAGGCGTCGTTTACGATCTCCTGACGACGCGCGGAGTCTTCGGCGTGCGGCTTATTTTTCTGGATGACAAGGACACGGAAGTCGCGGTGATCGAAACGAGCGAAGGCGGGCGCTACCGCGCGGCGATGCGGCCCGGTCCGGCTGAGGGCTACACTTTGCTCATCATGCATGACGACTACTCGGGCAAGCACATAGACGAGCTCGACTCGACGAGTTCGGTGCGCAAAGCCGACCTGGAACAGCGCAAGTTCCTGATGGACGCCGGCGCGCGCAGCCTCCCGTGGATCGGCGCGGTCGGCAAGCCCGTGCGCCGAGACATGGCGCTCGTGCCGAAAGTTTCCGCCGAGTGAGCCCAAAGCGATGACCTACGCTCAGGCGGCACTCCTCGGCGCGATACAGGGGCTGACCGAGTTTCTTCCGGTCTCGAGTTCGGCGCATCTAGCACTCGCTCCGCGCTTCTTCTCGTTCCGCGATCCTGGCTTGACCTTCGATGTGGCCCTGCACCTCGGAACTTTGCTTGCCGTGCTGCTCTATTACCGGACGACCTGGCTGGGCCTGGCATCGGGCGCTCTGCGTGAGCCGCGCGGGCCGCAGGCGCGCACGCTCGGCCTCTTGGCGCTTTCGACCTTGCCGGCCGTAGGCGCCGGTCTCCTGCTCGAGACCGCGGCCGAGAACCTTTTTCGCGACCCGCGCCGCATCGCGGCGTGCCTCATCGCGTTTTCCGGCGTCATGGTCTGGGCCGACCATCGCGGGGAGAAGGCCGCGGGTTCCTGGCGAGGCGCGGGCGCGCGCGCCGTACTCCTCATCGGCTGCGCGCAGGCGCTGGCCTTGATGCCGGGCGTCTCGCGCTCGGGAGCGACGATGAGCGCGGCACTCCTGCTTGGGCTCAGCCGGGATGAGGCGGCGGAGCTCTCCTTCCTGATGGCGACCCCGATCGTCGCGGGTGCTGCTTTGCTCAAACTTCGCCATCTCGCGGCGGCGGACATGACCGGGCCGTTCTGGCTTGGGCTCACCGTGTCTGCCGCCGTGGGATTTGCCGCCGTCGGGGCCTTCCTCCGATTCCTGCCGAGAGGCGGGCTCAAGCCTTACGCGGCTTACCGTGTGGCCTTGGGGCTGGCCGCGCTGTTTCTGGCGCGCTGATCCCAATCCAGCCCTGTCGCGAAGGAAGGAGCGGTCGAGGGCTTGCGCCTTGACGAGGGCGGGGGCGGCGGATGCGGGTCGAACGCGCGGCGCAATTCGGCGAGCTTCACATAGAGGAGGTCGCCGGGGCAGTCGGTCTTCTTATAGTCGCGGTGGCCTTTCAGCGAAGACGGATCGATTCCGAAGCGCCTGACGAGAAAGCGTCCGAGCGTGCCGACCGAGGCGAGTTGGGCCGCGGTCGGAGCGTGGTTCTGAGGCGCGTGATAGGAGCCGAAGAGCACGATGCCGACGTTGCCCTCGTTGTTGTTAAGCGTGTGCGCGCCGTGGGTTTCGAGCGGCCGCCCTTCGATGATATTGCCGAGCGGATCCACGAGGTAATGGTAGGCGATGTCGTTCCACTTGCGGCCGTTCTGATGGAAATCCTGGATGAAGCGGGCCTCCTCGAGGCTTTCGGCGAGGCTCGCGGTGTAGCGGCCGTCGGTGTGGTGCAAAGTGACGCGCCACGGCAGCGGGTCGGGCGAGAGGGGATTAGTCGGCGGCAAGGCCCGCCACTCGGCGCGGCCGTGCACGGGCGGCGGGGTTGCGCCGGGATCCATCGGGCCGCGCGTGGGAGGCGGCGGCGTCGTCGAAAAATCGGGAGCGTCAGCAAACACCTCGGCGCTGTAGAGCGTGACCTCGTGATCACGGAGCGCGCCGTTGTCGAGCGCGCGCAGGCGGAGTCCCCCCGCGCCTTTCTTGAAGCGGCCCTTGGCCCAGAAGCGGCCGTTGGGAAAGCGTTTGACCATGAGTTCGACCCAGACGGCCGTGCCGCCGGGACGCGCGGCCTGAAAGCGAATCGAGGGGTCGGGCAATTCTCCCTGGATCAGCAAAGTGTCCCAGGCGCCGTCGGGCAGGTCGCTGAGGCCGCTGTCGTAGATGACGCCGGGGCCCAAGCCGGCATAGACCGAGAACTGCGCGCCGCGCTGGCGCGCAAACGTCACCTCGGAGCCGAGGTCTCCCGCGCGCAGGGCCGGAGCCGCGAGCAGAAGTGCTGCGGCGAGTTCAGCGCGCACAGGCGGCCTCGACGGCCTCGATCTCCTTGGGAACTTTGGTGAGGTTCTCGGCCGCGCCGTCGCGGATGACGATGTCATCCTCGATGCGCACACCGCCGAAATCGAGGAACGACTCGGCCTTGGTGAAGTTCACCGAGCCTCTGTGCTTACGGCGCTGCGCCGGGTCATTGAGCAGGGCCGAAATGAAGTAGACGCCGGGCTCCATCGTGATGACGAAGCCGGGCTCGAGCTTAGCGACGAAGCGCACCGGAACCTTGGTCGGATTGGGCAGGACCCGTTTCTTTCCACCCGTCACATCGTGCACGTCAAGGCCGAGCATGTGCGTCAGGCCGTGCGGATAGAACAGGCGTACCGCGCCGTTTTCAAGGAGGCCGTCCGTGTCGCCTTTCAGGAAGCCCAGCGACTTAAGCCCC
>Ga0209515_10003931_pt1 | contig 20542 bp, 21 predicted proteins | sample Subgroupgradi54m_FD_187454 | JGI IMG/M metagenome (GOLD analysis project Ga0209515, IMG submission 187454) | Subsurface groundwater microbial communities from S. Glens Falls, New York, USA - GMW60B uncontaminated upgradient, 5.4 m (SPAdes)... ...
GTGGTGATTGGAATTCCCTCGGGAATTACCGAGGTTGAGCGTCGGGCCGTGCGAGATTCTGCCCTTCAAGCCGGTTCCCGAGAGGTGTATTTAATCGAGGAACCCATGGCCGCCGCTATTGGCGCCGATTTGCCCATTGCCGAGCCCAACGCCAACATGATCGCGGACATTGGCGGCGGCACCACCGAGGTAGCCATTATTTCTTTGGGAGGCATGGTTGTTTCGAAATCCATTGATGTTGCCGGAGATGAAATGGATGAAGCGATATTGCTTTATTTTAGGAAGCGATACAATCTTCTTATCGGCGAAACTACTTCCGAAGGCGTAAAGATTGAAATTGGTTCTGTTTATCCCTTGCCCGAGGAAAAAACCATGGAAGTTAAGGGAAGAGATCAAGTGACCGGGTTGCCTCGAACGATTACTATCACAAGCGAGGAAATTCGTCAGGCACTGCTCGTTCCGGTAAAAACAATCGTTGACACTATCAAAAGCGCTTTAGAGGAGACTCCGGCGGAGTTAGCGGCGGATTTAGTGGATCGCGGTATTGTGCTAGCGGGAGGCGGTTCTTTGTTGCGCGGTTTAGCGGAATTAGTGTCTCGCGAAACGGATTTACCGGTTCATCTAACCCCTGAGCCCTTAGACTGCGTTGTACTGGGCACGGGAAAGTTTTTAGAAGAATTAGAGCGTTTTGACGTTTTAAGAAAACGCACGTTTTTAGCGAATTAATACTGAGTCCAGCCTGTAAAAGGCTGGGTCAATGAAAAAAGATTTTGTACCTCTGATTGGCCTTAGCGTTTGTTTCTTGTGGCTGTCCTTTTTTCCTTTGGGACGATCCATTGTCGCTTTACGGCGTGTCGCTTTTTATCTGATTTATCCCGCCGGTTCTTCGTTATCTTCGGTTTTAGAATACGGCCCTTCTTTGAGGAAGTCTTGGGGTAAATTATTTAGCGCTCAAGAGGAAGTTCAGCGTTTAGAGGGTATTGTGCGTCAGTATCAGTTCTCTAATTTTGCTTCCGAGCTAGAGCGGCAAGAGTCCGTGAATGTTCAGAAAGCCCAGGGGCTCGCCAGCCGCGCCGGCGGAGAGTTTAGACGCAAAAATATAACTTTCTCGATTGCCAAAGTCAGATATCGCGGGGTGAGCCCCGCGCAATGGGTATCGCGTTTATGCGTTGAAACCCCGGGTACTCTCCAGGAAAATATCCCGGCCATCACGCTCGATGCTCAAGCGGAGAATTTTGTTTTTTTGGGAAAAACGCTGCCCGCGGCTTCTAATTTTGGCCGGTTTCCCTGTGTTGAATTAATAACAAGTCCCGACTTTAATCTTCTGGTTCAAGCGAGCGATTCCGGGGAAGAGGGATTACTCAGGGGTTTAGGTGAACCCAGGCGTCTGGTGCTCGAGTTTTTGCCTAAGAATTCCACAACGCAGTTAGGGGAAACAGTGGTGACATCTCAAGGGAGTCTGATTGCTCCGGCGGGCATAGCGGTTGGCCGAGTGGTTGCCTTGGAAAAGGACCGGGCTTCCAGCCTTTTCGGAAGAGCTTATGTCGAGCCGTTTGTTGATTTAAGTCATATTGAAGACGTGGTCTTACTCGATCGCCGCAATTCCTCGCCAAAAGAGGTGGCGGGGTGGTAGTTTTGCGTTACGTGTTGCTCGTTCTGCTGCTTTTAGTCGCTCAAACTGTTTATTTTAATCTTGGGGGCGCCTGGGCTCAATATTTGGCGCCTCAACTGCTTTTACTAGCCGCGGCTTTTATAGGCGCTTTGTTTGGGCCGCGCGTCGGATTGTGGGCGGGAGTCGCGATAGGAATCTTGGAAGAGCTTTGTTTTGTATCACCGCAGATGAGTCTAGGGCCCACGCCTTTTGTGTATATGTGGTGCGCTTACGCGGCGGGGCAACTTTTCGGTGATCGCGTCGATCTTGAAAGCAGTACGGTCTGGATTCTGTTGTCTTGGGGAAGCCTGCTCTTTGCCGCTTTAGCGGCTGGTGGCTGGATTTTGATTCTGCATAAAACGCCGTTTTATTGGGGAGGACTGAATCTGCGGACATTGATATCATATCCTCTGCAGGGATTTATTGTAGGACCCCTGCTCTTTCAGCTATTTCTGCGTGCCAGGAAGGACCCATCCCATGAATGAGATACACAACCGCGCTCGCTTACTATGGTGGCTGATCGTTGGCGCTTTGGGTGTCTTTACGGCTAGAATTTTCTATTTGCAGGTGATTCAGGGCAGTGCCTATCAAGTGTTGGCGGAGCGTAATCGTTTTCAGGTATTTTTCCGCCAGGCTCCTCGCGGTTTAGTGGTTGATGTTAAATCAAGAATCTTAGCTGAGAATGTCGGAGTTTTTAATCTCTATTTTAACCCCAATCTTTATACGGAAGATTTATCGGCGCACGCGGCTCGGGTTTCCGCCATTTTAAGGGTTCCTCAAGAGGTATTTGAGCGCGAGGTTGAAAAAACCAAGCAGATCAATAGGACCAGGATTTTGTTATCCCAGATTCCGCCAACAGCCGCCATGCGTTTTATGGAGGTAGAGAAAGAGTTTCCCGAATTTTTCTTAACCAGTGAATCACTACGGAGTTATCCTTGGGGCACGGATTTGTCTCACATTCTCGGTTATCTCACCAAGATTCAGACTAAAGAAGAGTTTGAGAAGCTTAAGACGAAGGGATATCGTCTAGATTCTTGGGTGGGCCAGTTTGGGCTAGAAAAAGTATTCGAGGATGTTTTGAAGGGCTCCGACGGAGCGGTTTTTCTGGAAGTCGACGCGCGCGGCCGTGCTGAGCGCCCCGCGTCCAAAGAGACGATGCCGCGCGGTTACGAGTTCACCCAGGATCCTTACCCCGGAAACACGATTCATTTGAGTTTAGATGGCCAATTGAGCCATCTTGCCCACCAACTGTTACGAGAGTCCGCCAGCGGTTTCGGTTCCGTCATTGGGATTGAACCTAAAACCGGCGCGATCAGGGTCTTGGCAATGACCCCCGGTTTTGATCCCAACGCTTATATTCGAATCGCGGACAAAGGGCACTTGGCGTTAACGGAGTACCCGCGCGCTTTAGCGGGAACCTATCCCCCGGGCAGTGTTTTTAAAATTATTACCGGCATTGCGGCTTTAGAAAGCGAGCATTTTGATCCCAAACGGCAATTTTTATGTCGCGGGGAGTTTGTGACGCCGCGTAAAACATTCAAATGTTGGAAGAAAGAAGGTCATGGATGGTGTGATTTTTTGGGTGGTGTTGAGAATTCGTGCGATGTTTATTTTTACCACATGGGCCTAATACTGGGTCCGGATCCTCTGACGCAATGGGCGCATCGTTTTGGTTTGGGAGAGCCCGCCGCCATTCGAGAACTTCCGCAATGGAGCGCTCGCGGATTTATTCCGTCGCAACAGTGGAAGCTTCGCGTGAAAAAAGAACCATGGTTTTCCGGAGACAGTCTGAATATGGCCATCGGGCAAGGAGAGGTGCTCGCCTCTCCTCTACAGTTAGCGGATTTAATTAGCACCGTGGCCAATCGTGGTGTTTCGTATCCGCCCCACCTGGTCGATTATGTCAGCGACGCTTTTACGGATGAAGTTCTTTATCAAAATCCCGGTACCCTTAAACCTTTTTTGGAGGTGCGTCAAGTTCAAAGCGCGACTTGGGACATGGTAGAAAAAGGCTTGGCCTTGGTGGTTAACGAAGGAACGGGCAGGGGAGCTCAAATTCCGGGTTACCAAATATATGGCAAAACGGCGACCGCTCAAAACCCGTTGGGCAAAGACCATGCTATTTTTGTTTGTTACTTGAAAGATGAGAAAAATCAACCGCGTTTAGCTCTGGCGGTTGTGGTCGAGCACGGGGGCATGGGATCGGTTTCCGCGGTTCCCATCGCCCGAGAAATTTTGAAAGCGTATATACATGAAGAAAATATTGCCCCATCTAGCCCATCCTGATCAGACGCCCCGCGGTGTCAGTATCTTTGGATTAGACATGCCTTTTTTGATAACCAGTTTGCTTATTCTATTGGTTGGCACATTTTTGGTGTTTACGGCCGTTTATGGGAGTCCGCAGTTTGCGAGCATCTGGTTGCGGCATTGGCTGGGTTTGGCTTTGGGCCTATTTCTTGCGGTTTTTGTTATCCTAATTTCTCCTGTTATTATTCAGGAAACCTCCGGAATTTTATACATAGCCAGTCTCCTTTTTTTACTGTTGGTGCTTGCTTTAGGAACCGTTGTCCATGGCTCAAAATCTTGGTTTTCCTTGGGTCCCATTCGGTTCCAACCCGTGGAATTTGCCAAGATCGCTACCGTACTATTTGTTTCCGCTCGGGCGTTTTACTATTTCGAAAGAACACCCTACCTGTCCGGTTTGCAAAAATTAAAACTGCTAAGTTTTTGCGTGATTCCAATGATGCTAGTCTTAATGCAAAACGATTTTTCAAGTTCACTGTCTTTTGTTTGCATTATTGTGGGGTATAGCTTAACTTTGGAAATTTTTAAGCCTTCCACGTTGCTCATTTGCGCGTTATATGGGGGGTTACTTTACGGTTTAGTTTTGGTTCATATTATCGCCGGCATGAAAATGACGGATGTTGCCGGGTTGTCGTATCGTTTAGAGAGTCTTGGTTTCGGTCCCGGCGCTTCCTTAAGAAGCTGGATTGCTTGGCTGGCCACTTTCTTGGGGGCGGCTTTTGTTATTTTTCAAGTGCTTAGGAGTATGTTCATTTTACCGCGGAGCGTTTCTTGGGTTTGGTTCGTGGTTTTGGGACTTATTTTAAATAGCACCGTGGCTTTTTCTTGGTTGGGCTGGAAATCGCTTAAGAATTATCAAAAAGCCAGAATTGTTAGTTTTCTTTTGCCTAAAGCCGATGCCCTGGGCTTTGGTTACCAGGTAACGCAGTCGAAGATAGCTATTGGTTCGGGAGGTTTCTTGGGGCGAGGGGTGCTCTTGGGCAGTCAAACGGCTTTGGGATTCTTACCTGAACGGCACACGGATTTTGCCTTTGCCACCTTGGCGGAAGCGGTGGGTTTTGTCGGTTCTTTTTCCGTGTTAGTGCTTTTTGGAATTTTGTTTTGGAGAATATTCAAATTTACCGAAATGGCCCGTGAAAATTTTGGAAGATTAGTTGCCGTTGGCTTCTTGGCTCTTTGGGCGGGGGAGATTTGTATTAATTTGGCTTGCGTTTTAGGGTTGATGCCCGTCTTAGGTATTGGACTGCCTTTTATTTCTTACGGAGGTTCTCGCTTGGTCATGAATATGCTTGGTTTAGGCATATTGCTTTCACTCACGAAGAGGTTTTATGTTTACCGCTGATCAACAAAACACCGCTCAAGTATTGCTGGAGCGCGCTGTCGCTGTCAGTCTGAGGCCATCGCAGTATGTGGGCTGGGAGATCGGAACCGCGGCCCATGACCGGGGAGATTCCGTGTCGGGTTCCAAACAAAAGTTGGCTTTGGTTTGGTTGATGCCGTATGGAATGGCCATGGCGGATGCGGCCCTCGGTGAGCTTTATGATGTTTTAAAGGGCAGTGCTCGCTACAGTCCCGAGCGGATATTCTTGCGCGGGGAAGATTTGCAAGAGGAGTTGCGTCATGAAAATTTCGGCGCGGCACATTTTTCTTTAGAAAATAAGTTACCGGCTGAGGATTTTGATGTTTACGTGATTCGCCTGCCACTAACGGAAAATGATCGCGCGATGTTCGCGGGCGTTGCCGCGGCAAAAAATAAAACCGTAATCTGGATGGATCCCGAGCGCGACACGGTCCGTTCTGTTTTGGGCGGTTTGGGTATCGCGAGCGATCAGCAGGTTGCTGGTACGAGCGTTATTCCCTTGATCGCTTATTCTACGGCGGAAAGTAAGAAGTTGCGGGACACCATTTTGCGCAGGGGAGAAAATCCTTCGTATCAAAGCCGTGCCACAGGCAGTTATCCTTGTAGTTACCGGGTGTGTCTCGCGCGCAAAGGCTGGGCCAGATTTATATCTCATTTAGAGCAAATTCAGTTACTTAAAAATAGCTTGATGCTTAGCGGTTTGCCGATATTCTGGAGTTCTTCCGGTCAGCTTCGGCCCCGGGTTAGTTTTGGTCCTGCCGTTAGTGTGGGATGGTGCTCTGAAAGTGAATTTTTTGACGTGGAATTAAGTCAATATCTGCCCGTCGCCGCTTTGGCACAGGCGTTGATGCCCTCTTTGCCCGCGGGGTATCAATTAGTCGAGATTCAGAAAATTCCACGGCATTTTCCTTCTTTGGAAGAGAGCGTGAATTGGGTGGAATTTAATCTTGAGGGGCCGAGTGATTTCAACTGGCAGCGCCTGGTTGATTTCAGTCAAGCGGTTACCGAGCGCCGCGCGCCGGAGACTCCCATTCGCAAAGAAAAAAAAGATAATAAGGTAGACATTATTGATTTACGTGAAGTCGTCGCGGAGTGTTCGTTGCTTGGCGGTTCATCCGATCGGGTAAAAGTTTTTTTAGCCCTGCGCTTGGGGCCTAAGAAACATTTAAAACCCGAGAAGATTATCGAGGTTTTCCTGGGGATTCCTTCGCGTCTTATCGCGAAGGAAGTTAGAATTACCAGAACCGCCTTGGCCCTGGAATTTAAAGGAGGACATCGTCGTTATTTATGCCAAAAATAGAAATAATCGCTAATTGTGAAAAAGAAGAAACACGCATCGCCTTAATTGAAGACGGAAAACTGGCTGAGTTTTTCTGGGAGCGCAAAACCTCTCCGGAGCATTTCTTGGTGGGCAATATCTACAAGGGCAAGGTGGCCAACGTTTTGCCGGGTATGGACGCGGCTTTCGTTAATATTGGGCACGAGAAAAACGCTTACCTTTATATTACCGATGTGCTTTTAAGTGATCGCGGCAAGCCCATTGATACCATATTGAAAAAAGACGAGTTCGTTATTGTTCAGGTTATCAAAGAGACCATTGGCACCAAGGGCATGAAAATTACCATGAACATTTCTTTGCCCGGGCGCTACATTCTGCTCGCCCCCTTTACCAAGCAAATCCACATTTCTCGACAGATCGTGGATCCTAAGGAAAGGGAGCGTTTGGCTGAGGTTATCGCCGATACCTTTCCGGCGCACTTAGGTTGCGTGGTGCGCACGGAAGCTGAGGGAGTGTCCAAAGAGGAGCTGAAAAACGAAGCGAAGTATCTTTTGCGGCTTTGGGACAGCATCGGCAAAAAATATGATCACACGGATAGCCCGCGCGTGCTCTATAAGGAGCTGGACTTGCCGTTGCAAATTGCCCGCGATCTTTTAAGTGAAGACGTTGCTCTATATCTGGTGGATTCCCCGGATGTGTATCGCGACGTAGTGGATTTTGTTGAGGATATCGCGCCACAACTCAAAAACCGCATTTCTCTCTATGACAAAAAGACCCCTATCTTTAGCGCTTTTTCCATTGAATCGGAATTAGCCAAGATGAGACGCACGCACATGCCGCTGAAATCGGGGGGCGGGATTATTATCCAAGAGTCTGAGTCGATTACGATGATTGATGTTAACACCGCCCGTTTTGTGGGAGCCACAACGCAGGAGGAAACCGTCACACAAACTAATTTAGAAGCCGCCGATGCCGTCGCTCATCAGCTGCGCTTGCGTAATATTGGCGGTATTATTGTTATCGATTTCATAGATATGAAACGAGAAACGAATCGCCGCAGAGTCCTGGAAGCTTTAAGGAGCGCTTTGGCTAATGATCGGGCAAAAGTGAAAATCCATCCTATCACGAGGCTGGGTTTAATTGAGATGACGCGCGAGAGAAAACGCGAATCCAATCTCGTTTTCTTAACGGAGCCTTGCGAATTTTGTCAGGGTTCCAGCCGCCTGCTTTCGCGAGAGACGATCTTGCTAAAAGTTATTCGGGAGCTCAATCATTTAGCCGGCGGCCATGGCAGCAATCAGATTCGTGTGCAGTTAAATCCGGTGGTCGCGCGCTACGTTAAGGAGAATTTGGGCCGCCTGGAAAGCTATCGTCAGGTGCCGCCGGGGAAACTTTTCGTGCAGGAAGACCCTTCGCTCAGTTGGGAAGACTATAAAATTATTCTAGAGTGAGTACGGTGAAGCCATCGCGTAAAACCTTAGTTGCTTTAGCGGTTCTGGCTGTTTCGGGGAATTTTTCCTTGTTTGCTCACCATATTCCCGATGAGATACTGATACGATGGAACACTCCTCCCCAAGCAGACACCTGGGAGATTAGGGCCGCTTCCTTAACGATCACTAAACTACGCGATATCGAAGGATCTCCTTGGCAACTATGGAAAATGCCTCACGGCAGACCTTGCGAAGAAGCCTTGGGCCCTTTATCCGTGGATCCGGCGGTGGCAGTGGCGCAGCCAAATTATTTGCGCGCTTCCTACGGAACCGTGCCGAATGATCCTTTGATTACCAGTCAAAAGCACTTAGACAATATTCGCGCTTACGCGGGTTGGGATTTTGAAACCGGCGCCTCAACAGCAATAACCATAGCCGTTATTGATACCGGTGTTGATATCACCCACCCCGATTTGATTGACAATATTTGGTCTAGCCCGACGGATACTACGGTTGATGGTACGGACCAGGACGGTAGCGGTTTTGATGGCGATAAAAACGGAAGGAATTTTGCCAGCGATAACAACGATGTCAGCGATGTCGCGGGTCATGGGACATTAGTTGCCGGAGTTGCCGCCGCGCGCGGCAATAACGCCACGGGTGTTAGCGGTGTTGTTTGGCGGGCGAAAATTCTTCCCATTCAAATTTTTAAATTGACCGGTTGTGGCGCCGCGCCCCCACCCTGCGCCGATGACGCGACCTTAGTGACCGCTATCAATTACGCGGTTCGGGTTACTACGGTTTCCAGTTTACGCTCTTACACGGGACGTACGGTAATTAACATGTCTTTGGGGGGAAGCACGACCAGCCAGATTCTTTTAGACGCCATCAATCAGGCTTTGGCCAATGGTATTATGGTCGTGGCCGCCAAGGGCAATGATGGCAATAGCAGTCCCATCTATCCCAGCGACTATCCCGGTGTTTTGGGGGTTGGCGCGGTTACCAATACCGATACCTTGGCCTACTTCTCTAATTTTGGAGCCGGCACCGATTTGGTGGCTCCGGGGGTTGATATTTTCGGGACAAAAAATGGGGGAGGTTATTTTAGTAACAGCGGTACTTCCTTTAGCTCTCCTCAGGTTGCCGGCGCCGTTGCTTTAATTTATTCGGCTTTGCCTTCCGCCACGACTTCTCAAGTAGAAAGCGTTTTGCTTTCCAGTCTCGATGATTTGGGGGCGCCGGGGCGTGATGATTATTTTGGTTACGGAAGACTCAATCTCTTTAAGATCATGCGCCGCGCGCGTTACGGGACTTTGGTGGATTTTGACGCGCTGGCTCATGCCATAGCCATGCCTAATCCTTATAAGGTCGCGACCGGACAAACCGTTACCTTTAGCGTGCCTAACAGTATTGTGGGCGCTAACCCCAAAGTTGAGATTTACGACGTCTCCGGTTCTTTAATTCGTCAGCTAACCGGCACCTCTTGGGATGGCAGAAATGAAAATGGGGCCAGCGTTGCTAGCGGTGTTTATGTTTTTCGCGTGAAGACGGATAACGGGAAATCCCAGGGAAGAGTCATCGTCGAAGCAAGTGGTAGTTAATGAGTTCTCCTGGTGCAGGCAGGGTAGTCCCAAGTTCCTCTTCTCCTGAAGGTTCAAGATCTCTTGGGATGGATTTCCATCTTCATACCAACTATTCTGACGGTACCCTGGCCCCCGCGGCTTTAGTGGATCGCCTTCTCCAAAACAACATTCAATATTTCGCGCTTACCGATCACGATAGTCTGGGCGCTTATCAAGAAGTCCAAAATCACTTACGTGATAGCAGCGAGCTCGGCGCGAAGACGGCGCGGTATTTTGTTGGAGTTGAAATCAACACCAATGAGGCGACGGATACCCTGCATGTTTTGGGCTACGGCAAAAAACTAATTGAATCCGCGCGTTTTTTGGAGCGCTTGGCTTATTTCAGAAACGCAAGGATTGAGCGAGCCAAGGCCATTGTAGAGATCCTGCGAGAAGATCTTAAAATTCCCATCGTTTGGGAGGACGTTGCCGGTCAATTTAAAGATAGCGTTGGGCGCCCTAATATAGCGGATGTTTTGGTAGCGAAGGGAGTTGTTAAAAGTCGCTCGGAGGCGTTTAATCGTTTTCTCTTGAAGGGCAAGCCGGCCTATGTTTCTCCCATGGGGCCGACGCCCCAAGAGACTATTGAACTTATCCGAAGTTCAGGCGGCGTAGCCGTTCTGGCTCATCCCGGAGTTGCCCGTGTTGATGATAAAAAGTTATCATCACTGAAAGCATGGGGTCTCTCTGGGATTGAGGCTTACTATCCCACTCATAGCCCGCCCCAGATTAGGAATTTTTTGGATTTAGCTAATAGGCTTGGCTTGTTGGTTAGTCTGGGTTCTGACTATCATGGGCCCGGTAGCGGCAAAGAAAAGTTTTATTTTCCTGAAGTCGACGGGTCCCAATTCGACGCTTTTATAGAGGCAATTTCTTAGAGGTGCAATGGCCAGTTGGTCTTTTTTTCGTTCTCAAGCAAAGCCGGTTCTAATCGCTCATCGAGGGGCCTCCGCTTATGCTCCCGAAAATTCTTTAACCGCTTTTAAGCTTGCAATTGATATGGGGGCGCGGTTTATTGAGTTTGATGTTCATCAGACCAAAGACGGAAGGTTGGTGGTTGCCCACGATGGGGATCTTCGCCGCGCTTTAGGTATCCGCAAGAAAATCGCCGAGGCGACCTTAGATGAGATTCAAAAACATTACATACGCTTGCCCAAGGCCAAGGAAGCGCCCCATGAGAAAATGCCGACATTGGAAGAAGTTTTGACGCTGATCTCCAGGCGCGCGGTTGTTAATGTGGAGATAAAAGGTTCACCCAAGGAATATCCCGGTATTGAAGAAAAAGCCATTGATATTTTAGAAAGCAAAGGTTATTCCGGAATGTGTTTTATTTCTAGTTTTAACTACGACATCTTGGTTCGTTGCCGCAAGGCATCCCCCAGTATGCCCTTGGCCTTTATTTTAGGAACCATGCGTTCGAACAAGATTTTTGAAGAAGCAAAGGCCGTCGGCATTGAAACTTTAGTTTGTTCAACGCACCAACTAAGCAGCGACTTAGTAGCCAAAGCTCACCAGCGAGGTCTTCTTGTGGGTGTTTATACCGCCAATAAGAAGAAACAATGGCTGAGACTCGCCCGTACGCATGTGGACGCGATATTCACGGATTATCCCGATTTGCTCGGTATTCCAGAGTTTGAGATATCCAGTTTGGGTTTAACCAATGGCGATTAACCCAAATCCCGAAGGTGTGGAGCAGTGTATTATCGTCGGTAGCGGCTGCGCGGGTTTAACCGCCGGTATCTATGCCGTTCGCGCCAATAGGAGCCCGTTGATTATCGGCGGTTTAGTTCCCGGCGGTCAGTTGATGCTCACTAGCGATGTTGAAAATTTCCCCGGCTTTCAAAAAGCAATCGACGGTCCGAGTTTGATGGAGAATATGCGGGCACAGTGTCTGCGCTTGGGTGTCCGTTTTATTAACGATCAAGTCGAAAAAGTAGATTTCAAAAGCAGCCCCTTCCGGCTATGGTTGTCTGATCAAAGAGAGTTAAAAGCGCAAAGTGTCATTGTCGCCACCGGCGCCAATGCCCAATGGCTTAATTTGCCTTCCGAGAAGCGCTTGCGGGGCAAGGGGATTTCAGCATGCGCGGTTTGTGATGGATTTTTTTTCAAGGGTAAAGACCTTTGTGTTGTGGGCGGGGGCGACACGGCGATGGAGGAGGCGACTTTCTTGACTAATTTCGCGAGTTCCGTGACCGTGGTTCACCGCCGGGACAAGCTAAGGGCCTCTCAAGCAATGCAGGATAAGGCCAAGAAAAATCCCAAGATTAAATTCATATGGAATTCGGTTGTCACGGAAGTTTTGGGAGAAGAAGTGGTAACCGGGGTCCGACTTCAAAATATTTTAACCCAAAAAACCCAAGATTTGGTTTTCGGCGGACTCTTTATCGCTATCGGCCATGAGCCGGCGACCGCGGCTTTTGCCGGCGCTATAGATAGGGACGAGAAGGGATATATCAAAGTGAAACCGGGAAGCTGGGTTCAAACTTCTCGGGAAGGCGTTTTCGCGGCCGGTGATTGCGTGGACCATCGATACCGCCAAGCGGTAACCGCGGCCGGTTTTGGCTGTATGGCGGCGATGGAAGTGAATTGGTATCTCGAAAATAAAGGTATTTAAGATAAAATAAATCTGTTACTAATTTTTTACCTGGAGGTATAAGCAATGCCCTATGTTATTACGGATAAATGTTTAGGTGAGCGTTACGCGACGTGTCAATCGGTTTGTCCCGTAGAGTGTATTCATTCCGGGGAATACAAGAGTGAAACATTCATGATTATTGATCCTGATGTTTGCATTGATTGCGGTGTTTGTTTGCCCGAGTGTCCTATCGGCGCGATTGTCTCTAGCGTAGAGGAAAGTCCCGATTGGGCGCCAATTAATAAAGAGTTAACCGCGACTTTTAAAATCAATCCCAAGCCCACGCCCAGGGCGCCGAATGAGCCGCCTCATAAAGCTACCAATAAGCTTGTGAAATAAAACAAGTCTTACAGTTCGGAATTGAAAAGAAGGATATCTGGTTCGTAGAGCACTTCTCGTTTCTGTAAGTCTACTAAGGCGGCGTCAAAACGTATTGCTGTCTCGAGGGGTAAATTCTTGGCTTTAAGATAAGCCAGCGCTAGTCTTTTTAGTCGTTTTTGCTTAGTTGAGTGAAACGCTTCCCAGGCTAGATCAATATCGCCTTTTCTCGATTTAACTTCTATAAAAACCAATGCTTTGGTCTTAGAGTCTTGGGCTATTATATCGAGTTCCCCAAATTTACATCTCCAATTGCGTTCTAGAATATGAAGATTGCCTTGGTTTCTAAGATATTGGCAGGTTAAATCTTCGCCGAGGGAACCGGCAACCTGTTTTTCGGGATTAGGCGCCAGCAACAGCAGTTGGAGGTGGCGCGATCTTATCTGATTTTTTTTCTTTGCGGAAAGCAATTTTGTGCGCTTTGCCGGAGAGGCCGCGCATATAGTAGAGCTTGGAGCGTCTTACCCTACCACGGCGAACAACACTAATGTCTAGAAACCGAGGACTAGTAACGGGGAATATTCTTTCCACGCCTACGCCAAAAGAAATTTTTCGAACGGTGATGGTTTTATTGGGACCACTGCCATGCACACGAATCATAGTGCCTTCGAAAGATTGAATACGTTCCGTGCCTTCTTCGAAGGTTTTAAATTGAACTTTTACGCTATCGCCTACCGAGGCGTCTTTGAATTGCCGCATAGATTTTAGATGGTACCAAACGTATTATACCAGGTCAGGGCGGTTTTTCTTGGTGTAATTTAACGCCGCTGTTTTTTTCCAGGTTTCTATTTTTTTTGGATCTCCGCTTAAAAGCGCGGGAGGCGCCTTTTTGCCTTTCCAGATGGCGGGGCGCGTAAAACTTGGCCACTCTAGAATTGTAGTGCCATTATGATGAAGACTAAAAGACTCCTGTTTGGCGGAATCGGAATTTCCTAAGACTCCGGGCAGATACCGCGATATTGTTTCTATCGCGACCATTGCGGCTGTTTCGCCTCCCATGGTTATGTAATCCCCGATAGAGAGCTCTGCGTCACAGCAATCAATGAAGCGCTGGTCTATGCCTTCATAATGACCGCAAACCAAAATCAGGTGCTTTTTGCGGCTTAACTGCTTGGCCCAAGAGCTACTGAGAAGTTTTCCTTTGGCGGAGAGCGCGAGCGCGTAGGGCTTCGTTTTTGCCTCGCTGCAGTGATCTTTGATGGACTCAAGGCCTTGATAGAGCGGTTCTGCCATCAGAACCATACCGGGGCCGCCGCCATAGGGCCTATCATCGGCGTTACGGTGCGCTCCTTGCGCCCAGTGTCTTATATTGTGAATATGAACTTGAATTAGCCCTTTTTTGCGGGCTTGGCCAATTAAGCTCGCGTTCAAAAAACCGTCAAATGTTTCAGGAAACAGCGTAAGTATGTCGATGAGCATATTTAGTGAGCGAACCGCAATGCGCCTTCTGTCATCCTGAGCGCAGCGAAGGATCTAGATTCTTCGGCCGTGCCTCAGAATGACAAGAAACTTCAAAATTAGGTTTGCGCGGTGAGCTTAAGCGAGGACTTTTTCTTTTTTAAGAAGACGTCCAACGGAGTCGCTGGGTTGGCCTCCATTTTTTATCCAATACTCAAGTCGCTCTTTTTTTATATTTTTTAACTTTTCCCCGTCTTCCGCTCGAGGGTTATAGGAACCCAGAATTTCTAAGGGCGGCGATTTCGGTCCCCGGGAAGAATCTATCGCGACTAAACGAAATTGACTGATGTGGGGCTTGCCCACGCGTAAAAAACGAATTGCAACCATTTTTCCTTTCCTCCTAAATTACCGCGGTATTTTTCATAAAACTTTTTGCCTCGCGCATAAGTCGCGGCGCCGTTTTGGCGGGCTTATCCTTAAACAAACTGCTACCGCAAACAAAAACATTCGCCCCCGCTTGAGCGGTAAGCCCAATGGTTGTCTCAGCGATACCGCCGTCAACCTCGAGATAAGCAATGCCAGGGTAGTCTCGTAGCAACCGCTTTACTTCCCTAATTTTAGCAATACATTGGTGCAAAAAAGCTTGTCCCGCGAAACCGGGCTCAACGGTCATGACCAGCACCAAATCCAGTAATTCCGCGAATGGCAAGATTGCCTTTGCCGGTGTTTTGGGTTTAATGGCCAAACCCGCCCTTTTTCCCAGGGATCGAATTTTCTTGAGGCACTCTTTTGGATTTTTTGCTTCCGCGTGCACCGTGATTAAGTCCGCGCCGGCTTTGGCGAATGGTTCCAGAAGTACATAGGGATCCTGAACCATCATGTGAACATCAACATAAAGGGAACCTCGCTTGGCGATGGATTCAACCACCGCGGGGCCAAAGGATAGATTTGGCGCGAAAACCCCATCCATGACGTCCACTTGCACCCAGTCCACTAATTTTGTTTTTTCACAGGCCTTAATTGCCGCCTCAAGATTTAAGGGATCGGCTCCTAATATGCTGGCGGCTAGAATCGGGAAGTTGGCAGATTGTGATTTGATCATTTTAAATCTCTTTCTTCAGTAAAAACCCCGTCCAGATAAACGCGCACTCGTTTTAAGCTCGCGTTGCCGCTTGAGATAGGTATTTTAACTGTTTGATTGGGGTTGCCGTGAATTTTCGCGACCTCTTCTTCGCCATTGGCGGATATTGTCTTAATGCTGAGTTCTCGAGTACGCGCGGGAGTGGCGGGGAAAGTATAGTTGATATATTTTTGATTATTGCCTGAACTCTGGCGGGCAACGGTCAACTCTAGAATAGGTTTTAGGTTTTCTAAATCTGATTTTTTCCATAAAGTATCAGGTTTGATACTCTGGCTAAGCACGGTGCCATCGGCGGCCGAGGCGGTCCAATTTTCGATAATTTTGAGCTCAATTCTGTTGCTCTGGGACCACTGGCTCACGCGGGTCACGTCTTGATTTACGAAATCAGGAACAATTAGCATGCTGGCGGGCGGCTCACCCTGACTGATTACCACATGAACCATTTCTCCTTTTTCCGTTAACGTCAAAGGTTTTGGATCTTGCTCTAAGACGTAGCTCCTGGGTTGTTCTAGGGAGTAGCGTTCCTGGGTTTCACCGAGCGAAAGTTGGGCAAGCTTGAGCTCAATTTCCGCTTTTCTTAAAGGCAGCCCGATGAGTTCGGGGGTGCTTATTTTTTCGCTGCCCAAACTAATTACCGCGCGCACGATACTGCCTTCGCGAGTGGTGGATCCGCCGGGTGGATACTGCTTGACAATGGTTCCTACGGCGATGTCGGGGTTGTGTTCTTGACCCTCTTGAATTATTCCTAGACCCAGAGGCGCTAGGCTTTCAAGCGCTTGGTACATGGTTTTGCCGGTTAAGGCGGGGACTGCGATTTCCTTGCGTGTGTGGATAATAGAACCCATTAAGCGGTCCAAGCACAAGAAACCTACGCCTAAAACCAAAGCAACCTGAACAACAAAGAGAATGCCGCGCCAAAGGAATTTACGCACCAGATCTAATAGATGATCTTAGGAACATCGTATCTCAAGGTCCCCTTGCCCATTTGATTCGCTATGGCTTCTAAGCGGCTGACGCGCTTAGCGAGCGGAGGATGAGTGGAGAATAAAGCGAATACATCCTCTCCTTTGAGAGGGTTGATAATGAATAGGTGCGCTGTTGTTGGGTTAACCATGGATCCCAAAGCGCGGTCAGTTCCGCTAATTTTTTGCAAGGCATCGGCCAAAGCCATCGGATCTTCGCTTAAATGAGCACCGTCCGCGTCGGCTTCATATTCGCGGTTTCGAGATATTGCCATTTGGATGATCATGGCGGCCAAAGGAGCCACAATGACCATAATCAAAAGGCCCAGGGGGTTCCCTCGGCGGTTGTTTCTATCTGAACTGCCGCCCAACCACATGCTCCATTGGGCGATACGCGCGATGGTATAGATGGCGCTAGCGGCAATTGCCGCTACGGTTGAAATTAAAATATCACGATTAGTAACATGGCTTAATTCGTGGGCCAAGACCCCTCGGAGTTCGCGTTCGCTCAGTAAGTCTAAGATTCCTTGGGTTACGGCCACCGCCGCGTGATTGGGATTTCTGCCGGTCGCGAAAGCGTTGGCGTAGGAGGCGGGGATGATGTAAAGCTTGGGCATCGGCATGTTCGCCCGCTGGGCCAGCTCGCGAACTATTTTGTAAAGGCCGGGGTTATCGTTTTCCGCGACCGGTTTCGCGCGGTAGAGAGCTAAGACGATTTTGTCAGAGAAAAAGTAAGAAAAAAAGTTTGAAACCACGGCAAAACCAAGTCCAAGCATTAAGCCCGATTTGCCGCCCAACAGTTCTCCTAGATAAAGCATTAGAGCTGTTAGCCCTAGCATCAAAATTAAAGTTTTTAAATTATTCACTTTTATTCCAGCCTCCGGGAATTCCCCTTAAGAAATCTAGGGCCTTCATTGCCTTTTTGCCTTCCGGGTGAACCTCTTCGATAAGCAAACTACCCTCTTTACATTTTATGACAAATCCTCGGCCTTGCTCAACGCGGGTAACCGCGCCCGTTTTGGCGGTATTGGAATTTTCTGGGAGCGCTTGGGCCTTTAAAACAATAACCCGCTTGCCTAAAATGTGGCCGTAAGCCTTGGGCCATTCAATAAAGGCTCGAACCTTTCTTTCCGCTACGGCTGCCGCATCCTCCCAGGATATCTGTCCCGCTTCTTTGAGGATAGGTTTGCAGTAGGTAGCTTGCGAATGGTTCTGCGGGATACCCGCGTTGGGATTTTCGGCTATTGTTGCCAGTGATTTTTGAATGAGAGCGATACTAAGCGCGGTTAGCTTGTGCCGAAGCTGGGGCGTTGTTTCCGTAGGCGCAATGTCGCCGCCCGCTTGTTTTATGATTGGGCCTTCGTCCATCTTTTCGTTGAGTTTAAATATGGTAACTCCGGTTTGTGCAAGTCCGTGCAAAATAGCCGATTCGATGGGGCTTGCTCCTCGCAGTTGAGGCAAAAGGGAAAAATGCGCGTTGATGAAGCCAAATTTAGGAATTAGGAGTATGGAGGGGGGTATAATTTTTCCATAGGCCACAACAATCCCGATATCAGGATGGAGTGCCGCGCAGGCTTGCGCAATTTCCGGGTTTTTCAGACTTTCGGGCTGGAGAATGGGTCCGATGCCGAGCGTTTCGGCGGTTGTTTTAACGGGCGGTTTTCCTAGCGCCAGCCCCCGGCCCTGGGGCTTGTCCGGCTGGGTAATAACACCAACAACACTATGACTTTGGTCTTTGCTTAAGGCTATAAGGTGCTCAGCCGCTATGTTGGGTGTGCCGAGAAATAAAATGCGCAAGCTAATGGGAAATTGGCTCTTTACTGGTCTGATGTTCCCAGATAGCAGAGAGCCGCTCCACTTCTTTGCGGATCTGAACTTTTTGTATCAAGGGCAGTCGTTGGATAAAAACTTTGCCGTCTAAGTGGTCGATTTCGTGTTGCAGGGCCCTGGCGAGAAGTCCGCGGCCGCGGATTTCAAGCGGGAGCCCTTTTTCGCTATAGGTGCGCACTCGCGCCGAGGAGGCTCTTGCTAGTTTCTTGAAAATACCGGGTAAAGAAAGACAACCCTCTGAATCCTCTACCTCGCCTGTCATTTCAATAATTTTGGGATTAATTAAAACTATTTTTTTGCTTTTGCCACTGGGTTTCACATCAATGACGGCCAAGCGAATGGCAATGCCAATTTGGTTGGCGGCCAAGCCCACGCCGTTGACCGCGTACATGGTCTCAAACATGTCTCGCACCAGATCGGTGAGCTCCGGTGTCCAAGCATCAATTGTTTTGGACTTTGTTTGCAGGACTTTTTCCGGATATTTACAGATTCTTAAAACTGCCATAGATAACAATTTTAACCTAAATTCCTCTGCAAAACTTAAAACAAATTTTGCGGGTTGGGTTGGGTTTAGATAAGGCCGATTTCTTCTAGGCCTCTGTCCCACGGGAGTGCCAAGACAGATCCTATCTTTTTGGGCCGAGGATCTCGAGAAAAGCAAAAGGCTTCGGCTTTTTTAAAATCCTTTAAAAAACGCTCTAGCCCGCGCGTGGCTCTTTCATCAACATGATCAGTGGATTTAATTTCGATGAGCGCGATCGGCAATCCGGGCCGCTCCACAATCAGATCAACTTCAGCGTCATCTTTTGTTCTTAGATAGGAAAATCTAAAATCCTTTTGATAGTAATAATTGAAACGGTGCGCCTCCAAAATAACGAAGTGCTCAAAGGCTTTGCCGAAGGCGTAAGAGCTGGGAAGCAGTTCTTGAGCAAGGGTTCTTCCCAGGGCTCGTTGGACGCCGGTATCGAAAAAATAAAATTTAGGACTCTTGCTTTGTCTTTTACGGATTGAATAATGAAAGGGCTCGAGCGTTATGCCAAGCAAGGTATCCTCTAAAATGGAGAAGTACGATTGAACCGTTTTGGTATCCACCCCCACATCCTTGGCGATGTTGGAGTAATTGATAAGTTCGCCGTTCATTTGGGCTGCCACTTCCAGGAATTTTCTAAAGGGATCCAGCTGGCGGATAATATGTTCCGCCCAAACTTCTTCCTTTAAATAAGTAAGGGCGTAAGCCCTGAGAAATTCATTTTTGTCTTCCGCTTTTTTAAACTGCGCAACCTTGGGTAAACCTCCCCATTGCAAGGCTTGGGTTAATTCAAACTGATCTTTGAGCTCTCTGTGGGTAAGGGGGAAAAGATAGTTTACAAACGCTCGTCCCGCCAGAAGATTGGCGGCCCCTCTTTTTAATTTCCTGGCGCTTGAACCCGTTAAAGCGAACCTTAACTTAGAGTTTTCGATATGGTGATGAACGAGATCGAGCAATTTTGGAACCTTTTGAATTTCATCAATAATAACCCATCGTATTTTCCCCTGAAGGGCGGCTATTTCTTGACTAAGGATGACCGGGCTGGCAGAATACATATCCTCTGTTGCCGGGTCTAAAAGGTTAATCCAGTGGGTTTTCTCTTTAGTGAAGAAGTTTTTTAGAAAAGTAGTTTTGCCGGTTCCGCGCGCGCCAAAGAGAAAAAAGCTGCTGGAGGTGGAAGGCTTAACAATCCTATGGAACATACTCCATAATTGTACGCCATTTATGGAGTTATATCAATGGGGACTTTCGGGAGAGGTTGCTAAAACAAGTTCTGCGGGTCGGGGTGAATGAGGATTTTGAGCCCGGATAGCGAGCGTTTTTTGGAGAAGCCCTCCAGCGTTTTGAAAAAAGCCTCTTTGGATATCTTCTTTGCGGGATCATGTTTCATCAAAACCTGATAGCGCCAATGGTTTCTGATTCTGGCGAAATAGCTTGGCGCTGAACCCACCATTTCGAATTGCTCATTACCGGTTAGTTCGCCGGATAAAAGGTCAGCGGCTTCCATAACTTTTTGTTTTACCTTCGATTTTAATTCAAGAACCAGTAGGCGGCTGAAGGGGGGAAGGTTTAGCTCTCGCCTAATTTCCAATTCGCGGCTGTAAAAGCCTTCCCAGTTTCCGGACCGAAGGCTTTCGAAAACATAATGCTTGGGGTTTGCCGTACAAAGGAGCGCTTCTCCCGGCCGCTCTCCGCGGCCCGTGCGGCCGGCAACCTGCAACAAGCTCTGGAAAGTTCGTTCGCAGGCTCTAAAATCCGGCATGGTGAGCTCAGTATCCGCGTTTAAAACGGCCACGAAGCTTACCTGGGGATAATGCAGGCCTTTGGTAATTAACTTGGTGCCGACCAAAACAGGGGTGTCACCTTTTTTGAACTCGCTTAAAATTTGATGGGCGTCTTTAGAGGTTTCTTTATCCAGCCTTAAGACTTTGACGTTGAGCGCGTTTCGGATTTCTTGTTCTATCTTTTGAGTTCCCAAACCCAGACCGTAAAAAGTCAGCGTGTTTTGATTACAGGCGGGGCA
>Ga0209515_10003932_pt1 | contig 20542 bp, 19 predicted proteins | sample Subgroupgradi54m_FD_187454 | JGI IMG/M metagenome (GOLD analysis project Ga0209515, IMG submission 187454) | Subsurface groundwater microbial communities from S. Glens Falls, New York, USA - GMW60B uncontaminated upgradient, 5.4 m (SPAdes)... ...
GGCTCGAGCCGATCGTCTCGGCCGTTCAGCGCCACCGGCGGTAGGCCGCAAGTTGTCATCCTAAATTCATCTGCCTGTCATCTTCCCGCGCTATCCTGCACGCGGTGAACTGATTCCTCGCCCGCTGCCCTGCGCCACCAACCAGAAGGAGCACCCGATGCAAATCCGAGAAGTCATGACCGAGGATCTTGAGACCGTGCTCTCCTTCGGCGGCTTCCTCGGCATGGGCACCAAGCTCTTCGCGATCCCGTGGGACATGCTGACGATGAAAGTGGACGATCACACGCTGCTCCTGAACATGGAAAAAGAGAGGCTGGAGCGCGCGCCCGGGTTCGATCGAAACAACTGGCCGATCTTTGATCGCAGCGAGACGGACATTCACCAGTACTACGGCGAGTCGCCGTACTGGGAGGCCAGCTCGCGGCGGGCCGGTAAAGACTGAGCGCCTCGACTGTCCGACGCTGGCGTTGGCCTGTACACAAAAACCCCCCGCCGAATGGGCAGGGGGTTTTGTTGCGTCAGACAAATGAATCGAGCAGGCTCAACCGCCTGAAAAAACGCCCGAGTTCCAGTCCGTCACCGGCGTGAGGGTTGTCGGTTCGGGCGCCGGGTTTCGAAGCATCTCGTCGCCCGCCATGGTGCCGTCGCGGTGGACGGCATCGACGAGGCCCGTGAGAATATTCACGACGGGGACCATGCGCGTGGCCTGAGCGATGCTCGCGGTCATCGAGCCCGCGCCTGGAGCGGCTTCAAGCATATCCTGAGCGTGGACGACCGGGACCCCAAGCACGGTGATCGTTGCGACAAGCGCCAGCATGCGTGATCGGCTCATCCTATCCTCCAGAAAATACAAAACCCCGCACACCGAAAAGAATGGCAGGGTTGCCGCCGATTTGACGGTGACCGGCTCCGGCAACTGGCTGCCTTAATCCAGCGACGCGCTGGTGTAGCTTTGCGGCCCACTCTTTCGAGTGGTGTGCTCTGACTGCTATCCAAATTATCAAGGCGGACGTGTTGTCTCTTAGAAGGCTACGTGACGGATCTTCATCCGGTCAAGGTCTGGGGGGAAATCTTACGCAGGGCTTACGTACGCTGAAAAGAACCGACCCTGCCGGAGACATTCCGCGCAGGGTCGGACAGCGGCTTTATCGAACCGGAGCGTTTCTTAGTGGCACGATCCACCGCAGCACGAGCCGCCGCTTTCTTCCTTGATCGCCGAGCGAATTTTGGCTTGCAGCTCCGGGGTCAGTTGCACGCCCTGGTGGCACGACTTCGCGTGCGCCGCCGCCTGCTGAAGGATCTCGGCTTCGCTGTTGCCGCGTGCCTCGAAATCGCAGTTCACCCCGACGTCCCGACATTTCAAGACCTTGCCCATCCACGCCTCCTGTGTTGTTGCGCCGTCGAATACGGTCGCCGAATGATTTGATGAAACGAACGCGGCCCTCGCGTCCGCGAAGGGCCGTGTCGACTCGCGCGAGTTTGAAGCTAGCGGCGCGCCGTGACGGCGGCAGAGGCGAGCAGCGCTTGATCCGTCGCAGCCGTGTCGGTGTACTCCTGCATCGCGGCAACCTTGCCGCCGCGGAAGGTCCAAACCATCGCCCAGTCGGCCTCGAACCGTTTTCCGGTCGGCTTGCCGGTTCCGGCATAGCTGCCCAGCGCCACGACGCGCTCGCCCTGGCTGATGAAGTCCCGCGGCTCGAATTTGTCGAAGGTCATTGCGTCGTTCACCGCCGTGAAGAATTTCGCGACTTCGTTCTTGCCTCGCCGGCGGCCCGTGGTCGGCAGCGACGGATGCCCGGGTGTCACCCAGGTCACATCGTCGGCGAGTTGATTCAGAATCGCCTGAATATCACCGCGCCCGAACGCCTCATACATTTGCCGGACTGTCTGTGCGTGCCCTTGCTCGCTCATCCGCGACCCCCGTACTCGATCGTGCCCCACAATCGTTCGCCCGCGCGCCACGTCGGCGCACATCCTTCATGGTAGCGCATTGAGCGGGCAGGTCAACGGCGGCTTGCATGAGCTGGCGCGTCTGGCTAGGCTGGTCTGAGGCAGGCCACTCAACAGGAGGATGCGATGAAGACACACCGAACCGCTATGGCGCTGATCGCGGTGATGATGCTGACCTCGGCAACACCGGTCTTTGCGGCGATGCCCGAAGATACGACCATCGACCGAGTCGGGGACTGGTTCGCAACGATCGGAAAATCGGAGCAAGACAAAGCGCGCGTCCTGTCCCAGCGACACAACCGTCGCGCCTCCAAGCGATTCGACCACAGAAGGTGGCAGCGCTCAGCGCAGGCGACGCACCACAAGCCGAGCCACCCAGGGCGCTAGTGTCGATCCGTCGCGGCCGATATGTCCGACGGATGAACGATCGTGGTCACAGATCCGGCCGATAGACACGCAGTGCGGGCGTTCGGCCCGTGGTTCCCGATCCGTGGCCGACTCGGCCCGTCGGCAGCGGCACGCCGCACGGTTTAACAAGCTTGTCATGCGCTCGTCATCTGCCTGTCACATGGGTCGGCTAGGCTGGAGATGCGGGCAATCACCGTCGACGACGTGGTAGACTTGAGGTGATATGGCGATGCTGATCAGGCCCCCTGCCGCGGCTGGCGTCCTGTACCCGGCCGATGAAGGCGAACTGCGCACCAGCGTGCGCGGTTGGCTGCGCGACGCGCCGTTGCGTGGTCCGTCGCCCAAAGCGCTCATCGTGCCGCACACCGGCTACGACGATATCGGGCCGGTGATCGCGACCGCGTATACACAGCTGGCCCAGGATCGCGCCATCATCCGGCGGATCATTCTGCTCGGGCCCGCGCACTTCGTGCGGCTCGCGGGTGTGGCGCTGAGCTCGGCGGAAGCGTTTGCCACTCCGCTCGGCTCCGTTGAGGTCGACCGCGAGACGATCGCGCATCTGGCGCAGCAACCCTACGCCGAGGTCGAGGATTTCGCGCACGCCTTCGAGCACAGCCTCGAGCTGCAACTGCCGTTCCTGCAGGAGACGCTCAGCGACGTGGTCATCGTGCCGCTGGTCGTCGGCGAGATGTCGCCGGAGATGATCGGGCTGCTGCTCGCCACCCTGTGGGGCGGGCACGAGACGCGCATCATCGTCAGCTCGGACCTGAGCCATTCGTTCGATGCGCTGCTCGCGGAAACGCTCGATGAGACGACCGCGCACGTTATCGAGACCCTCGAGCGGCCGGGGCTGTTCAACGGCATGGCGTGCGGCCGCGAGGCGATCAACGGCCTCTTGTGGACCGCTCGCGCGCGCCACATGCGCGTGCAGCGCGTGGCCCTCGGGTACTCTAGCCGCTCCGCCGGCCCGAGCGAGCGCGTCGGCTACGGTGTCTTCGCGTTCACCGAAGACCGCTAACAGCACTGCCATCTCACCGCGTGTTTCGATTCACACTGTTCCGCTGATGTCGCGGCTTCCGCTACAATGGAGCGATGTCCCGAACGCACATCAGTCGTCCAGAGCGGTGAGATGAAAACCGGTCGCAATAGTTTGTGCCCTTGCGGAAGTGGGAAGAAATACAAGCATTGCTGCGCGGATCAATCTGCAGCACGGACCGAATCAGATGTCGTCGGCAAGCTCTACCGATTTTACCTTCGACACGCGGAGAATCAGATTCGAGCCGGAGATTACAATCGTGCGCCGGGCACTACCAAATGGGTACTATTTCGTGGATTGCCCGCCCCGATCGCCGCCTTGTTAATGACCGCTGTAAGCTTACTTATACCAGTGTTGGTTATTGTATCGATCGTACTTGCGTATCTTGAGGCATGGCGCTAATGGATAATGGTCGAGCGTTTTCGCCATTTCAATTGAAGCGCTTCACGCTGCGCAACCGGCTCGGAGTGGCACCCATGACGCGCTGCTCCTCGTCGGGCCGCAGCATTCCGCGCCAGGATGTGCTCGACTTTCTCGTGCGTCGCGCGCGCAACGGTGCTGCGATCGTCTACACCGAAGCCCTCGTCACCGACTACGAAAGCGCGCAAGGCTACCCGCGCCAGGCGCGCATCACCACCCAGCAGCAAATCGACGCGTGGTCGCCGGTCGTGCACGCGATCGAAGATGCCGGCGCTACGTCGATCCTGCAGATGTTCCATTGCGGCCGCGTGAGCTGGCCCGAGGTCAACCCCGCGCAGCGCACGATCGCCCCCAGCGCGCTGCCGCCCACGCGCCCCAACCGCTTCACACATTCGCCCTACCCGGTGCCTGATGCGATGAGCGCGTTCGATATCGACCACGTGATCCACGGATTTGTCGAAACGACGAAGGGTGCGATCGCGGCGGGGTTCGATGGGGTTGAGCTGCACGGCGCGCACGGCTACTTGATCAGCGAGTTTCTCTCGAGCACGACCAACCAGCGCGCCGATCGCTACGGCGGCTCGGCCGAAAACCGCTATCGGTTCGTCGACGAGCTGATCGACGCGGTGCGGTCCGCCATCCCGGACGATCGGCTGCTGACGTTCCGCATTTCCAATTGGTCGGGCTCGGACCCCGACGTCTCGCTGTTCGACGGCGCCGACGAATGGCAGCAAATCATCCGCTGGCTCACGCAAGACGAGGTCGATGCGATCTCGGTGTCGACCATCGACTACCGCGAGCCGGCTTTCGGCACGGGCAAGCCGATGGCGCAGCTCACGCGCGAGGCGACGAACCTGCCGGTCTTCATCTGCGGCGGCATCCACGACCGTGCCACCGCCGAAGACGCGCTGCGCCACGCCGACGTCGCGCTCAGCGCCAAGTCAATCTTGCTCAACCCCAACTGGATCGACGAGGTGCGCGCGGGCAAGGCGGTTGCGCCCTACACCATCGAGCAAACGGCCGTTGCGTACACTGACACGCCGCTGCCATAACGCATGATGCCGGCACGGACAGTGTGGTTGCGCGTCGCTGCGCTGTTGCTCGTGGCCGGCTGCGTCACGCCGCGCGAGTCGTCGTCGAATCGGTCGTCCCACCGCATCGCTCGCAACGACGCCATCACCGTCGCGCAGCAATATCTGCGGGCGCATCCGCTCGCGGCGACGTACGAGCCGTCTGAGCCGACGGTGACGGAGCAGTCGGACGCGTGGGACGTGGCGTTTGCGAAGCGCGCCGCGGCGGCGACGAAGGCGCAGCCCGAGGAGTGGTTCATCGTGCGAGTGGATCCGGGCAAGGGCACCGTACTCGGTGGCGGCACGTCGCCGTTTCGCTCGTCGCGACCGGAATGCGTCGACGAGTTCGCGAACCTCGCCGCCGTCGTCAACGGCAAGATGCCGCCGTTTGCCGTCGCTGGGTTCAGCGCCGCCTTCCATCACCGCTATCACCACTGGCCGGGGAACAGCGATCTGCAGCAACTCTGGGCCACGCCCGGCGCGCCCGAGGTCCCGTGGAACAACGTCGCGCTGTCGCTCGACGACCACGGTGCTTTGGTGTGCAGCTTCTCGTGGAAGCTCAACGATTCGTCGTACGCGCTGCCGACGACGACGCGCCTCATCGTGCGCGCGCCCGAGCACGACGGCGGCGCTTACCGCGTGCGTGTCCCCGACTCGACGTGCCGCAATCTCAAACACCCGATGGCGTTCGACATTCAAGTCGCCGCCGACGGCCACATCACCTTCGGCCCCGCCGCGCCGTGACCACTATAGCCATCCAGGTCATCAATCATTTCTAGGGGCGGGTCCTGTCACTGCGCCACCCCGCCGGCTGTCCTCGCGCACGGACGGCTGTACAGCCGTACTCCGCGCGCTGCGGGCAGGCGGCGGGGGCCCCGGCTCCGTGCCACCCGCCCATCGGTTGGCCTCTGCTGCCAACGAGTCATTCACCCCGTCCGTCCCACCATGGTACAATTAGCATCTTTCTCGACGACAAACGATGACGCGCGCTGAACGCCTCCAACTCCTGACTCGTCTCCTCGCGGAGCGCATCCTCATCATCGACGGCGCGATGGGCACGATGATCCAGGCTCATCGCCTCGACGAGGCCGCGTTCCGCGGGCCGCGCTTTGCCGACCACTCGCTCGACCTCAAGGGCAATAATGATTTGTTGAATCTCACGCAGCCCGCGATCGTCCGCGACATCCACCGCGAGTATCTCGAGGCGGGGGCCGACATCGTCGAGACGAACACGTTCAGTTGCAACGCGTTTTCGCAGGGCGACTACAAGTTGCAGGCGCTCGTCTATGAACTCAACGTCGCCGGTGCGAAGCTCGCGCGCGAAGCCGCCGATGCCGTCGAGCGCGCCACGAAGCAGCCGCGCTTCGTCGCGGGCGCCCTCGGACCCACGAATCGCACCGCCTCAATTTCCCCGGATGTGAACGATGCGGCCGCTCGCAATGTGACCTTCGAGGAACTCGTCGTCGCGTACACCGATTCGATCCGCGGGCTCGTCGACGGCGGCGCGGATTTGCTGCTCATCGAAACCATTTTCGACACGCTCAACGCCAAGGCCGCGATCTACGCGGCCCTCGCATTCTTCGACGACCACAAGCTGCGGCTGCCGATCATGATCTCGGGCACGATCACTGACGCGAGCGGCCGCACGCTCTCCGGCCAGACCCCGAGTGCCTTCTGGTATTCCGTCGCGCACGCGAAGCCGCTCAGCGTCGGGCTCAACTGCGCGCTCGGTGCCACGCAGATGCGGCCGTTTCTCAAGGAGCTTGCCGACGTCGCGTCGGTCGCGATCAGCTGCTACCCCAACGCCGGGCTGCCGAATGCGCTGGGTGAGTACGACGAAACGCCCGCGTCGATGGCCGCGGTGATCCGCGAGTTCGCCGACGCCGGCTGGCTGAACATCGTTGGCGGCTGCTGCGGCACCACGCCCGCGCACATTGGCGCGATCGCCGAGACCGTGCGCGCGTGCAAGCCGCGTGGAGCACCCGCGTCGAAAACCGTCTGCGCCCTCAGCGGCCTCGAGCCGCTCATCATCGGCCCCGAGTCGCTGTTCGTGAACGTCGGCGAGCGCACCAACGTGACCGGCTCGAAGCAATTCGCGCGCCTCATCAAGGAAGGCCAGTACGACAAGGCGCTCGAGGTGGCGCGGCAACAGGTCGCCAGCGGCGCGCAAATCATCGACGTCAACATGGACGAAGGCTTGCTCGACTCCGAGCAAGCCATGACGCACTTCCTGCGCCTCGTCGCGTCCGAGCCCGACATCAGCCGCGTGCCGGTGATGGTCGACTCATCGAAATGGTCGGTCATCGAGGCCGGGCTGAAATGTTTGCAGGGCAAGGGTGTGGTCAACTCGATCAGCATGAAGGAAGGTGAGGCGATATTCCTCGAGCACGCGCGGAAAATCTTGCGCTACGGTGCCGCCGCGGTCGTCATGGCCTTCGACGAGAAAGGCCAGGCCGACACGCTCGAGCGGCGCGTGGCGATCTGCACGCGCGCGTACAAGCTGCTCACCGAGCACGTCGGCTTTCCGCCGCAGGACATCATCTTCGATCCGAATATTTTCGCGATCGGCACGGGCTTGAAAGAGCACGCGCGCTACGCGATCGACTACATCGAAGCCACGCGCCAAATCAAGCAAGCCCTGCCGCACGTGCACATCAGCGGCGGTGTCAGCAACGTCTCGTTCGCGTTTCGCGGCAACGAAGCCGTGCGCCAGGCGATCAACTCGGTCTTCCTCTATCACGCCATCAAAGCCGGCATGGACATGGGCATCGTCAACGCCGGGCAGCTGGGCGTCTACGAGGAAATTCCGAAGGAGCTGCGCGAGCTCGCCGAGGACGTGGTGCTCAATCGCCGCGACGACGCGACCGAGCGGCTGCTTGAAGCCGCGCAACGCTACAGCGGCCAGGCGCAGCAGCCCGAGCAACAATTGGCGTGGCGGCAGCTGCCGGTGAAAGAGCGGCTCACGCACGCGCTCGTGCACGGCATCGCGGATTTCATCGACGGCGATGTGGAGGAAGCGCGGCATTTGTGCGCGCGGCCGCTCGAGGTCATCGAAGGTCCGCTGATGGATGGCATGAACGTCGTCGGCGATCTCTTCGGCGCGGGCAAAATGTTTCTGCCGCAGGTGGTGAAGAGTGCGCGCGTGATGAAGAAGGCGGTCGCGTATCTCACACCGTACATGGAAGAGGAGCGGCTCGCGACCGCGAAGGCCGGCGGCCGCACGTCGAAGGGCCGCATCGTCATGGCGACGGTGAAGGGCGACGTGCACGACATCGGCAAGAACATCGTCGGTGTCGTGCTGCAGTGCAACAGCTACGAGGTCATCGACCTCGGGGTGATGGTGCCGAGCACGACGATTTTGAAAACCGCGCGCGAGCAACAGGCCGACATCATCGGCCTGAGCGGCCTCATCACGCCCTCGCTCGATGAGATGGTCCACGTCGCGAGCGAGCTGGAGCGCGAGGGGTTCAGCGTGCCGCTGTTGATCGGTGGTGCCACGACCTCGCGGATCCACACGGCCATGCGCATCGAGCCCGCGTACAAGCGCGGCCCGACGATCTATGTGCACGACGCCTCGCGCGCGGTGTCGGCGGTGCAGCAATTGTTGAGTGCGACACAGCGAGACGCGTACGTCGCGCGGATTCGCGGCGACTACGTGGAAGTGCGCGCGCAGCGCGAGGCGAACCTCGGCGCGACGCAATGGCTCTCGCTCGCCGCCGCCCGCGCGAACAAGCCGAAGATCGACTGGTCGACGTATCGGCCGCCGAAGCCCGCGTTCCTCGGCCCGCGAGCATTCAAAGACTACCCCGTCGACGAGCTCGCCGCGCGCATCGACTGGCGCTTCTTCTTCCACGCGTGGGAACTCAAAGGCCCATTTCCCGAAATCCTCAACAGCCCCACGATGGGCACCGAGGCGCGCAAGCTCTACGACGACGCGCGCGCGCTGCTCGCGCGGTTTTCGAAGGAGCGCCTGGTCCGCCCCGAGGGCGTCGCGGCCTTTTATCCGGCCAACAGCGTCGGCGACGACGTCGAAGTCTACGCCGATGACACGCGCAGCCGCGTGCTCACCGTCATCCACTTCCTTCGCCAGCAGCGGCCAGGCGGCGAGCCCAGCTTTTGCCTCGCGGATTTCGTCGCCCCCAAAGACACCGGCCTCGCGGATTACGTCGGCGGCTTCGCGGTCACCGCCGGCTCGCTCTCCGAGGAACTCGCGCGCAGCTACGAGCGCCAGCACGACGATTACACCGCCATCATGGTCAAGGCACTCTCCGACCGCCTCGCCGAGGCGTTCGCCGAGCGGCTGCACGAGCGCGTGCGCAAGGAGTTCTGGGGCTATGCGCCCGACGAGAGTCTCTCCAACGACGACCTCATCCGCGAGCGCTACCGCGGCATCCGTCCCGCGCCCGGCTACCCCGCGTGCCCCGACCACACCGAGAAGACCGCGCTCTTCGACGTGCTGCTGCAGGCGCATCGCCACGTCGGCATCACGCTCACCGAAAGTTTCGCGATGACCCCGCCCGCGTCGGTGTCCGGCTACTATCTCTCGCACCCGCAAGCGCGCTACTTCGCCCTCGGCCGCGTCGCGAAAGACCAAGTCGAGGATTACGCCCGTCGCAAAGGCCTGCCCGTCGCCGACGTCGAGCGCTGGCTCAGCAGCCAGCTGACGTATGCGTAAGACGCGCATGCCAATGGCGGCGATGATCAGCGTCGGAGCTATCGCGGCGATGCATTCGTTCGCGTCCCCGGCATGTGCGGAACAGGCAACACGCGCGGAGTTGCCCGAGCTTGTTCGCCAGGCGCCGGTCATCGTCGTCGGATTCGTCGAATTCAGGCCGGGAGCGGAAATCGAGCATGGCGCGCAGCGGTCGTCTTCTCCGGCGTCGTGCAAGGTCGAGCAAATCATCAAAGGCCGCGTGAATCGACCGCGGATCGACGTCGAGTGGCACATGGATCGAGCCGCGGAAGACCCGCTGCGGCTCGTGCCGGAGAAGCGATACATTTTGTTTCTCACGCCGCGGGACGCCGCCATCGGAGGGTATGCGCTGGCCGACATGTCCGACGGCGCGTTGGCCTACGACGGCGCCTACGAGCATTTCGAATATATCGACCCAGAGTTCAGCCAGCAGCGGCCGCTGCGCATGGACGGCCCGGCGATCGTCACGCGCATCCGCCAGCTAATGGCGCGCGAGTCCGCCGCGAGCGAGCGCGCAGCGTCGGAGCGGGCAGGCCGCTAGCTACGATTCGGAGAAGAGCATCGGCACGCTGCTGGTGAATGTTCGCGAGTGGGTCGAGGAGTGCGCCGCGGGCCGGGCGTGGGGGCCGCGCGCTGGTGTGGCTGGCGTTTGTGTACTTGCTCGCGCGCTACGTGCGCGACCCGGCGTGGGCGAGCATCTTCGGCGGCCTCAACCTCGGCATCCACGAGCTCGGCCACCTGCTCTTCAGCCCGCTCGGCCTCACCGCCAACGTCGCCGGCGGCACCATCGTGCAGCTCGCCGTCCCGCTCTACTCGTTTCGCGTGTTCGCCCGCCAGCGCGACGCCTTCGCGATCGCCTTCTCGTTCGCCTGGCTCGGCGACAACCTGATGAACGTCGCCCACTACGTCGCCGACGCCCGCGCCATGACCCTGCAACTCGTCAGCCCCTTCGGCGGCGACGTCTACCACGACTGGAACTACCTGCTCGGCCGCGTGGGCTTGCTCGCAAGCGACCAAACCCTCGCCACCCTCATCCGCGCCGCCGGCTACGCCTGGCTAGTCCTCGCCATCGCCTGGGGCGCCTGGGTGCTGTGGGCGATGGCAATTGCTCCTCCTTGTGAGCACCGCAGGCTGGATGAAATTTAAGTAATTCTGTGTAGAAATATGAAATAAGTGTCTGAAACGGCAAATCACTAGATAAAGTTGAAGCCTTATGTTTTAATAGCAGAAAGCTTAAGGAAAAGGACTTTTCCTAGCTAGCGGGGCACGATAAATTTCAGTATCTAAATTTTATTAGCCAAATACCTAAGACAAAGAAGAACCGATGTCCAATCAGGAAGCGCGTGTTACACCAACCGGGAAATTCGTAAAACAACTCAATGGACCGGAGGCTTACATTGCATTCCTTCCCGCGCCGCTGCCCCCAGATCCTCCCGTAGTGATCGACGCCGAGCTGGAGGAAGCCATCGAACGGGCCGGAATCGCGCTGGGACGACTGGACGGCATCACCTTGCTTCTGCCAGATCCCAACTTGTTTCTTTACATGTACGTCCGGAAAGAGGCGGTCCTCTCCAGTCAAATTGAAGGCACGCAGTCGTCGTTGTCTGACCTATTGAAGTACGAAAATGCCGCCGCGCCGGGCACTCCTGTAGGAGATGTACGCGAATCCTCCAATTATGTGGCGGCCATGCAGCATGGGCTTGAACGCCTAAAAAAGGGCTTCCCACTCAGCCTCCGACTGTTCAAGGAGATTCACAAGGTGCTGTTGGATAACGCACGCGGCGGGCACAAGACGCCAGGTGAATTTCGCACATCGCAAAATTGGATCGGCGGGACAAGACCCGGGAATGCACGTTTTGTGCCGCCACCAATTCATGAGATGGGACCGGCGCTCGATAATTTTGAAAAGTTTCTCCATGACGAGCCGACGCGGTTTTCGCCGTTATTGAAGGCCGGCATTGCGCACGTGCAGTTTGAAACGATTCACCCCTTCCTAGACGGTAATGGTCGTCTTGGCCGTCTGCTGATCACGTTCGTCCTCTGCGCGGAGGGCGTGCTCTCTCAGCCGTTGCTGTATCTCAGTCTTTTTCTCAAGACGCATAGGCAGGAGTATTACGAGGCTCTGCAACGGGTCAGAACAGACGGTGATTGGCGAGGTTGGCTTACTTTTTATATCCAGGGAGTTGCTGAAGTCGCGACGACGGCAACTGATACCGCAAGACGGATTGTGAGACTGTTCGAGGAAGATAACCGGCGGATTCATCAGCTTGGGAAGGCTGCCGGCTCCGCACTGCGTGTGCACGAATTCCTCAAGCAACGTGCCGTAGCCTCAGTCCCTACGGCAACCAAGTCTCTGCACCTCACTAAGCCGACGGTGGCGGCCGCGATAGAGCGCCTGGTAAGACTTGGCATCGCCCGGGAGTTTACGGGCAAGCTCCGCGATCGGCAGTTCATGTACTCCAAGTATGTCGCCATTCTCAATGAGGACACGGATCTGGCTCCGCCTGGCTCAAAATGACACCAGGAGGGGTGCTGTGATGCGACGAATCAAGCTGACGAAATACGAGCAGGCAATCGAAGACGCGATTTCGAGAGGCGAATTTGTCGACGCGAGCCGAGCGGAATTCAACGAGATTGCCCAGGCCATCGCGCGCCGCCGCAAGGACGCCGTGATCAGCATCCGCGTCAATTCCCACGACCTGCGGCTGATCAAGCAGAAGGCGAAGCGGTTGGGTGTAAAGTATCAAACGCTGATCTCGGAAGTGCTGCATCGGATGGCGGCGTAGCAGCGATTTCGTGGTTGTCAGCTGTGCGTAGCGTCAGCTATCCTGCTAGCACTGTGCGAGTGTTCCGGATCCGCCACACCGCAGGTACGCATGCCCGCAACGCGATTGTCGTGCCCACCTAAGACGATTAGCAAACAGAAGTTCGTTGCGTATTTCTGCATTCTTCGAGTCGGACAAGGAGATACTTGGTAAGTCGACACTCCGCAATGGCACTTCACCCTGACTTTCCAGTCTCACCTTACGCCGTCCTCGAACCAAACCAGCGATGGTTTCCGGCTGCGGAGGAGTTACGCAGCACTGCGTACGAGAAGCTACTACCCCCGCTCGTTGCCAATATTCGGAAGGAAATCTCTGCTTGGCGTGCTGCTGGCTACGCCGGAACCTCTGCGACATCGCGGGCACTCTTGCGATGGTGGTTTCAGACTGAGCACCTCCAAGAGGCGGCGGGTGGGCAGCTCGCGCCCTTTCGCTACTACTTTGCTCAGCAAGAAGCGGTCGAAACGGTTATTTGGCTACATGATGCTCGTCGCGTGCAGGATAAGTTCGATCTCATGCGATTCGACGCCTCCGGCGCTGTTTCCCCCGGCATGTTTGACGAGGAGTGGTTGCGCTATGTCGTGAAGATGGCCACTGGCGCCGGCAAGACCAAGATCATCTCGCTGCTTATCGCGTGGAGTTTCTTCCACAAGCTCTACGAGCCGGATTCGCTACTTGCCCGAAACTTTCTACTGATCGCACCGAACATCATCGTGCTCGACCGATTGCGTGCCGACTTCGATGGTCTGCGCATCTTCTTTAATGACCCCATCCTCCCCGATAACGGCTACGAAGGGCGCAACTGGCGCGACGATTTCCAGCTGACCCTACACATTCAGGACGACGTGCGTGTGCTGAAGGAAACAGGAAATCTCTTTCTGACGAATATCCACCGTGTGTTCCTTGGAGATGTGACGGAACCTTCGCTGGATGACGACAATCTGAGCGACTACTTTCTCGCCCCGTTCGGTCCGAGGCCCGCCGGAAAGACCACAGACAGCAAGACGGATCTTGGCGAGATCATCCGAGAAGTAGAAGAACTGGCCGTCTTCAACGACGAGGCGCACCACATTCATGACAAGCGCCTTGCATGGTTCAAGAGCATCCAAGACATCCACCATCGGATGTTGCAGAAGGATCGCCGATTGGCGCTGCAGGTCGACGTAACCGCCACACCTCGTCACGACGACGGCTCCATCTTCGTCCAGACGGTCTCGGATTATCCGTTGGTCGAGGCTATCCACCAGGGTGTCGTGAAGCACCCGGTACTACCGGATGCAGCCAGTCGTGCACGGCTACGCGAACGTACGAGCGCAATCTTTACGGAAAGGTACGCAGACTACTTGCAGCTGGGCATCGAGGAATGGCGAAAAAGTTACGCCGAGCACGAGGTGTTCGGTCAGAAAGCTGTGCTGTTCGTCATGGTCGATGACACGCGCAATTGCGACGAAGTCGGCGCGTACCTTGAAAAGCAATGTCCCGAGCTACGGGGTGCCGTGCTCGTCATCCACACTAAAGACAACGGCGAAATTTCAGAGGCAGCGTCGGGCAAGAATAAAGAAGAGCTGGACAAGCTCCGCGCGGAAGCTCACTCGATTGACACCTGGCAAAGTCCTTATAAGGCGATCGTATCCGTCCTGATGCTCAAGGAAGGCTGGGATGTGCGCAACGTGACGACCATCGTTGGTTTGCGCGCGTATGTCTCGAAGAGCAACATTTTACCCGAGCAGACGCTCGGTCGCGGACTGCGACGCATGTACTTTGGAACGGATATGCGCGAGACGGTGTCCGTCATGGGCACCTCCGCTTTCATGGACTTCGTGGAATCGATTCAGAGCGAGGGCGTAACGTTCGAGCGCGTTCCAATGGGCGGTGGAAGCGGCCGCCAAGATTCGTTGGTGGTGGAAGTAGAGACTCAAAATCCCGATAAAAACATTGAGGCGCTCGACATCGCTATTCCGAAGCTTTCTCGCCGCTTCCAGCGAGAGTTCAAGGATCTGGACGCGCTGGACCCGGCCGCATTTGCCAACGCCAAGCTTCCGCTCAAGCCGTTTACGCCGGAGGAAACGCGCGTAATCGTGTTCAAGACGATGCTCAACGAAGAGCTGCACCATGTGATCCGTCTCGATGGCGCTGGGCCGGCCGATTACCGATCAGTTATCGGATTCTTTGCGCGCCAGTTATTGCGAGAGCTGCGGCTCGTTGGCGGCTACGACGTTCTGTATGGCAAGGTGAAGACGTTTCTCAAAGAACATCTGTTCATGCCATCGCCGGTTGATTTGGAAGATCCCGTTGTCCTTCGCAATCTGTCTGAGCCGGAGGCCGGAAAGACGCTATTCGACACGTTCAAAGTCGCGATCAACGCGCTCACCATTCAAGAAACTGGCTCCGCGCGCATCGAAGACCGCATTCGTCTGCGCGAGATGCGGCCATTTCGGACTGAGCACCGACCCTACTTGGTGCCCAAACGATCACTGTTTAGCAAAATCGTTGGTGAGCCGCACGCCGGCGACTTCGAGTTGACCGTCGCCAGATTCCTCGACGAGGCGCCGGACGTCGCTGCCTTTGCGAAGAATTACTTCGCGGTGGGCTTCAAGATCGATTACGTGAAAGCCGACGGCGATCTATCCACCTATACGCCGGATTTTGTCGTCCGCACTATGGATGGTGTCATCTGGATCGTGGAGACCAAGGGCCGCGAGGAGTTGGACCTTCCGCAGAAGATGGCGCGCTTGCGCCAGTGGTGTGCTGATGCAACAGTGGCAAGCCAAGCCGAAGGCGGACCAATCCATCGTTTTGTCTATGTTGATCAAGAAGGCTTCAAGCGCAATCCGCTGAAAACCTTTGCCTCGCTGGCGGCAGGCTTCACCGAATACCAGTAGAGCCTGATATGCCTCAGCCTCAAAAAGAAACTTACGAGCTGATGGAGGCGGAGAAGCGCGACCTCATTCGGCTGATTCAGCAGGGCAAACCATTGCCGGAAAAGTACCGCTTTATCTTGTTCGAGGACAAGCGCGAAGTGGAGTTGGTATGGAACGGCAAGACTCGCGAAGTCTGCACGACTATCCTGCCGTTTCAGACGCTCGAACATATCGACGAGCCGCGCAAGGAAGCGCAGGCCGAATCCGATGAGCTGTTCGACACGCGCGGACGCCAGCTCCAGGGTTGGACGAACAAGCTTATCTGGGGCGACAACAAGCTCATCCTCTCATCCCTCAAAAGTGGCGCACTCCGCCGCCAGATCGAAGACGCCGGCGGCCTCAAGCTCATCTACATCGACCCGCCCTTCGACGTCGGCGCGGACTTCAGCATGGACATCGAGATCGGCGGCGAGACCTTCCATAAAGAACCGAACCTCCTCGAACAGATCGCCTACCGCGACACGTGGGGGCGCGGCGCGGATTCCTTCATTGCCATGATCTACGAACGCCTTATCCTCATGCGCGATTTGATGCACAGCGATGGCAGCATCTACGTGCATTGCGATTGGCGGGTGAATGCGTTCATCCGACTGGCGATGAGCGAAGTTTTCGGAGCGGAAAACTTCATCAATGAAATCACCTGGAAGCGTGCTCACACGGTCAAAGGCAACATCGGGCAAGGAAGTAAATACATGGGCGCAAACACGGACACGGTGTTCGCTTACGCTAAGTCTCCGTCCTACATTTTCAACAACATCTTTCTCCCATACTCCGAGGACTATATCAGCACGTTCTTCAAATATACCGAGCCGAAGACCGGCAGAAAATACAGACTCACGAGCATGATTGGGCCGGGAGGTGTGGCGAAGGGAAACCCGACCTACGAAATCATGGGCGTCACAAGAGCTTGGCGTTACAGCGAAGCGACGATGAAAGATTTGATCTCGAAAGAGATGATTGTTCAAACATCGCCCGGCACTGTTCCGCAGAAGAAGCAATACCTCGACGATGGCGCGGGTGTTTCAATCCAATCCTTGTGGGATGACATCACGGGAATCGGGGCTTCATCAAATCAGGGCACAGATTACCCGACGCAAAAACCCGAAGCATTGTTGGAGCGAATCATTTCAGCAAGCAGCAATGAAGGCGATTTGGTGGCGGACTTTTTCTGCGGCAGTGGTACGACCGCCGCCGTGGCCGAAAAGCTCGGGCGCAAGTGGATCGCCGCCGATTTGGGCAAGTTCGGCATCCACACCACACGAAAGCGACTCATCGGCGCGCAGCGAGAGTTGAAAGCCGCTGGCAAACCGTTCCGCGCCTTCGAGGTGCTGAACCTCGGCCGCTACGAGCGCCAGGCCTACCTCAATGTCTCCGGCAGACTGAGTCGCAAGCGCAAGGAGCAGGCGTTAGCGCAGAAAGAGCGCGACTTCCGCGATCTCATTCTGCGAGCCTACCGCGCCCAACCGTTGGAGGACGCGAGCTTCTTTCATGGCAAGCTAGCCGGCCGTCTCGTGGTCGTTGGTCCCATCAATCTGCCGGTTGGCCGGCTGTTCGTCGAAGAAATCATCGCGGAATGCCGCAAGCGTCGTGCGTCGCGCGTAGACGTGCTGGCCTTCGAGTTTGAAATGGGCTTGTTCCCTGTGGGATTGGAAGAGGCCAAGCAGAAAGGCATCGACCTTGCACCCAAGATCATTCCGCCCGAGGTTTTCGACAAGCGCGCCGTGGAGAAGGGTCAGGTGCGCTTTCACGATGTCAGCTACATTGAGGCAACCCCTCGCTACGACAAGAAGAGCAAGTTTACTGTGACCGTCGAGCTGACCGATTTTTCCGTGTACTACACGCAAGGACTCATCGACTCGATCGCCGCGGAGTTGAAAGAGGGGAAGAGCGAAGTCGTCTGCGACCAGGGCCAGCTAATCAAAGTCAGCAAGGACAAGCAAGGCGTCGTGACTCGCGAAGTCCTGACGAAGCGATGGACCGATTGGGTGGATTACTGGGCCGTGGACTTCGACTACACGAGCCGCAAGGAAATCGTGCACGTTCCCAAGAACCTCGGCGTCGAAGGCCAGCTCCCCGGCATGGTCGACGCGAGCGAGTTCATTCACTTCGAGGAACGCTGGACCGGCTCCTACATCTTTGAGAATGAATGGCAGAGTTTTCGCACTCGCCAGAGACGCGAATTAGAGCTCCTTACCGCTCCGCACTTCTATCCAAAACTCGGCCGATACACGGTCGCCGTCAAAGTCATCGATATCTTCGGCAACGACACTATGACACTCGTGCCGGTGACGGTCGGATAACGGACCGACGATTCTTTCGTTTAGTTTTTCTTGCGCGCCGTCGCTCCAAATGGTATTGGTAGACAGATGACGGCTTTATATCCTTAGACGACATGAGCGCGAGAAAAACTAGATGGCCAGCAAACGAATTATTTCGCAAGATGATGGCTTAATCGTCCGTCCAAGCGGTCCTTGGATTCAAAAGAAGTATCATTTTCTTTCCCGTTATTTCGCTATTTTCACCAAAGGCATGAAGAACAAGTGGAACCCTCTTACGTATATCGACCTTTTTGCTGGTCCGGGCCGTTGTCTGATCGAAGAATCAGGTGAAGAGATCGACGGTTCGCCGCTCTTGGCATTAGAGCGCGATTTTTCAAGGTACATCTTCATCGAACAAAACTCGGAATGTTTGGATGCGCTCAAGCAGCGGTCCCGACGTAAGCAGAAATTTTCGCAGATCGAATTCATTGCCGGCGACTGCAATGTGGTCATCGACCAGGTGCAGCCTGCCGGACTCACGGTTGCGTTTAGCGATCCCACTGGGCTCGATCTGCACTTTGACACGCTGCGTGCGCTGACTGATGGCGAAAACGTTGATCTGATAGCGAATATCCAGCATGGCATGGATGGAAAACGGAACCTGAAGAGTTACGTGAGACAGCAGGGGCAGTCGAAGCTCGATCGATTCCTTGGAGAACGTGCAGATAGGAAGAAGCTGTCCGACTGGCCAGATGTATGGGCTCGGTATCGTGAGCGCATCGAGACCCTCGGGTACTCTATTGCAGATGCTTCGAATATTTCCGTCACCAATCAGCAGGGTGTCCCCATGTACTTTATCTGCTTTGCCTCCAAGCATCCTAAGGGCTTGGAATTCTGGAAAAAAATCAGCCGTATTGATGAGCAAGGTCAGCGCGAGTTGTTCCACTAGGAGGGCGACTCGATGAGCGACAACTCCTCGATCGAATGGACGGATGCGACGTGGAACCCTGTGACCGGGTGCACGAAGGTTAGCCCGGGATGCAAGCACTGCTATGCTGAGCGGTTCGCTGAGCGTTTCCGAGGCGTTCCCGGCCACCCGTTTGAGCAAGGATTCGACCTGCGCCTCTGGGCAAACCGGCTTGATCTGCCGCTTCGCTGGAAAGAGCCGCGGCGGATTTTCGTCAACTCCATGTCGGATCTCTTCCACAAAGATGTGCCTGGTGAGTTTATTGACCGGGTCTTCGACGTCATGTCTCGAGCTGCGCAGCACATTTTTCAGGTGCTGACAAAGCGCCCGGATCGCCTGAAGACGTGGGCAAATGCTCGCTATCGCGAGCAAGACCAGGCCGACGCGCGTCCTTGGCCTTCACATGTGTGGGCGGGTGTGTCGGTTGAAACCGAGGCATATCTCTGGCGAGTCAAAGATCTTCAACAGGTTCCCGCGAGAATTCGCTTCCTTTCAGTGGAGCCGCTACTCGGACCGGTCGATCTTGATGCCAAAATCTTGAAAGGCATCCATTGGGTCATCGTCGGTGGAGAGAGTGGACCGGGTGCACGGCCGATGCAACCGGAATGGGTGCGACTGATTCGGAAGCGATGTCAGCAACACGGAGTTCGGTTCTTCTTCAAACAATGGGGAGCTTATACTCCCGAGGGTAAGCGAGTGGGCAAGAAAGCTGCGGGAAGAACGCTCGACGGCCGGACCTGGGACGATCTGCCGAATTGTCGGAACGAAACACAGGAGGAAGTAGCATGCGCACCGCGAATCCGGCGTTAAACGGCGACGCGTTCATCGGCGAACGTGGCGTGGCGGTCGGCGAGACGATGTCGATCGAGGGGTGGTGTGGGGGAACGCGATCGCCGTGACGGCTGGCTCCACCGCGGCCCGTCTTCCCGAATGAATTATTGCTTGCGCGCCAATCGACCGAGTGGTATTGGTAGACAGGTGGCTGGTTTCTATTTTGCATGTCTACCTGGATTCAAATCATAAGGGACCCTGCGATGAGCGAAGCACTCCCGGCAGATGCACAAGGCAAGATCGTGGTGTTCGGGGCGACGCGGATTCGACGCGCCTGGCACGATGAGCAGTGGTTCTTCTCCATCGTGGACATCGTCGGTGCCCTCACCGACAGCGATAACCCGCGAAACTATTGGAACATGATGAAGGCGCGCGAGCTGAAACAGAGCGAAGTTCAGTTGTCCACGCTTTGTGTACAACTGAAACTGACCGCTGCTGACGGCAAGAGTTACAAAACCGATTGCGTCAACACCGAAGCCGCCTTCCGCATCATCCAGTCGATCCCCAGCCCCAAGGCCGAACCGTTCAAGCGCTGGCTGGCTGAGGTCGGGTACCAGCGCGTGCAGGAAATTGAGAATCCCGAGCTGGCCCAGCAGCGCATGCGCGAACTCTTCAGGCAAAAGGGGTATCCCGACGACTGGATCGAGAAGCGCGTTCGCGGGATCGCCGTTCGTGACGAACTGACCAACGAATGGCAGAAGCGCGGCATTCAGGATCAAAAGGCGTTCGCCATCCTGACCGCCGAAATTTCCAAAGCCACGTTTGGCCTGACGCCTACCGACTACAAGAAGCTAAAGGGTCTCAAGCGTGAAAACCTACGCGACCACATGACCGATCTGGAGCTGATCTTCACGATGCTCGGTGAAGCGGCCACGACCGAGATTGCCCGCAATAAGGATGCCCAAGGCTTCAACCAGAATCAGATCGCCGCACGTGACGGCGGCGCGGTCGCCGGCAACGCCCGCCGGCAGCTTGAGGTCAAGTCCGGCAAGAAGGTGGTCACGCGCCAGAACTATCTCACCGGTAGACCTAAACCGTCATTGCCAGTGCCGGCTGACAACGAGTGACCGTGTATGGCCCGGAACGAAACACAGGAGGAAGTAGCATGCGCACCGCGAATCCGGCGTTAAACGGCGACGCGTTCATCGGCGAACGTGGCGTGGCGG
>Ga0209515_10003933_pt1 | contig 20538 bp, 18 predicted proteins | sample Subgroupgradi54m_FD_187454 | JGI IMG/M metagenome (GOLD analysis project Ga0209515, IMG submission 187454) | Subsurface groundwater microbial communities from S. Glens Falls, New York, USA - GMW60B uncontaminated upgradient, 5.4 m (SPAdes)... ...
GCAAAAGCAAGATACAGAAGATCAGTTGGTTTTAGGTCTTATCTTACCAGGGTTGAAATAAAAAGCATCGACAGCGCAAGTCCTGTAGCTAAGGCGGTCAAAAGCGAAATAAAAGAACAAAAAACTCCTTTAAGGAAATTAAAGTCGGCGGGTAAGATAAAAAAATCTTAATTTCTGGTAAATTACCTATTGACTTATGTGAAAACGGGCAATAAAATGTCTTTAGTTTTCGCACAAATTGTAATTGACTATATGGCACATACAAAAGCACAAGGGTCAGTAAAGGGAAATAGAGATTCAATTTCCAAGCGTTTGGGGGTTAAATTATACTCTGGTCAGAAAGTTGAGCCGGGTAATATTATAGTCAGACAAAAAGGTACTAAATTTTTTCCAGGCGGTGGTGTTGAGATGGGAAAAGATTTTACTTTATTTGCAGTTGACTCAGGAATAGTATCTTTTAAACAGAGAAGGGGTAAAAAGATCATAGAAATTACAAAACTAAATTAAATGGATTATGGATGATCAAACACAGGAAAGAATTTTCGAACTTGATATAAGTTTACTTCAGGCAAATCCTCTTCAGCCTCGCGGTGTTATTTCTCCCGAGTCTTTAAATGAATTAATAGAATCAATAAGAGAGCAGGGAATATTGGAGCCTCTTGTTATTGCAAGAACACCAGCCGGGTATCAGATAATCGCCGGAGAAAGAAGATGGAGAGCGGCAAGAATTTTGGGATTTGCAAAAGTGCCCGTAGTTATAAAAGAGGCTACTCCTCAGGGAATGCTTGAAATGTCTATTGTAGAGAATGTCCAGCGGGAAGATTTAAATCCAATAGAAAAAGCGCTTGCGTATAAAAGATTAATAGATGAATTTGGTTTGGGAACAAACGAGGTTGCAAAAAGAGTAGGAAAAAGCGCGCCTGCCGTATCAAATACAATAAGGCTTTTAACTCTTCCTGATGCAATTAAAGATGCTTTGGTTGCGGGTGTTATTACAGAAGGACACGTTAGACCGCTTATTTCTGTAGGCGATCAGAAGTTAATGCTAGAGCTGTTTAAGAAAATCTTGCGTGAAAACAGTACTGTCAGGCAAACGGAAGATATGGCAAGAAGAGCAAAGTCGGAGGTTGAAAAAAGAGAACCGCGTACAGCACATGACAGGCTTTGGGTGCCCGAGATGGATGAGATGGAAAAAGAGCTTGAAAAAAAGCATGGATTTGCCAAGGTAACAATATACCAATCAAGAAGTCTTTCCCGTATTGTTATTGCAATACGAGGAGATATCGATGAAACAACCCCAAAAGTAAAAGAAATTTACCAAACCTTAATGGAAGAGAAATCTAAGGACTCTTAACAATTCCCATCTTCCCCGGCGGCCAGTAAACAAAAAAAGATTTTCCAATAACTGATTTTTTGGGAACGAATCCCCATTCTCTTGAGTCAGAACTGTAGCTTCGGTTATCGCCCATAACAAGATAGTTTTCCTGAGGGACTTCTATTTCCTGCCCTTCCTTTAAGAACGACCCTCCGTAAGTTTTGATATCGGATTGTAAATATTTACTCTCATCAAATTTCTCCCCGTTTAAAAAAATTGATCCGTCTTTTATATAAATCTTATCTCCAGGAGCTGCAATCACCCTCTTTATAAAATCTTTTTCAGGATCCGGCGGCGCTTTAAAAACTATAACTTCTCCTTTTTTTGGTTTTTCAAAATTCAAAGCAATTATGTTAGTAAGTATGTACTCATTATCGGTAAAATTGGGATACATAGACTCGCCATTTACCTGAAAAGGACGGAACAAAAATACGTAAATAACAAGAAAAACAGCTGCCGCCAAAAGAAGTGTCTCGACAATATCTATTAGGAAAGTATAAATTTTTCGGATTATAGACATGAATTTAATTGTCCTTGATTTAGCTTCTTTTGTCAATGATATTATTTTGTGATAATATATCCTGGGGCGCATAGCTCAGTTGGCTAGAGCGTTGCATTCACATTGCAAAGGTCTCGGGTTCGAATCCTGATGCGCCTACTTACCCCATAGTATTCTAAGTGTTCCCTTGCTCTTTCCAATTAGCTTGTTGTTTCTTGCTAAGTTTTGCTAAATTAATAGAAACTCCATTTTACCACAAAAAATGTATATTCATCTATCATAAAATATATTCATTGTGTTATTATGAAAAAATGAAAGACCAGGCTGTAAAAGCAATAGCATACGTATCTTTAATTATTTTTCTCTATCTGATCTTCTACTATTTGTACAACGGAATTTTTATTCAGAAAATTCCTTTGGAAGGAGATAGTATTGGTTGGCATATTCCTATTGCAAAATTTGTGCTGAATGGGACGATTCTAAATTTTCACAGCACAGTTCTTCCGCAATTTTATCCGGGTGCATCCGAACTAATCCTAGCTCTATTTATGCTGGTTGGTTTACCTCTTAACACTTACAATATACTTGCCTGGTTTTTATTATTTTTAGGCTGTTTCTTGCTCGCAAGAAATTTTGGACTCGAAAAATTTTATTCTATGTTATTTGCTATTACCGTAAGTACTCAGAACACAATATTAAGATGGTTAAACACTCAAATAATTGACATTTGGCTTGCGGTATTTTTTATATTTTCATTAATTTTACTTGAGAAACCAAAAAAAGAATTTAGCTATTTCATAAGACTCGGTTTTCTGTCTGGTATGATTTTGGGAACAAAATATACTGGAGTTTTATTAATATTATCTTTGTTGATGTTTTACTATAAAAAAATTATTAAAGTACTATCCTTCTCAAGAGTTTTAGTATTTTTAATTCCGTTCTCAATTCTTGGGCTTTCTTGGTATATACGAAATTTTTTAATTTTTCAGAATCCGTTTTTTCCTATTGAAATTCCTCCTTTCAGGGGAGTGCACGTTTTTACAAGTAATGCCTTTTTAACTTTATTGAATTATCCACTGCAGATGTTAAATGCCTTTATTGCGGAATATAAACTTTGGGCTTTTGTTATTCTGGGGGGGGGTTATTTGTTTTTTTACATCTATCGCAAAAAGGGAGCCCTATTTTCAGATATACAAAAAGTAATTTTATTAAGCCTTGCGGCTTTTATAACTTACCCTTTTTCCCCAGCATCTTACCAGGAGTGGATTATGGTTTCGAGCATAAGGTATACATATATAACTTTTATCCTTTTAATATTGGCTATTTTTATTTTTGCCGCAAGAATTAAAAAACAGAGAATCCTTGCTTATTTTGCAATTGGAAACATGATTTTACTTCATCCCATTACTTATTATCCAAAATTAATTTTTTTTTATCTGCCGACTGCGTTTTTAATATTTTTAATATTAGAAAAAAAGATTAAATTTTTAAAAAAGGATTAATCTAATAATCTAAATCATTAGACTAAATAACAGTAGCTCCATTGTCTGGTCTATAATATTATTTTGTGATAACATATCGGTATATTTGGATCTGTAGCTCAGTGGCAGAGCGTTCGGTTCACATCCGAAAAGTCGAAGGTTCAATTCCTTCCAGGTCCACTACCATATGACTATTCTATTTTTTTCCCGCTTGTTTTATCCTCACATCGGTGGTGTTGAGAAGCATGTATTGGAAATTTCAAAGATTCTTGTAAAAAAAAGAAATTCGGTGACTGTTTTAACCGAGCAGTACGATAATCAATTGAAAAAAGAAGATCAAATAGATGGGATAAAAATAATCAGAATCGATAATGGTAAAGACAACTGGTTTAAAAAATTTAGAGCTTGGAAAAATATATGGAAATATAGAAGCTTAGTTAGAAAATCCGACATTCTTCATGTGCATGATGTTTTCTTCTGGTATCTTCCATTTAGATTTTTATATCCGTCAAAAAAAGTATTTACAACATTCCATGGATATGAAGGAAACAAAATCCCCGGATTTAAATCAAAATTAATGCATAAAATCGCAGAAGTTTTATCAGACGGAAATATATGTGTTGGGGATTTTTTAAAAAAATGGTATGGAACAAAACCGGATTACACCACTTACGGTGGTGTAGAAATACTACCAATAAATACCAATACTACCAATAAATACCAATTAGCAAGTAAACGCCTCAAAATACTTTTTCTCGGGAGGCTTGAGGAAGAGACGGGAATAATGGAATATCTAAAGGCTTTGTTAATGCTCAAAAATATAGGAACAAAATTCGAGTTAACGATTCTTGGTGATGGGAAATTGAGAAGAAAAGCAGAGGATTTCTCAAGACTTAATAAAATTAATGCCCAGTTTCAAGGTTTTGTAGGAAATGTTGAGAGTTACCTCTCTGAGGCAGATTTTATATTCACATCGAGATACTTAGGAATACTCGAATCCCTTTCCTATAAAAAATTTGTTTTTGCACATTACAATAATTTAATAAAAAAAGATTATTTAGAAATGGCTCCTTTTGCTGATTTTATTTCAATATCAAAAGACAAAGAAGAAATAAGCAAAAATCTTAAAGATTTTATAAATGGCAAAAGCAAAATTGATGTTGAAAAGGTTTATGACTGGGTAAAAACGCAAACCTGGGGAAAAATGGTAGATACTTATTTAAAGCTTTGGAATTAGAAGTTTTTATTTTTAGTAGACTGAATGCCCTTTTTTTATAATTAATCCAATATGGATTTACGCTTACCGGGTAGGATATGTTCAAAAATTTACTTCGGAGAGCCGGAAGAAGTTTTTTGCAATAATTAAGCTATTATGCTCGTTTTAAAACAAAAAAACTTTCAAACTGAAGAAGGATTTCACGATGAGTGGGCAAAATTGGCATCGATAGAAAATCTAAACGTAATAGCGCAGTTTGAAGGATCCACTTCTCCTGAATACAATAAGGCAATAAGACTACTCCCTGACGTAAAAAATATAAAAATTCTTAATTTGGGGTGTGGTTTAGGAGAAGAAGCAGTATATTTAGCTATTTTAGGCGCTAAAGTTGTTGCAATAGATATTTCGAATGAAATGCTTAAAACTACAAAAAAATTGGCTAAAAAGTACAAAGTTAACAAAAATATTACATACCGAAAGATGTCTTGTGAAGATATGAAGTTTAAAAATAATAGTTTTGATGCTGTTTTGGGGTGCAATATCCTTCATCATGTAAACATTAAAAAAACTGTTAAAGAAACAAAAAGAGTTTTAAAACCAAAAGGCGTTGCGATTTTCGCAGAACCCTTGGCCTACAATCCGGTTATAAATTTATATAGAAGAATGGCTTATAAAGTAAGAACTGACGACGAACATCCACTATTTATGTCCGATATAAAACAGATTAAAGAAGTTTTTCCTAACACCTCACATTATGAATTTCATTTATTTACTTTGCTTATTTTTATCTGGTTTTTCCTGGTGGAGAGACAGAATCCGAACAAGGTAAGATACTGGAAAAAGATTATCAATGAGGCCAACAAATATAAAAACAGTTTTAAAGCATTGTATTTTTTAGATAAAAGTACTTTATTTTTGTTTCCATTTCTCAAAAGATATTGTTGGATAACGGTAATAAAATCTCAAAAATAATGAGAGACCCTTACGGTATTATTTTAATTAATTTTTTTCTTTGTGCTTTGTTGGCCGTAAGTATCTTGATTTATAAATTAAGATACCCGAAGAAAAAAATTAATCTTTTAACACTCTTAATAATTATCTCGATAATTCCAATTATCAGTACATTTCGCCCCGGAACATATGAAAGTGGAGATCTTACTCAACATTCAGTTTTACTTCAAAGTTTTTTTGAAAACCTAAGAGATGGAATTTTGATTCCTCAATGGGCAGGGGGATTATGCGCAGGATATGGTTGTCCTATTTTCATATATTTATACACGATGCCTTTTTATCTTGGAGCATTTTTTCACCTATTAGGATTTTCTTTTCTTGATAGCACAAAACTGATTCTTGCAAGTTCTTATGTCCTCTCGGGAATTACTATGTATTTCCTTGTAAAAGATGAGGCAGGAGATACTCCTGCTTTCATTGCCTCACTGTTGTATATTTTTGCCCCCATACGTTTTATTCAAATGCATTTTGTTGCTTCTGTTGGAAGCAGCACTGTTTATATATTTATCCCACTGGCCTTATTATTTGCTAAAAAATCATTAGATGGTAAATTGTCGTACATTGTGTTGTACTCAATTAATTTTTTATTTCTTGTGCTTTCTCATTCAAGCGCTGCCATTATAGTTGTACCGATTTCCCTAGCTTATGCTTTTATTAAGAAAAAAGAAATGAAGCAAATGATATACCTCCTTTTGTCTGTTCTATTTGGCGTTGGGCTTTCGGCGTTTTATATATTGCCCATGCTATTTGAATTAAAGTATACATGGTTAAACGTATCGTTTAATTTTATCAGTGGTTTCAGAGGATTTCTTGATTATTTCTATTCTTATGCAGGTTATGGGCTATTGTTTCAAGATCATAATGGTAAAAGTATACTTTTTATCGGATACGCACAATTGTTTATACTTCTTTATGTATTTTATTCTCTTGTTAAAAATAATTATGAAAATAAAGACAAAAAAATAATATTATTTTTACTTTTAGTTTTCTCATTATTATTTGCCTTTTTGCAGTCTTTTACATCAATTATCTGGAATAATTTTTATTTTTTAAAATCTTTCCAAGCTTCGGGAAGATTATTGGTGGAAATAGCATTTGTTCTCGCTTTTTTGGGAGGAATTATTTTGAAGAGGTGGAATAAATTAGCATTAACGTTTTTTTGTGTATTTGTGATTATTTCGACAATATTAAATTGGCAATATAGAAAAATGGTACCACTTGATAAGAATGCTTATTATAGATATGGCGCCAGTGTTTATTCAGAATATTTCGAACCTAACAATCCTGTTTACCTCTTGAGATATAAAACTCGGATTAACAAAATTGATCTCTTAAAAGAAAGGCCTACATCTCATCTAGAAATACTTTCAGGAAAAGGGGAAATTAAAGAGATAAGTAGAACGCAAATAAATCATGAGTATATTGTTAAAGCAAATACAAACTTACAATTATCGGAAAACACTTATTATTTCCCCGGATGGAAAATTTACGCTAACGCAAAACAGCTGCCTCTAAATATAACTAACAAAAAAAGTTTCGGTACGTTAACATTTTCAGTTCCCAGGGGATCATACATTATAGATGCTAAATTTGAAGACACGGATGTTCGGAAATTCGGAAAATTTATTTCTATTGTTTCTTTTTTAGTTTTAACATCTGCGTTGCTTGTAGTTTTTAGAGGATTTAAAAAAAAGTAGTTGAAAAGGTCTTATACAAATAGTATAGTGAAAGAGATTTAAAATTATGAAATTCGATAAATGTCCCATCTGCAAAGTTTATATCTATCTCTTCGGACTATAAACAACTATCATTAAGCATTGAATATTTTTTAAAAAATAAGTCAGAAAAAGAAAACATGATAAATAATGGATATAAATGGGTGAAAGATAAAACCTGGAATAATCTGGTAAATCTTTATTTAAAGCTTTGGAAAATAAATCAAAGTTTTTAAGGTACAAGTTATTTTTTAAATGAGATATTTCTGACAGATTCTGCAAAAATTAAATAATAAAACGGAGAAAGCTGCAAAAGAATTCTATCTATTGATGTTGAAACATAAGTCTGAGGCGATATAGATGAAAGAAGATAAAAGATAAAAAACCCTCCACAATAAAAAATTAGCGATGGATAAATAAATTTTTTTATGAATTCATTTTTTCTCTTGCCGAGAATAAAGATAACAAAAAAAACTGGCCAGAAAACATACCAATTGTTTATTTTTAGCATTTCCTTAAGGGTATAATAGAAAATTTCAAAACTTCTTATCGTCATTTCTTGTAAAGAGGGTAAAATAAAGTAAAAATCATTTGGAATATTGTAGTAGGAAATAAATACTCTCCAGAGAGTGAATGGAATTAGAGAAAGAACTATAGAAAAAAATTTAAGCTTTTTAGACACGGGGATAAAAAGAAGTATAGGAGCTAAAAATATACCCTCAGCTTTTATTTGCGACGAGATCATAACAATAAGTATCAATATATAAAAAAAATTATAATTTTTATTTTTTATAAATTTATAGGAAAAGAAAATAGCCAACCAGTTTAAAAATAGAATAAAAATATCAGCATCTCCCGAATGTTTTCTTCCTCCCTGAGCCAAAAAAGGAGAAAGCATTGAATACGCATAGGTTAATATTAGAGACAAAGTGGTTTTAATCTCCATTTCCTTTAGAAGTTTATAAACGACAATAATGGTCAATAAGTAAAACAAAGGGTTTATAAAAGCTACTACGGTCTCGTTAATTCCATTTAGTAGTACGTAAAAAATATAAAATATGAATGGCAGAAGGAGCGGGTATTGTGGATGAGTATTTAAATAATATTTGTTCTTAAGAACTTCAAGAGGGATATATCCATTATTAAGATAAAAAGCTTTAGCTTTTAGGTACCAAATACTAACAGCATCTATGCTGGCAATAGGATAAAGATATGCGCCCAATGAAACAAAAAGAAAATTAAAGATAATTAATAAGATCAATAAAGAATTTATTATTCTTTGCATTTTTCTCCCATACTTTTATACCTGTATAGAGCAAATAAGTATCCCCGATCTTCAAATTTATTGAAATATTCTTCGCTTTTAGTTGGACACACCTCTATAATTATCTTATGAGGTTGATTTTTAATTTCATCCACAAATTTTAATATGTTAACCATGCTTTTAACGAACATCATAGAAATAAGAAAGACAAAAAAAATAGAAAGAATTTTTTCAGAATATTTCATACCATTTAAAAATTATACAATAAATTACTTTTAGCAGATATAGGACATAATCCCCTTTCTAAGGGAAATTTAAATCCTTAAGCGCAAGTTAATCAAGTCGATTAACGAAGTTATCACTAATTTTATCTTTCCTCCCTTTCTTTTTTTTCCTCTATTTCTTTTAAATTTTATCGGTATAGAAGAAATGACATATCCCTTATTTTTCGCTTTTATTATTAACTCCGCTTCAAAAAAAACACTTTTCGAAATTGTTGGGATATAATAGATAAGTTCTCTCCGTATGACTTTTATGCTTCCTGCGTCAATGGTATCTACATGGAAAAGAAGCTTAGGCAAAAAATTATAATAGAAAGAGATTACTCTTCGATAAGGACTATATACTCTCTTGTTTCTTTTACCAATAACGATATCTGAATTATTTTTGTAACTATGAATTACTAATTTTTTAATATCATAAGGGTTCCAATCGCCATCAGCAGAGTATAAGCAAATATATTCGTATTTTGCTAGAGAATATAATTTTTTTATGTTTCTTGCTATTCCAATATTGGTTCTATTAAATATTAGCTTAAAATTTTTTTTATCGATGAAGTTTTTCTTAAGTAAATTTGAAGTGTTGTCCATACTGTTATCGTCTGCAACTAAAATTTCGTACTTTTTAGTAAATGTGCTAAGTATTTTTTCGCATAGTTTGAGCTGATTTATTACAACTAGCTCACCACTATAAACAGGGACTACAAGCGATACTGGTATGTTAAACCTGGCATTTTCTCTATTTTTGCCTATTACCATATTATGAATTATAATATAAAACGTAAAGGCAAGCACGAGTGATTATATAATATGGACTACAAAATAGAGCATTTTGAAAAGTTTAATGACCAAAGGGGAGAATTGGTAGTTTTTTTAAGAAATAGAAATTTAAAAAAAAAGTACAAAGAATTTGGTCAAATATATTTTGTAACTTTTAATAAAAAAGGGATTATTAGAGCAAATCATTATCACAGAAAAATGAGGGAATGGTTTGGGGTGATAAACGGAAAGGTGAAGGTGGTTTTGGTAGATATTAAGACTAACGAATCAAAAAAAATTATTTTAGATGGAGATTCAAAGAAATATGTTAGGCTTGAAATCGGGCCAAACGTAGCCCACGGATTTAAAAGTGTGTCTGATGAGGTATCTCTTTTAAATTATACAAATAAGGAATGGTTGGCTAAAGATGTTTTTTCCATGGAGGTAATAAAATGAAGTATGTTGTTCATAAAAATGCAATTGTAAAAACAAAGAATATAGGTGAGGGGACAAAAATTTGGGCTTTTTGTAATATTTTAGAAGGCGCAAAATTAGGAAAAAATTGTAATATTTGTGACGGCTGTTTTGTAGAAAATAATGTTGTAATTGGAAATAATGTAACCATAAAAAATGGAGTTTATCTATGGGACGGAATTTTAGTAGAAGATGGTGTTTTTATCGGTCCTAATGCTACTTTTACTAATGATAAATTTCCAAGAAGCAAAAATACAAATTATAAACAAGAAAAAACTCTTTTGAAAAAAGGATGTTCAATTGGTGCAAATGCTACTGTTCTCCCGGGAATCGTAATAGGTGAAAACGCAATGGTTGGAGCAGGAGCAGTTGTTACAAATGATGTGCCGGATTTTGCTTTAGTTTATGGAAATCCTGCAAGAGTAATGGGGAAAGTTGATAAGAGCGGAAAAGCAGTTTTTAAAAAATGAATATTCCATTCTTAGATTTAAAAGCCCAATATAAAAGTATTAAGCCGGAAATTGAGACAGCAATTAAAAGAGTTATTGACAGTCAGTATTTTGTTTTAGGTCAGGAGCTGGAAAGTTTTGAGAAAGAGTTTGCTAAATATTTGGGAGTTAAATACGTTGTAGGTGTTAATTCAGGAACAGACGGATTGATACTCGCGCTGTTATCATTAGGCATCGGAAAAGGAGACGAGGTTATTACTCCTGCAAATAGTTTCATTGCAACAACTAATGCAATTTTTCAAATTGGTGCAAAATCTATCCTTGTTGATTGCAGCCTCCATACATATCAAATTAATATAAAACGTGTTGAAGAAGCAGTTACCAAAAAAACAAAAGCAATTTTACCTGTCCATTTGTATGGGGCTCCGTCGGAGATCGACAAACTTAAAAAAGTAGCAAAACGCTATAAATTATTTCTTATTGAAGATGCATGTCAAGCCCATGGAGCAACATTAAATAATAAGAAACTCGGCACTTTTGGTGACTTGGGAGTTTTTAGTTTTTATCCTGGGAAAAATTTAGGAGCTTACGGAGACGGCGGAGCAATTGTTACAAACAATAAAAATCTACACAAAAAACTTTTAAAACTCAGAAATTATGGACAAACTAAAAAGTATTACCACGATAGCTTTGGTATAAATTCAAGACTTGATGAAATTCAGGCAGCGGTTTTAAGAGTAAAGCTAAAGTATTTAGATAAATGGAATAAAGAAAGAAATAGAATTGCAAATTATTATAATAAATCTCTTAAAGTTTATAAAACACAAAAAATTATAAAAAATGGAAAATCCTGCTATCACCTCTTTGTAATTGAGAGTGATAATAGAGATAAATTACAAAAATATCTGCTAGATAATGGTATTCATACCTTGATTCATTACCCCGTACCCATTCATCTGCAGAAAACATATAAGCGTTTAGGATATAAACAGGGAGATTTTCCAAACGCAGAAAAACTTTCTAAAACATTATTGTCCTTGCCTTTGTATCCAGAAATTACAAATGAAGAAATTATGTATGTATCAAAATTTATAAATATCTTCGGCGAAACAAATGTTTAGCATTATGGAAAATAATAATTATTAGGACAATGATTATTCCCGGAATGCTCACAAACTTTGATAACAAAAAAGGTGGTATATCCTTATACTCTACTTGTATAAAATGTAGACCAGGAGATAGGTTAAATTTTATAACTCCCCTTGGATTATTAATTGAGTAATAAACGTCTATTTTATTTTGATTATCTTTAACTATCCATCCCGGGAAATATAAAGTATTTTCTTTAACAGTTATTGGTGTTTTAGCGAACAAGATATACTCATGTTTTATTGATGTTCGGGAAATTTCTTTCCACTGTGCTTCTCCTTTAGTTATTTCAAGATGCTTTTGAGGTGTTTCTCCTATCCAGGGGTGTTTAATATCAGTCCAAATAGTACTTCCGGCACAGCAAAAACCTTCTCCTTCTATTGTACTTTTTGCTAGATTGTTTCTAAGAACGTTATCATCTATTGTCGGAATAACTCTTCTGTTTCCCCAGTTAAGCATAGTATAGCCAATAGTTAAGGCTAAAAGAAAATAAATCAACCAAGTTTTTTTGGATAAATACAATGCATAATATCCAGCAAGCATTGATATACATATAGTTAGTAATAAAAGCAAACGGTAAGAGAATTGAATGACATTTAGAAACGAAAAAGTTTTCCAAATTTGATAAGAAAAGGGAGTTATTAAGAAGATAATTATAAAAGCGATAACTAGCCAAAGAATCTCTGAATTAATTTTTGAACGATTATAAAATTTTTTAAAATATATTAACGACATCATACACAATATAAATATTTGTGTATAACCGATAAGAAATGATAATTCTCCCTTAGGACCTTGAAACAAAAAACCCATTCGCCAATATGAAAACAAGAGATCTTGAATTGGAACAAAAGATACAGTAGATGAGGTGAGTAAATTCGCGTAGGTGTATTTTGCAAATAGCAAATATGGTAAAAAAATATAAGAAGAAATTGTTAACCCTAGAACAATAGATATGAAAAGACTGAACATTAATTGATGGCGATTTATTTTTCTATTAGATGTTTGTTTAACATAAATATGGTAAAGAATATAGGGAATGATAATAATAAGAGAAAAAAGACCTATTCCTGCATGTGATAGTATGATTAGGGAGTAGATGAGGCCTATATATAATAAAATTATTTTTTCTCTATTATCTAAAAACTTTTTAATACAAAAAAAGAGAAGCGGTAACAAAGCGAATACAGTAATTTCTCCGATTGAAACACGGAAATGTAAATCAACTAAATGATATGGCGCAAATAAATAAAAGATAGATGCAGTAAAAGCAGTAATATTATTTTTAAATTCATTTTTACTCCAAAGAAACATAAATGCCCCAGAAAGTATGTAAGCTAATCCTAGAAATAACTTCATACTTAATACAAAAGAAAATCCTAAATAATGAAAAAGAGAAATTATGTAGTAGGGGAAATTATAGTTGAATATGAATAGTGGGTAGCCATAAGTTCCGTTTAAGTCCTTTGGCCACGAAGGAATTATTTGCCCATCCATTAATACGTCATAAAAAGCCATACTTCTATAAATATGTATATTAAAGTCTCCGCTTTCGTATGTTCCTTGGCGGAAAATGCTTATTACAGGTAAAATAGAAATAAGTATCAAGAGAATAAAGAGATTAATTTTTTTCTTTGGATAAATAAACTTGTAAAAAAGTATTCCGCCAAAAAGCAAAAGGGAAGAAATTATATTTACCACGACCATTCTATAAGGATCTATCACATCTAGATTATACCAATTTTTTTAAGGGTTGGTACTGGAATAAAAAATACTTTTTATTTATAATTTATTACTATTATGAATAAGGAAGTGGCAACGGAAGAAGAAAAAGCATGGGACAATTACTGGACAAAGAAAAAAACAAAAACTCAAACAGTTTATAGAAATATTGCAAGTTTTTATAGGAAATTTATTATTAAAAGAGCTCTGAATAGGATTATTGAGGAAGAGTTTGAAAGAGGCTCAAAACTTCTGCATGCAGGCAGTGGGACAGGACAAGTCGACGAAGATATAAATCAAAAATACGATATAACGGCGCTTGATATTTCAAAAGAAGCACTAAAGCTATACAAACTTCATAACGGAGACAAAGCCAAGTTCATGCATGCAAGCATTTTTAATATACCCGCAGTGCCTTCGACTTTCAACGGAGTTTACAATTTGGGCGTTATGGAACATTTTACAAAAGGAGAGGATATAAAGATATTGAAAGAATTGCGAAGAGTCTTAAAACAAAATGGTAAAATCGTTCTTTTTTGGCCTCCAAAATTTGGAATTTCTGTAATTTTTTTAAACTCAATGCACTTTATTTTAAATAATGTCTTGGGGAGAAACATTCGCCTTCATCCGGAAGAAGTATCTCTTGTTAAGTCAAAAAGACAGATAAATGAGATTTTGAAAAAATCGGGATTTAAATTAACAAAATTTTATTTTGGCCCATTGGATTTTTTTACCCACTGTATAGTCATTGCTAAAAAGGTTTAAGCATCATTTTATTGAATAAAGATAGTACTGTGTGCCTGAATATGGCACGGCAGAATATTTTGATAATAATTTATAATTTTCTTGTTTGCAGTTTCTAAGATTAATTGTATTGCAAAACCAATTTATATCCCCTCCTTTAATAAAAAGTTTTGTTACACCCTTATTTTTAAAATTGTTAAAGGATAGTGTTTTTCTATCAAATATGTAATTTATATCGATATAATTAAAGTCTGCATAATAATATCCAAATATCCCATATGTTGCAACTAGGTCTTTTTTCGAAATAAAATGGTCAAAAGAGTGAGTAAAATCATAGTAGCTTGAATCGTCTTTTGAAAGAATTCTTGTTAAATATTTATTTTTATCTGCAATGCCGATTCCGTAAGGCAAAACGAGCAAGCTGTTTATAAAGTAATAAAAGAATAATAGAAATAAAACTGCTGATATTAAATATTTAAACAGCGCATGCTTAACTGCAATCTTGTACAGGCTTATAGAAGCTATTATAATTGCAATAGAATATAATCCCAAGAGGTATCTCCCGTAGGGATAATTTATAAACAAATACTCAATTGTTAAAATAATAAAAAAAATTGATATATTCAATTTTTTCAGATTCTTAATATTATTCCTAAATCCGTAAAACAAAAATACAATTCCTAGGAAAAATATTGGACTAAATATCTTGAGATTTTGAGTACTTAGAAGCGCAGAATTGAACTTAAAATAATTTAATATCCCAAAGTTAATGGAGCCCTCCAGAACTTGTTTATTTGAAAACGCAGGATATACGGGATTACCGGTTAGAATATATGATCTTAGAAACCAAATGGAAGGAACAATAATAGAAGCTGTAATAAAAAATAAAATTGATTTAATCTGAACAGTTTTTGATTCATAGTTTTTAATAATTAAATAACAGATTATAGCAATTAGGAATGCAATCGTCCATAGTTTAGTTGAAATCATGGCGCCAATAATAACTCCAGCAGTAAATATATCAGCCCTAGTTAATTTGTTTTTAATTAATATAAATATTGAAAGTAAGAAAAGAAATATCCATTGAAAATCGGTATATTGGGATGAGGTTTCCCGTATTACCTCGGGCGCTGTTGCAAATATTAACGGAGCAATAATCGCAAATTTATATTTTTTATCTTTTGAGAGTGAGTATAATAACAGCAAAACCAAAATGTAAAAAATAAAATGAATATATCTAGTTGCTTCTTTAGATCCTAAGAATATAGCTACAAGATAGGTCATTTCTCCAAGTTGAGGACTTGCAGAAACCAATATTTGTTCTTTGGACGGCAGCATTATGGTATGATTTTTTAAATATTGGACAGGAAGATCTGTATGATACTGGTCCTCACGTATTTCTGGCGACTGAAGTTTTACAAAACCTATAAAAATAAAAAGCATTACCCATATAAAAATCCACTTGTGAATTTTAAAATCACCGAGTAGTTGTTTTTTTAATTTGTTTAATTCTTTTATGTTTTTTTTCAATAGGCGTAAGGGGAAAATAGATAGCAATACTATTAGAGTTAAATATAATATGATCACCGATGAATATAAAAGAGAAAATAAACCAATTATTGCCAATCCGCTTCCTATAAATATATACCCCAGAGCAATTTTTATAAATATTTCTTGTGATAAATAATTTTCTTTTTTGAAAATTAATAACTTTATTTTGTTACCTACTAAATAGAAGATTAGAATGAGGGTAAGTGATATCAATACATTAATTATCGAATCGTAAATGACTATTTTGTCTAAATGAAAGCCTATATATTCTTGTCGGAGATAATTAAAATTATTTACAATATTTGATACCAAAGTCTGCCCAAGAGCAAATGACATAGCAGAATGTATTGTAAGATAGAAGATGGTATAATTTCAATCGTTGATAATGAAAACTTCCCTTATTGTAACCGTATTAAATGAAGAAAAATATATCGGAAAACTGATAGATTCCATAGCTATTCAATCCAAGTTACCAGATGAGATTATCATAGTCGATGGGGGATCAACCGACAATACCTTGTCGGTAATCTCAAATCTCAAATCTCCCCGGCCTCGCAAAGCGAAGCGAGGTGGGCAAATCTCAAAAAAGAAGATAAAAATAAAAGTAATGGTAAAGAAGGGAAATAGGTCTGTTGGAAGAAACGAAGCGATTAAGATCTCAAAAGGCGATATAATTCTATCTACCGATGCCGGTTGTATTCTAAATAAAAATTGGGTAAAAAATATCATCGAACCTTTTGTTGACCCAAAAGTAGATGTTGTAGCCGGTTATTATAGAGGTTTGTCCGAAAATGTTTTTCAAAAATCTTTGATTCCTTACGTTTTAGTAATGGAGGATAAGATAGAAGAAGAAAATTTTCTTCCTGCAACAAGGTCAGTGGCTTTTAGAAAACCTGTATGGGAAAGACTCGGGGGGTTTAACGAGAAATTTTCCCATAATGAAGATTATGCTTTTGCATTAAAAATAAAAGAATCAAAATACCCAATCAAATTCAAAAAAGATGCACTAGTTTATTGGTTACCCCGCAAAAACTTGACAGATGCTTTTATAATGTTTTTTAGATTCGCATTTGGAGACGTACAAGCAAATATTATCCGGCCTAAAGTCGTCTTGATTTTCCTAAGATATATTTTTGCCTTATATTTGATAATACTTAATCTTATAATGAAATCTTTTCCTCTTGTTGCTTTTACTGTATTACTTTTTTTTTCTTACATATTGTGGTCAATTTACAAAAATTATAGGTATGTCAGGTCATATAAGGCTTTTTTTTATTTACCCCTTCTTCAGTTCATTTCCGATATGTCGGTATTGTCAGGGACTTCAGTGGGATTAATAAGAAAGATTAACTTAAATGCTTTTATTAATCTAATTAAAAAAAATAAAACTGCAGTTTTAATTATAGCAATTTATTCTCTTATTGAAATAATTTTCCTCTCGCATGGTATTCCAAACATCAATCATCCTTTTGCCTATTTTATGGATGAATGGCACCAGTCTCAGGCAGTTAGAAACGTATTCCAATACGGAACACCCAATATCCCGGGATCCGCTAACGGATCAATGTTCCAATTTTTTCTTACGGGATTGTATTTAGTACCATTCTATTTGCTTGGGTTAATCAACCCATTTGTCATTAAATCTTCAATTACAGAGCTTTCTATACAGCATAATTTATTTTTAATTCTGAGATTTAATACTCTTCTTTTTGGAATGTTTTCTATAATTTTAATGCTTTATATAGCAAAAAAATATTATAAACTTAATACTGCTCTAACTGCCTTTATTTTTACAATAAACCCTTTATTTATTATTCTCAGTGGTTATTTTAAGTATGATATAGCTTTGCTTTTTTGGATAATTCTCTCATTCTTATTTATTCTAAAATTTTCTATTAAACCGAGTTTTACAAATTATATACTTGCCGGAGTTTTCTCAGCTCTTTCTTTATCAACCAAACTTAGCGCAATTCCTCTTTTGCCAATATATTTAATTGCATTTGTTCTATTTTACCCAAAGCTCAAAGAATGGCCAAAATTTATAGGATCCGGTTTATTAATTTACCTCTTAACATTTCTGTTCTTCGGTATTCCGGATTTAATTCTTGGTAAAGGAAATATTACCGAATATCTTGCCTCAAATCTAATAAGAACACCGTCCGAGATCTCTTATAGGTATAATTTGGGAATGAATTATTTACAGTTTATAATCTTAAAAATTTATCCTTTCACCTTCGGCCGCTTTTTATATTTTATCCTTATTGTTTCGATAATTATTTTTATTTTTTATATTTTCAAAAAGAAGATTTATCAAAAAATATTTCTTAAAGATTTCAGAACAAAAAGAGCTATTTATATAATTCTTTTCCTATTTCTCTTATTTTTTGCTGGAAGCTTATATCCTTTAAAGTTAGGGGCTTTAGGAAATAGGGCTCTCGTTCTTTTGCCATTTATTGTTATAACGACGGTTTTAGGTATTAAATTTATTTATGATAAAACAGGATTCTTGTTATTGAAATATTTTTTTACTGTAATGATTGCAGTTTTAGGATTTTTTCAATCTTTTGAAACATTTTCGTGGGTTCATTTAAGGTTATCCATTGACCCAAGAATTGAATCTTCAAAGTGGATCAAAAAAAATATTTCTCCAAAAAGCACAATTGGAATAGAAAATATACCGATATATCAGTTCTTACCCGATGTAATTGTTAAAGAATTTTATTTACATCAATACGATAAAGATACAAATAATAGATTCGGGTATGAAGTTATTAACAGCAGAAGCGTAAATCTTCCAAAGATTATTGTTCTAAGCAACGATGAAATTGAAAATAAATATGTAAAAAAAACGGATAAAAATGATTTAACCAGCCGTTTAAAAAGAGAGAATTATATAAAAATTGCAGAATTTAAACCAAATTTTAAATATTTTAATATTTTAAATAATGAATTTGATTTTTATATTTCCGGTTTTGCTATAGAGCCAAACAATATTTCTGTATACAATAAAAATTAACATGGAGAAAAAGATTGCAGTTATAACTCCTTCATATAGAGAATTTAAAACCGTACCTGTTCTAGTGAAAAAAATCAAAAAAGTTATCAGCGATTGCGAAATTATAATAGTCGATGATTCACCACGAGATGAAAACTCAAGGCTTAAAAGGCTGTTAAAAAAAGAAAAAAGAGTACAAATTATATCAAGATTTAAAAAATTGGGAAGAGGAAGCGCTGTTATAGAAGGATTTAAAGAGGCGCTTAAGAATAAAATGATAAAATATTTCTTTGAAATTGACTCTGATCTGGCTCATGACCCTTCCCAGATGCCACGATTTTTAAATAAAATAATGACAGGGAAATATGATGTAGTGATAGGATCCCGTTATGTAAGGGGAGGTAAAACTATAAATATAGTTTTAAACAGAATAGTCCTAAGCAGGGTAATAAATTTATCTTTGCGATTTTGGTTAAACATTAAGCTTACAGATTTTACCGGAGGATTTAGAATGTATAACAGAAAATCTATAGAATTTTTATGTAAGAGTGAAATAAGATCAAATGGTTTTATAACTCTTTCGGAAACACTTTTTTTGTTAGATCAGAATAGATTTAGAATAGCAGAAGTCCCAATAACAGTTAGTATAAAAAAAGAGGGCAAATCGAATGTTGATACAAAAGAATTGTTGCGGTCTCTTTTTTTTATTTTATCTTTGAGATTTCGCCGTTTTATTAATTAAATGATTTTAAGCGCAGGCAAAGGGAATATGAAATGACCGCCCTTTTTAAGATATTCACTTTCTCTTTTTAAAAATTCTTTTTTAAAAAACCAGGGGAGAACAAGCATATAGTCAGGCATTTTTTTCCTTGCCTCTTCCTCTGAAATTATTCGAATTCCCAACGAAGCAATTTTTTTACCCCATTTTTCAGGGTTTCTCTCAACAGCATGGGTAATCAGTTTATTATTCAAATCAAAATACTGGAGAAGCGTATTGCCTCTCGTTGAAGCTCCATAAACATATATTTTTTTACCCTTCTTGACCTCGGTTTTTATAAATTTTTTCAAAATGTTTTTATTTTCCCTCACCCTCTTTGCAAATTCTTTATAAATTGTTTTTCTATTAAAATTAAGCCCATTTTCAATCATTAGAAGATCTTTAACGGATTTTGATATAGGTTTTTTTTTCTTAAAGCATATATAAGTTCTAAAACTTCCTCCATTTATCTTGTTTACTTCTACATCGAAAACCTCAAGATTATGTTTTGTCAAAAGGTTCTGAAGGGATATTAGAGAATAGTATTCCAAATGCTCATGAACAACATTATCAAATGCGTTTTGTTCGAGCATTAATTTTAAATAGTTTTGTTGAATAACTAAAATGCCATCATCTTTTAAAATTTTTGTTATACCTTGCAAGAATTTATTTGGATTATCTATATCGTAAAAACAGGAAATGGCAGTTATAATATCAGCTTTTTTACTTTTTAAATGTTTTCTATATGATTCATAGTTAAAATAGTCATTTATAACTATATCTGAATATTCTTTACATTCCTTGGCGAGTTTTTTAATTGGTTCTACAGCTACTTTATAAACATTCTTTGGATAAAATTTAAGAAGAGTTCCGTCATTTGCTCCTATATCAACAGCAATAATTCTCCTTCTGCGATTTTTTAATCTGTTGATTGATTTATCTGCAATCTCTTTAAGATGATCCTTCATTGTTTGATTTATTCCCGATTTATATCCATAGTTGTCGGTATAAAGTAGGGATGGCGGAGTTGTATGTTTAAGCTGAAGAAGGGAGCATTTCTGGCATAAAACCAGCGCCAGCGGGTACTTCGGCGGTTTTT
>Ga0209515_10003937_pt1 | contig 20531 bp, 18 predicted proteins | sample Subgroupgradi54m_FD_187454 | JGI IMG/M metagenome (GOLD analysis project Ga0209515, IMG submission 187454) | Subsurface groundwater microbial communities from S. Glens Falls, New York, USA - GMW60B uncontaminated upgradient, 5.4 m (SPAdes)... ...
CTCGGCCATTCGGAAAATCGCCCGTGTGCTGCTTTCAAACGGGATGGAGGTTACGGCCTACATTCCCGGTATTGGACATAATTTACAAGAACACTCGATTGTCTTGCTGCGCGGTGGAAGGGTGAAAGATTTGCCGGGTGTTCGCTATCACATTATTCGCGGCGTCTACGATACTCAAGGGGTCGCCAATCGCAAGCAAGGCCGGAGCCTCTATGGAGCGAAGCGGCCAGTGAAGTAAAAAATGAAACTATGCGCGGCAAGAAAGCAACACGACGATTGATCGCACCGGATCCAAAATTCCACAATGTTGAGGTGGCAAAATTTGTGAATTACGTCATGCGCGGCGGCAAGCGGACGATTGCGCAGAAAATTATTTACGGCGCGTTTGATATTATTGAGAAAGAGACACAGAAAGAACCGCTTGGAGTTTTTGAAGAAGCCATGCGAAATGTGTCACCCATCGTCGAAGTCAAAAGCCGTCGTGTCGGAGGGGCCAACTATCAAATTCCCATTCCGGTCCGCGGCGAGCGTCGGTTTAATCTTGCCTCGCGTTGGATGATTGCGGCCGCCAAGGGTCGCAAGGGCAAGCCGATGGCCCAGAAACTCGCCGCCGAACTCATCGAGGCATCCCAGAACCAAGGGTCGGCGATCAAGAAGAAGGTAGATGTCCACCGCATGGCAGAGGCGAACCGTGCGTTTGCCCACTTTGCGCGGTAATCTATGCCTCGCGAGTACTCCCTCGAACGAACACGGAATTTTGGAATCATCGCCCACATTGACGCCGGAAAGACTACGGTCTCGGAGCGTATTCTTTTTTATACTGGAAAGAAACATAAAATTGGAGAAGTGCACGAAGGCGAAGCTACCATGGATTGGATGGAGCAAGAGCGCGAGCGCGGCATTACGATTACCGCAGCGGCGACGACGTGTCTCTGGGCTCCGGTGGGACCCACGCAGTTTGCAGATCGTCCCGTGCATCGCCTGAACCTCATTGATACCCCGGGGCACATTGACTTTACGGTTGAAGTGCAGCGGTCGCTTCGCGTCCTCGACGGCGGGGTGGTGGTATTTGATGGTGTCGCCGGGGTGGAGCCGCAGAGCGAGACGGTGTGGCATCAAGCCGAGAAGTTTGAAGTACCCCTCATTGCGTTTGTGAACAAGATGGATCGCATGGGTGCCGATTTCTATACCGACCTTGCGGCAATCCACGAGCGTCTCACCAAACACGCGTATCCCATCCAGCTCCCAATTGGCGCCGAAGAACATTTTCTCGGGATTATTGATCTCTTAACCCAACGGGCGATCTATTATCTCGACGATCTCGGACAGAAGTATGAAGAGCGCGATATCCCTGAGGACATGAAAGAAAAGGTGAAACAGTATCGCCACCAGCTGATCGAAGCCATTGTTGAGCAAGATGAAAACTTGATGAACCGCTACCTTGCGGGCGAGACCATTCCGGTTGAGCAACTGCTTGCCGTGCTGCGACAGGCGACGGTCCACCGAAAAATCGTGCCGGTACTTTGTGGATCGGCCCTCAAAAACAAGGGCGTACAGCATTTGCTTGATGCCGTCGTGAACCTTTTGCCATCACCGCTTGATATTCCGCCGCTCAAAGTGAAGCATCCGCGAGACCCCGAGATGGTCATTGAACGGACCGCCTCGGATGAGGAGCCATTTACCGCGTTGGCCTTTAAAATTGCCGCCGATCCCTTTGTGGGTTCGCTCACCTTTTTCCGGGTGTACTCCGGGAAACTCACGGCCGGTTCTTATGTGTTGAACACGACGAGCGGTGAACGCGAGCGCATGGGGCGTCTGGTTCGACTGCACGCGAATTCGAGGGAAGATGTCCAAGAGGTGTATGCCGGAGATATTGCCGCAGCCGTGGGCTTGAAGAGCACCTTTACCGGCCACACTATTTGCGACCCGGCGCATCCGGTGGTGTTGGAATCCATTACCTTCCCTGATCCGGTTATCTCGGTTGCGATCGAACCCAAAACAAAGGCAGACCAGGAAAAAATGGGTATGGCCTTGCAGCGTCTTGCACAGGAAGACCCCACGTTCCGCATCAAAGGCGACGAGGAGACGATGCAGACCATTATCTCGGGCATGGGAGAGCTTCATCTGGATATCATCGTCGATCGCATGCGGCGTGAATTCAAAGTGGAAGCGAATGTCGGCAAGCCGCAAGTGGCCTACAAAGAGACGATCACCAAAACGGCCGAAGGAGAAGGGAAGTATATTCGACAGTCGGGCGGGAAGGGACAGTACGGACATTGCCGACTCCGGGTTGAACCGCAAGAGCGCGGCAAGGGATTTGAGTTTGTTGACGAGGTGAAAGGCGGTTCCATTCCTCGCGAGTACATTCCGGCCATCCAGAAGGGCGTGCGCGAGGCGGTTGATAAAGGCGTGGTTGCCGGGTACCCGATGGTTGATCTCATGGTTGCCGTCTTTGACGGGAGTTACCACGAAGTGGATTCATCCGAGATTGCCTTTAAGATTGCAGCCTCGATGGGGTTTCAAGAGGCAACGAGGCGCGCGGGCCCGGTGCTGCTGGAGCCCATGATGAAGGTGGAAGTCATTACTCCGGAATCCTCGATGGGGGACGTCATTGGTGACTTGAACTCAAAACGCGCCCAGATCTCGGAATTACGCGATCGCGGCAACGTCAAAGTGGTGGATGCGATTGTGCCACTGGCTGAAATGTTTGGCTACGCCACCCAGATTCGTTCGATGTCGCAAGGCCGCGCATCCTACTCCATGGAATTTTCGCACTACGCCGAAGTGCCGCGCAACGTGGCGGATAAAATTGTAGAAGCCAAGGGTGGGACTGCGGCGCGGAAATGACCTAAGGAGCTCAAGCGACGAAGGATTTCTCACCAGCGCTCCGATCATCGAAGCGCTGTTTGTTTTGACTTTGCGGTGCTGAACCGATAAGGTAGGAGACTCGCTCTTTGACAGAGGAGGTAAAAACGTCATGTCAACATGTGGAGTGCTTCCGCCGCAGGAGATTCGTCGTCTTGTCGAGCGCGGTCTTCTCCGTGGCGTTGACCGTGGAAATATCCGTCAGGCGACGGTGGATCTTACGATCACCAACGAAGCCTATCGTGTTGCGGGCCTGTTTCGGCCACAGCAGGGCCAGTCCGTGCGTGCGGCGCTCCAGGCGACTGGAGCGGAGCCCTGCTCGCTGGATGATCCATTCATTCCACCGCAGGTGTATCTCATTCGTCTCGGTGAGCGCTACGATCTTCCGGTGGGGATGAATCTTCGGACGAATCCTCGCTCAAGCACCGGCCGTCTCTTTATTCGAACGCGTATCATCGCTGATGGTATAGACGGATTCGGATATGTCTCTGGAGCATTTGTCGGGGGTCTGTGGGTGTTGGTGCAGCCAACGGTATTTGCGATACAATTGACGGTGGGCGATGCCCTGACGCAGTGCCGTTTTTCCGAGGGCGATGCGGGGCTCACCACTGATGAGTTTTACCGCGCCATTGATCGCGATCACATCCTGTGGCAACGCGGGGGTGTAAAGCCGCTCGGAACGAACGAGCTTCACTTCAACGAGGATGGCGCCCGCATCTACCTTTCGGTAGACCTCGCAAGTGATGTCGCCGGATGGGAGGCTGTTGCTTCTGATCACGTGATTACCTTTTCGAGAATGCGGCGGTACCGGAGATCCGATTTTTTCAAGCCACTGGCTCTGCCGCACCGCAGAATCATTCTCCGCCAGGGACGCCGGTATATTTTCCGAACGCGGGAGTGGGTGCGGCTGCCACCGTGGTACTTTGGCACGCATCCGGAGTATCATCCCGAGCTTGGGGAATTCATCTCAAACTACGCCGGGTTTGTAATGCCAGGCTGGGGCTGGGGTGCGAGTGGGGAGGGTGTTGGCCGGCCGATCACCCTTGAGGTGACAGCCTTCGAGGATTTCCTCATTGAGGATGGTCAGCTGCTGGCAAGCCTTTCTCTCGAGCGGCTCACCGATCCATCGGATGCGCACTACGACGCAACCGAAACGTCGTCATACACCACGTTGACCGCGGCCCCGCCACTGTCAAAGCATTTTACCTCGGAGTGATTTTCATCACTCCGTTCTTTTTTATTCTGCTGTACCCCATCCACCCCCTCCGCCGTTTGCCTCCGCTCTCGACGCTCCGTGTGCAACGACGGCGGCCGTGCTCGACCCCGTCCCGAGACCGGGGTCGCTCGTGCGGAACTCGTCGCCCCGACCGCGGTCGGGGGAAGCCGAACGACGAGTTCGCGGCTTTTTCGCTCACCTCCCCTGACCTGCAGGTGTTTGTCACGGAGCCCATCGGGTCTGAGACCCTCAGGGTCGAATGACGTGAAACCCGCATGGGGATGCGGGGGGGGGTGGCGGTAGCAAACGAACCGAAGCAGGGAGGAAATGGCGGAGGGGTTGGATGCGCTCTTGAGAGTGCTTTTATTTCTTGAGAATAAACCGCTCGATGACATCGACAAGTCCGTCATCGTCGATGGAGGGTGCGACGTAGTCTGCAATGGCTTTGAGTTCCGGCACGGCGTTGCCCATGGCGATACGGAATCCGCAGGCCATGAGAAACGGGAAGTCGTTGTAGCCATCGCCGACTGCCATGGTCTTTGCAAGATCGAAGTTATTAAGTTTTGAAAGATGGAGTAACGCATGCTGTTTGTTTGCGCCCGCTGCGGTGACATCCACAAGCCAATCAATGGGATTTGATTTCCATTGAAAGTGGCTTAGAATCGGATGCGCGTCTTTATGATTCGATTCGATGAATGCAAGAAATTTTTCGACATGCGCCCGGTCGGCGTGGGAAATATAGAGGTGCGAGACGGCGAGGGTCGGATCGCTCGGTTCCCATATCGGCACTTCAGCGCCATCAATTTGCACACCAATCCGGAAACCTTGGGCTTGGGCCGCAGCAAAAATTGCCGCCGTCGTTTTTGCGGGGATGAGCTTCTCCCAGAGGATCCCGCCCGACGCATCAATGATCCGTGCGCCTCCTTCGGCAATATGGCTGCTGGTAATTCCCAGTGCTTGCGTTGTTTCAACGACCCAGCGGGTTGAGCGCCCGGTGCAGAGGTGGATGGGGATCTGGGGTGCGGCCTTGCGGAGCACGGCAACGACACCCGGCGTCATCTCTTGCGAGGCGCCAATGAGTGTTCCGTCGCAGTCGAGAATGACTGCCTCGATCGGTGGGATATTCATAGGTCTTCTGGAGTGTAGCGGTCTCGTTCATTTCGGTCAATGAAATCGTTCTGTCGTGCTGGTTGTCGTGGTGCGATGGGGGTGATAAACTAGCATGTACTATGCTGAAACCGCAGGTCTATACCGTGAGCCAATTTGTCGGGGTGGTTGATGAGTATCTTCGTGATGGGCTTGGAACGGTGGTCGTGCGCGGTGAGGTTATCGATTTTAAGGTGGTGCGCGAGCGGTTGGTGTTTTTTGAACTCAAAGATGCCGAGGCGCGCGTGGGGTGTTTTATGATGCGGTGGGAGCTCCATCAGCCGCTTGAGGATGGTATGGAGGTGGAGGTGACGGGCACACCAGCGTTGTTTCGGCAGTCGGGTCGGTTCCATGTGCGGGTGATTGATGTGCAGTTGGTGGGTGCCGGAGCGCTTCAGAAAGCGTTTTTGGCACTCAAGATAAAACTCGAAAAGGAAGGACTGTTTGCTCCAGAGCGCAAACGAGCACTCCCACGATTTCCCGAGACGATCGGATTGGTCACTTCCGAAGAGGGAGCGGCACTGACGGATATTCGTCGCGTCCTTGCCAACCGTTGGGCAGGGTTGCGACTGGTGTTAGCATCGGTTGGCGTACAGGGGCCCGGGGCAGTGAATCAGATTGTTGCAGCCATCCGAACGCTGGGGAGCCGGGAGGATATTGATGTGCTCATCGTTGCCCGCGGCGGGGGATCGCTCGAAGATCTGCAGGCGTTTAATACGGAAGAAGTTGCACGCGCGGTGTTTGGCAGCCGGGTTCCGGTCGTGAGTGGCGTTGGCCATGAGCGGGATATTACCATCTGTGATTTGGTTGCCGATCTGCGAGCCGCGACCCCATCGAACGCCGCAGAACTTGTGGTGCCGGATAAGCGGGAGGTTGTGGTGGAGATTACCGAGATGCTGGAGGGCGTTGCGGGGTCGCTTGCGAGACGTATGAGTGAGTTGCGTTCGGAAATTCGTCACGCCGTCTTTTCCATGGAGCGGCAGCTTGCAGCGCCGCAAACGCGATTATCGGTTGCCGCACGTCAGCTTTCAAGTTCAGTCGGCAATTGGCTTTCGGTACAAGGCACCGGCGTTCTCCACGTCGAAAAAATACTCAACGCCTACTCACCCCGTTTGACACTCGACCGCGGCTACTCGATTACCACCGCGCATGGCAAGGTGCTCAAAGATCCGGAAGCGATCCGCGATGGCGCAGAACTTGAGACCGTGCTTGCCAAGGGAAAACTGCGCTCGGTGGTGCGACGCAATTTGGGCTTGGGGATTTGAAATAAAAATTCGAGCAGTTTTGCGACATGCTCGGGTCGGGCGTTGCGACGCCTTATCAGTAGTGCCTGAATTCATAGCTCGGATCATCAATGGAATGATCTCGGGCGTACTGAACCCTCATCCCATGGAGTTGCCCGATGAACTGAGCGAACAAGAAACAGTCGCTCTCGGACCGAATGAACGGGAGATAAAAGAAATCCAAGATGGCCTTTCCGGTATAGATCCTCACGTGGTGGTCCTCGTAGGACCAACTGATGATGGTATCATTCATCATAACAGCACCGCACGTCGAGCACCGGCGATCTTTCCAGGGATCCTTGTACAAACGTCGAGCGACGAACCGATAGCAGGGTTGATCGGTTATGGAGTAGCGAGCTTCCCATTCAATACTCATTCCGTAGTACTTCGCCAAGAAGTCGGCGAGGAAGAAGAAATCGGCGTCGTTCTTGATCGAGGGATAGAGGAATGGCCATTCGGCGCCCTCATAAAGGAGCGCCACATTTCCTTGACGAATATCCCAGACGACGTGTTCGCCGTTCTTCATATGGAAGACGCGGCACGCTTTACAGCGACGATCAAAATCGTTCTCCTGAATTTCTCCCGAGTCATTTCCAATCGGAATCATTTTTGGTCCTTTTTCAATGTCCCTCTTCAGCTGATCGGTTTGCCAACCGAAGAAGGCAGTATAGGAATATCGGAGAATATCGTCTATAACTTAAGACTCTCTATTGCAATAATACTCAATAAAATATGAATTAATTGACACTTTATAAAAAATGTTGTATTTTTTAGACATATGAAGAATATCGCAGCATTGAAGAATCTTGGGCTTTCGGATCACGAAGCCATTCTCTATACGACCCTGCTCAACATTGGGGGGTCTACCGCGAGCGTCGTTGCCAAAGAGGCAGGGATTAAACGGACCAGTGTGTACGCATTGCTGAAAAAACTCGCTCACGATGGTTTTGTTGCGGTCTACTTTCGAAAAAATAAGCGTTTTTACTACGCAGAAAAACCCCATCGCATCTCGACAAATCTTGCGAAAAAAATCGAGACATTTGAAGCGCTGATTCCGACCTTGGATTCTTTAAGCAAGAAGCATGATCAGGCGTTAGGGCTTCGTTTTATTGAAACAACTGAAGAACTCAAAGCATTTTATCGAACCGTGCTTGCAAACTATAAGAATAAGAGCTACCGCGTGATCGGGAGCCTTCATGGTTGGGAAGATCTTGATCCGGCATTTTTTATTCAATATCGAAAAGATCGCGGTCGTGCGAAGATTAAAACACGGTTGTTGCTCACTGCCGATTCACGCACCGACAATCCGACCGATCCGAAGTTATTACGAACCGTCCGATTCTTACCAGAGTATCCGACATTTAAAAGTACGATTGACATCTACACTGATCAAATTCTTATCGTGAGTCCGACCCTTTCATCGCTCGCGGTCGTTGTGGCAATCCCTGCGATGGTAGATATTTTTAGCTCGATATTTGAGCTTCTTTGGGAAAATATCGGCCACAAGTAAGACTGTACAGGTGATGAGGAGATCGCTACAATGCAAAGGTACTTCTTGACGTCGTTTCACTCGTCCGCCACGGGCGGATCCGCCTTTGGCGGAAAGAATCATTGACTTTTTTATAGACGAGTATGCCTACAAAATCATTCCAAAAACAATTTGAAGACTTGGAAAAGATCGTTGCTGGTTTTGAAACGGGCAAGTTTGATCTCGATGAGGGATTGGAGAAGTTTGAGGAGGGCCTCAAAATGGCTACAGAACTGAAAAAGCGCCTTAAAGATGCCGAGAACAAGTTGGAGCAGATTAAGGTGAAGTTTGGGAACGAGGAATCGGTAAACGGTAACCAGTAACTGGTACCCGCAACGGTCAACGATCCCGATGCGCCAATTACGAGTTACCGATTACTAATTACTAGTTACCCAGCACATGCGCTTCACCCATCTCCACGTCCATTCGCACTACTCGCTCTTGGACGGGCTTTCGAAAATCCCAGAGCTTGTACAGCATACCAAGGCGCTGGGGATGGACTCATTGGCACTGACCGACCACGGCGTGCTCTATGGCGCAGTCGAATTCTACCAGCAGGCGAAGAAAGCCGGGATCAAACCGATCATGGGGATGGAGACGTATGTTGCTCCGCATGGTCGAAAACAAAAGCGCGCGAAGATTGACGACACGCGTTGGCACCTCATTTTGCTTGCAGTCAACACCATCGGCTACAAAAATCTTTTAAAACTTTCGACGCTGGCCCATTTGGAGGGCTATTATTACAAGCCCCGCGTTGACTGGGATTTGCTCGCTGAACTTCATGAAGGCATTGTGGCGCTTTCGGGTTGCCTCAATGGCGAGATCGCGGATGCGGTGCGTTCCGGTCAGGGCGAGGCAGAGGAGCGTGCGGTCCTTGAACGCGCCATGCGCGTCTTTGGTGAAGGCAATTTTTTTCTCGAGCTTCAACATCGGCCGACGTTGCCCGATCAACACAAGGTGAACGAACGGTTGTTGCATTGGAGCAAGCAGATGGGGCTTCCCATTGTCGCAACCAACGATAGTCACTACCTCAATGCCGACGATGCGGACGCGCAGGATGTCTTGCTGTGTCTGCAAACCAAGGCAAAGAAAGAAGAAAAGAACCGACTGTCGATGTTGGGAGAAGATCTTTCGCTTGCTGCTCCTAGTATTATGGCCGAGTGGTTTAAAGACTATCCCGAGGCGATCAGCAATACCGCGCTGCTCGCCGACCGGGTCGAGTGGGAACTGGAGCTCGGCAAGATTATTCTTCCCGGTTTTGCGGTGCCCGAGCAGAAGACTGCTGAATCATATTTACGGGAACTCTCCGAAGCGGGGTTGAAGTCCCGCTTTGGCGATGCGCCGGTCGCGTCAACCGTAGAGCGCTTGAACTATGAGCTTGATGTCATCTCACGGACCGGGTTTGCGAGTTACTTTCTTATCGTCGCCGATCTTGTCCGTTGGGCGAGATCGCAGGGAATTGTTGTGGGGCCGGGCCGCGGCAGTGCGGCGGGTTCGCTTGTTTCATACTGCCTGCTCATCACCAACGTTGATCCGATTCGGTATGAGCTCTATTTTGAGCGCTTTCTGAATGTGGACCGTATTTCCATGCCGGATATTGACCTCGACTTTGCCGACACGCGTCGCAACGAGGTCATCCATTATGTTGAAGAGAAGTATGGCAAAGATCATGTAGCGCAGATCATCACCTTTGGAACCATGGCAGCGCGTGCCGCCATTCGCGACTGCGGCCGGGTGTTGGGGATTTCGTACAGTTACTGCGATCGACTGGCAAAGATGATTCCGATGTTTACCGATCTGGATGAGGCATTGAAAAACATTGCAGATGTGAAGGAGCTCTACGAGAGTCAGCCGGATGCGCGCACGGTGTTTGATGCTGCCCGGAAGGTGGAGCATGTTGCGCGGCATGCCTCAACACATGCCTGCGGTGTGGTCATTGCCGATCGACCGCTTGTCGATTACCTTCCGCTCCAGTATGCCAGCTCGGATGACGCGACGATCATCTCGCAGTACAGTTTGCATCCCGTCGAAGATTTGGGGTTGTTGAAAATCGATTTCCTGGGTTTGAAAAACTTAACAATTATTGAGCAAACGGTAAAACTCGTGAGTACGCGGCACGGAACCACCATCAATATTGACGATCTTCCGATGGACGACGGCGATGCGTTTGCGCTCTTACAACGCGGCGAGACGATTGGCATATTCCAACTGGAATCACAGGGAATGACGCGCTACCTCAAAGAGTTGGTGCCGACCGAACTTGAAGATCTCATCGCCATGGTTTCGCTCTATCGGCCGGGTCCCATGGAGTTGTTGCCGGATTATATCGGCCGCAAGCACGGCCGCAAGCGCGTGGAGTACATTCACCCGAAGTTGAAATCAATCACCGAGAAGACGTACGGCGTCATGGTGTACCAAGAGCAGCTCATGCAGATGGCGCGGGACCTCGCCGGGTTTACGCTTTCGGAGGCGGATACGCTTCGGAAGGCGGTTGGAAAAAAGATTAAGCGCCTGCTCGATGAGCAGCGCGAAAAGTTGGTTTCCGGCATGGAGAAGAATCGCATTGCGCGCTCGACTGCAGAGAAAATTTGGACCTGGGTAGAACCGTTCGCCCGCTACGCCTTTAACCGTAGTCACGCGGCCTGTTATGCCACGATCGCGTATCAGACCGCCTGGCTCAAAGCGCATTACGCGCAGGAATTCATGACGGCGCTCTTAACTGCAGATGAAGGAGATATGGATCGGGTTGCGTCTCTCGTGACCGAGTGTCGACGGATGGGGCTTTCGGTGCTCTCGCCGGATATCAACGAATCGGAAGCGCATTTTTCGGTGGCACGGCCGACGGTGATTCGGTTTGGACTCGCTGCCATTAAGCAAGTGGGGCAGGGGCTAGTGGATGCAGTCATTGCCGAGCGTACTGCACACGGGCCGTTTGCAAGTATGGAAAACTTTTTGGAACGAACGACACACAAAGATTTGAATAAAAAGTCGCTGGAAAGTTTAGTACAAGCGGGTGCCTTTGATCAGTTTGCAGATCGCGCCGTACTCCTTGCCAATGTCAGCAACCTGCTCGATTTTGCAAAGGGGAGCGCGCGGTCGTTCGATAGTCAGCAAGCGAGCCTCTTTAGCGGCGGCATTAATCGCACCTTGCAGCTCTCCGAGCCCGCAACCCCCGGGTTTAATCCGGGTCGCGCCGAGCGAGAATTTTTAGGGCTCTATCTTTCTGATCACCCGTTCCGTCCGTTTGCCGCGCGTTTCGGTGAGCTGCTTACGAGCACGCGTGACCTCGAGCATGGGGTGGGCGAGGGCGTGGTGGCAGCCGGGTTACTCCGCGGGATTAAGCGAATCCTGACCAAAAAAGGAGACCCGATGCTCTTTGCGCGATTGGAAGATCTTGATGGCTCGGTTGAGGTGGTCGTGTTTCCAAAAACCTATGCTGAACGACCGTCGGCGTGGGAGGATGATACGATTGTGGTGCTGTGGGCGACGGTCGGGCAGAAAGAAGGGGTCGTGAATTTAATCGCAGAGCGAATGGAGCTCTTGACCGACGAGACCGTTCCATCCATTGTTGAATATCTTGAGCATGCCGAGCGTTCCGGCGGTCAGTTGCCCACAGCGCGTCCTCGACGGCACAACGATTTTGTGGTAGAACGGAAAGAGGGAATGCTCTTCGATGAGTGGTCGTGAAATGACCTATGGCTCCAGCGAAGCATCACAAAGCACCATTGGAACCCGAACAGGATGGAGCAGCGCGTGCTCCATCATTCCTCTATGCGAAAATCGCGTGGGGAGGCCTTGCCATTGCCGTGGCCGTTGCTGCGGTGGTGCTTGCGTCGGTCAGTGGAAGCGCAACGGTTTCGGTGAAACTGAAGACGGAAAGTACATCGGAGCGCATCACACTGCGTGTGCTCTCGAAGGCCTCTGCTGACACCACCGCGCCGAATGTCGTTGGAGACATTGTCGATAGTGTCGGTTCGGCCAAAGCGACGAAGACCATTGTCGCGGGCGCATCACTCCCGGGGCGTGCCCATGGCGAGGTGACGCTCATCAATACCAGTGCACACAGCCAACCATTGGTTGCCACGACCCGAATAGTGAGTGCCAATGGGGTTCTCTTTCGTTTGAGTCGAGCCGTGACCGTCCCTGCTCACGGTAAAGCCACCGCCGAGATCATGGCAGACGAGGTGGGTGAGGCTGGCGATGTTGATCCTGGACGCTTTACGATACCCGGCCTCTCATCGTCCCTTCAGCGTGTCATTTATGGGCAGAGTACCGAAGCGATGCGTGGAGGATTAACCCAGGTTCGACGGGTGGACGCCGTGGATATTTCCGAGGTGGCGGCGCGGGCAGAAATCGAAGCGGTCAAGAATGCGGAAGCGGCACTCACCGCGGCCCCAACCCTTGCGCGGTTTTCCCGACCAACGACAACGATCCGTACCCTCAATGCAAAAGCTGGGCAAAATGTTGCAGAGCTTACCGCAGATGTGCACGCGACGGTGACGCATGTCCTCGTCGATCCTGTGGCAGCCAATGTGGCACTGCGCAGTATTATTCGAAACGCTGCAGCAGAACGCGGTCGTGATGTTGTTGCCATGACCGGCGATGTCTCCAGTTTTGCGCTTGGCAAAATTTATCGCACTGAAGGATATGCCGAGCTTGAGGGTACCGTCACGACGATCACACGCCCCCTCCCGACCGGGCTTGAAACTGAACTTCAGCGGCTCTTTGCCGGCATGAGTAAAGAGGATGCCATTGCCCAGCGGAGAAGTCGCGACGACATCGACGATATTGAGGTTCGTTTTTCCCCACCCTGGCTCCGTCGTTTGCCGAGCCGGAGTGATCATATTCGGGTGTTGATTCGGTAGCATCTATGGCGGAGCACGCGACGCTCGACGGCATCCGACATTCTTTGGCGCATTTGCTTGCCGCTGCGGTGAAGCAGCTATGGCCGAATGCAAAAAATGCCATTGGCCCCTCCATTGAAAATGGTTTCTATCAAGATTTTGACATGGGCGATGTCAAAATTTCGGAAGCGGATTTTTTAAAGATAGAGAAGAAAATGCGCGAGATCCTCAAGGGCTGGGGACCATTTGTTGTCAAAGAAGTATCGGTTGAACAGGCGAGGAAAGATTTTGCAAACAATCCCTACAAACTCGAGCTCATTGAAGACTTCGCGACGCAAGGAAAAACCATCACCGAGAATGATCCGGGCAAATTCTTAGATCTCTGTAAGGGCGGACACGCCAAAACCCCACAAAAAGAAATGCAGCATTTTAAATTGTTGAGTGTTGCCGGTGCCTATTGGAGAGGGGATGAAAAGAAAAAAATGCTCACCCGCATCTATGGAACCGCCTTTTTGACCGCACAAGAACTCGAGGCGCACCTCGTGATGCTCGAGGAGGCGAAGAAGCGGGATCACAAAAAATTGGGTGTTGAATTAGATCTCTTCACTTTTTCTGATTTGGTGGGGGGCGGACTTCCCTTGTGGACGCCACGGGGTACCATTCTTCGGAATCTGCTCGATAATTTTGTGTGGGAACTTCGGCAGAAAAAAGGCTACGAACGCGTCGACATTCCGCATATTACGAAAAAAGAGCTGTACGAAAAAAGCGGGCATTGGGATAAGTTCAAGGATGAATTGATGAAAATCACCACCCGCGAAGGGCATCTGTTTGCGATGAAGCCGATGAGCTGCCCCCACCACACCCAAATTTATAATCGTAAGCAGTGGAGCTACCGTGACTTGCCGCAGCGCTATGCCGAGACGACGAAAGTCTACCGTGACGAACAGTCGGGCGAGCTTGCCGGATTATCGCGGGTGCGGTCCATCACCCAAGATGATGCGCATGTGTTTTGCCGTGCCTCGCAAGTGAAGCAAGAAATTTTTAGCATCTGGGACATCGTGACGGAATTCTATCGCGTATTTGGATTCAACCTCGTCGTCCGCTTATCGCTCCATGATCCGAAGCATCCGGAAAAATATCTCGGCACCCCGGCAATTTGGAAGACGGCAGAAAGCGAGCTTCGTGCACTGGTGAAAGAACTCGGCGCAACAGCGATCGAGGCCCCTGGAGAAGCCGCGCTCTATGGTCCAAAGATAGACTTCATGGGCAAAGATGCGCTGGGCCGCGAACATCAAGTCGCAACTATTCAGCTTGATATGAACTTGCCCGAGCGGTTTGATCTAACGTGCGTCAATGAGGCTGGTGAAAAAGAGCGCATTGTGATGATTCATGCCGCAATCATGGGCTCGATTGAGCGTTTTCTCTCGGTGGCGATTGAGCACTACGCCGGGGCGTTTCCGGTGTGGCTTGCTCCGGTGCAGATTTCGCTTATTCCGGTGGCCGATCGCCACGTCAAAGCGGTCCAGAAAATCGCGATACCCCTCAAGCGCGCGGGCATCCGTGTTCGGGTTGAGGATCAACAGGAAACCGTTGGTCATAAAATCCGTCGGGCGGAGAAAGAAAAGGTTCCCTACATGATTGTGATGGGGGATAAGGAGAAGGCTGCGAAGAAGTTGCCGGTCAGGGTTCGCGGATCGCAGAAACTGCGATCCATGGCGCCCGAAACCTTGCTCGCAACGATCACGCGTCAGATTGCAAAACGACAATGACCAGGTACAAGCGACGACGCTTCATTGATGGGGCTTCACTTTCGCTCGTTTTTTCGTTCGCGCTCGTTGCGTATTTTCTGTCGACCTTTGCGGAGCGTCTTGTTGGCGCTTCGCACGTGAATCTTTTATTTGCGTTTTCGGCCGCTGCGACACTGCTGTTGTTGCCGTTGACGGTGAGGTTGATGGAGGCGATTGGTCGTGGTCGCACCACGTTTTGGGCTGCGGTGCTCTATTTCGTGAGTCTCGTGCTCTTTGCGCTTCCACTGCCACGCGCCGTACACATCGCCGCGTTTGTGCTGTACAACATCACTATTGTGGGGGTGCTCATGGGGCTTGATGTGGTGCTCGAGAAGTATTCAAGTGACGGTGTGACCGGCACCATTCGCGGCCGACATCTTGCCATTTTGAATCTTGGGCTCATTCCCGGGCCCTGGATCTCGGGGCAGGTGATGGAGCACTATGGTTTCTCTGGGTTAGCCCTGTTGGCCGCGGTTTTTGCTCTGCCCGTTGCCTTTGTCCTTTTTTACGGATTTTACGGCAAGGGGATCGGTTTTCAATCGCGAGAACACAACATGCTCAACAGTCTTCAGCTCATGATGCGAAAACTCCCGCTTCGGTATGCGTTCGTTGCGGCATTGCTGCTGCAGATTTTTTACGCCGTGATGATTATCGAAACGCCCCTGGTGTTGCGGTCGCTTGGGTTTACCCCGTCACAGGTTGGTCTCATGTTTGCGATCATGTTGCTCCCGTTTGTGTTGATTCAATATCCGCTGGGGCGCCTTGCCGATCGCAAATTCGGCGAGCGTGAAATGATGGTCGCCGGGTTCCTTATCGCAGGGTTCGCGACCGCGGCCATTGCGGTCTTGCCGCTCTCCGGCGTTGCGCGATCAGTGATCGGCTGGACCGCGCTGTTGTTTGTGAGTCGTATTGGCGCTGCCGCCATTGAAGTGATGCGCGACAGCTATTTCTTTAAGCACGTCGATTCGCGCGATCTTCATGTCATTGCGCTCCTGTGGGCCGCCATGCCGTTAGCGTATCTCATCGGGCCATTGGCATCGAGCGCGATTGTCTCTCTTTCTGGATCGTTCTCAACGGTTTTCCTCGGTCTCGCAAGTGCCCTCGTTCTCTTCGGGCTGCTCGCGACGCGTATGCCGGATACGAAGTGATCAACACAAAGTATATGAAAGAAGGTCGACACGAATTTTCTCCTCAAGAGATTCCCCCGCTGCGTTCTGGAAACGAGGTGGCGCGGCTCATAGAGGAGTGGTCGCATATTGTTCCAGAGCCATTGCAGCATATACTCCGTCAGTCTACCGTGGCGCTCACCGTCGCTGGCCTCAAACCGTTTACATTTACTCACGTTGACGTCGAAAAGGGTGATGAGCTTGAGACGGTGAAATCTGGAATAGACGCGCTCAATACAATTTCAAACGAGCAAGGTCTTGGTCTGGTTTGGTGGTTATCCGACGAGATTGAAAAGAGTGCGAGCGACGGCATAGAGTTTCTTGAGATACATCTCAAGAATCTTCTTGCATATGAACGAGTTTCTAAAACATCGCAACTCCCCGGTGTTGCAGAGTACGAGGTGAGTCGGGGTGAAGACGGACTTCATGATTGGTATAAAAACACCCGATCCGGCCTTCAAGAAGCACAGAAGCAAGGACTCCTGCCTCAAGGAGAGAAGGCGGTCGGGATTATGATGCAGGGGTTATATTTCGGCTATCCAGATCAAGCAATTCTTGATTTTACGAATTGGTACATGAAGAAAGGGGAACATTCAGAGCTTACGGATTCCGATATGAAGTTTACGAGGATGTATAAAGAACCCGTTCCGGATTTTGATTACTACAGCGAGCATAGTGACGATACAGCGATTCAGGCGTATAAAAAAGAAGCGGAACAAATCCTCAAAGATTTCTACGGATCGCCCTGGCATCGGACCGCATCCAATAGACCAACGCGATTAGCGAGCGCAGAGGAAATCGAGCGCTATCAGAGGGTGGGAGTTCCATCGAAGCCAGAAAAATAAAAAAATCGGCCCGTGAGGTGGAACCGATACCATAACGAGTTCCCGGGCGAAAGTCAGGGGCGCGGTGGGCCGCATCGGGTTATTTGCCCGGCGGCCTCTGCGAGGCGCTCACGGCGACCGGCGGCATATTTCGGTCGCGGTCGTTCGCATTCAGAACCGCGATCGCGATGGCCGCGGTGAGGCCGAGGGCGAGCCCGTATCTCACGAGACCTCTGCCCTCCTGGACATCCGGATCTGGGGCAGTGAGAAGCTCTATGAGCTTCATGAAGGACGGTGGAAGTCTGTCGATCACGTTGCGCTCCTTTGGTTTACTGCGCCGCGTTGGTCAATACGCGGGAGAGGGCCCACATGAGAGCGAGGATGATTACGTAGCCGACCAGAGCTCGTCCATCATCGCTCATTTTTTCGAAAAAATGCAGCAACCTTCCGAAGAGTTTTTCCACTCAGATCGTCTCCCTTCTGGCGTTGATCGGTGTTTTTTTCAAGGGGCGACACGTTGTTCGCTCTTTTTTCGTTGGATGGCCCTATGGTCGCATTCAGGGATGCCGGTTGTCAAACGACCGGAGCTGTTTGTACGCCTTGGAGTACCCATGTTTTTGCGGTGGTGATCGAGACCGGGACGGTGGTTCCAATGAGTTCGGGAGATCCCGCAAATTCGACCAATTTCATCTCAAGGGAGTTACCGACGCAGTGATTTCTTTCTTGATCAAAACGCTCCACAAGCACCTCAACGGTTTTGCCAACGTAGTGTTGATTCTTCCGGAGCGTGGTTTCTTCCATGAGTTGCTGCAAGGCCTGCCATCGGCGTTTTTTTTCTGTGCGCGGTACGTCGTCGTGCCACAGGCGGTTGGCAAGTGTGCCCGTCCGCACCGAATACATGGCGTTATACGAGATGTCAAAATCAACCGTGCGATAGAGATCGAGTGTCTCCTCAAACTCGGCGTCGGTCTCACTGCAGAACCCTACAATAATATCACTTCCGAAAGCGATGCCTGGTCGCGTCGCTTTAATTTTTTGAATAATATCAAGATACCGTTCGCGGCTATAGCGGCGGTTCATTTTTTTTAATACGCGATTTGATCCGGCTTGCACGGGCAGGTGCAAATAGTTGACGTGCTTCGGAAGTGCGAGCGCTGCGATGGCCTCATCGTTCATGTCTTGTGGATTTGGTGCGGTAAAATGGATGCGCTCAACGCCGGGGATCTGGTTTATTTCCCACAGCAGTGAGGCGAAGCCAGTGGTAAACGGGTTGTTGACACCGAACGATGCGGGATCCGGCGGCACATAGGTGTCGACATTTTGACCAAGCAGTGTAATCATTTTTGTACCGTTGGTAACTGCGGTGCGTACTTCGGCGAGCACATCGGCTGCGGGTCGATTTTGTTGTAGCCCCCGAGAGAAGGGGACGACACAGAACGTGCAAAAGTTCGAGCAGCCGGTTGAGATGGTTACATAGGAATGGAATCGTGGGGTATGGCGCTTGAGTGGCGCTGCAAGATATTCGCTCGTTCGAGCGAGCGTTGGTCGGGGTTCAACTATTCTAGTGTTCTTGAGAACGCCAGAATAGTTTTTGAGCATGTCGGGAAGGCGGGGGAGATCGGCGATGGGAAAGAAGAGATCGGCATTGGCGAGCTTGGATTTCAGTTTTCCGTCATGATCACGGCCGGGCATACATCCGGTGACGGCAATGATCAAGTTTGGTCGGGCCGTGCGAAGACTCGAGAGCTCCCGCACGTGTCCAAACACCCGATCTTCGGCACTTTGACGTACCGAGCAGGTATTCAAGACCACCACATCCGCGTCGGTCTTATCCGTCGCCGCTTCATAACCGGCACCTTCAAGCACACCGGCAATGCGCTCGGAGTCGTTTTTATTCATTTGACAGCCAAAGGTGATGAGGTGATACTTCATGATGGTTGGGATTTAGTATCTAGAATTTAGAATTCAGGGGCGAATGTATATCAGTCTTCTCGCCGTCCTAAATCCTAAATTCTAAATCCTAAATTCTTACGATGCCGCTGCCCAAATTGATCGTGATCGTTGGCCCGACCGCTGTGGGTAAAAGTGATCTTGCAGATACTATCGCAAGGGAGTTTCAGGGCGAGATCGTGAACGCCGATAGTCGCGTGGTCTATCGCGGCATGGACATCGGCACTGCAAAGCCGATGCGAGATCCCGATTCCCCACGCGGCCACTATGTCTCACAGGGTATTGAACACCACTGCGTCGACCTTGTCGAGCCGGATGAAGAGATGACGCTTGCGTTGTGGCGTGATGCGGCCGAAAGGGCAATTCGTGCAATTCGTCGTCGGCGAGATGTGCCGTTGGTGGTTGGCGGTACGTGGTTGTACATCGCCGCCCTCGTTGATAACTATGGAATTCCCCGCGTTGCCCCGGATAGCACACTGCGCGCCAAACTTGAGCGTCGCCTTGCGGACGATGGACTTGATGCGCTTGCGGCAGAGCTTACCGCGCGTGACCCGGGTGCCAGTGCCGTGGTTGATCTCCGAAACCCGCGTCGGGTGATCCGCGCGCTCGAAGTGACGCTCGTGACGGGAAAACCATTCACTGAACAGTTGAAGCGGGGGTCGGCTCCCTTTGATGTTTTGTGGCTTGGGGTACGACGCCCGATGGCAGATATACGTACCCGGATTCGTCACCGCGTGCTGGCGATGCTTGATGCGGGACTGTTTGAGGAAGTGGAGCGACTACGGGATCGGTTCGGTTGCGGTGTCCCGGCGATGAGCGGTATTGGCTACGCGGAGGTTTGTAGAGCGCTTGATGGAACCTGTTCAAAAGAAGAAGCGGTGGAAGCGATGGTGCTTCATACCGAGCAGTTTGCGAAGCGTCAACTGAAATGGTTCGAACGCGATCGGCGCATTCGATGGGTGGAAAGCATCGATACAGCGCGTTCGATGATCACGCGTTTTCTTTCCCCAACAGTCGCTTGACCGCATCCACCACTCGTGTGCCGACGGCACGGCTTTTTGTTTTTGGGGTGACCACTTTCATGACTTTCCCAAAATCACTTTCGGTGGCTGCTCCCACTTCAGCGGCGGCTTCTCGGATAAGGTTTTCGAGCTCATCATCGGAGAGCTGCTCGGGCATGTAGTGCTCTAATAAAACTTTTTCTTGCGATTCTTTCTCAACGAGGTCGGCACGGCCGCCTTTTTTGTATTCGTCAATGGCTTCAGTGCGCTTTTTGACTTCACGGCTGATCACGTCCATGACATCGTCATCAGAAAGGATGCGTTTTTCTTTGCCGGCGACCTCGGCGTATTGAATTGCAGAAAGCAGCAACCGCAACGTTGAGACCTTTGTCTCTTCCCCGGCACTGAAGGCTGCTTTTAAATCAGATTGAATGCGTTCTTTGAGCATGGTGGTGAAGAATTTAGGATTCAGAATTCAGAATTTAGGATACGATCGTGAGTGAACTCTATCATGATGCGAGAGATCGTTTCAAGAGCTCGTGGACGATTGCCGGGTCGGCGCGGCCTTTGGTTTCGCGCATCACTGCGCCAGCGAGGAACTGGAGCGCGCTTGTTTTTCCTGCCTTGTAATCCGCAACGGGTTTGGGGTTTGCGGCGATCACGGCTGCGATGCTCGTGTCGAGCTCATTCCCTTCGCTCATTTGTTCGCCGAGCTCTTCAAGGAGGCTCGACGGATCAGCGCCGGTCGCATGCATGCGCGGCAGCAGTTCGAGCGCCATCTTGGAGTTCATCCGATTTTGGAAAATCAGCGTTAAAAATTCAGCGAAATTTTCCGGAGTTATTTTGGTGTCGCGGATGCTCTGCCCTTGGGCGTTTAAGAGGCCCAAGAATTTTGTTCCAAGCCAGCCGGCAGCAAGATGG
>Ga0209515_10003939_pt1 | contig 20525 bp, 24 predicted proteins | sample Subgroupgradi54m_FD_187454 | JGI IMG/M metagenome (GOLD analysis project Ga0209515, IMG submission 187454) | Subsurface groundwater microbial communities from S. Glens Falls, New York, USA - GMW60B uncontaminated upgradient, 5.4 m (SPAdes)... ...
TTGCCCCAGCGCGTCTTGGCACGGCGCATTCCTCTGCCCTGTCTGCCTTCGCCTCCGCCGTAGGGGTGGTCGGGCGGGTTCTGCGCCGAGCCGCGCACCGTCGGGCGAATGCCGAGCCAACGGCTACGGCCCGCCTTGCCGATATTCACCAAATGATTCTCTTCGTTTGAGACCGAGCCGATATTCGCCCATGCCGTATCTATCACGCGGCGCACTTCGCTGGAGGGAAGTTCAATAAAAGTATAGCCGGCTTCTTGCGCCTTTACCTTAGCCACATTGCCGGCAGAACGCGCGAGGAGCGCAGGACCATTCGGTCGCAGCGCCACATTATAGACAAAGGCATCAACGGGAATCGCCGAGAGCGGCAAGCGGTTGCCCGGCTTGAGCGGCGCCTTCGCCGAAACGACAAACGAATCGCCGACCTTCACCCCCTGCGGCAAAAGGACATAGCGCTTCTCGCCATCTGCGTAAATCGCAAGCCCGATGAAGCCAGAGCGGTTGGGGTCGTACTCAATGGAGGCAATGCGCGCCGGAATATCTTTTTTATCATAGACAAAGTCAATCTCGCGAAAACTACGCTTCACTCCGCCTCCCTTGTGTCGCACGGTGAGCCGACCGAAGGCGTTGCGTCCCGAGCCGCGACGGAAGCCGGAGGTCAGCGACTTCTGGGGGTCGTTGGTCGTCAAAAACTCTCGGTAGTTGATACCGGTCATATGCCGCCGTGATTTGCTTGTGGGTCTGTAGGTCTTCATAAAATTACACTATCTCAATCTTATCTCCCTTTTTCAGATAGACATACGCCTTCTTGCCGCCGCCCGAGAAGCCCGGCTTCCCTTTCGTCGTAATATTCTTCTTCTGCTTCGTCACCATCGCGACTTTTCGTGGCGTTACCTTATAGAGCGCGGCAACGGCTTGCGCGACGGCTTGCTTGGTCGCCCGCGGCGCAACCTCAAAGACGAAGACGCCCCGCGCCTGCGCCGTCTGCGCCTTCTCGGTGATGTGGGGACGGAGTAAGACGGTAGATGCAAGAGAAGATACAACCGTAGAAACAACGGCCAAGTGCTTCGGCTCTTCTTTCGGCGCAATCTTCTTTTTTCGTAAGTTAAGAAACGACATAGAGTTATGCAAATGCTTGGAGCGACTCTTCGGGGTTCGTGATAATCAGATATTTGTACTGCAAAAGTGTGAGCGGACTCAGATTGCGCGCTTCGCCGACCGCGACATTTCCGATATTGCGAAAACTCTTCTCAAGAATCGGCTCTTTCTTCGCGGTAATGATATAGGCGGCATTCGTGGGCTTGCCGAGCGCGTCGAGACCCTCAACTTTAGAAAGTGCGGTGAGAATGGTGCGCGCCTCTTTGGTCTTAATCTCGGGAATGGCGAGAAAGTTCACGAAAAAGACCTCGCCGTCGCGCTGCTTCGCCGAGAGCAAAGAAAAGAGTGCCTGCCTCTTCATCTTCTTGTTGACCTTGCGGTCGTAGTTCTTCTCGCTGCGCGGCCCGTGCGTGACGCCGCCGCCGACCCAAAGGGGCGAGCGGATTGAGCCGTGGCGCGCGCGGCCCGTACCCTTCTGCCGCCAGGGCTTCTTGCCGCCGCCGCTTACCTCGCCGCGATTCTTGGTATGCGCCGTGCCCGCGCGCGCCGAAGATGAGAGCGACATCGCGACCTGATGCACAAGGTCGGCGTTCCACTGCGCGCCAAAGAGCTTCGCGGGAAGCGCAATCGTCCCCGCCTTCTCTCCTTTTTGGTTGTAAATTATGGATTCCATGGTTCGTATTATCCGCGAATCTCCACCAGCGTACCGCGGCGCCCAGGCACCGCGCCCCCGACCAAGAGCAGATTCTCTTCGGGGAGCACCTGCACAACTTTGAGATTAGTAACGGTAACGCGCTCGCCGCCCATTCGCCCCGCCATCCGCATACCCTTTGCGACGCGGCCGCCGGCGCGCGCGCCGCCTCCGATGGCTCCCGGCTCGCGTTCGCTGTGTTTTTGCCCGTGCGTACGGCTGCCTCCGTGGAAGCCGTGACGCTTCACCACACCTTGAAATCCCTTGCCTTTGGAAATCGCCGAGACCGCTATCGTATCGCCCTCCTTAAAATCCGCAACCGTTATCTTGTCGCCGACACTCTGCATCGCGGGCGCCTCAAGACGCCACTCCTTAAGCCCGCGGAAGTTGCCGAGACCTTTCAGATGTCCTTTCATCGGCTTGGTCATACTCTTCTCTTTGCGCGCGCCCCACCCGACCTGCACGGCGGAGTAGCCGTCCTTTTCAACCGTCCGAATGTAGGTTACCACATTAGGGACGACCGAGAGAACGGTAACCGGACGCACCTTTCCCTGTGCGTCCCAGACCTGCGTCATCTTCACTTTTGTGCCGAGAATGTATTTCATAGCGTTGAACATGCGCCTAAGGCGCAGAGGTTCCCGATTCATCCGTGACATCCGTACGGGAAAACAATGCCGACAACACTAGCAAATTCGCGGAGAAAAGTCAAAAGTTTGTCTTATCACCACAACCCGAGCCAGACCCCTGCGTATTCCACCACGACATACAGGAAAAAGAAGTAGCCGATAATGCTGGCGATGAGGGAGAGCGCGACGATGTTGATAATCTCTGCGCGCCGCTTCTTTGCTTCGTCAAGCGTGCAGATGCCCTTTTCGCGGCGCAGATAATAGACGATTGATACTGCCAAGAGAAGCGCGCCGAGAATGCGGAAGACCCACTTGTACTCTCCATACAAGATAGGAGCGAGTGAAGAAGCAAAACTCACTGTAGAGAGACCGAACAGCACGAGAATAATTGGCGAGAGACAGCAGAGTGAGGCAAATACAATGGGAAGTAAGGAAATCTTTAAGAGGTCTCTTATTTTCATAACTCTTTGAGATACTCCTCGTATCCTTCTGCCGTCATTTTTTCTTTTGGGACAAAGCGGAGGGCGGCCGAGTTCATACAGTAGCGGAGTCCGCCGCGGTCTTTCGGGCCGTCGGGAAAGAGATGCCCCAGATGCGAGTCCCCAATGCGCGAACGAATCTCGGTGCGGGTAGAGAAAAATCCCTTATCAACTTTCTCAACCACAACACCGAGCGCAATTGGCTTCACGAACGACGGCCAGCCCGTGCCCGAATCGTACTTATCGCGCGACGAAAAGAGCGGTTCGCCCGAGACAATATCAACATAAATCCCCGCCGCGTAATTCTTATCGTACTCATTCTGAAAGGGCGGCTCGGTCCCATTTTTTTGCGTCACTTTGTACTGAAGCGGGGTGAGCGCGGCGCGAAGATGCGCGTCATTTGGCTTCTCCCCATCGCCCTCTCCCCAATGCTTTTTGATAAAGGCGTCTCTGCCCGATGCGATGCGATAAAAGTTGTAACGCACGGGATTCTTCTTGGAGTAGTCCTGATGGTACTCCTCGGCGGGATAAAATTGCGAGCGAGGAAGCACGAGAACGGCGAGCGGCTTTTCATAGACGCCGGTGGCGTTTATTTCGGTAATGACGCGCTCCGCTTCTTTCTTTTCGGCTTCATCTGCGTAGTAAATCGCCGGCGCGTACGCGCTTCCACGGTCGCCGAAAGAGCCGCCCGCATCAGTCGGGTCGCTGTGCTTGATGAGATACGCCGCGAGTTCTGCGTATGAAATCTTCTCTGGATTGTACGAAACCTCCACCACTTCGCGGAAACCGCGACTGACATAACCCTCATAGGTCGGCGCGTCTCCCTTCCCTCCCATATATCCCGAGACGGCAGAGATAATTTCGGGAAGTTTTTCCAAATCCGATTCCACGCACCAAAAACACCCGCCCGCAAAGACCGCGGTCTTGACCTCCGACGACGAACTCTTCTCGGTATTCTTTTGCGTACTCATAATAGGCAACAGTATGCCGATTGCTATGACCGCCAGTATAGCAAACAAAAATGTTTTCATAGTTTGCGTTGTTATTTTTTCTTATCTAACCACAGAACACGAGAAATGCCCGCTTGCTTAAGAATTCTCCGTAATAAATCTTGTCGAATGTCGCCATCGTGTGGGTTAGGAATTGTTACAGTCAATGTTCCTTTCGTCATATATGGGTGCTTGCCCTCTTGATAAGGACCTTCAAAACCGCATTCGCGCATTCGTTCTACAAAAGCCCGCCAAGAAATTGGCGAAAGTTTAGGCATAATCCCGTACCCGAATTGCAAAACTTGGAATTTTGAAATGCGGTATCGGTAAGTTGCGGCGCAATCTGAAAATAACCCACCCTTCAATCGTACTCATTAGATTTTCGCGGCACTCTTCCAGCGTTTTCCCAGTTGCCCACACACCACGCAAGTCCTTTATTTCAGCGTAAAATCGCTTACCGCCGTCAATAAGCTCGTATTTTGCCTTGTTTAAATAAGTTGAAATATAATTTTGTAGCATAAGACCATATTAGCATAAAAACAGTGCTTATGATAAGCTCCTACACAGTTTAAAAAAAGGAAGAAAATGAGAAAAATGTTCCTTTGCTTTTTCTTTTACAACATCTTCACATCAATATTCACTCCCGAGGGGAGCGAGAGGTTCGTCAGTGCCTCTATGAGTTTTGGCTGAGGATTGATTATGTCTATGAGCCGTTTGTGCACCCGCATCTCAAACTGCTCGCGCGAATTTTTATAGACGAACGACGCGCGATTGACCGTATATTTCTTAATCTCGGTCGGCAAGGGAATAGGTCCCTCTACTTTCGCGTCAAAACGAAAGGCGACATCCAGAATCTGCTTGATGGAGGCGTCAAGAATCTTGTGTTCGTAGGCGCGGACGCGAATTCGCAGTTTGCTCACTGCCTCGGTCTTTGCCAACTTTTTCGCACCCGTCTTTTTGGGAGCCGACTTTGCTGCCTTGGTAGCCATTGAGAGTTTACGCAACAATCTTCGTTACGACCCCCGCGCCGACCGTCTTGCCTCCCTCGCGAATAGCGAAGCGCATCTTCTCTTCAAGCGCGACGGGCGCGACGAGTTTCACCTTAAACTGAATCGTGTCGCCAGGCATCACCATCTCGGTCTTTTCGGGGAGCGTTACCTCGCCCGTTACATCAGTCGTGCGGATATAGAACTGGGGCTTGTAGCCGGCGAAGAACGGCGTGTGACGACCTCCCTCTTCTTTCTTCAAGATATAGACCTCTGCCTCAAACTCGGTGTGCGGATTGACCGAGCCGGGCTTGGCAAGCACCTGCCCGCGGTGCACCTCTTCTTTCTTGGTGCCGCGCAGGAGCACGCCGGCGTTGTCGCCCGCCATGCCTTCTTGAAGCGACTTGTTGAACATCTCGATGCCCGTGACGGTCGTCTTTGTAGTGGGCTTCAAACCGACAATCTCAACCTCCTCGCCCACCTTCACCTTGCCGCGTTCAATGCGACCCGTAACTACCGTGCCACGACCTTCAATAGAGAAGATGTCTTCAATCGGCATCAAGAACGGCTTATCAATCTCGCGAACGGGAATCGGAATCTGCGTATCAAGTGCCTTGAGCAATTCTTCAATGCTCTTCACTCCCTCTGCATCGCCCTGAATTGCCTTGAGCGCCGAGCCGCGCACAATCGTCGCCGTCTTGCCGTCAAAACCGTACTTCGTGAGCAGTTCGCGCACCTCCTCTTCAACGAGATCAAGGAGGTCCTTCTCGGCAACCAAATCAACTTTATTCAGAAATACCACAATCTTCGGCACCCCGACCTGCTTCGCAAGCAGAATGTGCTCGCGGGTCTGAGGCATCGGACCGTCCACGGCAGAGACGACAAGCACGGCTCCGTCCATCTGAGCGGCGCCGGTGATCATATTTTTGATGTAGTCGGCGTGTCCGGGGCAGTCCACGTGGGCGTAATGGCGCGTCTCGGTTGAGTACTCAACATGCGAAATCGCGATGGTGATAATCTTTGAGGGGTCGCGGCGGCCTTCTTTTTCGGACGCCTTCGCTACTTCGTCATAGGACATCGCCTTCGCCAGACCCTTCTTCGCCTGCACGGCGCAGATTGCCGCGGTCAAGGTCGTCTTGCCGTGGTCCACATGCCCGATGGTGCCGACATTGATGTGCGGCTTGTCTCGTTTAAATTCTTCTGCCATAGAAAAATGCTTAAATTAATAATGGATAAATAAAAATGGGTCGCCCAAAGCAACGCGGTCAATCATAGCAGACGCTGCGGAAACGCGCAACTGACGCTACGGGGTCGGCGTAGAAGTCGCGGAAATCGTGAAGGAGGAGTTGCTAGAATCGGAGGTGAGCACATTCGTACTGTCTCGCAATGTTGCGAGGAGTGTATAATTTCCCGGCGCAATATTTGCCGGACCTTTGATGCAGGAACCGCTCGCTTGAAGGGACAACGAAAGTGCGCCGTCAGAAGCAGGGACATCACGGGCAATCTTACAGACCAGACCCGCATCAATCGGCGGATAGGGCACGAGAGTTAAGTCAACCGCTCCCGCTTGAGTTGAGGTAAAGCGAAAGACAAACGGTTCACCATAATGAATCGCCTCTCCCCCGTTCGGCGCAAGTACAGTTAGTGAATTATTGGTTGCCGCTCCTGCGGGAAAGACCGCGAGCTGTGTGGGAACCCCACGACCATAGCTCTGATTGTTGGGCAGATAGACATAGAAGTTGGCGGCGATGGTCTGTGTCTGCGCCGACGCGTTGACGAATGAAGCAATGTAGTCGGTGCTGGAGGCAATGTATGACGAGACATCAGTGTAGTGGTTGCAGATGCCGGGAGTCGTCGAGGCCGTCACGGCGTCAGGACAGAAGAAATAGAGAGCGGCGCGGACGGTACCCGCGGGCGCGAAGAGATGAAACTTCACACTCTCTCCCGAGTTGATAGACGAAACTGACGGAATAATCGCTTGAACATCAGAGACGGGCGGCGTGAGCGTAAAGTATGAATCGCTCGTATCAAAGATGGTTGATTCCTTTCCCTCCAAAGAGACCTTTACTTTATATTGGCCGGGCGAAAGCACCCACTGGTTATTCTGAGGGCAGACAAGACCATTCACCAAACCAATGAACGCGTCGTGGCTCTGGCGCGGCACCTTGCCGACAATGCATTCTCTACCCTGTGTATCTTGAAGCGCAATCTGGAGCTGCTCTTTTCCATACCGCGGCAGGCCGTTTGATTGCCACCATACCCGCACAAATTGACTGGGGTCAAATGCCTCGGTGAGAACGAAACTCTCGCCTCCATTGGGGAAAGAGACGGTCAAGGGAGCGGGTGCTTGGGTAACGCCCAGAACAAAACGGCAGGGAGCATACCCTTCTTGCCCGTTCGCATCACGCACGGTGACGCTTGCCGTCTTGAGACCCGGGGAATGATAGATTGCCTCAAGGACTCCCCCGTCAGCCGCACGCGGAGGCAACGCGGAGAGGCCATCCGTACCGTTCCATCTATAGACGAGGGGGGCGCGTCCGTTGGTTGTGGTTGCCTCCCAGACCACCACCTCTCCAGCTTGAATCGTTGTCGGGGGGGTGGGGGCGCAGGTCGTGAGGAGCGGGCCGTGAGCTGGGGCGGGAAGAATGATGGAGAAATAAGAACCGCTCACATTATAATTGCAACCGCTCTTCTCTACCACACAATAATTTTGGTTTGAACCTGCCGAGACCGCGATGATTTTGTACGGACCTTTTGAGAGAGATGAAGCCAGTTGTATCGCGGTGCCCGCAAGGTCCGTCACCTGCTCCCCATCCCAGACCAATGAACTGTTCGGTTTTTCACTTCGAGAAATCCAACCCAACACGGTATGGTCGGTCTCATATGCCTTATCAACCAACCCGAGCTGAACCTTGCTCCCTCCGCCACTCCACGAGATGGTGATGGGTTGCCCCTGCATAAAACTCACCTCATTACTGGGTGAGAGAAGCGTAACCGAAGTTGTGGCAACAGAACCCGCCGGAACTTGCGCGGCACTCTGCTGCTCTAATGCCAGCGCGGCAATCTGCCTCTGCAAATCCTGAATGAGGAGAAGCAGTGTGTTAATCTGCGCTGTCAGTGACGCGGTAGAGACCTCTTCTGCCGACACAAACGCACCTCCGAAAAGAAAAGAAGCGGCAACGACTCCGACAACAACATAGTTTCTTACTCTGCTCATAGGTACGCTAATAATAGCATACGAGAAAGCAAGGGCAATTGCACAACTTGTTCATTTCCGCGCTTCAATAATTGTCAGAGCCACATTCGGCGGCACGGCTTCGTAGTGGTCAAACTCCATCGTGAACGAGGCGCGGCCTTCGGACATTGAGCGGAGCGTCGTGATATAGCCGAACATCTCGGCGAGCGGCACCTTCGCATCCACCACTTTGTTGAGGCCGCGCTCCGAGACATTCTGCACCTCGCCGCGCTTGCTGGCGAGATGCCCCGTTACATCACCGAGGAACTTGTCGGGTGTGACCACTTCAACTTTCATAATCGGTTCAAGGATCACGGGGCGCGCTCGCTTCGCGGCGTCCTGCACCGCCTGCGAGCCGGCAATCTTGAAGGCAATCTCGGACGAGTCCACATCATGGTACGAGCCGAAGGTCAGTTCTACCGAGACATCCACGAGGTGATAGCCCGCAACGACGCCGCGCTCCAAGCCCTCCTTCACTCCCTTCTCAACGGCGGGAATGAACTCCTGCGGAATGACGCCGCCCTTGATGGAATCAATGAACTCAAAGTGGTCGGAGCGCTTCACATTTTTCTTGACCTTGGCGGTGGGGTCAAGCGGCTTCATCGGACGCACCGTTACCTTCACATGGCCATACTGACCGCGGCCTCCCGTCTGTTTGATATATTTACACTCCGCCTCCGCCTCGCCCTGCACCGTCTCGCGGTAGGCGACTTGGGGCTTGCCGACATTGGCCTCCACCGAGAACTCGCGCTTCATTCGGTCAACCATAATTTCCAACTGGAGTTCACCCATACCCATGATGACCGTCTCGCCCGTCTCTTGGTCTGATTTAATCTTAAAGGTCGGGTCTTCATCCGCGAGGCGCTTCAAGGCATAGCCCATCTTCTCTTGGTCAGCTTTTGTCTTGGGCTCAATGCGTAGCGAGATGACGGGGTCGGCGAACCTGATTGCCTCAAGTACGACGGGGTTCGCTTCATCGCAGAGCGTGTGCGAGGTGCGCGCCTCTTTGAGACCAACCGCGGCGGCAATCTCGCCCGCAAAGACCTTCTTCACCTCCTCGCGCTTGTCTGCCTGCAGGCGCACGATGCGGCTAAGCCTCTCGCGGTTGCCCGTGGTGGAGTTATAGACATACGAACCCGCTTCAATCGTGCCCGAATAGACGCGGAAGAAGGCGAGTTGCCCGACGAACGGGTCGGTCTGCAACTTGAAGACGAGCGCGGAGAAGGGTGCGTCGTCCGACGGAGGGCGTGCGACGAGTTCACCGCTTTTGGGGTCGGTGGCTTTGATGGGTGGCATATCGAGCGGCGACGGGAGATAATCCACGACGGCATCAAGCACCAGTTGCACCCCTTTGTTCTTGAGCGCGGAACCAGTAAAGACGGGGAAAATTTTGTTGGCGATGACCGCCCTGCGAAGCGTCGCCTTCAGCACTTCAATGCCTATTTCTTTGCCCTCCAGATACCGGCTCATTAAGGCATCGTCCTGTTCCACAATCTTCTCAACCAATTCGTGGCGATACTTCTTTGCCTCATCAAGATACTCCGCTGGAATCTCTTTCTCAATGACATCAATCCCTTTCTCACCCGTAAATTCATATGCCTTCATCTTCAGCAAATCAATCACACCCGAAAAATGCTCTTCAAGCCCAATCGGAATCTGCATCCGCACGGCACTTTTGTTGAGGCGGTCAAGAATAGAGGCGTAGGAGCGCTCAAACGAGGCGCCCATACGGTCAAGTTTGTTGATGAAGCAGATGCGCGGCACTTGACCCTCGTCGGCGTAGCGCCAGTTCGTCTCGGACTGCGGCTCAACGCCCGCCACTCCATCAAAGACAACCACCGCGCCGTCCAAAACCCGAAGCGAGCGTTTGACCTCAACAGTGAAGTCAATATGCCCGGGCGTGTCTATGATATTGAAACGGTGTTTGACCGAGGTATCGTCCTTCGGCATATACGACGGATTCCAGAAACAGGTGATGGCGGCAGCGGTGATGGTGATGCCGCGCTCTCTCTCCTGCTCCATCCAGTCGGTCACCGTATCGCCTTCATGCACCTCGCCGATTTTGTGCGTCATGCCGGTGTAGAACAAAATCCGCTCGGACATGGTGGTCTTCCCCGCGTCAATATGCGCAATGATGCCGAAGTTGCGGACTTTGTCTAATGGATAGTCGCGGTTCATAATAAAAAATACGCCAAAAGCGTACTGAAAGAGTACCATATTCTCATCAAAAATGCAAAATCATTTATTTTCTCTCTTTAAGTTCCACTTCCTCTTTGAGCAGGTCAAACTTCACGATAAACTTATCAAAAAATCCTCGTTGCCCGACTACACCATAACCGTTTTTGGTCATATTCGGCAAAAAACCGACAGGAGCACGAAATACTGCATCTCCAATCTTAAGTCCTACGGTGTGCAGATAAAATACTTCCTCGATGCCAGTCGCGCCGACAAGCGTACTGGGTTGACCCGCTTCCACATCAATACCGGCAAGAGTTCCGATTTCCACATCAAAAATACTTATATCGGCGCCCGAATCAACAAGTACTTCATAGGGAACTGCTTGACGGCCGACTACTTCAACTGGAATTATCGGGCGGAGCATATTTCGTCCGTAACGCGTGTACTTGAACTTCATGCGTGGGAACCTCCGACATAGGTGATAAGCCGCTCTGGCATACGCGTCATAATGGGCTTTTCATAACCGCGCGCGCGCGCTTTGTCCCAGGCCTCCTTTGCCGTCTTGCCGCTTCCCATCACCGTCTCCTCATCACCAGCGAGCGCGACCCACAACCCCTTGTACTTTTTATAGATTTTTGTCCAATCTCTTGCCATAGATGCACTATATCACACTTTCAGTTGCAAAAGAAAAAGGACTCCCGCGAAGAGATCCTTTTGTAGACACCTGATGTCTACAGTTTTTTCAACTGAACCTTCTTTCTAACCAGTGAAGTCCGTAAAGTTATCTTTCTGCTTATACTCAAAAAGCATCCCTTTCACGTATTTATCAAAAAGCGGATAGACATCTGGATTATGTTCAGAACAGTATTTCGTGGCAAAAGAATAAAAATCAATTTCTTTCCCATTTTTCTTGCGGCTAATTCCATGTCCTCTCCTAATTTCTTCCACAAGATTCAACCCGCCCGACGCAAGTCTTTTATCAAAAGCAGGTATTTGAACAATATGATTTGCCATCTTAAAAGTATCATAGATATTTGTGCTGTAAAGATTGTTAATTACAATAATCTTTAACCAAACACCCTCTAAATTAGAGTTAGAAAAACAACTTTTCTTAAGCTTATTGAGCGCTTTATCTCCCACAGCATACTTTGGCGTCGTTTTAGATTGATGTGCATACTCATCAACAAGTTTATCCGTGGGGGTTTTGAGTTCTTTCTTATTTTCCAGTGAAAGAAATTCTTTTCCATAGATCCACAGAAACCAGTCAACTTCTCTGATGGAACGAGAGAGGTTGTAGTGTTTCTTAAATTGAGTGATAACTTCTACAAAATCCTTATATATTCTCAAGTTTGGAATACGGTACTGCTTAAGTACCACACCGCCTGTTATGCTTAGTTGAGTGAATATCAGAGGAGTTCGTTCTTCTCGTTCCTTTCGTTCCTTTCGTTCCTGAAATGCCTTGTGTATTGCTTCCATCATCTCGTCCCCCAAATCCTTCTGTAATGGTTTTGAACTCTGACTCTGTGATACTCCCTTGTTGTTTAGCTTGTTCTGCATATTCGTATAACCCTTTATTTTCATCAACTCTTTGAGTGTTTCAAAACAATTTTTATAGCACGAAAAGGTAGGTCCTCACACCAAGACACCAGAGCGAGCATACAAAAGCGTCAGTCAAGAGTACCTCACTCCAGTCCAAAATGCAAAATCACAGAAACTTTCTAAACTCGTCCTCGGCAAGTCCGGCCTGGCGTATAATTTCTTTCATAAGACCACGGCGCACATCTCCACTGTGCATGGGAACGGAGGTCTCACGCTTTGATTCCTCATTCCAAAAGTAACGGTGGCTGCCTCGTTGCCCATTCTCTACGAAACCCGCGCGTTTGAGCGCGCGGATGATTCGTGTCGCATTAAGACTGGGAAGTCGGCTCATGCAGTTTGCTTGATCCGAACCGAGATAGGAAGAGAGAACATCTTGGCCTTCTTCACTTTCTTCTCAATCGGAATTGGTTGGTGTTGCTTCATAAGCGCAGCGATAAAACCCCCAATGGCTTCCTTCGCCATCGCCGCAATCTCTTCAACGGTATCGCCCTGCGTAAAGCAACCGGGAAGCGCGGGAACTTCCGCCCAAAACCCGCCTTCTTCTGCGGGATGCACTTTGACGGTATAATTAAGGACTTTCATACGACAAATATATCACAAATCATAAAAAAGAAAAAGGACTCCCGCGAAAGAATCTAAAGACATCAGAGCGAGGGTAGTTCGCGGGACGGCCCTTGCGAGCGCGACTGGCGCGAGCACGAGGAATTTTTTAGCAAAAAAATATCCGTGCCGTACCGTGAAGCTACCCGAGCGACTTCTTACCAAGCAAAATGGGCAAACGCCTTGTTCGCTTCCGCCATCTTGTGGACGGTCTCGCGCTTCTTCACCGCGTCGCCTTCATTTTTCGCCGCGAGCATCAGTTCCTCGGCGAGTTTGAGATGCATCGGCTTCCCTTTCTTGCCGCGCGCAGCAGTGATGAGCCAGCGGAACGCGAGCGCGGTGCGCCGTTCGGGGCGCACCTCCACCGGTACCTGATAGTTCGCTCCGCCGACGCGGCGCGAGCGCACCTCAACCTGCGGTGTGATATTCTTGAGCGCCGTGTCAAAGACCTCCAGCGGATTCTCTACTTTCGTCTTTTCTTTTATGGCGGTAAATGCGCCGAAGACAATCTTTCGCGCCGCCTCTTTCTTGCCGTCCTGCATCACATAGTTAATGAGCTTCGTCACTTTGGGCGAATTGTAGATGGGGTCGGGCTGGAGCTCTCGGTTGTTCTTTACTTTTCTGCGCATAGGTTAGGATTTAGGTTAAGAAGGCGTTAGGCGTTAGGAATTAAAGAAGTTGCCTTCTTCCCTAATGCCTAGTGCCTAGGCATTAAGCGGCTTTGGGCTGTTTCGCGCCGTACTGGCTTCTCCCCTTTCGGCGGCTCTCAACGCCTCCCGCGTCCAACTTGCCACGCACAATGGTGTAGCGCAGGTTGACATCCTTGACGCGGCCGCCGCGAAGCAAGACCACCGCGTGCTCCTGCAGATTGTGTCCGATGCCGGGAATATAGGCGGTAACCTCCATACCGTTCGTGAGTCGCACGCGCGCAATCTTGCGGATGGCGGAGTTCGGCTTGCGTGGCGTCTTGGTCGTTACCTTAGTGCAGACGCCGCGCTTGAAAGGCGCGTCATAAAAGACCGGGCGATTCTTCAAGACATTGAAACCTTTGATAAGCGCGGGTGTCTTTGACTTGCGGCTCGCGGTCTGTCTTTTTCTTTTGGTGAGTTGATTTATGGTCGGCATACGAGAGTGCGCACTACTTTAATACACTATGGCTCAAAACGCAAGACCGGTGAAGAGTGCGAAAAGGAGTCCGACGAGCGGCGTGAGAAACTGCCAAAAGAAGACAACGAAGAGCAGGGTGAAGAAGAAGCCGTACCGTTCAAGCGTCTCGCGCGCATTGCGAAGCGCAATCGGGAAGAGGCCGAAGAGAATCTTGGAGCCGTCAAGAGGCGGGAGGGGGACGAGATTGAAGAGCGCGAGCACAATGTTGGTAAGCGCCGCGAGCGCCGCGATATGGAGGAACGAAGTCGGGAGCGTCTCACTCCCGAAACGAATCAGGGAACCAAAGACGAGCGCGAGCGCGAGGTTTGAGAGCGGTCCCGCGAGCGCGACGAGCAACTCGCCATACTTTCCCCGCAGGTTATAGGGATTAACCGGCACTGGCCGCGCCCAGCCGAAGACAAACCCCGCATTCGTTATATACAAAAGGAACGGCACGAGCAGCGAGCCGAGCGGGTCCAGATGCTTCATTGGGTTGAGCGAAAGTCGGCCCGCGAGTCGCGCGGTCGGGTCGCCGAGCGCGTTGGCCGCCCATCCGTGCGAGACCTCGTGCACGACAACCGACATCACGAGTATCGCAATCTGAAAGATAACTTCCATAAAGTTGCAAGATGCAGAATCTATGCTACCATACTCGCCTATGAAAGTGTGCCCCGTAAGCAAAAGAGGTCCGCAGCGCGCCGGCGGCTACTCCAACCGCACCCGCGCCACTCAGTTCAACCCGACCGGCATCTTTCGCCGTCAGTTGAACTTGCAAAAAAAGCGGATTTATATTCCTGAACTCAAAAAAACGCTGACCCTCACCCTCTCCACCCGCGCGCTCAAGACCATACAAAAAAACGGCGCCTACGCCGTTCTCAAAAAAGCCGGGTTGATATAAATACGGGGTAACCTATAATAGAGAAAGAAAGGAGGTCCGAATGAACACAACTCGCGACCTTGTTCTTAGATTTATTAAAGGTTTTCTCATACCGACGCTCGTTCTGAAGAGGAAGGTGCACTTCCCCGGCAAGCGCGGGAGAGAGACGCTCGCGGAACATCTGGTGCAGTTGCTCTACTTTGCCGAATTCTTCGTCAATAAGTATGTCCCCCCCTACGACCTTGCTCGCGTGAGGGAATATATCTTGGCGCATGATATGTCGGAACCAGCAACGGTACACGCAAAACGAAATGGGTTTGACATCTGCCGATTTAACGCATCAAGTGAATTGATACGACGGAAAAAGGAATTGGAGCGGCAGGCGCTCTCACTTCAGCGACGGCAATTTCCCGAACTGGAGGCGCTCGCGACGATGTCAGACCGTTACGAAGAGCGGGAGGATGCGGAGAGTCGTTTCGTCAAAGCCATTGACGCGCTCGTGCCGATGCTCAATACTATTATTGACCACGGCAGAACGAATCATATAGACCGAATCACGCTCAAGATGTGGCGAGCCGACCGTGAATGGCGCATCAAACTTGACCCGTATGTCTTTGGGTACTACAAGAAAGAGGTACTCCCGCTCTTGATTGCGAGAGAAGAAGAACTCTTTTCAGAGCCGCCACAAGGAGAGTTCAAACTGGAATAGAAGCCCCGATCTGCATCGGGGCTTATTTCTTTATCTGAATTGTCTCGCCGTCTGATTGCAATACAATCGTCCCTTCAAGGTCGGTGCGGTGTATGGACACTTGAAACTGCGCGAGCGTGTCTAGTGTCTCTTTGTGCGGATGTCCATATTTATTGTTCTTCCCGTCCGAAATAATCGCCATACTCGGCGCGACGACGCCGACGAGTTCGGCAGAGGTAGAGGTGCGCGAGCCGTGATGCCCGACTTTTAGCACATCGCTTTTGAGATTCTTTCCATCAAGTGAAACCAAATAGTGCTCAATGTTTTGTGGGGCATCGCCGGTGAACATAATAGAAGTATCGCCGTACACGAGTCGCCCGACGATTGAACCCTCGTTGGTCGTCATACCCGACGGGTCTCGGTCGGGAAAGAGAATCTCAAGCACGGCACCGCCGCCAAGCACTATTTTTTGTCCGCGCGCCGCGAGGATACGCGGCGCGCCATTTTCTTTGATGAGCGATTCCAATGCGGGGTATTCGGCGGAGGCGCCTGCCGTCCCCGGCTCAATGACCACACCTACTTTGTAGGCGCGCAAAATATCCAAAAATCCGCCGAAGTGGTCTTTGTCCGGATTCGTAACCATAAGCATATCAATCGTGCGGTCATAGAACGGCATCACTTTTCCAAGCGGACGAAGCACCGACCCGGGCGACCCGCCGTCTATCATAATTTGATTTCCCGTTGGCGATTCAATAAAAATCCCGTCACCTTGCCCGATATCAAGCATCGCAACCGTAAGCAATCCTCCCCTATCTTCTGCCGCAACGGCATACCAGATGAAAAGCATCGCGACAAAAAGCAGTCCGAGAATATACCAATGCAGATGCTCCTGAAACTTTTGCATACTCTATGATATAATACTCTTATGTTATTCACCGAACAAAAGTTTGCGATTCCCGCACTCAAGGGAATCTCTGCTAAAAATATAGAGGAACATCTGAAACTCTACGCGGGCTATGTGAAGCACGCGAACTTGATTCTAGAGGAAATTAAAAAAGGGGCGGCGGGCGATTATGCGCTTGCGGAAATGCAACGGCGATTCTCTTTTGAGTTTAACGGTATGGTGAATCATGAATACTACTTTGAGTCCTTTCTCGGCGGACCACACCCTCTCTCGGCACCGAGTGCTTTGCGAGAAAATATAGAAAAAGAATGGGTTTCGTTTGATATGTGGCTCGCGCGATTTAAAGCAATTGCCCTCACGCGCGGGGTTGGATGGGCGTTCTTATACTACGACCCACTTACCAAACGGCTTCTGAACGCGTGGGTAGATGAACAGCACCTCGGACAACTCAATGGCTGTAAAACGATTATCGCGTTAGATATGTGGGAACATTCTTTCGTCGCCGATTACCAGCCGAGCGGCAAGAAACAATATGTTGAGGATTTCTTCGCAAACCTTAATTGGGAAGTGATTGAAGCGAACTTCGCGACCGCAACCTCCAGATAACGACACCGTACGCCGCGTACCAGAGCACGGCGAGTGAGAGCGGAAATGAAGCGAGGGTAATGGCCGCGAAGGGCAGGCGCGCGAACCACTCCACCACTGCGAGTTCGTAGGCGAGCAATGCGTAGGCGACCCACGCGAACGGCAGCGAGAGCATCGTGCCGGCAAAACCCGCTAACCCTGCAAGAAACCCGAAGAGCATCGTTGCGGGAATGGCGGCGAGAATAAGAAGATTGACCGGCAATGCGACGAGAGAAAAGATGCCGGTCTGATAGAGAATGAACGGAAGGACGAAAAGTTGTGTCGCAACGGTCGCGACGACCACCTCGCGCAACTTGAAGCGTTCGGTAACCCACTTCACGCGCGATGCGACAAGCGGAGAGAAATAAATCAGACCGACCGTTGCGAGAAACGAGAGTTGAAACGAGATATCAAAGACCAAAATCTTGGGATTCTGGATGAGCATTAAGAAACCCGCAATAAGGAGCGCCCGCGTTACCGCATAGACCCTGCCGGTACCGCGTGCAAGAATCACGAGGAGCGCCATAATCGTGGCACGGATGACCGTGGCGGACGCGCCGACCAAGAGCGCAAAGAGAATCATCGCCGCCGCGGCAAGAATGAGCCGAAGATTTTTGCGCCCGCCTACACGGGCAGGCAGACGCGAGAAGAGCCATTCAATAAAATAGGCAATGATGGTGATGTTGTAGCCCGAGAGTACCACGATATGAATGACGCCAACCGTGCGGAAATCGTCAAGGAGTTTTTTGCCGAGCGACTGCTTCGCTCCGATGACGAGGCCGCCGAGGAGCGCTGCGTGCGGCTCGGGAATGACGCGATTGATATTTTCAATAAATGCATTTTTGAACACAAAGAGTTTCGCGACGACGAAGTTCCCTTCTCCGTGCGCGACGAGCGTCATCTTCGGCTTGAAGATTTCGTAATAGATACCATCTTTTGCGAGGTATGCCCGATAGTCAAAGACACGCAAAGTTGTTTCGTCGGTGAAGTTCTTCGGCTTTTCTAGTTTCCCGCTGACTGAGACGCGGTCGCCATAACGATACGGCGTTTCTCTTTCGGTCGTTATCAAGATATGTGCGGCGGGTTCTGCGACCGAAAGCGTGAGCCGCGTGACGCGCTCGCGCTCATCCGGCTCGTTGCTCACGACCCCTTCAAGGGTTACCGACTGACCGAGAGACGCGTCAAGAATATGCTGCGGAGTTGTTCGGTCGGCGAAGTCGTAGCGAAACATCCCGAGCCCCGCGGCACAAAGAAAAAGTCCACAGAGTATTGTTTTTCGCTCTGTCAAAAATAAGACCCCTCCGAGCAACATCAAGAAAAGCGCGAAACCGACACCGAAATCAACAAACGACCGGAAGAAAATCCCGCAGACAAAACCAGCCAGTCCACAATAAAGAATTCTGTCGGTCATAGCTCAAAAACCTGCATATGCTACTTTCACGCTATAGCACAGAAGTAGCATACACTCACTTTAGAATATCGAGAATATGTTTAATCGGACATTTTTCAAGCGGACCCGAATAGAGAGAAACATTCTTTCCGTCTGCAAACGCCGTCGCAATCTTGTCGCACCGCTCGTTACCTGCGACCCCCGCGTGCCCATCAATTCTTTTCCACTGAATCTCCTTGTCCTCCGCAGCGGCGAGTAGCCGTTCCCAGAGGTCTTGATTCTCAACCCGCTTTCTTGCCGCCGTTTTCCACCCGTTACGCACCCATCGCGCCACCCACTCGCTCATACCGAGAACAATATAAGTAGAGTCGCTATAGACAAAAATCCGGCCTTTTGTATCTTTCACTCTTTTTAACCCTTCAATCGCGCCCATCAGTTCCATTCTATTGTTTGTCGCGTGTGCCTCGCGTCCACCGAGTTCCATTACTTTTCCATTCACAATAACAATCGCACCCCAGCCGCCCGGACCCGGATTTCCGCGCGCCGCGCCGTCAGTGAAGATGGTAATGGATTCAGGAGACATGATGTAAAATTATATAATATCAACAATCCGCAGGCGTAACTCAGGACGGTTGCCGAAGATTGAGTTCTCAAGAGTCGCAATGAGATTCACTCGATTGCCCGCCTGCACCGAAGCAGAAAAATCGGCTGACTTCGCAAAAAAATGAATGGCGGAGACGCGCTCGCCGCTTTTTTTCTGAAAGACCAGTTTCAGATGCTGTTTCTCTTTGCCAAACTGCTCGGCGCGCTTAATCTCCGCCTGCTCAAAGAAAAAAAGCGGCTTCGGATTCCCCGTCCCGAATGGGGCGAGTTTTTCAATTTGACTCCAGAGTGCGGGAGTCACCTCGTCCAGAGAGAGTTTCGCGTCAACCTGAGCCGCGTCCGCCACGGCGGACGCGGCTCGGACTTTTTCATACGCCCGTTCCAACTCCTCCTCAAGCAGATGCACTTTCTCCAGCGCAACCGAGAAGCCACCCGCCGCCGCATGTCCGCCGAACTCCATGAGTACTGCCCGCGCCTCCTGCATCAAGACCGTCACATCCACGCTCCCGTCCGAGCGACACGAACCCTTGAGAGTGTCGCCGCCGTCTTTGCCCCAGACGAAGACGGGTTTTTGATAATCCTCCATAAGCGAGTTCGCGACCAGTCCGAGAAGCGCCGGCCGCCAGTGGGGATTGCCTGCAACGACCACGATGGGCACACGGTCTTGATGTCGGCGCGCTACGATGTTTCGCACTTCTTTGACGAGTGAGGCGACCTTTCCCTTTCGTTCGTTATTGATTCTGTCCAGATGTCTTGCAAGCGTTGCGGCTTCGGCGTCATCTGAAGTGGCGAAGAGTCGAAAGGCGTCCATCGGCACGCCCATCCGCGACGCCGCATTGATGCGCGGCGAGATAGAGAACCCCACATCATCTTCGGTGAGTTCATTACGATTGATGCGGAGCATCATGAGCAGTTCGTTCAGTCCTCTGCGTGACGACTTGCGAAGCACTTTGAGTCCGAAGTGCGCGAAGACGCGATTCTCGCCAATGAGCGGCACCATATCGGAGAGTGTGGCGATGCCGACCATATCAAGCAGCCATTTCTCCCAACCCGATGACATCTTATCTTTCAGTTTTTGAGCCAATGCCTGCACTAGCTTAAAGACCACACCGCTTCCGCAGAGCATTTTTTCGGGATACGCACAATCGGATTGTTTTGGATTGAGAATTGCATACGCGGCTGGCAGTGCTTCCTTTGGTAAGTGGTGGTCGGTGATAATCACCTCCACACCGAGTTCGTTCGCGAGAGCAACTTCCGCAATATCGGTGATGCCGCAGTCAATCGTAATGAGAAGTTTCGCGCCGCGTTTCGCCAGATCGCCAACCGCAGCACTATTCAATCCGAATCCTTCGCCGTGGCGGTCAGGAATATAGTTCTCAAAATTAAGAAAACCAATCTTTTTTAAGAAGTCGTGCAGCACCACCGCTCCTGGAATCCCGTCGGCATCATAATCGCTAAAGATGGCGATTCGTTCTTTCTTTTCAATCGCGCTTAAAATACGCCCAACTGCTTTCTCCATATCTTTCATCAAAAACGGGTCGTGCGTATGTTTTTCGTAGTCAGGATTCAGAAACCGCTCTTTCTCTGCTGGCGAGACAACGCCACGATGACACAAGAGATGGTCAATCAATGTCTCACCCTTCCGCTCCCGCACCGCATAATTTCTCATCCAATCATGGTATCATATGTATCTATGACCGATTGTATTTTTTGCAAAATCGTGAGAGGCGAGATTCCTGCGTCAAAGGTTCACGAAGACGAGAAGGTTCTTGCCTTTGTGGACATCAATCCTGTTCAACACGGGCATATCTTGGT
>Ga0209515_10003940_pt1 | contig 20522 bp, 20 predicted proteins | sample Subgroupgradi54m_FD_187454 | JGI IMG/M metagenome (GOLD analysis project Ga0209515, IMG submission 187454) | Subsurface groundwater microbial communities from S. Glens Falls, New York, USA - GMW60B uncontaminated upgradient, 5.4 m (SPAdes)... ...
AGCGTCATCCCGGCTGTACCTGTCCTGAGCCTGTGAAGGGCCGGTATGACGAAACTTTGAACCGCCGGCGAAGCCGCCGCAACTGAAGGGACGGCTGACGCAGTTTCGCAAAGCCTCCCACCCTCAACCTTCGTTTCCGGAGATCCTCATGAAATCGTTCAAGACCCTCGTTTTCGTCGCCTCCCTCCTTGCCGCCGGCGTTGCCGCGGCGGACAGCGCTTCGGTCACGGTCGACAACCTCAACCAGAGCCAGAGCGGCGCGCGCAACAAGCAGAAGATGGAGCTGGGCGTGGTCGACATGAACACGCCGCTGGGCACCAGCCGCGCGACTGTCAACGTGCGCGACATCCGCCAGTCCCAGACGGGCACGGATGGCAACCAGGAAATGACGATCGGCAAGATCGACAAGACCCTGGGCAGCCACACCGTCAACGTGACGGCGCGCAACGTCGTGCAATCGCAAGGCGGCAGCCGCAACGACCAGAAGCTGAAGATCGGCGTGGTCGAGTGATTCCCCGCGAGGGGCCGCGGCGCAACGCCTCGGCCCCGCGCTGGCCTCTGTGCTTCCTCTGCCTCCCCGACTCCGACCGGAGCACGTCATGTCGTTCAAACCCCTCCTTCTCTGCGGCGCCACGGTGCTGCTGGCCCTGGTGTCGGCGGCCGCGCAGGCGGTGAATGCCGAACCGATGGACCTCGAGCCCGAGACGCTGGCCAAGCTCGCGCAACAACGCGCGAAGGCGAACGGCCTCGCGAAGACGTCCGACGGCGTCGGCAAGGCGCGTGCGTCCGACGGGCTGACCAATCCGCCCGGCGCGTGCGGCGCCGTCAACATCGGCAACGTGATCGGCAACGGCCGCCCCGGCTTCCAGCCGCGCGAGATCACCGTGGTCATCACCGGCGACGTGATCAACGCCAACAACAAGTGCCACTGACCTCAATGAAGACTTCTCCGCTTCGCTTCGTCCAACGCGCCGCGCTGTCGCTGGCCGCCGCCGCCGCACTCGCCGGCTGCGCGGCCATGGACTCGCAACCCCACGTGGTCGAGAAGGCCAACCAGGTCAAGACCGGTCCGGCGTCGGCGCCGTACAAGTCGATCACCGGTTTCGCGAGCGGCCTGCGCTGCATGGACAACCTGCTGCTCGACCACGGGACGCGCGATTTCTCGGTGATCGTCGAAGACCTCGCCGACCAGACCAAGAAGGTCAACGCCGGCACCAAGGACATGCTGATTTCCGCCGTGTCCGACATGACGCGGCGCAGCCGCGCGATCCGCCTCGTCGCCTACGGGCAGGACTCGGGCAACACCATCGGCTTCCTGCAGCAAGCCCTCAGGCGCGACCACTTCGCGGTGGTGCCGCAGTACGCGCTGCGCGGCTCGATCAGCCAGTTCGACGATGCCATCGTGCGGCGCAACCTCGACGCCGGCGTGAGCCTGCAGCCGGTCGTGAGCCTGGGCGTCGCGTCGACCTCGCAGGCCTCGGTGCTGGGCATCGACCTGACGATGCTCGAGACCCACGACCTGTCGGTGGTGCCCGGCGTGGCGTCGCGCAATTCGGTGATCCTGTTCAAGCAGGGCAAGGGCTACGACGGCGAAGCGCAGATCCGCAAGTTCGGCTTCAACTTCGAGCTGTCGACCGCCACGCAAGAGGGCCAGGCCCAGGCGCTGCGCGCGCTGGTCGAGCTGGCAGCGATCGAGCTCTTCGGCCGGCTCGCCAAGGTGCCCTACTGGACCTGCCTGGGCGCCAGCGACAAGGACGAGGCGGTCGCCACCGAGATGCGCGACTGGTACGACGCGATGCTCGCCAACCCGAGCGAGATGGTCGAGTACTTCCAGGTCCAGATGCGCGCGCGCCGCGTCTACGACGGCCCAATGGACGGCGTGGTCAACCCGCAGATCAAGGAAGCGGTGGCGCGTTACCGCGAGGCGCTCGGGCTGTCGCGCGAGCCCAAGCTGTCGTTCGATTTCTTCAAGGCCTACCTGACGGCGAACAACCCGGAGATCGCGTCGCGCGTCGAACCGGTGCTGGCCGCCACGACGCCGCTGAGCGCTGCGCCCGGCACGCCCGGCACACCGCCCGCCGCCGCGCAACCCGCTCCCGCTGCGGCGCCGGCGCCACGCGGGCCGCTGGCACTGCAGATCAGCGCGCAGAACAACGCCCGCAGGTTCACCGGCGGCGAGCTGGTGCGGCTCAGTGTCAAGCCCAGCCGCGACGCGCATGTGTATTGCTTCCTGCAGGACGAGAAGCATCAGATCAGCCGCTTCTTCCCGAACCGCTTCCGCCGCGACTCACGCATCGATGCGAGCCAGGGCCTGCAACTGCCCGGCGCGATGCGATTCGAGATCCGCATGAACCCGCGCGGCGTGCCGGAGACGGTCTCGTGCTTCGCCACCGAACGCGACGTGATGGCCGACCTTCCAACGGCGCTGTCGGCGAGCGATTTCGAGCCGCTTCCGGTGGCCAGCCTCGAGGTGGTTCGCGATGTCTTCGTCAACGTCAGCGGCGGCAAGCTCGCCCAGGAGTATTTCCATGTTCAATCGAAGTAAGGTCACGGGCAAAGGCCGGGTGCTGCGCGTCACGCGGGGGGTGCCGGGCGTGACCGAAGTGATGCTGCTGGCCGCCGCGCTGTGCGTGATCCTGTTGCCCCCGTACCTGAGCGACGCGATGGCCGGCGTCGATCCCGAGGAGCACTTGAACGCCTTCGACTCCGGCGCTCCCGCTGTCAGTGCTTCGGCCAACGCGGCGAAGGCCGGCCTGTACCAGTTGCGCTGCTGGCAGCACGGCCGGCTAGTGCTGGAAGAGAACGACGTTCAACTGCCCCCCGAGCTCGCAGCCGGCGCCACGAAGCTGCGCGGTAGCGACCGCGCGAAGCGGTCGATGGTCCTGGCCGAGACCGCCAACGCGACCTGCCTGATCCGCGGCCCGCGGGCCGAGCGCGAGCGGGCGCCGGCGCGCTGACGGCATGGACCCCATCACTCGACGCATGTGGCTGGCCGGCATGGGCGCGACGGCCATCGCAGCGGCCCCGTGGCGGCGCGCATTCGCCGCGGCGACCGTGCTGGAACAGCGCGACGTGAGCGGGTTCGACCGGGTCGATTGGTCCGCCGCCGGTGAGCTGCTCATCGAGCAGACCGGCCGCGAGCACCTGAGCATCGAGGCCGAGGCCGCGGTGCTGGCCCAAATCGTCACCGAGGTGCGGCAAGGCCGGCTCGCGATCGGCTTCGCGCCAGGACGAATCGAAACGCGGCAACCGATCCGCTTCCGGCTCGAAGTCCGATCGCTGACCGCACTGCAGGCGCGCGGGTCGGGCGAAGTCCGCATCGGCCCCTTGGCCACGGCGGGCCTGTCGCTGCTGCTGGCGGGAAGCGACAACGTGCAACTGGCTCGGCTGAGTGCGCGCACGCTCGACGTCAGGCTCGACGGCGCGGGCGACCTGGCCATTGCCAGTGGCCAGGTCGAGGCGCAGCGCGTCGTGCTCGGCGGTGCGGGCCGCTACGCCGCCTGGGGTCTGGCGAGCCGCCAGGCCGAGGTCGTGATCGATGGCAGCGGCGACGCCCAGGTCAGCGCCAGCCAAGGCCTGACCGCGCACATCGCCGGCAGCGGTGACGTGCAGCTCCGCGGCGAAGCGCGGGTCTCGGCCAGCGTGACCGGCGCCGGTTCGGTGCGCCGCGCTCCTTCTCCCACTCCCCCTCGGGGGAGAGGGTTGGGGTGAGAGGGGCGCCGCGTGAGGCCGGCGCCAGGTTGAAAGCCCGCCCTCACTTGCAGTGCGCGTTCCGGCTTGCAAGCCGGAACCGCTGCGCGGGCTCGCCGCATGCGGCTCGAAAGCCCCGCTCCGCCCCCGACCCTCTTCCAGGGGGAGAGGGAGAAGACGAATCCTGACTAGCGACATGCTTCAGTCACAGAAGGTGCAGCGTGCGCGCCATGCCCGACCGGGCCGTCATACCGGCGAACGCCGGTATCCACTTGTTCAGCCTTCGCGCCGTGGACACGCCTGCGTCGGCCTTCGGGCAGTGGATCCCGGCGCGGGCGCAGCCCGGCCTGTCCTGAGCCCGTCGAAGGGCCGGGATGACGCGGCTGGGCGTGGTTGCTCGCGCGCATCGGGCTGAGCTTCGTCGCCAATCAGGAAACAAATTGAACCTCTGCTGCCCCTCGCGCAACCCAGCTTCATACCCCGCCTTCCAGGAGAAACGACGATGTCACCCCGCCTGCTTCTTGCCACCTTGACGCTTGCGCTGTCCGCCGGCCAGGCCATGGCGCAGGAGGTGAAGCTGTACCGCGCCACCGAACGTGTCGATCCGCGCGATGTCGCGCAGATCCTCGACCAGTCCAACGCCAGCCAGCCGGCGATGAAGATGCGCTCGATCCGCCTGCTCGACGACTCGCCGTCCGCGCAAGTCGCCCAGGCCGGCGCCAAGGCCCGCCCGTCGGCGCTGGCGCTGCCGGTGCAGTTCAGCTTCGATTCGGCCGACATCCAGCCCGGCGCGCGCCACCAGCTCGACGCGCTCGCCGAAGGCATCCGCCTGCTGCCCGAGGTGCAGACCGTGGTCATCGAAGGCCACACCGATGCGACCGGCACCGACCGCTACAACGAACAGCTGTCGCAGCGGCGCGCCTACTCGGTCAAGCGCTACCTCGTCGCGGCACACGGCCTCGACCCGGCGCGGCTGCGCGCCGTGGGCCTGGGCTCGTTCGCGACGCTGCCGGGGCGCGACCCGTATGCGCCGGACAACCGCCGCGTCCAGTTCCGCGGCGAATGAACGCCCCGTCCGGCTCCACCACCGACGGCCCACTTCTGCGCCGTGCCAGCGGAGACGACTACCATGTGCACACGACCCACAGCCCCAGCCTTTCAAGCGCCAAGAAAATGGACAACGGCGAGGTATTGCACCTCCTCGGTCGAATCGAGCGTGCCGACGAGGGCGCGTTTCGCGAGCTGTACCGCGCGTTCTCGCGCAAGCTCTACGCCTACGTGCTGAGGCAGCTCGGCGACCCCACCAAGGCAGAAGAAATCGTGGCCGACACCCTCTACGAAGTCTGGCGCCAGCCGACGCGCTTTCGCGGCGACTCGCAGTTCAGCACCTGGCTGATCGGCATCGCGCGCAACAAGGTGCTGATGGCGTTTCGCGGCCGCAAGCCCGACGAGGCGCATGACGACCTCGACGACGTGGCCGAAAGCGTCGCCAGCGAAGACGCCGGGCCGTTCGACCAGCTCGCCCACCAGCAGCGCCGCGAAGGCGTGCGCAGCTGCATGGACAAACTGTCCGACGAACATCGCGAATGTGTGCACCTGGTGTTCTACGAAGGCCTGGCGCTGGCCGAGGTGGCCGCGCTGCAGGCCTGCCCCGAAGGCACGGTGAAGACGCGCCTGTTCCACGCCCGCCAGAAACTCAAGCAATGCCTGCAGAACCTGCTGCAGCGCGAAGGCGGCACGCTGGCCGGCGCCGCGGGAGCCGCATCATGAAAGCCCGTTTTGACGAACTGCTGCCGTTCTACGTGAACGGCACCTTGCCGGCCGACGAGCGTGCCTGGGTCGAGGCCTGGCTGCGCGAACACCCCAAGGCCGAGGCCGAGCTGCGCTGGTACGAGAGCCTGAGCGCCAAGCTCAAGGAAGACGTGCCGGCGGTGTCGAGCGAAGTCGGCCTTGAGCGTGCGCTGCATCGCATCCACACCGAAGGCCCGGCGCCGCAACGCGCGCGCCGCGCCGCGACCCCGTCGCTGCTCGAAAGAGCGCGCGACTGGCTCGCTGGCCTGGTGCCGCAGAATGCGCTGCGGCCCGCGCTGGCGGGCGCGCTGGCGGTGGTTGTCGTTCAGGTGGCGGTGATAGGCGGCCTGGTGCAACGCGACGACACCAGCGAGATCCGGACGGTGAAGGCCGCGGTGACCGACCACGGGCCGTACCTCAAAGTCAACTTCAAGGCCGATGCGCGCGAAGCCGACATCCGCCTGCTGCTCGTCGAGGTGCGCGGTAGCCTGGCCGGCGGGCCCGGCCAGCTGGGCGACTACTACCTGCGTGTTCCCGAAACGCAGCTCGACGACTCGGCGCGCAAGCTGAAACAAAGCAGCATCGTCGAACAGGTGGCGGTGGTCGACGCGCTGCCGGCCAAGTGGTGACGGGAGACACGGCGATGCGCTCGGCCCGACGCCTGGTGTGCGCAGTCGCGCTGCTGGCGTCGGCGTGGCTGCCCGGCCTGCACGCGCAACCGGCATCGACGCCCGCGCCTGCAGAGCGCAAGGCGGCCCTGGTGATCGGCAACGCCGACTACCGCGTGGGCGCGTTGAAGAACCCGGTCAACGATGCGCAGGCGGTCGCGGCGCAACTGCGCGCGCTCGGCTTCGAGGTGGTGCTGCGCGAGAACGCGTCGCTGCGCGACATGATCGAGACCTTTCGCCAGTTCTCGATGACGGCGCAGTCGGCGCAGGTGCGGGTGCTGTTCTACGCCGGGCACGGCGTGCAGGTGAAGGGGCGCAACTACCTGCTGCCGGTGGACACCGAGATCCGCGCCGAGGACGAGGTGGCGGCCAAGAGCGCCGACTTGACCGAGCTGCTCGATCGCTTCGGCGCGATGAAGCAGGGCATCAACATCGTCATTCTCGACGCCTGCCGCAACAACCCGTTCTCGGGCGCCGAGATCGTCGGCCCCGACGGCCGGCGCCTGAAGTTCCGCGGCGCCACGCCGGCCGGGCTGGCCCGCGTGGAAGCGCCGCTCGGCTCGATGGTCGCGTTCTCGACCGCACCGGGCGGCGTGGCGCTGGACAACCCGAGCGAGAAGAACAGCCTCTACACCAAGCACCTGCTCGGCGCGATGCAATCACCTGGGCTGCCGGTCGAGCTGTTGTTCAAGCAGGTGCGGCTGGGTGTTGCGCGGGAGACTGGGCGGACGCAGGTGCCTTGGGAGAGCTCGAGTTTGACGGGGGACTTCTGCTTTCGGGCGGGGACCAATGGGGGGTGCGGGGCGGTGAGTCGGTGAGGGCCTGGAAGGCTGAAAGTCTCAAGAAGCCGGCGCCGCCATTTGCATTCCGCCGGCTGCTGCGTCAGTGGCTGTCGCCGTCCGCATCGGTGGATGCCGAGAAGACTCCGATGCATCCGTTCAGACAAGCGGGGAAGACGTTGTTCGCGGCCAGCGGCACGAGCACGTTGTTGTTGTGCGGATTGACGGCAACAGAATGCGCGGTGCCCGCAGGGAATAGATTCGCTTTGCCTCCGACATTGATTGTCGGAACGACCTGCAGGAGCTTTTGGCTGTGTGCGTCGATCACGCCGAGTGCCGGGCTACCCGGGCTACCGTCAATTGGCCCGTGTTCTGATTGACCTTTATCAAGGTTGCGAATGGCGGGTCATCGGCGTTGTTCACCACCAGCAGCGTTCCGCTGTCCGGGTCATACGCGAGTTCATCGGCCCGATTCGGGCTCTGGGCAGTGACAACACTGGAGACGACGGCGTCGCTAATGAGGTCAATCGTCACCACACGGCTGCCACCATCCGTCACGAATAGCCAACGCCCGGACGGCACAACGCCATTCGGACCGGATATGTCGTTGTTGGCGGCGCCGGTAGAGTTGAATTTGACCCCGGCAAAACCACCGGTGATGGCCTTCAGGAATGTGCCGGCCCTCGCATCGACGACATCCACTGACTTGTTGGAGCGATCTGCAAGGTAGAAGCGTTGAGTGGACGCGTCGACCCAACTGATGTCCCACCCGTGGAGTGCGGCCAAGTTTGCAGGGATCGGAATTGTGTAGAGCAACCGAAGAGCGCCAAGCTTGTGATCGTCGTTGTCGGCAAGAGCTGAGCCGGCTGCGCAGACGGCTGCGACCAGCGCGGCCAGACAGAACGCCGTTCGCCGCGCCAAGGCGCCGCGCGTGGCTGACGAAACGGACGAAAGCTGTGCAGAGGGAGACGCATGTCGGGCTGTCGCGCCCAGAAGATCGCGAAAGCGCCCCAACGCGTGCGGGCGGATCGCTCGCTCCTCGTAGTCGCCCACCATCGCGCGGATGTTGTGCTTGTACTGGTGCACATTGAAATGGTTGAACCAGAACCAGGTCATGTGCTCGAGCAGTTGATGCTCGGAATAGAACGCACGCGACAGGTGCTGCGACGCCGCCTCGCGCGCGAGCCGCGTGAGCTCTTGCCTTCAGCTCTTGCGGTTGTCGCCGTCGGTCTTCTCGTGGTGGATCTTCTTGCTCTGGCGATTCTCGGCGCGCTGGACGCGGGCCTGCTCTTTGGCACTCACCTTGCCGTCGCGGCCCGCGACGAATTCCTTGTGGTCGACGCTGGCCTGGCCGCGCTCGAGCTTGGCGACTTCACGGTTCGTGAGCGAACCGTTTTGAATGCCGCCCTCGATGCGCTTCTCCTGGTTGACGTTGCGTTGGACATCGGCTTGTGTGCGCTGTGACGACGCCGACAGCGGATTGCCGTTCACGCCGTTGTGCTCCGCGGTGTGGATGTCGCGGCTCGCCTTGTTCTGCGCGGCCTTCAGGCGTGCGCGTTCGGCGTCCGTCAGCTTGCCGTCCTTTAGTGCCTGCGCCTGCAGCTTGTCGACCTTGCTTTCGTCGCGCTCCAGCAGCGCAGCCTCGCGCGAGGTGATGCTTCCGTTCTGCAGGCCGCGCTCGATGCGCTGCTGCTGGTTCACGTCGCGCTGCACCGACGATGCGGCCGTCTGCGCAAAGGCGCCGAAGCTGGCGGCGAGAAGAACAACGGTAGTGACGAGGGTGCGTTTCATGAGTGCTCCAATGTTTGTTGATGACCCGAGCGCTCGGCCCGTGCGGCAACCAACGGCCCTTCCTCATGCGGCGTTGACGGTGTCGCACGAGGCGAAGGTTAAGAATCGTTTCCCGCGTTGTTTAGCGAGGCACCCGCTGCCCCGGGAGACCGGGGTCTTCTCGATGGCCCGTCTCGATCCGGCCAGGCGAAAGCCTGCAGGGGCGTGGATGGCGACTGCGTTCCATGGTGTACTTCGCCCTGCCGCGCCGGGCATTCGGCGCACCCGAGAACACAACGTTGGGAACGATGAAATCAGTGCATCGGGGGAGGCCCGCTTTCTCTCGCGGCCGCATGGCCGTGTGGTCGATGATCGTTGCGTGTCTGGTGTGCTCTTCGGCCGTCGCCACGCCGCGGGAAATGCACGGCCAGTGGTTCGAGCTCGCCGTTGCGGCGGACGGTTCGGCGGCTTCACGCCGCCCCGTCGATCGCTTGGCCCCGACGGGCGGAGTGTTCGAGTACGAAGCACAGTTTCAGGTCGACCAGGCCGGCACGTATGTGCTCGACTTCAAGAATTCCAGCGTGGTGGGGCGATTTCATCATCGCGTCACCAACATGCAGGGCCAGCCCGTGGCCGAGGCGCGCGGCGGCATCGAAGAGGCACAGCCCAACCCGTTCTTCCTGCGCCATGGCCGTGAGCTCACCCTGACGCCGGGACGCTACCGGCTGGAAAGCCGGCTCGATTCGCCCTTTTTCCTGGCTCAGCCCGAGCCCTACCTGGACACGCTGGACCATTACCGTCAGGCCATCAAGCCCGGCAACGCGCTGGTGCTGCTGTGCCTGGGCGTGTTCATCGGCCTGGGCATCTACTACGCGAGCCTCGCCTTGGCGCGGCGGCGCCTCGCCGAGGGCATGTATGCCACGTTCATCCTCGGCAACTTGCTCTACAACGCCATGGCACTGGGGGTGGCGGGCGACTTGCTCGACACCCACTGGTTCTACCTGATCAGCCTGCCGATCCTGTTCTCGAACATCGCCTATGTGGTGTTCGTGATGTCGCTGCTACAGATTCGCAAACACACCGCGCCCGTGCTGTATCGCACCGGCCGCGCCTTGATCGCGTTGCTGGCGCTGTTCGTCGTCGTCGCGGCGGTGCGTCCGCACTGGTCGCTCGAACTCGATCGCATCGGCGTCGGCCTGTTCTTGTTGTTCGGCCTGGGTGCGGGCCTGCGCTGCGCGCTGCGCGGGGACAGGCTGGCGCGGCTGTACCTGCTGGCCAACATCGGGTTCTTCGTCTCCGGGTTCGCCGCCATTTCGCTGATCCAGCTGCAAGGCGTCTACACCTCGTACGTCGAGCACCTCGGGCTGGTGGCCGTCACGATCGAAGTGCTGCTGCTTGCGCTGGTGCTGTCGTACCAGTTCGGTCTGCTGCAGCAGTCCAGCCAGAACGCCCTGGCGCGGGCCGAGCACCACTTGCACTTGGCCCGCACCGACGCGCTGACGGGCCTGCCGAACCGCTATGCGCTGGAGCTGGCCCTGGGCACGCTGCCTGCGCAGGGCAGCCTGACCTTCGTCGACATCGATGGCCTCAAGCACTACAACGACCGCTACGGCCACGCCCGCGGCGACCAGCTGTTGCGCGATTTCGCGGCCGAACTGGCCGAACGGCTGGATGGCGTCGCCACCTTGCATCGCTTGGGCGGCGACGAGTTCGCCGCCGTATCGCCGAGCGGCGCCATGGAACAGGTGGAACGTATGGTGGGCGAGACCGTGGCCGTGCTGCAGCGTGGCGGCTACGAGACCTGCGGCGCGAGTTTCGGTTCGGTGCGCGTGCAGGAGTGCGCCGACAGCGAGCAACTCAAGCACCTGGCCGACACGCGCATGTACGAGCACAAGCGCCGACGCAGCGTGCGCGACCACGCGGCGGCCTGACAAAACAACTTCAAAGGGGGAGCACATGCAGCAAACGAATCGCTGGAGCCTGATCTGGCCGCTGCTGGCCGCACTGCTGGTGCCGCTGGTCGCCGCCTGGTTCATGTACCCCACGCACCTGCCGCCGAAGTTCGGCATCTTCCCGCCGGAGTTCGTCAAGCAGGAGCCGCCGTTCTGGCTGCCGTACTTCCTGCTGATGGCGGTGGTGGTGGCGGTGATCGCGGTGTTCTTGTTGTTCCCCACGCTCTTCGGCTTCAAGCCGGTGGGCGAGGCACCCCCGACGCCGTTGCCACCCGGCCGGCTGCCGCTGTGGTTCTGGATGGGTGCGCTGCTCACGGCCTTCTTCTGGTGGCTGATGTGGGTGCACCCGATCGCCCTTGGCAGCCTTGCCTACTACGCCTTCTCGCCGCTGTGGTGGGGCTTCATCCTGCTGCTCGACGGGCTGGTGTACCGGCGCACCGGCGGGCGTTCGCTGCTCGCGTCGCGCCCACTCACCTTGCTGTTGAGCGCGGCAGTCTCCGTGGGCGGATGGATCTTGTTCGAGTACCTCGACTACTTCGTGCTCGGCAACTGGTACTACCCCAACGGCCACATGCCGGAGTTGAGCCACACGACCATCGTGGCGCTGTTCCTCATCGCCTACACGACGGTATGGCCGGCGATCTTCGAGTGGTACACCTTGCTCGCTACCTTCGCGCGCCTGGGCGCGCGCTATGCCCAAGGCCCCAAGCTCGCGCTGCCCGGCTCGGTGCTGTTGTGGGGCGGGCTGCTGCTGCTCGGCGTGACGGTGTTCCTGCCCTTGCCGCTGTTCTGGGCACTGTGGATCGGGCCGCTGGCGGTGATCGCCGGGCAAATGCTGCGGCTCGGGCTGTGGACGCCATTCAGCGCCATGGCCGAAGGCAACTGGTCGCCGGCCGTGCTGGTGGCGCTCGCGTCGCTCTTCAACGGCTTCTTCTGGGAACTGTGGAACTACGGCAGCGCCTACCCGAGCAACGTGCCGCCGACCAACCCCAACTACTGGATCTACGACATTCCGTATCTCAACGTGATCCACATCTACGCCGAGATGCCGCTGCTGGGCTACGCGGGCTACCTGCCGTTCGGCATCCTGGTGTGGGTGCTGTTCCTGTGGGCCGGCCAGCTGTTCGGCTTCAACGCGAGCCTGGACCTCGGCCGCGACACGGGGGCAAGCGTCCACTGACGCGTGCTCAGCGATCGATAGACCGTCTTCAAGTCGTGGGCCTTGCCGGCATGGAAGTACCCGGCGCGCGTCAGGTTCCCGCCGACGAGTTGACGACTCGACGGGCGCGACGCGACCCAGAGCGGTCGGTCAACGTGAGATCGCGAGGGGGAACAGCGGACATTCGGAATGCGCCCCCCGCGGAAGGAGACAAAAGGCCCGCCAGAGTTGCCCTACAACACTCCAAGCAACCGTTCATGCCCGCTGCGGCTGACAGGGATTCGCTTGCCGCTTCGCAGACGTACGGCGTAGCCGTTGGACTCGGTGCGCTCAACGGCCTGCAGTTGACGGAGGTTGACGATGAAGCTGCGGTGCACGCGCACGAATTGGCGCGGGTCCAGCTGGGCCTCGAGTTCCGAGATGCGTTGCACCTTCAGGTGGTCTCGGCCCGCGTGACGGAATGCGACGTAGTCGGCCTGGGCTTCGATGTAGTCGACTTCGTCCAGTGGCAATACGCGAAGCTCGGAGCCTTCCCGGATCAGCACGCGCCTGAGCGCTTGCTCCGCCACCAAACTCTCGACGGCAGGCGCGCCCTCGCGCAGCAGCTGACCGGCCCGCTGCATCGCCGCGTCGAAGCGTTCCTGGCTGAATGGCTTGAGCAAGTAGTCGACCGCATGCAGATCAAAGGCCGCGAGCGCGTGCTGGTCATAGGCGGTGGTGAAGATCACCCCCCGCCGCAGACCGGTCAGTTGCAGTACCTCCAAGCCCGTGAGCTTGGGCATCTGGATGTCGAGGAAGACCAGATCGGGGGCGAGATCCTGGATGCAGCGTGCGGCCTCCAATCCGTTGTCCACCTCTGCGAGGACTTGAACATTGGCGTGGGCAGCGAGGAACTCGCGAACCAGCGCACGTGCCAAAGGCTCATCGTCTGCGATCAGGGCGCGAAGCGTCATGTTTGCCAGGGCAGCGAGACCTGCACGGTGAAACGGTCTGCAGTGCTTTCAACGTCGACAAAGGCGCGTTCATCGTACTGGGTCTGCAAGCGCGCCTGCAGATGGCGCAAACCTTGCCCGAGTCCGGTGGCGTCGCGGGGCGCCTGGGCATCCACCGGGTTGCTCACTCGCAAGGCCAGGCGATCGCCGGCATGGCGGGCACTGAGCTTGATCAGTCCGCCAAGGTCCAGCTGTCTGATTCCGTGTTTGATGGCGTTTTCCACCAAGGGTTGCAGGACCAGGGGCGGCAACCAGGCCATTCGACAGGCGCCATCCACATCGATGGACAGGCGCAGCTTGTCGCCCAGCCGGCGCTGCTCGATGGCCAGATAGTGCTGGACAAGTTCCAGTTCTTCATCGAGCCGGATGCGCTCGCGCTCGCCCAAGCTCAGGGTTTGTCTAAAGAACTGGGCCAGATCGACGGTCATTGCGCGCGCGGCTGCCGGATCGAGCTGGATGAGCGAACTGATGGAGTTCAGGCTGTTGAACAGAAAGTGCGGATCGAGCTGCTTGCGCAGTGCCTTGATCTCCATCTCCCGGGCGAGAAGCCTGGCCTGGGCCTCGGTGGCCGCGACCGCCTGGATGGTCTGTTGCGCCAGCAGCGCGTCGTGCATCAGCGCCGACAAGGCGAACACCACGGTCTGAATGCCGACGAAGGCGAGCCAGGCCACAGGTGTGAGCGAGACCAACCCGTCCCGGCCCCACAGCGGGCCCGTGGCGTTCCACAGGGCGGCTGCACCACTCACCAACAGTGCCAGAAGCCCCGCTGCCGCTGCACGCCGAGACAGGGTGCTCATCCATTTCGCCGGTCGCAAAGGGAAGCTCCGGCACACGGAGTACATCGACAGCGCGGCCATCCCCGTGAGCAACGCGAGCGGCAGCAAGAAGCCGAGCACCCAGATCCGCTCGGTCGATGCCTGCTGCACCCATGCCACGGCCAGCGCACATCCTGCGAGCATCCAGGCCAACAGGTAGGCCGCCAGGCCGCGCAGGTTCTTCAGCAGGGGGTGCACTGGGATGAGTCAGTTCTTGATCTCTACGCCACCGAAGATGGTCTCGCCGCGCAGCACCAGGCGATGACTGGGCGAGGCCGGCGGCACTGACTTGTCCTCTACGGCCCCCATCGTGGCCCTCAATTGCACCACCACCTGCCATTCGCGAGGTACACGCAGTTCGATGCCGCTGAAGGTGGCACTGATGTTGAGCGTGGCCTCGGAGCCGTCCATCACCGCCTCACGCAAGTCCAGTTCCAGGCCGCCGAAGGTGACTGCAATCCTGCCGCCCTTGAAGCTGCGTGAGTCGTTCTGAAGCTTGATGCCGCTGAAGGTGGCGTCGACATTGACTTCGTCCGCATGTTCGATCGCCGAGCTTTCAAACCGACCCCTGTCCCACCGCGTGCTCCAGAACAAGCCTCGCAGCGCGATGGATGTGCCGGCCAATATGACGAACACCGGCCACCATTGCCGAAGGTCGAAACTTTCGTGCCCCAGGTTATGCGCCGTCATCAGCGCGCCGACCACCATCAGCACCAGGCCGAACAGGCGACTGGCGGGATGACGCCGCCAAGCCAACCGAGAGAAGCCCCAGATGACAAAGACGAGCGGCCAGAAAGTCCTCAGCAGTGCGATGTCGAAGAGGTGCAAATTGTCGAGCAGGGCCAATGCACCGATGCCGATGACGGACAGACCAAGAATGCCGCGTCGAGCACGACGCCGTGGCGAATCGAATCGCGTCGTCAATCGCTTGTCCATGGAAGGGGCCGTAGTGAAGAGGGCTTCATTACACCCACATCACCGCCCCTGCGCTATGTGGATTCGTCGAATCAACAGCGGAGCACGACGAATCGACGAATCGACACCTCGCATCCAAGACGCTGTGGCAGAGGCCGCTTCCTTCCCGCAGCACGACCTGCAAGGCTTGGCGTTGTGTCGAGGTTCTCACAAGCGCCCTTTCGGTCCAGGCCAGATGGTTCCTGCTCCGCCGAAGGTGCAGCGCTTTGTTATCGCACCATCTGCATCGAGGGCGCGCAGCGTCTCGGCCGCACGCCCCCCCCCCGAGGTCTCGCTGCACAGCCACTCGCTGGCCGACTACGTGGCCTGCCTGGACCGCGGCGACTGGCAGGGCGTGGCGCAGCTGATGCTCGCGTCGGCCGACAAGCTCGCGTCCATCGGCGCCGAGTTCCTGATCTGCCCCGACAACACCATCCACCAGGCGCTCGCACTCGTCGCGCCGCGGTCTGCGCTGCCTTGGCTGCACATCGCAGAGGTCGTCGCCGATGCGGCCGTCGCGCGCGGCTTTCGTTGCCTGGGCCTCACCGGCACACGCTGGCTGGTCGACAGCGATGTCTACCCGGACAAGCTGGCAGCACGCGGTCTGCAGTGTGTGCGCCCGACTGCCGCCGAACGCGACGAGGTCCATCGCATCATCATGGACGAGCTGGTCGGTGGCATCGGCAAGCCCGAGTCGGTCGCCAGCATCCAGCGGGTCATTGCGCGGATGAAAGGCGCGCGCTGCGATGCGGTCGTGCTGGGCTGCACCGAGATCCCATTGGTCATCGACGACACGAACTCGCCGCTGCCGACGCTCGATTCGACCCGCCTGCTCGCACAAGCCGCGCTGCGCCGCGCGGTGTTGCCCGCCGCGTAGGCCTACAAGCTCTCGGAGCGCACCATCAGCCGATCGACATCGACGAACAGCGCGCCGTCGAACATTGCACGCGCTTCGCTCCACACCCCGGCCTCGCCCTTGGCGAGATCGGCGACGATGTCGCCGTACAGCTCGCGCGCCACCCAGCGCAGGTCGCCGAGCGCGTCGTCCGCGTTGCGCACCCAGCCCATCAGCAATCGCTTCGGTTCGTAGTCGAGCAGGCGCAGCGTGGTGTCGGCCGAAAACGGCGTCTTCTCGAGGTTGCGCAGCATCGCCATCTTCAGCAATTCCAGCACCGCATCGTCGAGCCCGGCCTCGGCGGCGATCAGCTTTTCGCGCAGTGCCGACCAGCCGAACACCAGCCGCGGCCTGAGCTTCTCGCCCAGCTCGCGCGCGAGTGCCGGCGCCTTCGCGCCGTAGGCGCTCGCGAACAGCTCGCGGACCTGTTCTTCGCGGTCCTGCCACTGGTCGACCGCGGTCACCGGCTGCGCCGACAGCCACTGCTCGCGCGCGATGTCGACGTAGACGAAGCCGGCGTCGAGCCGGAAGCCGGCGCCGCACACCGGGCAGCTCTTGCGCTGGAACTCACCGCGCAGGATGTCGCGCCGCATCTCGGGCCGGCGGCCGGCGTTGACGCTGTGCGCCACTTCGAAGGTCAGCGCTTCCTTGCAGCGCGGGCAGTTCATCGAGACGGTATTGAAAATGGACATGTCAGTGAGCCATCAGGACTCGGACTCGGCCTTGAGCTTTAGCAGCCAGCCGGCGTCCGGGTGTTTGGGGTTCATCTTGCCGATGTGGAAGGCCGCGTACAGCTCGGCAAACCATTCTGCCGGCGCGCGAAACTGGTAGCCGCGCACCCCGGTGGAACGCGCCGCCAGGTGGTAGCTGACCCAGTCGCCCGCGTAGGACTCGTGATAGACGCGCCCGCCGATCGCGTTGCGCTTGGCCGCATCGGCCTTGTTCCAGGGGTCGAACTTTTCGCGCGACTCGGTGACCCAGGTCTCGGCGTCCTGGCGCGCGGTCTCCCACTCGGCGTCGGTCTTCACGTCGGCCGGGCGCTTCGGCTTTTTCTTCGGCGGTGTGTTGCTCTTGGAGTCCATCATCGACTCGATGTAGTCGGCGTCGTAGCTGAAGAAAGCCGCCACCTTCTTCGCGATCGCGCCGCTGCCGTGTGTCTCCCAGCCGGCCTCGGCCATGTGCGACTTCATCACGCCGCGCGCGTCGTCGACGCCGTGCGCCACTTCGTGCAGCGCGGCGAAGCTGTACCAGTTGACCTTGGCGCCGACCCCGCCGACCGGCGCGCTGTTCGGGTCGGGCCGCTCGCCGGTGGGCACCACGTCGCCCAGCTCGACATTGTTGTTGGCGTCGTCGGGCCGGCCGGCATACATCACGATCTTGTCGTTGATGACACCCGACTGGTAGTACGCGCCGTGACCCTGTTCCTGATAGTCGACGATCTTCTCGGTGTACTTGGCGTCCTTCACCGGCACGATGCGCAACACCTTGTACAGATCCTTCAAGCCCTTCTGCGGGTCCTTCGGGTTTAGCGCCTTCGATTCGTCGGTGTAGGTCGCGCCATCGGCGTCCTCGGGCTTGCGGTGGTTGAACTGCGTGACCTCGATGTCGAAGCGCGCCTCGATCGCCGCCGTGACGTTGACCGCCGCGGTGTCGTCGGGCAGGTCGGCGACGATGGCGTCGAACACTTCGCCGCCGCCCGGCTCGGCGATCAGGTCTTTCATCGCGCCCACCACCGGGTGGCCCGAGCGCAGGTTGTTGTAGGCGGCCTGCGATGCGCCCCAGGTCTTGGCCTGGTTCAACCAGGTGGCTATCGCCTTGTCGGCCTTCATCAGGTAGCCGGTGTCGGCCAGGGTCTCGATCTCGGCGCCCTTGTCGTTGAGAGATTGGGTGCGCAGCGCCGCCAGGCCGGCCGGCTTGAGCGCGACCGCCAAGGCCTTCTTGACGCCGCCGTCGCGCGCCGCGTCGAACTTGGCGCGGAAGGCCGCGAACTGGGCCTTGAACTGCTCCATGTTGTCGAGCGCCGCGCCGAGCTGCGAGAACACCACCTCGCAGCTCTTCAGGTCGCGCGCCGCTTCGTACTTCTGGAAGTTGGCGAGTGCCTCGCGCACCTTCTGCTGCCACGACTCGACGAAGCTGCTGACCGGCGCTTCCGACGCCTTGTCGGTGCGCGGCTTGAGGCCATCGACCCGCTTGCGCAGCGCGGCGATCTCCTTGTCGACCGCGAGCTTCGTCTTCAGCGCCTCGGCGTCAGCGATCAGAGTCTTGGCGCCGTCCGTCACCGCGTCGATCGAAGCGGCGATCTCGTCCAGCGAATTGCCCGCCGGCCAGGCGGTTTTCTTCTGGTCCTGCAGCGCCGTAAGGCGCGAGCGCAGGTCGGCGCTGCCCGCCGGGTCGAGTGCCTGCACCAGCGTGGCGGCGCGAGCGAGGTCGGCGTCGGCCTGGGTCGATGCCTTGGCGAGGCCGCCGGCCACGTCATTCAGCTTCTTCAGGCGCGGCGCGACGATCGATTGCAGGGCGGTGCTGTCGGCCGCTCCGTCATAGCGCTTGATGTCGGCCTTCAGGCTGTCGAGCTCCTTTTGCAGCACCGCTTTCGGCGCTGCCGGCGCGGCGTTGATGGCGGTTTGTGCGGTGGCCAGCTGCGGGGCCAGGGTGGCCTGCGAGAAGTCGACCGCGAACTGGGTCTGGTCGGCGCGCGCGCGCAGGTCTTGTGCCTTGGTCAGCAGCGCGTTGTACGCCGTCACGGCGGCTTTCGGGTCAGCGATCTTGGCGGCGGTGGCCACGTTGGCCTTGAGCTTCGTGAGCTCGTCGTTGATCTTCTTGCGCGCGGCGTCGTCGTTGATGCCGCCCAGCACCAGCGCGGTGATCTGCTGCACCACCGCGTCGACGTCGGCGCGTGCATCGGACAGCTCGCGTTCCTGCCGGAACTTGAAGGCGAGCTTCTTCGCCCTCTCGTAGAGCTTGGCCGCCTCGGCCAGCTCGGCCTTGGGCGACGCCGACTTGGCATGTTTGGCGCGCAAGGCGGCGAGCTCGGCTTCGAGGCCGGCCTTGGCCTTTTCGTCGGGTACGCTGGCCAGCATCTCGGCGATGATGTCGTGCTGCTCGACCACCGGGTCGCCCGAGCCGCCTGCGTCGGTGCCGCTATCGCCCGCCAGCGCGGGTTGCTTGGCCTGAACCGTTCTGGGTTTCAGGCCCAGGGACTCCAACAATCCCATGTTCGTCTCCTGCAAGCCGCCGCGCTCTTGCACGGCGTGTGTCCCGCAGGATAGACCGCAACGCGGGCGGAATAAAGCCTCGGCCCATGGCCTTTTCACATTTCATCGGCTCGCCGAACCTGGGCTTCACCAGGTGTCGACGAAGCGCGCGCCGGGCTCGCGAACGCGTGTCGACGCGAGGCCGCGGGCCAGCCAGGCGCGGGTTTCGGCGGGGTCGATCACGGCGTCGATCTCCAAGGTGGTGGCCATGTTGATCGCGCTGCCGCTTTCGTATTGTTGATCGACGAGCTTTTGGTACAGCGCCTCGCGTTCGCTGCCGTGCGGCGCGGCCTCGAGCTCCTTGCGGTAACCCAGGCGCACCGCCCCTTCCAGGCCCATCGCGCCGAACTCGCCGGTCGGCCAGGCGACGATCAAGTCGGGCGAGTGGAAGCCACCCGCCGTCATGCCCATCGCACCGAGCCCGTAGCCCTTTCGCAGCACCACGCTGAAATACGGCACACGCAGCGCCGCGGCGGTGACGAACAGGCGCGACACGTGGCGCACCTGGGCCCGCGTCTCGATCTCGGGGCCGACCATGAAGCCGGGCGTGTCGACCAGGCTCAGGATGGGCAGGCCGTGGGCGTTGCACAGCTGCATGAAACGCGCGGCCTTGTCGGCCGCGTCGGCGTCGATCGCGCCGCCCAGGTGCTGCGGGTTGTTGGCCAGCACGCCGAGCGGGCGGCCCTCGATGCGCGCCAGGGCGGTCACGATGCCGCGTCCGAACGCGCCACGCAACTCGAGCAGCGAGTCGTGGTCGACGAGGGTGCGCAAGACGCTGCGCACGTCGTAGACCCGCAAGCGGTTTTCGGGGATCGCCTGGCGCAACGCAGTCTGGTCCGGGCAGCCCCATTGATCGAGCCTGCCCTGGAAGAACGACAGGCAGTGTTTCGCCGCCGCGACCGCCTGCGCCTCGTCGTCGACCAGCAGGTCGATCACGCCGTTGGTCGATTGCACCGTGCTCGGTCCCACCTCTTCGGGCTTGAAGACGCCCAGGCCGCCGCCTTCGATCATCGCCGGGCCGCCCATGCCGATGTTGGAGCCGCGGGTCGCGATGATCACATCGCTGCAGCCGACCAGCGCCGCGTTGCCGGCGAAGCAGCGGCCCGCGACGATGCCGAGCACCGGCACCTGGCCACTCAGTCGCGCGAAGCTCGCGAAGGTCGTCACGTGCAGGCCCGCGACGATGGGCATGTCGGTGTCGCCGGGCCGGCCCCCGCCCCCTTCGGCGAACAGCACGACCGGCAGCCGGTTGCGCAGCGCCAGGCCGAGCATGCGGTCGGTCTTGTGGTGGTTGCGCATGCCCTGGGTGCCGGCGAGCACGGTCGCGTCATAGGCCATCACGATGGTCCGCGACTTTTCGGGGCCGAAGCGAGATGCGTTGATGCTGCCGACGCCGGTGACCATGCCGTCGGCCGGCGTGTTGCGGATCAGGTCCTCGGCGCTGCGCCGCTTGCGCTGCGCCGCGACGGCGAGCGCGCCGTACTCGCTGAAGCTGCCGGGGTCGCACAGGTCGGCGATGTTCTCGCGCGCGCTGCGCAGGCCGAGCGCGTGGCGCCGCGCCATCGCGTCGGGCCGCGCCGCGTCGAGCGCGGCGGCGTGGCGATCGACGACGCGCTGCAGGTCGGGGCGGATCGCGTGCGGATCGGCCGGAGCTTGGGGCGCGGCGTGGTGCGCGTCGGACGACATCGGCGCCATGACCATCAGCGCCTGGCCTTCGACGACGCTGTCGCCGGCGCTCGCGCGCAGCTCGACCACGCGGCCGGCGCTTGCAGCGAGCAGCACATGCTCCATCTTCATCGCCTCGAG
>Ga0209515_10003941_pt1 | contig 20520 bp, 21 predicted proteins | sample Subgroupgradi54m_FD_187454 | JGI IMG/M metagenome (GOLD analysis project Ga0209515, IMG submission 187454) | Subsurface groundwater microbial communities from S. Glens Falls, New York, USA - GMW60B uncontaminated upgradient, 5.4 m (SPAdes)... ...
TTGGTTTTGGGGCTTCGGTGGGTTTTGCTGGTTCAGGAGCTTTAGCGGCAGCGCGTAATTGGGTAATTTCAGCGTCCTTTGCAACAATAGTTGCCGGATAATCCGGTGCGGCAGGGATTGTTGGCTTTGGGGTTATTTCTTTTGCTTTTAATTGAGCGGGGGTTGGGGTTTGATCCATTCCAGCTAACTCTCTCGCTTTTTCGGCAAGTGCTTGAGCCTCTTTATCCAAAAACTTTATTCCCGGCGCAACAACACTTGGAGTAGGAAGTGGTGTATCTTCCTTTGGTCGCGCGCAGCCGATTGTTGAGATAAGAGCTAAACCGGCAACTCCTCTGGCGACTTTGACAGCCCCTTTATTAAACCCTTCTCTTGAAACTCTTACTCCCATTAGAGCTTCAATCATATTTCTCTGCATGCATTCTTCTTATCACGCAGACTGGGTATTTGTCAACCCCGCTGTTGTTAAAATTCTTCAATACTACCAAGTATTATACTTTTTTGTTTTTATACATTGTATCCTTAAAATATCAGCGATTTTGTAGTTTAGTGGCAATTTAGGGTATAATTAGTCCCGCCCCGCTCTGCGGGGCAGGACTAAGATGAATCTTTTAGAATTGAGAGAAAAACACCCGCGTTTTGTTTACGAGGCTTATCAATGGGAGAAAAAAGACGGAAACCTTGTTGTTAAATTTCAATTTCTTCTTGAACCAAATATCAGGTTCAATCCTTCACTCATTATCCCGTTGCCCAAAAAAGACATAGACATCAAGAAGTTTGAGAATTTCATTTTTCATCTCGGACTTATCGAGGCGATAAGTTATTGGAAAGCTGCTTGTCCAAGAGAGTTTTATATCAAAGCAGGATATCTTTCCAAAAAACAAATAGGTTTTTGGCAAGACCTTTTTATTAATGGCTTGGGAGAGTTTTTTTACAAAAACAACATTGATTTTACAAAAAAGGATTTTTTAAAAATAAGTTCTAATCAAAACAAAAAACTACTTTCAATATCTTTTGTTCAAGAATCATCCGGGGATTTGGTTTTGGCATCAGGCGGAAAAGATTCGGCAGTGGTTTTGGAAGTTGTTAAAAAATTAAACAGGCGAATTGCTATCTTAATGCTCAATCCAACTAAAGCAGCGCTTGATGTTACTAAAGTCGCAGGAGTTCATGAACAAATCACAGTTGCGAGAACAATTGATTCAAGGCTTCTTCAGCTAAACAAACAGGGCTATCTTAACGGGCATACGCCGTTTTCCGCTTACCTTTCTTTTTTAGGAACATTTGTTGGAGCATTGTACGGATTTGAAAATGTGATTGCCGGCAATGAGAGAAGTTCGGAGGAAGGAAACGTCTTTTTCTTCGGTACAGAAATAAACCATCAGTACTCAAAAACGTATAAATTCGAAAAGCTTTTTAGAAAATATTGCTCAAATCTCACAAATAGCGTTAATTATTTTAGTCTTTTAAGGCCTCTGTACGACCTTCAAGTAAGTAAAATATTTGCACAGTTTTCCCAATATCATAAAATATTCAGAAGCTGTAATAAGGGAAAAGACTGGTGCGGAAATTGTCCAAAATGCGCTTTTGTTTATCTTTCGCTGTTTCCTTTTCTTCCTTATAAAAAGATGATTGAGATTTTTGGAATGGATTACTTTGAGAAAAAATCCCTTGAAAAGACTCTTCAAACGCTTTTGGGAACTTCAGCTCACAAGCCTTTTGAGTGCGTTGGAACAATTGAGGAGTCAAAACTCGCAATGTCCTTATCAAAAAAAAGTGCGTCTTTGAAAAATGTCCAAAAGTTACTCAAGGATTTTGGCAGAAATCACTTTCTCCCGTCTTCATTTGAAGAAATTCTTAAGCTAATGATCAGTGATTCAATTCTAATTTTGGGCTACGGCAGAGAAGGGAAAAGCGTCCACAGGTTTCTTCTTGATAATTTTCCTTTTATCAAAATTGCGATTGCCGATAGAGAAAAAGATAAAGACTATCTCTCGCACGCTAAAGAATTTACAACAATTATTCGTTCGCCCGGAGTTTCACCTAATAAGATCCTGAAACAAGTTCAGGATGACAAAGTGACTTCTTCAACTAATATCTTTTTCTCTTTTGTTTCGGGTAGGGTTATTGGCATAACCGGCACAAAAGGGAAAAGCACAACTTCCTCACTTATTACAAAAATCCTTCAATCAACTTATCAAGATGTCAGGCTCATTGGCAATATCGGAGCGCCTTCTCTTGATTCACTTAAAGGAGCAAGCAGTAAAACCATTTTTGTTTTTGAACTTTCAAGCCATCAGCTTGTAGATTGTAAATTCAGTCCGAATGTCGCGGTTGTTCTGGATGTAGTTTCTGAACACCTTGATTATTACAAAGATTTTTCTTCTTATTTGAGGGCAAAAGAGAATATCGTTCTTTACCAAAAACCATCAGACTTCGTAGTATTCAATCCAGAACACAAAAATCCATCAAAGATAGCATCAAAATCTCCTGGGAAAAAACTTACGTTTTCTCAAGCAGATATTCATAAGTTTATGGATGTCGCAAAAATTCCTCTTTTAGGTAAAGGAAACTTGGAAAATATTATGGCAGCAGCGTCGGTTGGGAGAATATTTAAAGTTCCCAATGAAAAAATTGTAAAAGCTGTTCAAGATTTTGTTCCCCTTGAGCATCGGTTAGAATTTGTCGGGGAGTTTAGGAAAATCCGGTTTTACAATGATTCGCTGGCAACTGTTCCGGAAGCTTCAATCCACGGTCTTGAGGCGTTGGGAGACGATGTTGAGACGCTTATCGCGGGAGGATTTGATCGAAGGATTGATTTTTCAGGACTTAACAAATTTCTTGAAACGTCATCTGTTAAGAATCTCATTCTCTTTCCAACTACAGGAAAAAAGATTTTAAAAGAGAATTCTAATAGGTTCAATGTTTCCACAATGGAGGAGGCTGTTGGGATCGCGTTTGAAAAAACAGCAAAAGGCAAAATCTGCCTTCTTTCTCCGGCCTCTGCCAGTTTTGGGATTTTTAAAGACTATGATGAGAGGGGAAAGTCTTTTAAAAAATTAGTGAATCATTTCGGCTCCAGAAGCTTTTAGCGGGCATTGGATTTCGGGCTTATCTCTTCAAGGTTTCCGGAATAGGTAAAACCTATTCCTCCCCGCCCTTTTTCATACTCAAACGCAATCCACGTTCCCCATACTGGTTTTCGGTAATCAGGTCTTTTAGGATCAATGCCTGGCCATGAAATTCCTTCTATCACCTGTCCGACTTCAAGACTTCCAATAAGAGAGCCATCTTCTTTAACTGGTGCTTCCGGTTGATTTCTCACATTCGCTGCTTTGTTGAAACGGGTATCTTCGTTATCTTTAACTATAAAGCGAATCTTAACAGGTGTTTTATCAAGCGCTCTTTTTGCTAATTGCTGATTTTCGTTTGGGCGGTTCGTAAGCTCGCCTAACACTTTGCCGGCTGATATCGCAGCAAGACCACCAGCACCTATTAGCCCAGCCAATAACCGTCTTCTGGTTAATTTATCGGGAGCTCTTCTACTAATTACGTTTTCCATAAAATACTTATATATTGTCTTAAAAAATAGGACGGTTGTCAACCGCGATCAATATAGCTTAAGGCAAGAGTAGTCCCTTACCAAGATTAAGAAGGTTAAAGACGAAAGAGCCAAGGGAAAATCCGCCAATTGGGAAAAGAAGAAGAAAAAAGAGGATAAACATGCCGATTGACCCTAAAGAAAGATAGGCGTTTGCCTCTTTTTCGGGAAGAAGAAGAGAAAAGACTTTGGATCCGTCAAGAGGAGGAATAGGCAAAAGATTGAAAATTGCCAGAAGAAGATTATACTGGATAATCATATAAAGAAGAAGACCAATAAAGCCAGGAAATAAAATCGGCAAAGCATCAAAAAATCTAAATAATAAAGAAGCTGCTATTGCCAGAAGGACGTTTGTTAAGGGGCCGGAAAGGGCAACCAATGCCATGTCTTTTCTGCCTTCTTTTAAATTAAATGGATCAACGGGTACGGGTTTGGCGGCGCCAAAAATAACAGGAGAGCCGGAAAGAATCAAAAGCAGTGGAAGGGCAATGCTCATAAAAGGATCAATGTGGCTTTTGGGATTAAGGGTTAATCTTCCCATAAGCCTGGCGGTTGGGTCTCCAAGCCGGTCTGCCACAAACCCGTGGGCAACTTCGTGAAGAATGGCGGAGAAAATTAAGATGGCAAGGCCTATCAAGATTTCCATTATTGTTTTAAGCTAATTTCTATGATATCATAAAGAACGGAATTCTTGAAGTGGGAAGTGGGACTTTCTTGAACTTGAATCCTTGATTTCTTGAATTCAAGATGTCAAGATTTCAAAAACGTCAAGATCAAGAAGGTCAAAAATATCCAACTTCAAAAATTCTAAACAAATATGGCAATGAAGTGTGACATATGCGGGAAAGGGAGAATGGTTGGTAAACAACACAAGCATCATCCCGGTGTTGCCGGAGGACGTTGGCTTAAGCGCGCTCCGAAAACCCAAAAAATCTTTAAACCCAATTTGCACTGGTCAAGAATTCAGACTAGCATTCTATCTCAACTGAACCCCACTTCGTCCCGCTTCGCGGGACTTGCAGGAGCAAGAAGAGTTCGCCTTTGCACAAAATGCCTCCGAATTGCGAAAAAATCAATACAACCAAAGACTACTCCTTCTCAAGCAATTTCCATGTCAACTATTTAATTGCTGAGGTCGGCACAAAAATTTTCTTGTTATCTTCGCTCGGGGTCCTGTCAGAAGTTTCTTTCCCGCCAGTGCTCCGCTAGTCTCTCCTTCGGAACCGAACGCGTCCGCGCTGTCGGGAGCCCTTAAACTTCTGCCACCCCTCGCTCTTATTTTATCATTGGTAGTATTACGCTTTTAGCGTTGGGATAGCCATTTATAAAATCCTTATAACTCATTGGTTTTTTTCCTTCTACTTGTATTTTTTGGTTTGGTAAAAACATGATTCTTGATTCATGCCCTCGCCCTGAGCTCGGGCCGAAGGGATTCCTGATTCTAATTTTCGACCAGACGCCGGGCCAGGGATAGTAGGCGCGGATCATGCGATTGAGATATTGAAGGGATTTGGGATATTGGGGTGATTGAGGGTTAAAGTCGATATATCCGTCAGTGCGGGCAAGATGTTTTGTGTAGGTTGCCTTTTTATGATCCTGTTGCTTTAGTTTGATGGAGTTATTAAGATATTGATCAATATTTTTACCCAATAAATTTGCTCCAAGTTTAAAAAGCCTTTCATAGAGAGTTTCGGCAGTGTCATTTGCAAGAATCGGTTCTTCAACTTGGGCAAGTATTGGTCCGTGATCTATTTTTTCATCGAGCTTAATTATGGTTACTCCGGTTTTTTTATCACCGTTTAAAATTGCCGTCTGAACAGGCGTCGGACCGCGATATTTTGGAAGAAGGGAGGGGTGGATGTTCAAAATTCCCTTTGTGAACATGCTTAATATATCGTTTGGGACGAGGAGTCCGAAATAAGCCAGGATACCGAATTGAAAGTTGAGAGTTGAAAGTTGAGAGTTGAAAGTTGGATTAGAGAGGGATGAAGCGGAAATATATTCAATGCCTTGTTTGTTGCAATACGATGGCACTGGGTCGGTTGGGAGTTTTTCAGTTGTGACAACCAAAACCAGATCGAACTTTTTTTTCAAGATCTCAATTATAGGAATAACGAATGTGGAGGCGCCAAAGAAAACTGTCTTCATAAAATTTCCAATCTGAATTCTTGAAGTTAGAAGTGAGATATTCTTGATCTTGAATCCTTGACGTCTAGAAATCTTGATTTCAAGGAATCAAGAAATCAAGTTCAAGAATATCCCATTTCCCACATCAAAGATTCCAGCTCACAGTTCTATTTCTTCAAAAAAATCTTTTCCCTTTTCATCCTTTTTGGATTTATAGAGTTTGCCTTTTTGCTCAAGGACTCTTTTGGGGAAAAGTATGCCGTTTAGGTGGTCGTATTCGTGCTGGATAATCGTTGCGATAAATCCTGAAAATTTTCTTTTATGCGGTTTTCCATTCTCGTCAAGATAGGACAGTTCGATGATTTGGGGTCTTTGGACCTCTCCCCAGATATTTGGCAGAGAAAGACAGCCTTCAAGCTGGGTATCCTTCTTCTTCCGTTCTCCGCTTGCGCCACTTCTCGCTTGGATTTCAGGATTAATAAAGACTGCAATAGGAGATTTCACTCTTGGTCTGGTAACAAAGATTTGCAAGGGTTTTCCAACCTGCGGAGCAGCCAATCCAACGCCTTCTGGATCACGTGTTGTTATGAGAGTCTCCTTCATGTCTTTTACAAGAGAAAGGATTTCTTTATCGATTTTTAAAACCGGCTTAGCAACGGCCGATAGAATAGATTTCGGAGCAGTAATAATTGGTAACATGAGGGCATTATACATCATAAGCCCCAGCTTTTGAGAGCGGTTTTTGCCCCTTCGTTTTTCGGATCCAAATTATTAAGAATGTAATTCATTGTCTCAACTGCTTTTTTATCATTTTTAAGTTCGTGGTAAAAAAGCCCAAGGGCGTAATAGGCGTCAAGATAATTAGGCTTTAGCCGTACAGTTTCTTCAAGCACTTCAACTCCTTTTTTGACGTTTCCAGTCTGTCCGTACAAGACACCCAGGTTATAGGAGATTTTTGCGTCCGTTGGAGCAAGTATGTTTGCTTTTTGTATTGCATTAAGGGCAAGAGGTGTATACTGCGCATCGAGTTGAGAAAACGCATAAAGTATCCTGCTTCTGGTTTTCCAAAATACGATATTGTTGGGGTGTTCTAGAGTTACTTTATTGCTTAATTCCAGGGCGTTTTGAGCAAAAGAGGCGGCAGTTGTCGCGTCTTTCTGATTAATAAAAAGAATAGACATCATGGCATTGTTAAACGCCAGTTCGTCTAAAAATACCGGTTCGCTTTGGCGGGTTTGAAAAGAGGCAAGAAGCTCCGGATACGCCATTTGGTATTCCCGCGCTCTGTCCAGATTGTAGCCAAGAGCGTAGCGCGTATCTGCCTGCCAGAAACGGTATAAAGTAATAAGCAATAAGCAAAAAGCAATAAGTAAGAAAGAAATTCCTAGCCATTGATAATACGATGTCTTGCTTAATTCATAATTTTTTACTTGTCTCGCTAGTAGGCGGGTTCCTGATTCATTTTGTGGCGGAAGCATTCCAAGTAATATAAAAACAAAAGCAGGGATGAGAAATAGGTAGAGGTTGACGATGACAACGGAAAAGCCGAGGAAATTGGAGACGAGAATGGAGAGATACGCGGCAATTAGTGCAAGTATAATATTACGGTTGTCATTCTGAGCGAAGCGAAGAATCTCATTAGATCCTTCACCCCGCTTAGCGGGGTTCAGGATGACATTAAGAATGAACCACCCAATCATCAACAAATAACTTCCTAAACCAAAAATTCCTGTCGTTGTTAAATAATTTAAATACTCGTTGTGGGCTTTGTTATAAAGAAAATCCCATTCAGAAGTTAAGTTATGTTCTTTTGGCCTATATTTATAATAGGCAAAGGCAAAAGTCTCAACGCCTGTCCCAAAAATAGGATTGTTCTTCCAGGCTTCAATTGCTCCCTTCCAGACAATAAGGCGTATATTTCCCGATTCTGTTCCTCCTGTCTCAAGCGCGGGTCCTCTGATGAGGGATTCGGTCTCTGACTTACTCGGTTCTTGTATTGTTTTTTGAGGAATGAATTGTTTAATCTGTGGCGTTGAAGGTGTACGAAGATAGAGGGATAGAAACGCAATTACGACAAAAATGGGGGTTATAAGAATGAGATTTTTTTTGAGAGTACGCGACTTGAAACTATTCCAGGCAAAAAGAAGAACAAACAAGAAAAGACCCACAACAAGACCGTAAAATCCAGAGCGGGAACCGCTGAAAATAAGAGCAACGTAAAACAGGGCGACAAGCAACAAGTAACAAGCAACAAGTAACACATTTTTTCTGGATCCATAATTCATAATTCTTGATTCATGATTCTTTTTCTCCGAAGTTTGTATAGATTTGAAAACATTTATTCCGTTGGCAAGGGCGAGAGGCAGGAGGATCGCCAAATATGCTGCCAGCCAGTTGGGCTGGCCCAGAGTTGAAAAGATTCTAACTCTTGGCTGAAAAGATTCTGTCCAGCACGAGACATCAAAAGTTCCGCGAAATAAAAGGCAAGTCGGGTCATGGCCAAAGTGAGAGGGAAGCCCCCAAAGAGCAACGATAAGACCCGATGCGAGACTTATCCCAAGGAGTCGCTTAGCCATGGCGGGTCCTGTTCCGGCGGGGTCCTGTCGGCTCGCAGCCCCACGCGTTTCCCACACGCCTAACAAGGCGGGGGCCCCCGCATGGTGCCCCCCGCTCGTCGCCACCCCTCGCTTTGATATTACGCCACCCCTCACTTGTTCATTATTGAAATTACTTACAAACGCATAATAAAGAAAAATGTAGCTTATGATCGAAAGCAGTCCGCCGTTAAATCTTGAATAATATCCCCAGAGAGAAACATGAGGGTCAAGGGAAAAAATGGTAGAGATAATTTGGGAAAGAAGAAAAAGAGCAATGGGAATATCAAGCGGAGTCCTTTGAAAAAGAATTCTTTTCTCAAGAATCATTTTTGTTCCCCATGTGCCTGCAATCACCAGCGTTATGGCAAAAGTGAGCCACATTTTGTTAAACTCGAAAAGCTCAAAAGTATTGCTGGTAAAAAAAAGCGGGACTAAAAAAAAGAGGGCATAAAAAGAATATTCAATAATTTTGTTGCAGATATTTATAATAGCCATTGTTGTATTGTTAAATGTTACCAAATTGGGAAGAATTGGACAAGAGGATTAACTTTCTTCGGGGCGGTTGAAGACGTACTCAAATGTGGCATATCTTATAGTATAGCACAAAACCCGTCTTTTGTCAAAAATCCCGATGTATCTACCTACCCCACACAGGGTGTGTACTTGTACTCTCCAGGCTTTGCAACTCTTACCATTTCAGCAAGAGCTGATTTACCTTCAGTTTCATTTAAATGTTCAAGAACATGAGTTGCTGAAATGGCGTCAACGGAATTATCTTTAAACGGAAGAGAGGTTATGTCAGCTAAAACAAAACTTGAACCAAAATTATTATCTTTTGCCTTGGCTAAAAGTTGTTTGTCATTGTCAACGCCGATTCTGAAAGAAGTATAACCTTCTTTCCGTCCATAAAAACCATCAGAGCTTGTTACACCACAGCCTAAATCCAACTCTTTTCTCATGAAGCGAGATTATAGCAAGAATTATCAACAAGCATCAACCTATAAAATGGAAATTCCCAATTGGCAAAGGAGGGGGAAGGTGGTATTATTAACACTAAGAATTATTGATGTGGGAAGTGGGAAGTTCTTGATCTTGAATTCTTGATGAATAGAACTCTTGATTTTTCAATCCTGTCAAGCAATCAAGATATCAAAAAATCAAGGACAAAGACGTCAAAAATATCCCACTTCAAGAATTCTATTATATATGTTCGACAAGTTTTTCTCACTTTTCTCCTACGACATGGGGATTGATCTTGGGACTGCTAATACCCTTGTTTGGGTAAAAGGCAAGGGGATTGTGATTAGAGAGCCATCGGTTGTGGCTATCCATAGAAAAACAAAGAAAGTAATTGCTATAGGCAGTGAGGCAAAAAAGATGGTTGGAAAAACACCTCATCCTATTGTTACAATCCGTCCAATACAAGGCGGAATTATTGCCGATTTTGACGCAACCACGTCTTTGATTTCCCATTACATAAAAAAGGTTCACGAAGTTGGAAAACCTCTGCCTTCTGTTTGGGCACGGCCAAAAGTGGTTATCGGCATCCCTTCATCCGTTACCGAAGTTCAAAGAAGAGCGGTGTGGGAGGCTGCGCTCACTGCCGGAGCCCGTTCAGCTTATCTTATAGAGGAGCCAATGGCAGCGGCAATCGGAGAAAATATTTCCATTTTTGCGCCAACCGGGGTTATGATTGTTGATATAGGAGGGGGTACCACAGAGATCGCAGTCATTTCTTTGGGAGGGATTGTAGTGGGTCGATCTCTCAAAATTGCAGGCAACGAGATGGATCAGGCAATCGTTCACTACATTAGACTAAAGCACGGACTTATCTTGGGCGAAACAACAGCCGAGGAAATAAAAATAAAAATAGGAAGCGCATACAAGAAAAGTGCAAAGTTCAAAGTGCAAAGTTCAAAGTTAGAGAAAGACGAAGAGAAAATTGAGGTTAAAAACGAGGGAGGAGAAAGGATGGCGATTGTCAGGGGAAGGGATATAGAAACAGGATTACCCAAGAGTCTTCGCGTTTCAGAAACCGAAGTCAGGGAGGCGCTATCTCCTGTACTTTCCCAAATCATAGAGGGAATTGCCGATGCGCTTGAGGATACTCCGCCAGAGCTAACCTCTGATATTATGGAGCGGGGTATACTCCTTACCGGAGGCGGAGCAAACCTTGCGGGGCTTGACCATTTAATAGTGGAAAGGACCCGCATGTCTGTGATTGTTTCAAACGAACCGCTTTTGTCTGTTGTTAAAGGGACAGGAAAGGTTTTAGAAGACGATGCGCTACTTTCGCGTGTAAAAGTTATAGGCGGATTAAAATAATGAGATTTGTTTTTTTCCTTTTTTTTGCCCTCGGGGCAATTTTACTTTTCAGGTCTGGCGCTTCCAGTTTCTTTGAAAAAATCGGGATAGATATTGAATTGACAGTTTTTCGGCTATTTCTTTCTCAACCTGACGCAAACAAATTCCAAAAAGTATTCGAGGAAAACGAAGACCTTCGCCAAAAACTGGTAAATCTAGAATCCATAAAAAAGGAAAACAAGGCGTTAAAAGATCAGTTCCAAACAGGAAGTTTGTTAAGTAATATTCTTTTGCCGGCTCGCATTATAGGAGCTCCAAGCTTTATTCCGGGCATTACAGAGCCACAGATTTTTATTCTTGACAAGGGTAAAGATGACAGAGTCAAAAAAGGCCAGGCAGTGGTGTTTAAAAACAATTTGGTTGGTACAATAACAGAGGTTTCCAAAAATCGCTCAAAAGTTCAACTTTTGACGCACAAGGATTTTTCTTTGTCCGGGAGAACCATGGAGACCTCCGCGCTTGGAATTATTAATGGGGGGCAAAACAACGAGCTTGTTTTTGGCAACGTATTATTATCGGAAGAATTAAAAATTTCGGATATGGTTTTAACCTATGGGGAGCCCTCCGATATTGTGATTGGGAAAATAGTTTCCGTTGAAAGAATTCCGAGTTCGTTATTCCAAACAGCCCGTGTAAAAAGTTTGCTGGCTTTTTCAAAATTATTCATGGTTTTTGTAATAATAGGAATAAAGTAAATGAAGCAATATTTGATAATAGTTCTGTTATTTATAATTGGGTTGCTCCTTGAGGGCATTATAACAACTGTTCCTTTAGTTACTGTTCTTCTTCTAGTTTTCTATGCTATTTTTAGGAAAAAATGGGTATACCCTGCCGCGATTATTTTGGGAATCGGCCTTGATTTTTTTGCCATGCGGCAAATTGGAATAAGCAGCGCGTTTTTTGTTTTGTTTTTGTTCTTAATCATAGTTTATGAGCAAAAATTTGAGATTGCGACAATCCCTTTTCTTATGTTTGCGTCATTTTTTGGAAGCTTTGCGTTTTTAATGCTTATTGACCATAAGCCTTTTTTTTTGCAGGCAGGAGCAAGTTCTTTCCTCACGCTTATTTTGTATAAAGCAATGAAAGTGACTGTAAAAGAATCTATATGAAGCCCGGCGTTGCGTTTGGTGATTACATCAAAACAGAAACAGAAAATGAACTTTCTATGCGGGGATTTTTGTTTCCAATCTTTACCGCGATAGTGGTAGGAGTATTGGTAGTAAAACTTATTTCTCTTCAGCTTTTGCAAGGAGCGCATTTGCGGAATCTTTCCGACAATAATAGAATAAGAACAGAAATTATCCATGCTCCCCGAGGCATCATTTTTGACGCGAACAACATTCCTTTAGTATTTAATGTTCCCGGATTTAGAAAGATAGTAGGGGGAAAAATAGTTTTGATAGACAGAAAAAAAGCGCTTGAGTTAATTGCTAAAACCGAGTCTGACTCGGCTAAAGGAGAAAAGGGTTTGGAAATTGACAGCCACAGGCAGTACCCTTACAAAGAGGAGATGGCGCATGTTTTAGGCTACACTTCTCAAGTATCTAAAGAAGAACTGGATCTTTTACAGTTTAAAGATTATAGAATTTCGGACTTGGTGGGAAAGATGGGTATAGAAAAAAGCTACGAGAGCGTACTTAAGGGAGTAGATGGAAAAAAATTGGTGGAAGTTGATAGCAGGGGAGTGCCAATTAGAACTTTGGGGCAGACAGACCCAACTTCTGGAAATGATATTACTCTTACAATCGATGCCAAACTTCAATCAGCTGCTTATTCAGCCATTTCTCAAATCAAAAAAGGGGCTGTTGTTGTTTCAACGCCAACAGGCGCGGTGCTTGCCATGGTCTCTAAACCTTCTTTTGATTCAAACCTGTTTACGCAAGGAGAAGATTATAAAACTTTGGATTTACAATATCCAAGTGTTGCAAGCGTTCTTAATGATTCAGACAATCAGCCGTTTTTAAACAGGGCTATTTCCGGAACGTATGCTCCCGGATCAACTTTTAAACTTATAACCGCAGCAGCCGGGCTTGAAGATAATATTATTGATGAAAATTTTGAAGTCGAGGATACGGGAATATTCCATGTAGGAGCTTTTTCATTTTCCAACTGGTATTTTACCCAATACGGAGGAAAAGATGGAATGGTAAATGTTGTCAAAGGGCTTAAGCGTTCAAACGACATCTTTTTTTACAAACTGGCAGAAAAGGTGGGGGTTGATAAGCTTTCTAAAATGGCAAAAAAATTTGGTCTGGGAGAAAGGCTAGGGATTGATCTTGAAGGAGAAGCAAGAGGTATTGTTCCAACGCCTGATTGGAAAAAAGAAGCGATCGGAGAACCCTGGTATTTGGGAGATACCTACCATTACGGAATTGGGCAGGGATACCTTTCGGTTACCCCTCTTCAGGTGAACATGTGGACGGCGGTAATTGCGAATGAAGGAGTGCTATATCAACCGTACCTCCTCAAAACTCAAAACTCAAAACTCAAAACTCAAAAATTTTTAAGCAATAAAACGGTTGATTTGATTCGGGAAGGCATGGTTCAGTCTTGTAGGCCGGGGGGGGTGGGGTGGCCGCTCTTCGAATTCAGAATTAAGAATTCAGAATTAAGAATTGACGGGAAGAATTTTTTGGAAGTGCCGCAAGCTACAAATTCAGCCGCGTTTAAAGATTATCGGCAAATAAGCATTGCTTGTAAGACTGGAACAGCCCAGCATGGAGGAGAAAAAGATATTCCTCACGCTTGGATCACCCTTTTTGCCCCGGCCTATGATCCACAGATTATCGTTACAGTCCTTGCCGAATCATCAGGCGAAGGCTCAAATGTGGCCGCCCCAATCGCTAAGAAGATTTTGGAAAAATGGTTCTCGCGCTAACGCTTTCTCTCCTTGTCATCCCGAATTTCTTCCATGTCATGTTGAATTTATTTCAGCATCCCTGCCCGCAGATGCTACGCATCAAGCGTTGCAGGCGGGTCGTTTCTTCAAAAACTAGATCCTGAAACGAGTTCAGGATGACAAGTATGCAAGTTCAGGATGACAAAAGATGCGTTCAGAATGACATTATGGGTTAGTGAATTGGCTTGCAGTGATCCCGCTTAGCGGGAGAATCTGAAGGTTTGGAGGATTTGGTTGAAATTCTTGCTTTCATCATCAGTTTGGTAGTATGAGCCAATCATATAAGTAAATCCAGTTTTTTTGACAAAGACTCTTTTTTCTTTCCCTCTATACTCCCAAACTTGGCTATTTTCAAAAACTGATGCATTATTTTCATCTATGATTGTATCCGAAAGACGTGTCCAAGTGTTCCACCGAGCTAAATCACCAGGATAAATAGCTTTTAATTGGCCCACCGATATTGAAAAAAGTATAGTCAAAAAATCAGCTTTTGGATAGTTGTAAATTGCTCCATTCTGCCAGAAACCGTCTGGAATGACAGATATATAAAAAGTTGGTAAACTAGGTCCGCTTGGCTTTGTCTGTATTACATTAAAGAGTGTACTGTAGTTACCACTGTCTTCGGCTTCTAAGTTTGATGAGAACTTGATAGAATATCCATATTTTGAATTTGTATAAGTCTTCCAGTTTGCAGTTTTCGTTGGTTCAGTTGACGTTTTATCAAGGAGAACTACATCCGGGGGAGTTGACGGGGTGAGTTTTTGGCGAAGTTGGGAGTTTTGGAATAAAAGATAACCAATAATTGCCAAGAGCAATGCGCCTGCGGCAATAAGCAAAAACTGGCTGTTTTTCTTATTCATCGTTTGAATTATACCACCCAGATTGACATTCTGTCAATCAAAACAGAACCATAGCCCTAGTTGACAGCTTTTGTCTTAGATAATATTATAATCTTGTGTGGCTTGAGATACTTTCTGAACTGTTTGTGAATTTTTCTGCGGCTTGGTTTGGAAGCGTGTTCATTGAGCTTCAGATTAGTCCAGTTTGAGCATTTGGTGATATTTTATTATTGACATTGAGATTTCTTCTTGGTATTCTATCATTGTTTATTGCAAAATATTTTAGAGAGAAAGCTAGGAAAATCTGATGAATTTTACTACCATTGCTAATAATGTTGCATTGATGTATTTATTGCTTCTAATTGTTGTTCTTTTAATGTACATTGCATTTGTAAAGAAACCTTCAAAACGAAAGTAGTTCTCCTTAATAGATTCTTCCCCTTCACTGCGTTCAGGCCTTCGGCTCTGAGGTCCTCGACTCTGAGGCTCGGACTCGAAGAGCTCAGGCTCGAAGAGGTCAGGATGACATTATTAAAGAAAATCTTGGAAGAGTGGTTCTCACGATAAATACCTACCGGATGTCAGCATGTGGTAGAATGTTTTTATGCTTTTAGTTATCACAGACCACGCGACAAAGGAAGAAATAGAAAAAATGGCGGAAGATTTTAGTGGATACATAAAAATTGTTGTAGATATGGAAAAAGGAATATTAACAGGAGGAGGTAAAAGGCATGTTGAAGGCGAGCAATTTCTGTTGGAAAGCGGTTCAAAACAAAAAAATCTATGGGGTGGCGGTTTGGATTTAGAAAGTAGCGAGATAGATTATAACTCAATGATAAATATTCGGCCTTCGCAAAATAATTTCAGCCGTGATATTATGTCAGAAGAGACACGCAAGGAGTTTGATGAAATTATTAAAAAATTACTGTTATGACAAATATAGATAGGGTGCTGGATATCTCTGTTAATTTGGCGCGAGTTAGCGATTGGATTTTTTCTGAAAGCCAACATAAGCAAAATCGCGTTGATCAGTTTTTAGATGAGACAAAGATATTGCTCATAAGCCTATCCAGAGTTTCTGTTTCTCCCCGTTTTGAGCAAACTCTCGCACAGTTTAAAATCGAATTTGCAAAACTTTTGAAGGATAAGAACAAGACAAAAAGAGAAGAATGGGCAGAAAGAGCGCTCACGTGGGCAAATATTCTCCAGCACCGCGCAAAATTAGCCTAACTCATTGAGTGAATCTGCTTGCAGTGGTCCCCCTTAGCGGGAGAACCTGAAGGTTTGGAGGAGTGGTTCTCGCGATAGTTTAAAATTCAAAAAGGGATTGACAAACCATAAGGATTACATTATGATTACATTATGCAAACATTATCTGTCGCTTCCTTACTGACAAAAAGATTTATTGGCGTAGACGTCTTGAGACGCCAATTAACTGCAATTCTTGATAAATTACCTTCTGATCGCGAAATTGTCGTTACTCAACACGGCAAGCCGCAAGCTGTTTTGCTTGATTTAGAATCCTATATAGAACTTCAAGAACGAATTGCCGATTCTGATTTGAAATTAATAAGAGGTATTAACAGGGGTGTAATGGATGTCCAATCTGGAAAAGGGGTTCCTGCAGAGAAAGTATTTCAAAAGTTAGGAATTTAGTGTGTATAAAGTCTTATTTTCGAGAAGAGCAGAAAAATCTTTAAAGAAAATCCCCAAAGACTACCAAATCCAAGTTAAGAAGAGCGTTGGCAGGTTAAGTCAAGATTCCTTCTCGCTTGATCTTAAAAAGCTCAATCCAAAATTTCTTGCAACTCACAGATTAAGATTAGGAAGCTACCGTTTATTTCTTTACATTAATACAGCAACAAAAACAGTGATAATTGCAGATATTGTGTGTAGAACCACAAAAACATATTAAAATATAGCTTTCAGTCGGTGAATTGGCTTGGAACGTCTGACGTTCCGAGCAGTGACCCCGCTTAGCGGGAGAACCTGAAGATTTGGAGGAGTGGTTTGAGAGGTAGTATTGATGTAGTATTGACGACGTCAATACTACGGAGTTTACAATAATTTTATCGTCTGGATAAAAATTTCTACCTCTTTTGCGTTCGTACTGTCAGCTGTAAAGTATATTGCTTGCGAATTGCTTATTGGACAAATACCTTGAGTTGCCGGCCATTGCGATACAGAAAATCCAAAAATTACTAAACAAGGCCAATTGCTATATTTGTATTCTTTTTCAAAATAACCAGATGCTTTCCATTCACCGCTTTTTAATTCATAATCCGATAGACCTTTTTGTAAAGTTGTGTGTCTTGAACCACCGTCATAAGTGCTAATTCTGGCAGTGTAGTTTCCTGCAATTTTTCTAGTGGGGTTAGATTCCCACTTTCCAGTTGCTGCGACGCCACCCGATATGTAAGTTGTGGAAGGATCATTTGTTTCTGGATTGTAACCAATTTCTATTGTACCGTTGGTGTCTTGTGCAGTTTTCCAGGAAGACGGAAGAGAATGGGTAAGTTGGGTGACTGGTTTTGCTGTTGGATTTACTGCGGCGTTCTCTCCGGTGAATTGGAAGGTGGAGAGGATTTGGTCGGTTTGATCTTCTGTTTGTTTATCAAGAGTTGGATAATCTGCTGCTGCAGAACGTAGATTATCAACGCTTAAGGAAAATACTAAACTGTCAACAGAGATCTCACCAGATTTATCATACAAAATACCCTTATCTTGATTTTGAAACACTAAAACATCTTTGTTAACGGTTTTAGTTCCAAATTCAACTATTCCTTTGGACACTAAGTCTCCAGCTCCAACTCCAGAACGAACAATATTAAGGCTATCTCCTTTTACTTTATAATTAATTATTAGGGCAAAGTTCGTCGGGCTAGTTACATAAATTTTATTTGGTTGATCCATGTTAATCTTCCAATTCTGTGGATATTTAAAGGAAAAGTTGTAAGCACTATTCGTATACGTCTTCCAGTTTGCAGTTTCATCTGAAAGAGGGATTGCGGTTGGGGGTTGGGGAGGAGTGAGTTTTTGGCGCAGTTGGTAGTTTTGGAACAAAAGATAACCAATAATTGCAAGAAGCAATGCGCCTGCGGCAATAAGCAACAAATTATTGTTTTTTCTATTTGCCTTCACACTTTAATTATATCACAAAATAGGGATTATTTTACTTGAATAACCAGTCGGGAACCAAGAGCACTTGCAATTTTTTGTAAAAATTCTAAGGAGGGATTTACATTTCCTGATTCAAGACGGGCAATAGCAGATTGTTTGGTCCCTAACTTTTCTGCCACATCCTTTTGTGTTAGTCTCTTCTTTAATCTGGCAGCAATTAATTCGGAAATAACTGCGTAGCGAGGAGCTAAGCGGTCATACTCCTTTTTAACTTTAGGATCAGAAAGTAGTTCTTTTTCTAAGTCTTCCCATTTGCTCATATAATATATTTTATAACATAAACGTTATACAGATGTCAATACCTCAATTTCATCGTGTCAAGGTTTTCTTCCGCTTTAAAGCTGTCTCTAACTCTTTTGATGGTATTTGTTGTTTTTGCTTTTTAAAACCATGCAACAGGTAAATAGTTTTCTGTTGTATAAAACAGTAAATAATACGAAGCTCTTTTTTACCTCTGACGCGCAGTTCATAAAGTCCAGAGCCTAATGCTTTTGAATGAGGTAGTCCTAATTTATTTCCATAAAGCTTTAGAAGTTTTATGACATGAGCTATTTTTGCTTTTGTTTGCGGTTGTTGTTTTTTAATGAATTCGTCAACTACTTTTTCTCCGCTGCTTGTTTCGTACGTTTCAATATTCCAGATAATCTCTTCCATTAATCAAATTATGCCATAAATTTGCTTTAAAATGTATTCTTCAATACCATTCAAAATTCATAGAGAACTACTGGGTGAATTGGAAAGTTTGGAGGATTTGATTAGACAAACTTTCGTTTTCTGGAAGCGGATCTGATGTAGAGAGAGTAAATAACCCACCATTCTTCATAAACATTGTAACATATCTGTTTCTCTCACCTTTATATTGGCCTCGTATTCCAGGATAACCACCAACCGTGACTCCTTTGATAGAAGAAGCTATGAAATCTTCCTTGTGGGCTTGAAATTCAGCATCTGTGATAGTAGATGACCATTGAAATACACCATAGAGTTGATAAAACTTTTTTCCTGACGGTAAAGGGTGAGTATCATCAGAATTTTGCGCGTACAAAGTAAAACTATAAGGAACTCCTGTGTCTGAATTTTTTTGTTCTTGTCCTGTAACAAACAAGTCTGGCGGCGCCTTAAATGTTAGTTTAATTGAATCGAATGTATACGTTTTCCAATTTGCAGTTTCCGCTGGTTCAGTTAATTTTTTATCAAGGAGAACTACATCTGGGGGTTGGGGAGGAGTGAGTTTTTGGCGCAGTTGGTAGTTTTGGAACAAAAGATAACCAATAATTGCAAGAAGCAATGCGCCTGCGGCAATAAGCAAAAATTGACTGTTTTTCTTATTTAATTCCACTTCTATATTATACCACAAAGTATTGTATGTTACTATTGTTGTATGGATGAGAGAGAGTATTGGGTTGGATTTTCGGTGTTTCCGGGGATTGGACCGTTGAAGTTTAAAGCGCTTCTTCAAAGGTTTGGTACGGCAAAGGATGCGTGGTCTGCAAGGAAGGGTGATCTTCAAAAAATAATAGGAGAGGTTTTAAGCAATAAATTTGACCGGTTTAGAAGTGAATTCTCAATTAAACTTTATCTTAGTAAATTAAAAGAAAAACGGGTATCTTTTGTACTCACTGCCGATAAAGAATATCCAAAACTGCTTGCGCAAATTAAAAACCCGCCGTTTGTTCTGTATATAAAAGGAGAAGGCGCTTTGCTCGGGAACGACCCCGCTAAGCGGGGTGTTCCCTCGCTGCGCCAAAATCAGTCACCCGCTTCTGCCACCCCTCGCACGATCGCTGTAGTTGGAACCAGAAGAATTACAAATTACGGGCGAGAGGTAACAGAGATGTTTGTTCATGAGCTGGTTGACGCGGGTTTTACCATTGTTTCGGGTCTTGCGTTAGGGGTTGACGCGGTTGCCCATAAGTCAGCGCTTGAGGCAAGAGGAAAAACAATCGCGGTTTTGGGGTGCGGGGTTGATTGCTGTACTCCGGCCGAGAATCAGGCACTATATAATAGTATAGTTTCGGGAAGGGGTTGTGTGATTTCTGAACTTCCGTTAGGACACCCGCCCACAAAAGGCTCTTTTCCTTCAAGAAACAGAATCATTGCCGGTTTGTCACTTGGCGTTTTGGTAACAGAAGGAGCAGAGGATAGCGGTTCATTAATAACCGCCGACTACGCTTTTAAATTCAACCGAAAAGTTTTTGCTGTTCCGGGACCTATCACTTCAGGGTTGTCGAAGGGTCCATATAAGCTTATTAAGAAGGGAGCGAAGTTGGTGACAACGGGAGAAGATATTTTGTATGAATTCAAAAGTCAAAATTCCCCACTTCGTCCCGCTCAGCGGGACTTCGCGGGGCAGGCAAAATTAAGGAACGTGACAAAAGAAGAAGATAAAATTTTAAAAATTTTGGAGAATGAGGCGATGAATTTTGACGAGATTGTCAGGCACTCTGGTTTTGATTCAGGCAAAATTGGCTCTATCTTGTCGGTAATGGAAATAAGAGGATTAATAGAAAGTACTGATGGAGGAATGTTTGGTATTATTCGGGAGACGTAATTACATTGTAATTACGTTAGAAATGTTACACGAAATTTCAAATGAAACATAGAAACGAAATTTCAATTGGTGCATAGGAAATGTTTAAGTGATTTTCATTTTTTTCGTCATTCTGGCTTGTCCAGAATCAAGAATAAGAGATTCTGGTGTCGCTAACGCTCCCCAGAATGACGGTTCTAGCGTAACAGTTCAAATTTCGCAAAAGTGTTTCAACTGAAATTTCGTATTACATATTTGAGAATGGGGATTAGAACTCTTGATGTGGGAAATGAGATATCCTTGACCTTGATTTCTTGATATTTTGATGACTTGAATTTTTGACGTTAGACTTATCAAGATTTCTAGAATTCAAGACATCAATCCGT
>Ga0209515_10003943_pt1 | contig 20507 bp, 21 predicted proteins | sample Subgroupgradi54m_FD_187454 | JGI IMG/M metagenome (GOLD analysis project Ga0209515, IMG submission 187454) | Subsurface groundwater microbial communities from S. Glens Falls, New York, USA - GMW60B uncontaminated upgradient, 5.4 m (SPAdes)... ...
GATTGCCTGGTTTGGCAATTACCGAAGAGTCATTGTTCGCTGGGACCGCAAAATTGAAATTTACAGAGCGTTTGTGCATATCGCTTGCGCCTTAATCACTTGCAACAAGTTATGAAACCACTTCTAGCCATTCCACTGCTCCTTGAGTCTTCTAATAAACGCTTCCATCTTGTCAAAACCATTATTCCTCAAAGTTTGAAGGGTTGAGTCTTCTTCATGGTTCAATTCGTCCGGCTGATAAAAAATGATTTGGCTTCCCGTGGTGTCAAACCCAAATGGGACTTGCAGTAAACCCTGCAATCTTTCTTTGATTTTGGGATGATCCTCTGGCTTAGCGAACAACAACATAAACCCGCCCCCTCCTGCCCCTAGAAGTTTACCCCCAATGGCTCCTGCCTCCCGTGCCATTTCATAGATTTCATCGATTAAATGAGAAGAAATCTTAGGCGTGAGGGAGCGTTTTAACTTCCAAGTCTCATGGAGCAACGAACCGAATTCGGTTAACCCATTTTTTTGATTAAGGATGGAGACCCCTTCCCCTACCATCTGGTACATTGCGGTAAGCTCACTTTTTCTGTCTTTGGTAAGCGCGATCTGTTCTCCGGCAATTTCGGTGGCCATCCTTGAGAAGCCCGTGAAAAAGAGCAGAAGATGACTTTTTAACTCTTCGAGCCGATGCTGGCTTATTCTAATCGGTGTTACGTCAATCTCATCATTCTGATGAAAATCCACACGGCAAAACCCACCATGAGTTGCCATTATTTGGTCTTGAGATCCTACGTTTTCCTTCAGTATTTCCTGCTCTACTTTGATTGCTTCTTTTGCTAGTTCCATTTTGGTCGACGCAACCTGTTTCAACCCCATGATCGCGCTAAGCAGACCTACCGTAAAAGAAGAACTCGAACCAAGTCCTGTGCGAGCCGGAAGATCTGCGTCGTGGTGGATTTCAACTCCTTGATCAATTTTCATGTACTGCAAAATAGTACGGACTGCAGGATGCTCAATCTCGTCATTGGAATTAACGGCCTCGATCTTCGAGTAGGCAATCCTGCTCTTGTGTGAAAAGAACGGGGGGAGATAACGACAGGAGATATAGCAGTATTTATTGATTGTCGTCGCTAGAACGGACCCACCATGTTCACGGTACCAGACGGGATAATCCGTGCCGCCGCCAAAGAAGGACATTCTAAAAGGAGTCCTGCTGATGATCATGTTTGTCCCTTTAAAGCAAAAGTTGGGTAATTTTCACAAAACCACGCCACGGTTTTTTTCAAACCTTCTTCGAGAGGTGTAAAGGAAAAATCCGGAAAGAGACGATTGAATTTGTTGCTCCTCAAGAGTTTAATGGATTCTCCTTCGGGTTTGGAGGTGTTAAAAATAATGGGTCCGTCGAACTCCACAACCTTCGCGATCAGATGGGCTAAATCCTTGATCGTAATACCGTTGTCTGGCGCTACTACGACAGTTTCCGCATCGGTAAAGGAGTCAAGAGCACGTATGAGAAGCCGGGCAACATCCAAGGAGTAAACAAATTGCCTCATGGCCCGACCACTACCCCACACTTCTAACGAACCATTTCGCTGTTTGGCCAAAAAACACTTGTGAATGAGGGAGCCCATAACGTGGCCCGTCTCTAAATCCCAGTTGTCAAACGGGCCGTAGATAGTTACCGGAGTCATGGTGGAATACTCAAAGCCATATTGCTTTCGGATTAGTCTTGTGTGCACATCCAATGCGCGTTTGGAATAGCCAAAACCCAAACTCCCACTGAAGGGAAAACCCTTATGAAGATCCTCTTCTGCGGAGGGACTTGTAGTTGAAAATTGAAACGCACACCCCGCTAAAATCGAAATTAAACGTTGGACCCCATGCTCTTTTGCCGCACGTAAAACATTCGTGTTAATTAGAAGATTAGACTCAAAAAGTTCGGTACCGTTCGATTGATTTAATTTGATTCCGCCTGTTTCAGCGGCCAAATGAAGAACTTTCTTCGGTTTATGTATTTCGAAAAGATGTTCCGTCTGTGTGAGATCTTTGAGCTCACAATCTTTTCGTGAAACAAAAACAGCTTCTGGACAGACGTCCCTCAATGCCTTTCCAAGAAGGCCTTCTCCACCAGTAACTAGGATTTCTGTTTGCATTAATTTAATAAAACTTCTGCGCTTCCCAGTACTGATAAAATTTTCCTTTTTTTGCAAGAAGCTCCTGGAGCGTGCCTTCCTCGACCAGTTTTCCCCTTTCCATCACGACGATTTTGTCGGCGTGTTTAATGGTCGAAAGCCGGTGAGCAATCACAATGGAGGTTTTTCCTTTAATGGCTTCATCAATCGCCTCCTGGATCAATCGTTCCGTCGCCGTATCAAGAGCGCTTGTGGCTTCATCCAGAATTAAAATATCGGCTCCTTTTAATATGGCTCGAGCGATTGCAACCCGTTGTTTTTCCCCTCCGGATAATTTCATTCCCCGGTCTCCTATGAGAGTATCCAACCCTTCAGGGAGTCTTGTCACAAACTCTTCAAGCCTTGCCTTTTTCAAGGTGTCCCAAATATGACTTTCTTGGATTCCGTGGTTCAATCCAAAGGCGATGTTGCTTCGGAGCGTATCGTTAAAAAGGAAGGTGTCCTGGCTGACAAAAGCCATGTGACTTCTTAGAGATTTCAAAGAAAATTCCCGGATATCGACTCCATCCACAAAAATCGATTGTGGGCGGCAATCGTAAAACCGCAAGATTAAATGAACGGCGGTGCTCTTTCCAGCTCCACTCGGTCCCACAATGGCCGTCATCTTTCCTTTCTCTACGGAAAAGTTCAAATCGTTTAAAATGGGGACCTGGCGCACATACGAAAAGTTCGTGTGACGGAATTCGAAAGTCTGATTCAGTCCTTGAAATTCTCGGTTCCCGTCCCGGACGAAATATTTATTTTCATCTTCTAAGACCACCAACACTTCCTTAATCGGGCCCGTGGCTCGGGCCAATTCGCCCCTCACTGTGTTGAAAATAGAAAGAGTTCCCAACAACCTCCGGATGACGAAAAAATAAACCAGATACCCGGCGAGGGTTACGGGTCTTTCTCGGACAATGAGCAGAGTCATGAGAGAAATCAGGACAAGGAGCGTGGTCAGCATCACAATTTCTTGAATGGGAAAAACCAATTTTGTCTTTTTCTCCATACTGAATTCGGTCCATCTCAGGCTCGAGCTCAAGTGCCCAAAAACTTCTTCTTCTTCAGTTTCCTGGCTATAGGATTTGACGAGGGGTATGCAGGTGAGAATATTAAAAATTTTTTCACTCAATCGATTGCGCAGCTGGGCCTGTTGTTCTGATGTTTTTTCAATCTTCCTGATCAGCCATTGGACGGAAAGACTGAAAAAAGGAAAGGCGAAAAAGACGAGGAGCGTTAATTTCCAAGAAGTCAAAAACATCAATACCAGATAAACGACAAATAGAAAGGCCGCGTTAACTAAATCGTTGATGTTCGTGAGGGTATTGGCGAGGGAATGGGTGTAGCCCGTCATCACCTGAGAAATATAACCGACATTGGTGCGATCAAAATAGAGTTTTCCAAAACTCAAATACCTCGCAAAGAGAAGGCGCCTCAAGTTGTGCGAAAATTTCCTTATTTGATAGGCAACCTTCAATTGGCTGAAGTACATAAAAATATTTTTTAATACGGCGGAGAAGAAAATTCCACCTAAGAGAATCGCTGCAAGGGTGATATTTCTGACGCCGACCGCCTTAGGAAGGTACTCGATAAAATTTTCCAGGAGCGGCCAGTTGCGGGCAAATGAAAAGTCCAATTGCATCGCGCCCCTTACAAAAGGAATCAAAAGGCCAACGCTCACACCCTCAAAAAAAGAGGCGAGGAGAGACAGAAAGACGGGAGTGAGAAAATGAACGGGTCGGATGTCAACCTGCCGCAAAAATTCCCTGACCCTAACCAGTTTTTTATAGTGTCTTATCAATGGCTTCCCTTGCCAGCAACCGGACCTGACGAGTAAAGTTCGAAGAGGAAAAATATTCTGTTTCGATTTGTCTCCTTGGAGTTGCATTTAAAGACTCTTCGATCATTCGAATCAGTTCTTCCGAATTGTCCGGATCGACCATTTTTCCAATTTTTCCCTCTCGGAGGGCATCGACACTCCCATCAGCTTTCCCACCGATCACTGGAATGCCCGAGCGGGCTGCTTCCAGAAAAGCGATTCCAAATCCCTCCCCTTTGCTAGGCATCGCAAAAAGATCAGCCATCCGGTAAATATCAACGAGCTCGGACTCTTCGACCCGACCGATAAATCGGACGGCACCGTTTAATTTTTTCTCTTGGGCCAATTTCTCAAGCCTTGATTGATCATCGCCTTCTCCGGCAATCACATAAACAAGATCGGGATGCCTTTCAAGTAGGCGGGGCAGGACATGAAGGATGAGGTCATGCCCTTTGTACTGATCCCTCGAAGAAAGCCGGGCCACTGTCAAAAGAACTTTTTTGCCCACCAGCCCGTATCGTTCGAGTAGATAAGCGGGCTTGGGACCCGGCTCAAACCGGTTTTCAATGACACACGGAAGAATTCGGACTTTATGAGAAGGCACGCCCGACCAGGCCAGAAAACGCTGCCGCGTATAGCGACTGATCGAAAAGATGAGTTGTGCCCTCCGAACCGCCCAACGGTGAAGAATTGAGCGATTCTCCCACGCATCCACTCCGTATAATTGAAGCCAGAAAGGAACCCCTGTGAGTATCGAAAGGAAGGCAACGAGCGGCGCTAAATTTACGTGGCCGCAAAAAATAAAATCGGGTTTTTCGGTCAAGACGGCCTTAAAAGCAGAAAGGGCGTAGCCTAATTTAGTTTTGTGCATTCCCCTCCATCGAATTCGAGAAGTAAGTACTTCGCGGTCTCGTTTCCCCGCTCGGGTTAAAATGACAATCGATGTCTTGTTGTCTGATGTCAAAGCCGACAGAAACCATTGATTGAATTTTGCGATTCCATACTGGCTCCCGAATGCATCGGTGACAAGAGCAAGAACTTTTGTTTTAGTGGGCGGGGTAAATGATTTTGCTTTTTCTCTCTTCCCCCTGAGGAAAGGGGTAGGTTGAGAGGATCCCAATTCGCTCACCCACACATAACTCCCGGCGGGCACCTGACAAATTTCTTGACAGAAAGCGCGGGCCTCAAGCGCTTTCACCTGCGAAGCCGCGCGAACGGTCCAACCGTCGTCGGTATAGTAAAGCGGTTTGATTCCGGAAGGGTCGCATGCCAAAAGCATTTTCTTCCGCTTCCCATCCCAGAGAACCCAAGCAAACGTTCCTTTCAAATCGGAAAGCATCGCCTCCCCTTTTTCTTCATAAAGATGAAGAAGAACTTCCGTATCCGATTGAGATTTGAAAACCCGGCCTTTTATCTCAAGATCTGTTTTCAATTCTTTGTAATTGGAAATCTCTCCGTCGAAACTGATGACCAAAGTCTTGGAAAAATCAGTAACGGCCGGCCTCCGGTGCCCCAAGCCCACCCGCCCATCGGAGGAATACCATTCTCCGGCGCCGTCCGGACCCCGGTTACTCGTGGCGTCGCGAATGCTTCGAAGTTCCTCCCGGTTCACTTCGAGACTAGCGTAGTGATAAGCAAAAATTGCGGCTATTCTACACATAGGATTTTGATTTGCGTTTGCACAGCTTCGCCCTCGCGTCCGACCGACGCGAGGACTGAGCAGTACCTAGCGCGGTCGGCGCTAGGTGCAGCTTCGCCCTCTCAGTCCCACTCCCTGCGTGGACCTACGAGGGCCTTAAATGAATTAAACTTTTTCGACCAACGCCTCGTCGATCGCCACGGATACGGATTGGAACAGGAGATCGAGTGAAATCACCAGGCGCGTGTGCCGGTCCTTGCGAACAATGAAACCCTCAACCCCTTTCAAGGGGCCGGAGCGAATGTAGACCCGGTCTCCTTGGCACAAATAAGGGAACGGGTCGATCGAGATTTTTTCCTCTAAAAAGCGCCGAACCGTGAAAAGCTCCTGCTCCGAAACCGGAACGGGCGTGGAGTTGAAGCCCACAAACCGGACGGATCCCCGCGTGTTGAGGATGTCGAGACGGTTTTCAAGCGCGGTGCGGACGAAGAGGTAACCCGAAAAAAGCGGCGTCTCGATTTCCTTCTTACGATCGGACCAGTGGCGGGTGACCCTCCGGAGGGGGAGAAACGTCTCAATTCCCTTTTTCTGAAGCTCTTGGTTGACCAACTTCTCGTGGCGGCTTCTCGTGTAAAGGGCATACCAAAGAGGTGTGGAAACCATGGCGGCTGAAAACACTCCCAGGAATGGATCAGTCGCCTCGGCCTTTTCCCATCCGCTCGGTGAGCCAGGCATCCAAGATGTCTTTCTTGAAGCGCCACTGGCCGCCAATTTTCACGGCGGGAATTTCGTGCTTCTTCAGAAGACGGTAAATCGTCACAAGGTGAAAACCCAAATACTTCGCCGCTTCCTTGGGTGTCATGATTTGGGTCCGTTCCCGTCTGGGAAACTCTCCTTTTTTGACTACATCCTTCTTTGTTTCGTCGTTCATCGGTCCATCAAACTTTTCCATGTCGGGTTCCTCTCCTTTTGTTTCAACATTGACTAAATTATGTAAATCTATAACAAAGACTAGCATCGTAATCAAATTTTGTCAATTATTGCTATAAATTGTTAGCGAAACCCTTTTCTCGAGCCTCCAGTTGAGAGAAAAAGAAAACAATGGAAAATCCAGGGGCATTCCGTATAATGAGGGGGTCTTTTTGTTCCTCTGAAAGAAGTTGCCACGTTCAAACGAAAAGGAGCGATCCGATGAAAAAGTTTGTGACCTTTCTTCTCCTCTCTTCCCTGGTTATCACGCCCTTTGTCTGGGCCGATGACGTGGATACCGTCTGGGAGGCGGCCAACTCTCATGTTTACGGAACGAAGCTGGGAGGGATGTTGGGTCGCGGCCTCTTGAACGCGGTCACCTGTTTCGTGGACGTGATCGTTCATGTGGTGGAAGGTTCCCAGCAGGGACCTCCGGTTGTGGGAACTTTGACGGGATTGGGCAGCGGTATCGGTTGCACCGTGCTTCGCGCGGGCTCAGGCGTCTTAGACATTGCCACTTCCTGGGTTCCAGGTTTCAATGGTTTCCCGGTCTCCCGCTCTTACTCAAACTGTCTTTTATCGGAAGGAAAACAGGAAGTGAAATCCGCGGAACCTGCCGCCCCTCCCGCGCCGGCACCTGCTCCCGCGCCGGAAGATTATGCCAAGCCGGCCGCGCCCGCGAGGCATCACGACGTCTACGATTACGTCAAGAAGTAAGATTAGGAAGAAATTTCGAGGTCGGACTTTTTAAAAATCGGGGAGAAATGATAGGGGGCGAGGAGTTCCTGCGCGCCTTCTTCGCGGTCCACCAGACAAATCACCTTCACGACGCGGGCCTTTAACTTCTCGATCTCCTGAATGGCCTCCATCACAGATTTCCCGCTTGTGACGACATCTTCCACGACGACCACCCGCTCACCCGCCTGAAGTTCAGGCCCTTCAATCCGTTTCTGGGTCCCGTGCTTCTTCTCCTCCTTGCGAACAATGAAGGCCTTGAGGGGTTTTCCGGTCTGGGAGCTTAAGAGCGCGACCGCCGCGGCGATCGGGTCCGCCCCCAGGGTCGGTCCTCCCACGGCCTCAGCCTGTGTCCCCTGAAGCATCGCGAGAATGACTTTTCCCACCAGAAGGATGCCGTGCGGGTCAAGCGTCACCTGTTTTCCGTCAATGTAGTAGGCCGATTTTTTTCCGCTGGAGAGCGTGTGTTCGCCTTTTTGGACCGCCTTCTCTTTCACCTCTTTTAAAAGTTCGCTTCGCCACTCCTCGATCGTCATCGAAATCTCCTTTGCATTGAAGTTATTTCACTGTGCGTTTTTCATGCTCTGCGCGGACCACGGTGTGAATTCCGCCGCGGACGAAAAAATCCCCTTCGATCGACATCCGACGAGGCTGGGTTGCCTTCACCCAATCATCGAGAATGAGGTTGGTGACCTCTTCATGAAAATGGCCTTCGTTTCGGAAAGACCAGAGATAAAGCTTGAGGCTTTTCAGTTCCACGCAGAGTTTGTCCGGCACGTAACGGATTCGAAACGTAGCGAAATCCGGCTGTCCGGTCCGGGGACAGACACACGTGAACTCCGGACATTCAAAAGAAATCTCGTAGTCCCGGCCCGGATAAGGATTGGGAAAGGTCTCGAGATTTCTTGAGGGGCTAGTCGGCATGACTTGGGATTATATCAAAAGATGCTGGAAAAGCGTGGCGAGACCGAGGAAGGAAAAGAAACCCACCACGTCGGTGATGGTGGTGAGGATAATGGAGGACGATTGGGCTGGGTCCCACCCCAGGGCTCTCATGAGCATCGGGATTCCGGCGCCCGACACACAGGCGATGGCCATGTTGGTAACCATGGCAAGACCGATCACGAGCCCGAAATAAGGATTGCCCTCCCAAAAATATCCGATCGCGGCCGTGACAATTCCCACGCTGACGCCGTTTAAGACACCGAGACAGGTTTCTTTCCAGATGACGCGCCGCGCCAACTTTTTTTCAATTTCGCCCAGTGCAAGTCCCCGAATCACGACGCCCAGTGTTTGGGCGCCCGCATTCCCCCCCTGCCCGGCCACGACCGGGAGAAAGACGGCGAGCGCGGTGATCCGTGCGATGGTGTTTTCGAAAAGACCCACCACCGCCGCGGCAAGAAAGGCGGTGGCGAGATTCACATAAAGCCAGGGGAGCCGCTTTTTCACCGCAAAGAAAACAGACGAGGTGGCTCCTTCGTCCCCGCCCGCTCCGAATATTTTTTGAATGTCCTCCGAGGCCTCTTCCTCCGCGGCTCTCATCACGTCAACGTAGCGGATGATTCCCACAAGCCGACGCTCGGAATCCACCACGGGAATGGTGAGGTAATGATAGCGGGAGGCGATCTGGACAATTTTTTCGCGGTCAGCCCCGAGGGGGACCGAAACGACTTCCTTGAGCATCACGGACTCGATCGGTGCATTGGGGTCACCCAAGACCAGATCCCGCATCGCCAGCACCCCCTCAAGGCGCCCTGCTTCGTCGGTCACGTAAACATAATAAAGGGGGCCGCGTTTTCCGAGCGAACGGATTCGGCGCATCGCTTCGCTCACGAGCAGATTTTTTTGAAGCGCGGTAAAATCAGGCGACATCATCTCGCCTGCGGTGTTGGGTAGAGCAGGGGGAGGGGTCATGGCTGCTATCCTACTCCGGCACGAGACGGACGACAACTTCGAGGTGACGGGTCTTCGGAAAAAAATCAAACGGGATCACGGTCTCAATCCGCCATCCGGCCTTCAAGAATCCCTCGAGGTCCCGCACAAGAGAGGATGGATGACAGGAAATATAGACGAGCGGATTCAACGCTTTTGCTTCACTCAGTTTCCCAAGCGCTGCGGCGCTCAAACCTTTTCGGGGCGGATCCACGATGGCCGCGAGCCGTTTTCCTTCCAAGGCCTCCAAGATTTCTTCAAGGCAATCCTCGGTCCGGGCCGCCTTCAGAACCACGTTCGAAAATCCGTGATAACGCCGGTTGAATTCGGCCACGTGCCCTGAACTCTCGCTCTCCTCGACCGCCCACACGCTTTCCACCTCTCGGGCCAGGACCGCCCAAAAAAGTCCGACCCCCGCGTAGAGATCGAGGAGGGTTGTCTCGGGCGTGAGGTCGAGGAGATCACGAAGCCTTTCGACCACCACCGGAAGAATCGACAGATTGGCTTGAAAAAAAGTGTCCAGGGAATAAAAAATCCGCTTTCCCTCGATTTCGGTCCAGAGATACTCCGATTCTGAAAGCCTCAAGGAACGCTTGCCGATCCCTCCCCAGCGGACCCGGCCGTCGTCCCCGGTTTTCACAACGAGGTTGGCGTACCGGTAGTTTTCGGGCAACCGTTCGGAAGCAAGGCGTTTGAGCGTGGGCAAAAATCCGCTGATTTCGGGCCGGGCAATGGCACAGGAATCAATCGAAACAAATCTTCGGGTCCCAATGCGATTGAAACCCATCTCAAGCCCTCCCCGTCTCCGGTGAAAGGAAAGATCCAGCCGGGACCGGTAGCCGTAGGGTTCGGGCGAGGGAACGATGGGGAGAAAAACTGCTTCGGCGAGACCGAGTTTCTCGCATAGAAGCTTTCTCAAATCCGTTTCTTTCATTGAAAGCTCCGCTTCGTAGGGACGGTCTTGATAAGCGCAACCGCCGCAACTTCCGAAGTAGGAACAGAGAGGCTGTGTTTCCATGAAAGGGGCTATGTTATGATACGCGTGCTGTGGATTCAAAAAGAGATTTCATCTTCCTCGAGGGGCTTAAGGCGCGTTCGGTCATCGGAATCTACCACTGGGAACGGAAGATCCGGCAGAAGATCTTGATTGATCTGGTGATTCCCGCTGATACTCGCCGCTCGGCCCGCCGCGACCGGATCGAAGACACGCTCAATTACAAAGCGCTCGCCAAACTCATCCTCCGGGAGGTTCCAAAGACGCGGTTCCAGCTCGTGGAATCCTTGGCGGAATTTATCGCCAGCCTTTGCCTCAAAAATTTTCCGCTTCCGTCCGTCACCGTGCGAGTCTCAAAACCGGGAGCGATCCGCGGATCCCGGAACGTGGGCGTCCAGATCACCCGCCGGGGGCCAACTCGGCGCTCCCGCTGATCTTGTTTTTTCTTTCTTTCAGGAAAAATTTGACCTTCTGATTCACGAAAGGGCGGTACTGAAGATGGGGGCGGATCGCCTCGAGCGCCTGGAAGTGCGCCTGCGCTTCCGAAAGCTTCTCATAATGCATCAAGGCCATCATCGACATCACGCCGCTCCGGTCCCGCCCGTGCTTGCAGTGGAAGAAAACGGGACGGTTCTCGGGCCGGTCCAGGACTTCAAAAAATTGATCGAGGAGTTCGCTCTTCACGGGCCGAGTGATGCTCCAGGGAAGGCTCACGTATTTCATCCCAAGGGACTCGACTTTTTTCCTCTCCCATTCGATCCAATCCTTCTCGTTTCGGAAATTGACGACGGTCCGGATTCCCTTTTGCTTGAGCTTGGCGAAGGCCTCTTCCGGAGGCTGACCGCCCCGGTAGCACCAATCATTGACGGGCGAGAAATAGGGAATGTCCTTGGAGGCCGCCTCCGCCAGAAAGCATGGGAGAAGGAAGAGAAAAACCGCCCCAGCAATACGACGACGATTAGAGGAAGAAAAAAGGTGTGTACTTGGCATAGGGAATCACTCCTCGCAGTATTTCAAGCAGGCCGCCTGAAAGGTCATTGACGGCGTGAAGGGTCCCGGTCAGGGCGCCGTCCACGGTCCCTAACAGGGGGGGTTCACTGAAGGTCTTATTAATCAAGAACCGGGGAATTTGAAAGACCGACGTCAGGATCCGAGAAAAGCCGTTTCCAATATAGTAGAAATTGGAATTGTCGTCTGCCCACGATACGCTCGGAGCAACCAACAGAAAAAAAATTCCGGTCGCGGCCGCCCAAAACTCCAGATGGTTTTTCTTCAAGACAGGTCCTGAATTTCCCTTATCTTACGGCTTTTTGCTTGCCTTATCTAGGAATTTCCGTAGAATCGTTGGGCGATGCCGAAGGAACCGAAAAACTATAGCGACTGGTCCTTCCAAAAAGTCCAGGACCCGGAGTTGAAGCGAAGGAAGCGCGAGCTCCTCTCCTCCCCCGTCCGTCAGGTGGATCTGGAGAAGGTCAAGAATGTAGCCGATCTCCTGGACCAGTACGCCGACGCCTCGGTCCAGGCCCGGAATCTCGGGATGGCAGCGCAGGTCTTTCGGCGGATGCTGACAGACGAGGAGCGCCCGACGATTCTCCTCGGCCTGGCAGGACCTCTCATCGCAGCGGGCCTTAGGAAAGTCATTCGCGACCTTATTCATTACAATCTGGTGGACGTCATCGTCTCAACCGGCGCCATCCTTTATCAGGACTATTATGCCGCCAAGGGCGGCGTCCATGCCACGGGAAGCCCGGAGGCCGACGACGCCCAGCTCCGGGAAATGTTGATTGACCGGATTTATGACACCTACGTGGATGAGGAAAAGTTTCAGGAGTTTGACACCTCGATTGCCCGGTTTGCCGACACCCTCGAGCCCCGCAACTATTCAAGCCGCGAATTCCTCTGGCACTTGAGCGGGACGATCCAAGACGAGAATTCGATCCTCGTCACGGCCCGAAAGAAAGGCATCCCGATTTTCTGTCCGGCCATCAACGATTCTTCGATTGGAATCGGCCTCACGGAACATTACTACGTGGCGCGAAAGACCGGCCGGCCCAAGATCGCGATCGATTCGATCCGTGATAATTACGAACTCACTCAGATTGTCGTCAATTCCAAACGCACTTCCGCCATCTACGTGGCCGGCGGCGTTCCCAAGAACTACATCAATGATTCCGTGGTGATGGGCTACATCTTCGGCTGCGATACGGGAGGGCACAAGTACGCGATTCAAGTCACGACGGACGTCCCCCACTGGGGGGGCTTGAGCGGCAGCACGCTCTCCGAGGCCCGCTCCTGGGGCAAAGTGAATAAGAAAGCCAACTACGCGATGGCCTTCGTCGAACCGAGTGTTTCACTTCCCCTCCTCACCGCTTACGCGCTCCAGAAAAAACTCCATAAAAACCGTTCGCGCATTCGCCTTTCTTGGAAGGGAGACCAGCTCGAGAAAATTGATTTCGTCAAGGGACCTCGCTTCGCCGAGCCGACCGCTCGGTGCCGGATGACCCAGCGGCCAACCGCCGCTCGACCGACCGGCGCTCGGCCACCTGCCCGTGGTGACATGCCACGGGCAGGTACTGCTTCAGATGCCCCGGACAAGCGCGGGGCATCTTCCGCCGTGAGCACACCCTCCAAGGCGACGGCGAAAGTCTAGAGTCTTCATTCTATGAAGCATGTCCTCGTCACCGGCGGCAGCGGTTTCATTGGATCCAATCTCGCCCTCGAAATCCAGGAAAGATTTCCGGAAGCTCGGGTCACGGTGGTCGATGACTTTCGCGGCTCAAGCTTCAAAAACCTCCTCGGTTTCAAGGGCGACGTGCTCGCCTTCGATGTCGCTGAAAAAGAATGGCTCGGGGCCGTGAAGGACCGTCCCTTCGAGACCGTCTTTCATCTTGCTTCCATCACCGACACGACGGTGCTGGATGAGAAAAAGATGATTTTCGACAATGTCGAGGGTTTCAGGAATGTACTCTGTCTTGCTCTCGAGAAAAAAGCGGATGTGGTCTACGCCTCTTCGGCCGCGGTCTACGGGAGCCAGGACACGCCCATGAGGGAAGAGGACGCCGGGAAACCCAACAACATTTACGGTTTCTCCAAGTGGACGATGGACCAGATTGCCCGCACCTACGAGGGAAAACTGAAAGTGGTGGGGCTTCGTTACTTCAACGTCTTCGGCCCGGGAGAATCTTTTAAAGGCGCTGCCGCCAGCATGATTTATCAACTCGCCAAGCAGATGATGGGTGGGAAACGGCCGCGGATCTTCAAGTGGGGCGAGCAACGCCGGGATTTCATCTACGTGAAGGACGTGGTGGCCGCCACGATTCGTGCGTGCGAGGCCAAGCGCAACACGATCGTCAACATCGGCACCGGCCAGTCCACCTCCTTCAATGAGGTGATTGAAGCCTTGAATGAGGGCCTCGGCACGCGACGGGAGCCGGATTATTTTGATAATCCCTACGACTTCTATCAAAACTTCACGCAGGCGGACATCTCCCGAACGAAACGTGAGATCGGTTTTGAGCCGCAGTACCCGACGCGCGAGGGGATCATTCACTACGTGCGAAATTACCTCCAGCCAGCGCAACAGGCCCAGGCCTCACCCACTTGACAGGAATGCTAGACTCATTGCGATGAAACAGCTTCGTCGGAAAAAACTGGTTTTTCTGGCTGTCGCCTTCCTAGTTTTGAGTTCCCTCTTCCTCGTCTTTCTTCACCAGCATTCGGATGGACGGAGTTTCGACGATTGTTCCGTCTGCAAATTCGTCCGGCAAATTATTTCCTTTTTTATTCTCGCTGGTATCGTCCTTTTCTGTGATTCGAAACCGGACTTCCTGGTTCGGGAACCGGTCCGGTCCCATTCCCTTTTCACCCCCTCCCAATTCAGAAACCGCGCACCGCCTCTCTAAATTTCCTCGGGTTTTTTTTTCACCGTCGAACTTTAGAAAGGAGCGTGTTCCATGTCGTTTCGAAAAATTACTTTCTTCTTTTTTTTCCTCCTCTGCTTCGTGAAGTGCTCGGAGGCGAGCGAGCCCGGGCTCGAGTCTCTCCAAAGGGAAATCCACTCTCTCACCAAGACAATGGCCCAGCTTCAATCCACCGTCCGCTCGCAGACCGAGGTCATTCAAAAACAAAGCATCCGGATCAATGCCCTGGAACAGGGTGGAGTTCAGCCAAAAGAAACCGCGCAACCGGCCGGTGCACCGAAGATGACCGGCCTTTCGGGATTCAATCCGGAAATCGGCGTGACGGGCACGGTCCAGACCAAGCTCACCCAAAACAGTTCCGACACAGAAGGCAATGACACGATTGCCCTAAAGGAGCTTGAGCTTAATTTCGCCCAAGTGGTCGATCCCTATTCCCGCCTCGATGCCATCATCAGTTTCAACGATGCCATCGAGAATCAGAATGTTTCCATCGAAGAGGCTTATTACACGCGTTGGGGATTGCCTTTTGGGTTCACGGGGCAGATCGGAAAATTCCGATCCAAGATTGGGAAAGAGAATCTGATGCACCTTCACCAACTGGACACGACAGATTATCCCTTGGTGATTAAGGATTTCTTTGGCGAAGAGGGGCTGGCCTCCTCCGGCGCACGTTTACAGAACACGATCCCCAATCCCTGGGACATTCCGTTTGAAATCACCGGGGAAGTGCTTCGCGGTAACAATGGACCCAGCTTCTCCGGAATTTCTCGGCGCCCGATTTTCAATACCCACGTGAAAACTTATTTTGATCTGGGTAAAGACGCCAACGTGGAGCTCGGTTGGACCACCTTATTTGGGGATGAAAACCCTCCCATTAACGGCGTGACCCCTGCCCAGGGCCAGGACCGATATGGTGTCAAAGTCTTCGGCGGAGACATGACCTTCAACTGGTTCCTGCCCGAAGGCAGGAAACTCAAATGGCAGAATGAAATCTACTTTCAGAATCGGACCCATCTCGTCCACGTCAATAGCGATCCTTGGGGATTTTATTCCTTGCTGGATTTCAAATTTTCTCCGAAGTACAGCGCGGGAATCCGGTTTGACTGCGTGGAGCCTTTGGATGTGGTGGGACAGCACACTCGAACCACAGGGATTTCACCCTACCTCACTTTTTGGCAGAGCGAGTTTGCCGATTTCAAGCTGCAGTATTCTCATTTGGAGCCGGCCAATGCCAGCCAGAAGACCGACAATTTGATTATGCTCCAGGCTGATTTCCTGATCGGCGCCCACAAACACCCCGTGCAATAACATCCATTTTAAAGGGAGATCAAACCATGAAGACTGGAAAATTTTTGATGGCGTTGATGGGCTTGCTTGCAGTCACTTCGCCGGTTTGGGCGGCCGGGAAAATCAAAGTGGCGACAACAACCAGCACCTTTGCGAGTCTCGTCAAAGAAATCGCAAAAGATAAAGCGGACGTCTACTTCATCGCCTCGCCCAACCGGGACATCCATTTCATTTCACCGACCCCCAAGGATGTCATGAAAGTAAAGGCCTGCGACGTGTTTGTTCACGCGGGTCTCGATTTAGAGGCGTGGCGGGTTCCTTTGCTTGACGCGGTGGGAAGGCTTGATCTGATGGGGCCTGTGGGCGAGAGACAACTCGATATGTCCAAAGGGATTTCTCTGCTGGAGGTCCCAACCAGTCTTTCCAGAGCGCAGGGAGACATCCATGCGTTTGGGAATCCCCATTACTGGCTGGACCCCGTCAATGGTAAAATCATTGCGGAGAATATCGCCGAGGGGCTCTCCAGGATCTATCCCCAGGACGCGGATTTCTTCCAGAAAAATCTTCAGGACTTCGAAAGAAGAATGGACGAAAAAATGAAAGACTGGGAAAATTGGGTCTCTCCTTACAAGGGAGCGGGGGTTGTGACTTATCACAACTCGTGGCCCTATTTCACCGAAAGATTCGGTTTGGTCACCTTGACGCATGTGGAGCCGAAACCGGGGATTCCTCCAACGCCCAAGCACCTCCAAGAGATCGTTCAAATCATGAACGAGAAAAAAGGGAAGGTCATCATCAAAGAGGTTTTTCATGAGGGCCGTGCGCCCCAAAAAATAGCCAAGGAAACCGGGGCCACGGTCGTGACACTGGCCACGGAAACCGGCGAAGTCAAAGGAGACTACGCCGCCTTGTTTGATGAGAACATTCACCGCCTCGTTGAAGCCTTCCAAAAAGGCGGCTTGACGCGATGATTCGTTGCCAAAACGTGACCTTAGGCTACGGCCGGGACATGGTTTTGGAAAATGTGACGCTCGAAATACCGCGCGGGGTGTTTCTTCCCTTCATTGGCCCCAACGGGGCGGGGAAGACAACGCTCCTGCGCGGTATTTTGGGTTTAATCAAACCGCTCAAGGGAAAGATTGAAACTCCCTTTCAAGCTCTCCCAGCGGGATATGTTCCTCAACACAAGTCCGTGGACCCCCTCTTTCCCTTGACGGTGAGAGAAATTGTGGCCATGGGTTTCTATCCCCGTCTCGGCTGGTGGAAAAAGCCCCGGGCTCAGGACAAAAAACTTCTCGAGCAGGCGCTTGAAGAATTAAAACTCACACCCCATGCCCACAAAAATTACCGGGACCTCTCGGGCGGGACCAAGCAAAAAACGCTTGTGGCGCGGGCCTTTGTGAGCGGTGCGGATGTGTTCATCATGGACGAGCCGACCTCCGAACTGGACGAGACTTCGGAAAAGGAAGTGTTCCATCACCTCGCGGAATTGGTTTTGAAGCATCAGAAAACCGTTTTGATGGCCCACCACGGCTTGAACCAGCTTATCCGTTCTTCAGCCACCTCGGAAATCTGTCTGGTCAATCACGGTCGTGTCAAGAAAATGAAAATTCAAGACTTTAAAGGATCGCCGGAGAGCCTTTCGTGACCGGTTTCTTTCTTGCCTTGAGAGAAATGGTCAAAGCCTTCCCCACCGCAATGGGAGCAGGGATCCTCATTGCGGTTTGCTGTTCTTTTTTGGGAACGCTCGTGGTCTTGAAACGATTGGTCTTTATCGGGGCGACTTTGTCGCAGACCGCTGCGTGCGGGATTGCGGCCGCCTTTTTTTATCATCTTCATCCCTTTCTGGGCGCGGTCGTTTTTAACCTGGCCGCGGTCACGTTACTGGCGCTTTCCACCGAAGAAGAGCGTGTGCCTCGGGACGCGGTGATGGCGATGGTGTTTATTTTGACCTCAAGCCTGAGCGTGCTTTTGGTCTCAAAAACGGCGGAGGGGCTCGACGAAGTCCATTCCCTTCTCTATGGAGATCTGATTATCACTTCAAGCGCCGACCTTCACGTTCTTTTGTGGGTGCTGGTCCCTTTAACGGTTCTCGTCCTGCTTTTTTTCCGTCCCCTCCTTTACACCTTTGTGGACCGGGACGAGGCCAAAATCTTGGGGATTCGGGTTCGTTTTTGGGAGCTCTTTTTTTATTACATTTTAGGTATCGTGGTTTCCGGAGCCTCCAAAGTCGCAGGGATGCTCCTGGTTTTTTGCTATCTCGTCATCCCTGCCATGACCGCTTTGATGGTCTCGAACCGGCTGCGGGATGCCATTGCGATATCCATTCTTCTGGCGGTCTTTTCCACGCTTTTCGGTTTTTACTTTTCGTACGTCCATGATTTCCCGACCAACCAAGTGATTGCGGTCACAAGCTGCTTGATGCTGGGAGTCGTGCTGGCTGGTAAAAGAATCTTCGGTTCCCTAGCCTCGATTTTTTTCAGCGTTAGCCGATAACTTAAATTGCGATGGTCTTCTATGCCCTCTTCGTTCTCAACCTGAGTCTTCTCCTCTACCGTTTCTGGGGCTCCAAAAAATGGGGGGAACGGACCGTGCTCGTTTCCCTTCTGCTTTTCCTCGTGCTCACCCTGGCCATGCATCCGTGGATTTGGAAAAGTTCGCGGGCCCTGTCGATTTTGGAGAAGGCGGTGCTCCTCGTGAATCTTTTCTGGCTCGCGGGAAGCCCCCTTTTCTCCTGGATCGAAAGAAAGCGGAGGGAGGGACGTCTTTTTCAAATGCTCCGGAATGGGAAAGGGCCCCTGTGGGAAGTCCTCTCAGCCTGCCGGATGCTCTCCGAGGTCCAGCAAGGAGCTTTGATTGCGATTCAAAGAAAAGATTCTTTGGCGAAGTGGATTGAGGCGGCGGTTCCTTTGGAGGCGAGGGTCCGGAAAGAAACGATTTTTTCTGTCTTCACCCCGCCCGGCGCTCTTCACGACGGAGGGATGATTATTCAGGGAGACCGGATTGCCGCTTCAGGCGCGGTCTTTCCCCTCTCCCAACGTCAGGACCTCCCGAGGGATTTGGGGACCCGTCACCGGGCCGCTCTTGGGATCAGTGAAGCGACCGACGCGTTGGCGATTGTGGTTTCTGAGGAAACCGGGAAAATTTCTTTCGCAGACCGGGGCACGCTTCTTTATGACGTGAAGCCGGAAAGGCTCGCTGAAATGTTCGAATCCGCCTTGAAGAATCACCGGGTGAGACGGAAAGAAAATCGAATCGAACGAAGCCCGCTCCTCGTCCCCGCCTCCCGCTGAAAGCCTGAAAGTTCTGTCACTTTATTTTTACTTCACTCACTCACCCTTACCGCCAGGCCTTGATCGATGAGTTTCTGATTGAGGTAGGTCTCGCCGACCCAAACGTCCGCCAGGTAACGGTCGTACTTGTCGGACTTCACAGTTTTGATCAAGACTGAAGAGGGCTTCGCTCCGCTCGGCATGACGGAGGCGAGCCACTCTTTGGCTTCGCGGCCGTCGGCCGAATCAATTTCAGGGGCGTCGAGCGCCCGGAGCCTCAGAGTTTGCACGGTCGTGAATCCAAAGCCGAGTTGAACGGCGGCGGTAAACGTATCGCCGTCGATGACTTGAATGACCGTGGCTTGGAAAGTAAACAAATCCTCCTCGCCCGCGTCTTTCGTTCTTTTGAGCCGGCCTTTATTTTCGGTGACGATGCTCCCTTCTTGGAAGGGAAATTTTCCGGGCGGCCGGTAATAACTGGAAAATCCAAGGTCAAGGACGAGCTGGTTGGGTTGTTTTCCATAATGGGCCCTGACCACACGGTACGTTCCGGGTTTGCCGGGCGTGGCGGTTAGAACTTCGGCTCGCGTTTCTCCGGCTGTTCCATTTTTAGACGCCTGCCGTCTGCGGACTTCTTCCCGGAGCCGGTCGCGGGTCCAGCTTTGCTCCTCCGCTTGCCGGGTCACTTCCTCCCGTTCTTTTGAGTCATTCAGAGAGAGGAGCTCGCGGTAATGAGACCAGCTCAATTTATTCGCGGGCGAATAAATTGGGTAAGCGTGCGCAAATTGAAGCATAAAACTGAGCTCGGTCTGGCTGGTATCGAGGTCCCTTGCGAGTCGCTCGAGGACCTGTCTTCCATATTCCGCACGTTCTTGATGAAGAAGAATATGCTCGTCGATCAGCTTGCCGATTTCCCACGCCTCGCGGACTTTTTCCTGCTCCACCGCCTGCTCGACTCTTCTCTGGCTTGCGGCCTGGACTCCGCGAATCGCATGCAAAAGTCCGTCATACGTTTGCACGTCGGGAGGCTGGGCGAAGGAGACTGGAACGGCGAGGGCCGAAGCCAGAATCAAGACGGTCAAAAAAGAAAACGGCCGGGGCCAATTCATAGCAAAGGAAATTATACTCCCCCAAGGAAGGGAAAACTACGGGCTTGGCGCCGAAGCGTCAGGCCTTGGCGAGGATTTCGCGCTCGATTTTTTCTTCTTCTTGGGAGGCTTGGGGGTGAACGACGAGGAGGGCGAGAAGGAAACCGGCTCCTGCAATTCCAATCCAGTAGGCCACCAGAGAATTCTGAAAACGAATGATGATGGGAATCGAAAGCAGCGCGACCATGTTCATCACTTTAATGAGGGGATTCAAGGCGGGCCCCGCCGTGTCCTTCAAGGGATCTCCCACGGTGTCACCGGTGACCGCGGCCTTGTGGGCCTCGGAACCTTTTCCGCCGTAGTTTCCATCTTCAATAAATTTTTTTGCATTGTCCCAGGCCCCGCCCGCGTTGGCCATGAAAACGGCCAAGAGCTGGCCCGAGAGAATCATCCCCGCGAGAAACCCTCCCAAGGCCTCCCGCTTGAGGACGAGCCCAACCAGGAGGGGCGCCAAAATCGCGAGGAGCCCCGGCCGGATCAATTCCTTTTGCGCCGCGGCGGTGCACAAAGAGACCACGCGGCCGTAATCGGGAAGCTTCCTTCCCTCCCAAATGTCTTTATCCGCGAGTTGGACCCGGACTTCCTTCACGATGAGGAAGGCGGCCCGCCCCACGGCGCGGATCGTCAGTG
>Ga0209515_10003946_pt1 | contig 20497 bp, 20 predicted proteins | sample Subgroupgradi54m_FD_187454 | JGI IMG/M metagenome (GOLD analysis project Ga0209515, IMG submission 187454) | Subsurface groundwater microbial communities from S. Glens Falls, New York, USA - GMW60B uncontaminated upgradient, 5.4 m (SPAdes)... ...
ATAGTGAACGGTAAACACCTCTTGACTAGTATTACTGTTAGATATACAATAGTAATATCATGACCAAGGTAGTAATAAATTTTAAGGTAGATAAAGAAACCAAAGAAGAAGCCCAAAGACTGGCTAAAGAACTAGGCATTCCTTTGAGTGCTCTTGTAAATTCTCAGCTTCGCCAGCTGATCAAGACTAGGTCGTTTGAGCTTAACGCTACTCCCAAGATGACACCTTTCCTGGAAGGGCTTCTAGATCAAGTTGAAAACGACCGTAAAGCCGGCAAAAACATCACTCGCACCAAGAACCTAGATGAGGCTCTTGCCCACCTCGATTCGCTATGAGAATTGATTTTCACCGCAGTTTCGATAAGCAGTACAAAAATCTATCAATCAAGCAAAAAAAGCAGTTTACGGGCCGACTGGCAGTGTTAACAATCGATAAAACAAACACAATTCTTAATAACCACCCACTTAAAAGTAAGTATTTGGGATATCGGAGCATTAACATTACTGGTGATGTAAGGGCTATATTTATCGAACACGCGGCAGATCATCTGGAGTTTGTATACATAGGCAAGCACGCCCAACTGTATGACTAAGCCCCTACTCGAGGGCTGCTTCGTAGACCTCGAGTGTCTTTTGGGCCATCCGCTGCCAAGAATACTCCGCGGCTAATTTGGGGCCTTTTTGACGCAGTTTTGTGGCTAGCTCTTTATTTTCCAGTACATGCTTAATCTTCTCGGTCATATCTGTTGTACTCATAGGATCAAAATATAACGCCGCGTCTTTATAAATTTCTGGCAAGCAAGTAGCCCGGCTGGAAACTAGCGCTGTGCCATGGGCTAGTGCCTCCAGGCCCGGCAAACCAAAACCTTCGCTTAAAGAAGGGAAAACGTAGGCCTGGGCGTGCTCGTACAACCAGCGCAGCTGGCCTTCAGACACAAAATCCGTAAAAATAACACCGCTAATTTCCTGCCGCCGCACGTAGTTTTTAAGCAATTGATAATTACTATCAAGCTTGCCAACTAAAACTAACTTTAGCTGCGGATGTGTCAGCTGGAGATCAGAATAAGTTCTGACTAAACGTCTTAAATTCTTAGCCGGCAGCGGCCGGCCGACATACATTATAAATTTCTGGTTTCTCAGACTGTCTATAGACTGCGGATTATCTGTAATTTCATCGGCTGCTTCATACGTCACGCTAATTTTACTCGGTAGAACTTTAGTAAATTGTGCGACATCGTATTTTACGTAGTCACTTGGAGTTATAAGCACCTCAGATTTTTTGGCAACCCGCTTAATAACCCGTCTGTAAACCATTTGCTTGAACTTAAAAACCAGCCAGTTTTTGCTAGGGTTATTAAACCGGGTGGTTGTTAGGTCGTGGATGGTTGTAATGGTTTTGCCGCGGTACAAAACCGGCTGCTGGGTCATACTAAAATGTACCAAGTCGGCTTTAAGCCGCTTAACTTGCCCTAACAAGCCTAGTTGCTCGGCAAAACTAAACTCTTTGTAATTCGATTCAATAACCTCAAAGCCCGGGGCGATTGTTTTAATAAATTCAATCCTGGGGGTTTTGGTCAGGACGATGATTTCATACTTAGGTTTGAGTTCGTGAAGATACTCAATTAGCTTGTCGATGTAGCGGCCAGTTGTAGTGCCCGATTCGCGGGCATCGATAACAATTCTTGTCATGCTGCCGATTTCCTTCGCAACTTCCACCAAGCGCTCCTTAGTTTACGGAGCTTACGGGCATTGGGGGGGAGGTCGTGTGTTATGATGGAATTTATATAACGGACAGACACTTTGCGGCTTTTTTGGATATGCCGGCGTTCAACTAACTTTTTTGGGAGCAACCATAACATACGCAATAAACCTTTGGTTGCTGGCCATCCGCGCCCATCAACCAGGGCTTTAGCATAGAAAGAAAAATAGGCTAATACAAAACGTGGTAGCACCTTCGTTATTAGGGGGCCAGGGACATTTTTTACTAACACCCAAGGTAAATTCTTCATTGTCTGGTAAGTGGAAAATCCCTTAACTCGATTACTGGTAGTACTAATTTGGTGGTGTACGCGGGCAGAGGGTTCATATAATACCCTCCATCCGGCCAACTGAGCCCTAAAGCTTATATCATTGTCTTCATAGTAAGCAAAAAAGTCTTCATCGAAGGTCCCAATTTCATGCAACATCTTGTGCCGGTATATGCTAGCACCGCCGGAAGCTCCAAATACCTCCTTAAGGGTATCGTACTTGCCCGTATCAGCTTCACGGCGACCGCGGGGGTATGACAATCCCCAGATAGTATAAATATCGCCGGTGCTATCGAGATATTCCCCAGTGTCATTGACTATTTTACTAGTTACAATTCCTACCCGCGGGTTTAATTCTATAACTTCGACCAGATTCTTTAGCCAGTCTTTATCAGCTAATGCATCATTGTTAAGTAAGGCCGTATAATCATGTCTCGCTTCAGCGGCGTAGACTAATCCGGCGTTAACTCCACCGTCATAACCAGTGTTATAAGGCAAGGGAATAACTGTTACTTCTGGGTATTGACCATAAAGCAGCTCTTTAGAAGTATCGGTCGAGCCGTTCTCGACAACGATTATTTCGTGTGCCCGACTTTGGGCTAAAAGTGAATCCAGACAGGCGGGTAGCTCATCAGCTCCGTTCCAATTCGGTATTACCACGCTTACCTTCGTCATCAGTTTCCTCTATAATACCCCGGACCGAAGCACCGCACTAGCCTGCCAACCAGCCTAGCTGGCTGCACCGTGCTTTGCTCAAGTGCTTCAGTCCTGTAATCTAAGAGGTGTAAAAGTATGATTACCCGGGTTTTAAATAAACGGAACAGGGCGCTTTTAGCAGAGCTCGTCCGGACCGATTTTAAGCTCCGCTACCAGGGCTCAGTTTTAGGCTATGCCTGGTCATTGCTGCGGCCTTTGCTGCTTTTTCTGATACTTTATGTAGTTTTTGTTAAGTTTTTAAAGATTGGCGGCAGCGTACCGCACTACCCCGTTTACTTGCTACTAGGCATAGTCATCTGGAATTTTTTTGCCGAAATGACTTCGCAAAGCGTCGGCTCGATTGTCGGCAGAGGCGACTTAATCCGCAAAATCCGGATACCACGCTGGATTATAGTCTTCTCGAGCAGTATTTCAGCCTTAATCAACCTATTCCTTAACCTATTGGTAGTAATTGTCTTTTTGTTCATCAACCATGTGGACCTGCTCAAAACTTCGCTGTGGCTGCCGCTAATTTTGGTCGAAGTTTATATTTTGGCGCTAGGAGTGTCGCTTTTTCTGTCGGCTGCCTTCGTTAAATACCGCGATGTCAGTTACATCTGGGAGGTTATTTTGCAGGCCGGCTTTTACCTAACGCCGATTTTATATCCGCTAACCCTTATAACCAATCTAATCATGCTGAAATTAATAATGCTGAATCCGATGGCCCAAGCTATTCAGGATATGCGTTATGCAACGGTCACTCACCAGACCAAGACAATTTACCAGGTATTCGGGGGTAGCTGGTACAAATTTATTCCATTTATCGCCGTTTTCGCCATTTTTATCACAAGCATTGCGTACTTTAGAAAAGAGTCCAAAAACTTTGCGGAGAACATCTGATGAACCAGGCTCTAGATAACGACATTATCAAAGTCGATAAGCTCAGCAAGACATTCAAACTACCCCACGAACAACAAAGCTCCATTAAGTCAGCATTTATTCATTTCTACAAAAAACAGCGCGGTTATGAACTGCAGCAAGCTCTCAAAGACATTTCGTTTGAGGTTAAACGGGGCGAATTTTTTGGCATCGTCGGCCGTAACGGCAGCGGAAAAAGCACTCTGCTTAAATTACTGGCCGGTATTTATAACCCGAGTGGTGGCCAAGTGGAAGTTAACGGTAAACTGACGCCGTTTATCGAACTAGGAGTCGGCTTTAACATGGAACTGACCGGGCGGGAAAATGTATTTTTAAACGGTGCCTTGCTGGGTTTTTCCCGTCGGGAAATGAGGGCTATGTATGACGATATAGTCAAATTCGCCGAGCTTAGAAAATTCATGGACCAAAAGCTGAAAAATTACTCTTCGGGCATGCAAGTGCGCTTGGCTTTTTCCATTGCCATACGTGCCAAGAGCGATATTTTACTGATTGACGAAGTTCTGGCTGTCGGCGATGCTTCTTTTCAGCAAAAATGCTTCGATGTATTCGCAAAGCTTAAAAAGCAAGGGGCTACAATTATTTTGGTAACTCACGATATGAGTTCAGTTCTCCGATTTTGCGACAGGGTAATGCTGATTCATAAGGGTCAGCTAGTTATGATAGGTAAACCAGCAGAAGTAGCCGACACTTACCTGGAGCTAAATTATGAAAATACCGAAAAAAATAGACAAGCCGAAACTAAAATCGACAAAAATAAAGCGGCTAAAGAAGACACAACAAAACCAGCAATTAAATCTGTCATTATACAAGATTCAAATGGTAAATCCACGCATCGGTTTAGCAATAAAGAAAAAATCAAAATAATAATTCACTATGACAATAAACAAAAAACTCCGACCCATTTTGGGTTACAGATATTTAATGATGCGGGAGTTTATTGTTTTGGGACCAATACTAAAATCTCGGGCCTTAGCCCTCGTGCAGAAAAAGCTAGTGATATTCTCGTTGAACTATTGCCACAGCTTGTACCAGGCAGCTACTATATTAACGTCGCCACAATGAACGAAAACGCCACAACTGTTTACGATTACAAAACAAGAACGGCAAGCTTTCGGATCATTAAAGATAGCCAATTTGAAGGCATAGTAACACTAGACCATTCATGGATAGCTTAAAATGACTTCTAAATACTCTGAAAATATGTCCCCCGACCTAAAATCAGCTATTGGCTGGATGTATAATTACATTAAACCGGGCTCAACCTTTTTGGACTTTGGCTGTAGTACGGGCTACTTCGGGAGCTTAATAAAAAATGCCAAGAACGCTCGGGTTTACGGTGTTGAAATTAGCGACGACGTGGCAGAAGCCAAGAAGGTTCTTGACGGTATTTATAGTTTTGATTTAGATGGCGATTGGCCTGATAAAATTTACGAACGTAAATACGATTACGCCTTTTTTGGCGATGTACTGGAACACCTAAAATATCCCGAGGAAGCGCTAAAGAAAACTGCCAAGCTACTTAAAGACGGCGGCAAAATATTTGTGTCCATCCCTAATATTGCTCATCTTCGCATACGGCTGGAATTGCTGGGCGGCAGCTTCGAGCATGAGCCTACGGGCATACTCGACAACACGCACTTAAAATATTTTACGCTGGAGTCATTTAGCAACCTAGCTAACGAAGCCGGGTACCAGGTCGAGGCAATTGATTATACAGTCGATGATTACCCCAAGGAAATTATTACCAAGATCCTCAAGCAGTACGGCTTAACACCCGAAGAAGCCTTTTGGCAGCTGGCCGACACTGCCGAGGCTAGAACCTCTCAGTACAAATTTGTACTAAAACCGACTGTAACTAAAATCTCGCAAAAAAAACTGCCCATGAAGTCGCTGCCAACTAAGCTCGATAAACACCGCGATAGTTACATAGAAGACTTACGGACTAAAGCCGAGCTGCTGCATAAACACGCTAACGAGCAAGCTAAAATAATAGAGCACTTAACCAGGGCGGTAGATAGTTTGCGGGCCGAAAATGCTCAGCTTGTAGACCAAGTTAAAATACTTAGCGAACCGCTAGCAAAAAAGATCAAGCGAAAGTTAACAAACCTACGGAGGCACAATGGTTAAAAACTGTTTGATATTGTCTAATGGCCCGGTGCCGACTCCCGAACATAAGCAAGTTGAGGGTGGAGGGCTACGCTGTTGGGGGTTAGCCTTTGGCATCAAGGCCAACCAACCAAACGTAGAAGTTACAGTCGCCTACCACGATAGCTATAAGCAAAAAACTTTTACTAAAGATTATAAAAATATTCATATCACCACCTGGACTATTGATTCAGTTAAAGAACTAATCCAGGACTTTGATTCGGTAATAGTTAGTTACTGTATGGGCGAGCTGTCTATGAAAGTCGCAAATAATATTCTGCCCCAGCAACAATTAGTGCTGGATTGTTATGTACCTATCTACGTCGAGGTTTCTGCGAGAAATAGCGATGATTTAGAGCGAGAGTATGCAGACTTTCATTATGACGTCGGAAGATGGGCTCACGTTTTAAGAAGAGGCGATATATTTTTGTGCGCTAGCGAGGCCCAACGTCGGTTTTATAAAGGAATCCTTTCGGCAGTTGGCAGAATTAACCCAGCAACCTACGGTGACAATATGATTTTAGTTGTGCCTTATGGAATTTATCACGACGAACCGATTGCCAAAGCCAAGCCCATAACTAAACTGGTTGGTAAAAATGTTAAAAAGATACTTTGGTTCGGTGGTATTTACCCTTGGTTTGATTTAAGAAGCCTGGTTGATTCTATTGAAGCTGTAAATGAAAAAGTTCCAGCCAGATTAATAATTGTTGGTGGCAAGAACCCGTTCAACAACCATCCAGACTTTGTCCAGAGATATGACCAATTGGTAAAACACGTAAATTCTAGTAAAGAACTCAAAGAGCTTGTTATTTTTAAGGATTGGGTGCGGTTTGAAGATCGAGCCGACTGGTATCTGGATAGTAACTTGGTAGTGGTTGTCAATAAACTAGGAGATGAAAACGAATTAGCTTGGCGGACACGCTTAGTAGATTTTATTTGGGCTAACCTACCGATTATCACTAATGGCGGCGACGCTCTAGGTGAAATGCTAATTAGCCAAAAGGCGGCTATTAGATTATCAAAACTCGAGCCTGCTGCTATGGCCAGGGATATAACTTCATTGCTGAAGAGCGACAAAGCACTAGCTTTAGTTAAGCGCAATCTTAACAAGGTCAAGCCACAACTATATTGGGACAAGGTAACCAAAGAGCTAACTGATTTGATCGGACAACATAAAAGGGCGTTGGACTTTAGTTACTTTGGTATCTATGAAACTATGAGCAGTCAGAATCTTGCAAACACTCAGCTGAAAAGGTTTGTCTCGAAGGTTCGTAAATTGCCAGCCTATACCAAAAAGTATGGCCTAAGAAACACCTACTATGCTGTTAGAGCTATAGCTGCCGATAAGCTCAGGCAAAAAGTCGTCCGAAAAAAACGTAGCCCAAGAATTGTCGTTTTGTCGCACCAACTCGATTTATCTGGAGCACCGTTTGTTTTGATTGATGTTTTAAAAGAATTAAAAAAGAGTAAGCCTAAAAAAAAGCTAGACTTTTACACCTTCAATCCAGCGCACCATGATAATATAACGGCTTTAAATAAACTTGGCATTAAACCAAAAATCCTTTTAAACCGAGATACAACTCTCGATTTTAGTTCTGGGGATGTTCTTTTGGCTAGTACGGTTGCTTATTCTGCTTTGACAAGAGAATCAATATACTCGGCCTTGGAAGACGGCAAACTCAAAAAACTTATTTGGTACAGCCATGAAGATAACCCTGCATCATGGTTCAGTGTCGCCGAAACCAAGCGTCTTAAAAAACTTCTCAAAGAAAAAAAGATATATTTTTTTGTGGCCGCCAAACAGATACTTAACCATTATCAGCAGTACTTTGACAACACCACCCAAATCAAGCTCCAACTATACAAAATTGTGACTTCCAAAAAGTATCATAAATTGCGAAAGGCAGTTGACTTTCAAAAAATCAGCTTTATTTTACCGGGAAATACGGGAGATGCTCGCAAAGGGCAGCTACCAATTTTTTATGCCTTTACCGATTTCTTTAACACCTATTACAAAAACAATCCCCAGAAATACAGAGACTTTAAACTTGTTTTTGTTGGCCTAGGCAATGACTTTATATCAAAACAAATTCTGAACCATGCTCGAAGGGGGTTAGGGAAAAGATTTGAGCATTATGGTCAAATTCCTAAGGACCGCTACCACGATTTATTGCTGGAGTCCAACGTCACTATCTGTTACTCAGTTCAGGAGTCGCTACCTTTATTCGTATTCGAGGGCATGATTGCCGGTCATCCAATTTTGCGCAATGATTCTTCGGGGATGGAGGAACAGCTTATACCCGGCAAAAATGGTTTCCAGCTTGATAGCGACGATTACCAACAAGTTGTCAAGACCATAGAAAAATTTCTGAATCTCAGCCAAACTAGTAACGAGCAATTAGCTAAAATGTCGCATGTTTCATATAACATAGCCAAGCAGCAAGCACATAATTCCTATAAGCCGATAGTCGATGAAATCACATAGCTATATTTATCAATAAGAGGTTGTTACAATACGGGGATATGTCTGCGAAAAAAAGCTGTTTGGTCATAGGCGCCAATGGGTTTATTGGCAGCCACTTAGTGGATGAACTAGCAGCAGCTGGGTTTTCACTTAAAGCATTTGACTTGTTCAACAGCCTCCCGCAATTTGAAAAGGACCGAGAGGTCGAGGTTTTTAAAGGTGACCTATTTGACCCGGCTGCCCTCGACAAAGCCCTGAAAGATGTAGATTATGTTTTCCACTGTTACTCGGCTACTACGCCGTATAGTTCCGATGATGATCCCTATACCGACATTGACCGAAACCTTAAGCGCAGTGTGCAAATTTTTGAACAATGCCTAAATGCCAAGATAAAAAAGGTCATTTACATATCTTCAGGAGGTGCTATTTACGGCCATGTTGCAGAAGATAGGCCGGCCACTGAAGAAGATGCGGCTACACCGGTTTCGCCTTATGGTATATGTAAGCTGGCAGTAGAGAGTTACCTGGCTTACTTTAATCGTAAACATGACCTAGGTTATATTACTTATCGCCTAACTAATCCCTACGGGCCACGCCAGCAACTTCGCAACAACCAAGGTGTTATACCGGCATTTTTGCAGAAAATGGAGCAAAACAAACCACTGGAGGTTTTTGGCGACGGTAGCAATTCCCGGGACTACATTTATATACGTGACGCCACGAAAATGATAGCCGCCTCATTTGCTAAGGACACAAAGTATCACACCTATAATATCGGTAGCGGTCGCCAAACGACACTAAACGAGATAATTGAAACTCTAAAGGCCATAACTGGGCAACCCATCAAAGTACATTATCAAAAAGCTTTCAAGACCTTCTTAAAAAGTTCTCAAATTAGCATTGACCGTTTTGTAGACGAGTTTAATATTTTACCTAGCACCGACTTAGAGTCCGGCTTAAAACTGACTCTGAAAGACAGAAACCACTAAGCTGTTTACTGACTATAGAAAGCAGGGCCTTCGTACACATAGCCGGCACTTTGAGTAACTAGGTTGATAACTTCTTGTGACATGGTCCAAAGGTGCTGGTACGTCTTTGGATTATATAATCTCTGTACTACCCGATATACATTTGGAGCATTTGGCGGGACGGTGTAAAAAGCAATACCTTCCACGTTGTAGCCCAGTTTCAAGGCATTGTTAATATCATCCTGAGTCGTCGTCCATAGATGAAGACCGAGGGCCGGATTATATAGCCGCCAAACCGGCACCCCCGAAGGATTTACAGAGGTAGTATTAAAGACAGCGCCTTCGTAGGTATAACCTTGCAGAAAGCCCAGAACCTCAGCTTCACAGCGGTAGGCAGTGTAGAAGTGATCGTAGGTCTTGGGGTTATACATACTTACTACCTGAGGCATTGCGGTTTCGTTTGAGCCGCATGCATAGATTGGGCTACCAAACCAGTCACTAAAAATTCGCCAGAAATTCCTATTACCATAAGCACTACAGCTATCACCCGTGCCGTATAAATTATTTAAAGCCGCCTGGTTTGGTTGGTAGGGAGTGTAATTATAAAGATTGGCTGTGGCCTGGTTTTGAATTGCTACATTAGTACCACCGCAACCGGGATTGTTGGCCTGGTAAGCCACGAAGCTAGTCATCCCCGATCTATAGTTGAAATTTTGGGACTGTTTGGCGTAACGTTGGAATTGGTGGGCGGCATTATAAACTTGATTGAAGAAGCCATAGTATTGGGCGTCGCAGGGCGCGGTATCCGGGCAACCATAGCCCGTTGCTTTTTGGTATTGAACCGGCCAGGGCCAGTCATCAGTAACCAGACCCTGCTCTTTTTGCAGTAAAACTATAAGCACTTTGGGGCTAATACCGCAGGCTCGGGCCACCTCGTAAATAATCTGGGCCGAACTTATGGCGCTGCCAGCCCCAATTGTCCCCGAACAGTAGGCGTCTGCCGGCGCACTTGGAATATCTTGTTTGTAGTCTTTGAGACAAATATAGGGAGGAGGGCTACCGTTTAAAGTACCATAGGCAGCCCGGTTCGCGTAGCCAGGGTAGGGCTGGGTGCCGTTAGTATCACAAACCGGGACCCTAGCGTTTAGGAAGGTTTGGATATCGGCGTTGCCTAAAGAAGTGCTTTGAAAAAAAATTTGGTCATCTATTATCCGCCCAGCTTGGAAATCACTGCCTGAAAGAGCTGCCGCTAACCTTGGGGCAACAAGGCCACTAAGTCCAACTATTGTGCCAAAGACAGCTACAGCTAAAACCAGGGACGTCCTACCTATGAGCCCCTGTGCCATTAGTGGACCTCAAGCGAGGTTGCCGCAGATTTACCCTCAACTGTTGTTGAGTTGTAGCTTAGAATCAGACTCCAGATGCCCCTTTCTGTCAATTGGCCGCTTATGTTTATTGGTGCGCAACTAGTGTAAGAAACATTCTGGAAGCCGGTTGAGGTTTTTGTGACTGTCTTATTGTTTTTAGTTAGAGTGGCTGTGCAACTACCGCCTTCTTCAAAAACCCCCGGCACATAAGCGTTAATTTGTTCCTGGCTAGCATTGGTAATTACCGGTGTCACTTGTTTTTTACTACTGGAATTTGTAGAGGAGGGGCCTGGCATCGGCTGACTCAGTTGCTCTTTGGTTGAGGGGTTTAGATTAACAGACGAGCCTCCCTTAGATGTTTTATCGCCGCTTTTAGCGGGTTGATTGTGAGCGCTAATTGCCCAAACACCGCTCGCCAATATTAATAGCCCCGCGACAAGTACTAAAATGTGCTTACGTGTACCTAAAAAATTTCTTGATTTACGAGTTGCCATACTTTTATTTTAACTTAAAGTAGATTCAGTTTAACAGTTAATATAGTCCTTCACAAGATGAGCGGGCCGTCTTGACTCGGCAGCTCGGCTAGAGGTACACTCATGATTTCATTGACACTATACCCCAGACCCACAAACGTATCCCATGACGCCACTCCACGTTTTTGCACCACACCGCCTTGTGTAACGTCTACCACATAAACATGGCCTTGGTACTCCAGCAAGCTGCCTTCACGAAAGCTATCAAGGTCAGCTCCTACCGGTAAACTGTTGTCATAGGTGGTAGGGTTCCTAACCAGGTTCCATTGATAGCCGTAACTATTAAAAATGTCGGCCCTCATAATACCGCGTCTTTGACCATTTTCAATCAAAATAATGCCAGAGTGGTTGGCTGTATAAACTAAAGTACCATCTGGGTGCTGATTAGGGCTGTCAAGATCAGGGCCGTCTTGAGCCGGCAGTACATCCGGCGATACGTGTAACAGATCATTGACACTATACCCCAGACCCACAAACGTATCCCATGACGCCACTCCACGTTTTTGCACCACACCGCCTTGTGTAACGTCTACCACATAAACATGGCCTTGGTACTCCAGCAAGCTGCCTTCACGAAAAGATAGTGGGGCGGCGGGGGCTAGCTGATTATCACCAGCCGTGGGTGATTTGATACTGTTCCAGCTGTAGCCATTGCTAATTAATATAGATGGGGCATTTAATGGCGAAGCTTTTCCATTCTGAACGACCATAACCCCTGTACCAGTAGGAGTAAGGATTAGCGTACCATCGGGGTGGGCAATGCCAAGAGCTGCCCGGGCGTTCAGGCGCCCGTAACCATAATAATCGGTTCGGTTTTGGCTAGCCATGCCGCTAACCTTGTCAGCATTAGCGGTGATAGCGTTAATTGTTTCGCTGACTGTGGCGTTTGACCTAAGCCCTCTGTAAAGAGCGGCGAGGCCGGCCACGATGGGTGATGAGAAAGAGGTACCGTTAAGACTGGTTGAGTATAAACTGGTTTGATTAGACAGCGACCAGGTAGTAGTCCTTAAGTTGCCTAAGCCGGGCGCCATAATGTCCAGGTTCGGCCCGTAGCTGCTAAAGCTGGCCCGGTTATCATTTATATCTGTAGCTCCAACAGCCAAGACTTGAGGGTAATTGGCCGGGTAGATCATTTGTCCAGCCACGCTGCAGTCGCTCAGAAAGTAATTACTGGCATTGCCACAGTTACCAGCAGCGGCCACTACAACTACGTCGTGTGATTGCGCATAATCAAGCTCGGCTTTTAAAATTAGGTCTGGCGAGGCTGCGCCCAGACTCATATTGATAACTTTTGCGCCCTGGTCGACTGCATAGTGAACAGCCGAGGCGACAGCGGTTGTCGTGCCTTCACCTGCATCGTCAAGAGCTTGGAGGGGTAAAATTTTAGCTCCCCAGTTAATGGACGCTACCCCTTTGGCATTATTGCCAGTGGCACCAATCAGACCAGCAGTTTCGGTGCCGTGGGTTACCCCGATACCATTTGGGTTAGTGGTGCCTGCAGAAGGGTCGTTGTCATTATTTACAAAGTCCTTACCACCGGGTGCCCAGCGTCCAGCTAAATCTTCGTGGTTAAGGGCAAAACCAGTGTCAATATCGGCCACAATAATCGAGCTTGCACCAGTGGAAATATCCCAAGCTGCCGGCGCCGAAATCTTATCGGTATACCACTGCGGGTAGATTGGATCATTGGGTGTTAGAAGAGCGGTATAATGCTTTTGCTCGGCCACCAATGACCCAGCTGGCTTGAGCTGGTCGTCTGGCCGATTAACAACATAAGTATTTGCTAGCTCAGGCACTGGACGCAGGTCTTGCGACGATAAATTATTGGCTTTTAAAAAATCTTGCTGATTGGCTTCATTGGCGAAGCGGACAACGCTTTGTTTAGACGCGTGTTTTAAAGTCTGGTACGAAGCTGGCGCTAAAGGCGTAATATTTTGGGCCAACGAGCTTTGTGGTCCGCGAGGTTCCGTATAATGGCCGCTTGTATGAAACGTTAACCAACTGGTGCCCAGCAAGCCGCCGCCAGCCAATATAAAAATAAGAAATAAAATATACCTTTTTTTCCAAGACATGACTCTATAGTCATACCATAAACATAATAAAAACGCTAAAGCTCTAAGCTAAAAGCGAAGTCAAATACTGGCCGTAGCCAGATTTAGTCAAGCCTTTGGCTAAATTGGCCAGTTGTTGGTCATCAATAAAACCTTGGCGCCAGGCTGCTTCTTCAATACAGCCGATTTTGAGGCCTTGGCGTTCTTCAATCGCCTGCACGAATTGGGCGGCTTGGTTAAGGCTGGTGAAAGTCCCGGTATCCAACCAAGCTGTACCGCGGTCTAGAAGGCTGACTTTTAGCTTGCCCTGTTTTAGGTAGGTGTTGTTTACATCAGTGATTTCAATCTCGCCGCGGGCGCTTGGTGCAAGACCCTTAGCAATTTCTATGACATTGTTATCGTAGAAATATAGGCCGGTAACGGCATAATGTGATTTAGGCTTTTGGGGCTTTTCTTCAATCGAAATAACTTTACCTTGTCCGTCAAAATCAACCACGCCATAACGTTCTGGATCGGCTACTTGATAACCAAATACAATGCCGCCGTCAGGATCGGTATAGCTTTTTAGGTTTTCCTCCAGGTTGCTGCTATAGAAAATATTGTCGCCCAAAATCATAGCCACTTTATCATTGCCAATAAATTCTTCGCCGACAATAAAGGCATCAGCCAGCCCGCGCGGCTGCTCTTGCTGTTTATAAATAAAGTTACAGCCAAGCTGCTTACCATCACCAAGCAGCTGCTCAAAACGTAGCAGATCATGCGGCGTAGAGATAATTAATATCTCGCGGATACCGGCGCTCAGCAGTGTGCTAAGTGGATAATAAATCATTGGTTTATCATAAACCGGCAGCAGCTGCTTGCTGTTGGCCAGAGTAATCGGATAAAGGCGGGTGGCGTTACCGCCGGCTAAAATTATGCCCTTCATAAGACACTTCCTCCGGTCGCTCTGTTAGCGATTAGCCATTTACTATTTACCGTGCATTTACCATTGGCCCTTGACCCCAAAGCTTCACGGATAACGGTAAACGGATAACGCACAGTGAACTGTGAACGGTTAACTGTTAACATCATTTTTGAGCTCCTTTTTAATATAGTCTTTCAAATCTTCGCGCCAATCGCGTGACTTAAAGCCGACCGACTCTAATTTAGAAAGATCAAAGCTACTGTATTTTGGTCTCTCAGAGGATACTTTACCAGCAAAATACTCAGCAGCGGTAGTGTCGTTTACTGTAGTTTTAGAACCGGTCTCTTTTAGGATTGCTCGGGCAAAATCTGCCCAGCTAACTGTGTCACCACCGTTGCTGGCATTGTAAGTGCCGTAAGGCACCCCCGTTTTTAATAAATGATCAATAATTCTAGCTAGTTCATTGGTAAAAGTTGGTCTACCAAATTGATCAGCAACTACCTTTAACTCATCTCTCTCTTTAGCCGCTGCGATGATTGCTCGCGCAAAATTTTTGCCATCACCGATCATCCAAGAACTGCGTACGATGTAGTGCTTTGGCGCCTTAGCAGCTTTGGCATCACCAGCTGCCTTAGTCTTCCCATAAACTCCAAGCGGGTTAAAAGGCTCGTCTTCCTTGTGCATTTTTTTTGTACCATCAAACACATAGTCCGTAGAAATGTGGACAAGTACCAAGTCTTTTTCTTCGGCTACATTTGCCAAATTCTCCACAGCTTTGTCATTGACTGCCCAGGCGGCCGCTTGGCCTGCCGGCGTTTCGGCACCATCAACATTGGTGTAGGCCGCGGCATTAATAATAATTTCAATGTTATTCCAGTCGAATTTCTTTAGAACTTCAGAGTCTGTGATATTAAGTTCGCCCGAATCAGTTCTTTTAGCCTTGGGATATTTTGCTTGTAGCGCCTTTCCCAGCTGGCCATTAGCACCTGTGATCAAGATGTTACTGCTGTCCACTAATTAGTCTCCATTGGCTGGACGTCTTTTAACATCGGGTGGCTGCGGTCGCGCTCGGACATGGTCGCAGTCTCTAAACTTATAGGCCACTTAATGTTGATATCTGGATCTGCCAAATTTACAAAAGTGTATTTATCGTAGAGTGCCTGACTCCAATGATCATTGACGCTGTAAATATAGTAAGTATCAGCTGTTAGAGTCTGAAAGGCGTTGGCTACGCCTCGCGGCAGAAAAACAGCTCTATTGTTATCTATCTCGACTGTCACGACTTTGCCGAAGGTTTCTCCTTTTCGCAAATCAACATAGGCCGAAAAAACCTTGCTGCCAATAACGGAAATAAATTTGTCCCAAGGTTCGGCATGGAAACCGCGAATTACGCCGGGCTCTTTATTGAATGAAACATTTGTTTGAACGACATTAAATTCCCGGGGCATACCAGCAGCGATCAGTTTAGCTTTATGGTATTTTTCCTGGAAATAACCGCGACCATCGTCGATACTAGTAACGTCAAAAATAATCAAACCCGGTATTGCAGTTTCATGAGCTGTAAATTCGGTTGTCGGTACTGCCATTACTGCTTCCCCTTAGTATCATAAAGACCTTTGTCGCGCATCAAGTCCATGCGTTTTTGGAAGGCCTGCCACCAAGGTTGATTTTTTTTGTACCAATCAACCGTTTTGGCGATACCTTCTTCAAACGAGACACTCGGCTGCCAGCCCAATTTCTGTTGGATAAAACTGCTATCGATGTCGTAGCGCATGTCATGGCCGGGACGATCCTTAACAAACTCGACCATATCTTTTGGTTTGCCAAGTGCCCCCAAAATAGTTTCGGCTACCTCAACGCCGTTGCGTTGCGCGCCGCCGCCAACACAATAAGTCTGGCCAATTTCGCCTTTGTGCATGGCTGCGTCAATCGCACTGCAATGATCCTGCACAAATAAATAATCTCGCACAGCCTGCCCCTGACCATAAATTGGTAGCGGCTTATTTTCTAAGGCGCTGCTAATAAAAACCGGAATCACTCGGCCCGGGGAGTCATACGGACCGTAGTTGTTCGAACAATTGGTAATAGTGTAGGGCAAGCCGTAGGTTTCGCCGTAAGCTCTAACTAAGTGATCGCTGGCGGCTTTTGAAGCAGAGTAGGGGCTGCGTGGATCATAGGCTGTTTGTTCGTTAAACTTTTCCGAACCACCAAGTTCTAGCGAGCCAAAAACTTCGTCTGTCGAAACGTGGTGGAAGCGCTTGACACCATGTTTAAGTGCCGCCCGGGCTAAGACGTCGGTGCCAATAACATTGCTTTGTAAAAATGGTCCAGGATCGGCAATCGAGCGGTCGACATGGCTATGGGCGGCAAAGTGGGCTATAAAGTCGTGCCCGGCTATCAATTGATCCATTGCAGTCGCATCAGAAACATCAGCCTGGTGAAATTTAATTTTATCCTTAACAGCCTTTAGCCGGTCGCGACTACCAGCATAGGTCAGCGCGTCGACAACGGTAATTTCATACTCTGGGTATTTCTTGACCAGGTAATGGACAAAATTGGAGCCGATAAAACCAGCCCCGCCAGTAACCAGTATTTTCATCCCTTATAGTATATCAATAGAAACTTCTTAAGCTGATTTGATAATTTTGCTGATTCTCGCCACAAATGCATCTAATTCTTTTTGGTTTTTGGCCTCAGCATTGAGTCTTAACAAGGACTCCGTATTACTGGGTCTTAAGTTGAACCATTTGTCGGGGTAATTGACAGTTAAGCCATCTAAATTGTCTTGTTTGCCATCACTGAACTCTGCTCTTAGTCTTTCAAGAACGGTTTCTTTATCCGCCACCTCAAAGTTGGTTTCGGTAATCATAGCGTAGAGGCGATATTCATCCACCAGCTCAGAAAGTTTCTTATCACCGTCACTTAAGGCTTGCATGACAACCAAGGCAGCAATCAGGCCCGAGTCTGCGTAGTAGTTTTCTTTAAAAAATAAATGTCCGGAGGTCTCTCCACCAAACGGAGCTTCGTGTTCTCGCATAACTGTTCCTATAACTACCCGTCCGGCTTTGGTTCGGTATGGTATGCCGCCCCATTCACGGATTAATTCCTGGGTTGCCCGGCTAGTTCGTACATCGTGTACAATTTCTGCGCCCGGATATTTTTCCAGGTAATATCGTGCAGCGATACTAATAACATCACTTCCCAAAACCGGCCGGCCTTTATCGTCCACAAAAACTACACGATCGCCATCACCGTCAAATGCCAGACCAAAATCCAGTTTCTCGGCTAGTATTTTCTGTATCAGATCTTTCAAGTTTTGGGGCAGACTCGGGTTGGCTCCGTGGTTAGGAAAGGTGCCATCAAGTTCAAAATACATTGCCTCAACTTTAATTGGCAGGTGCGGCAGGATATGGGGCAATATCGCCCCCGCCATTCCATTGCCTGTATCAATCGCAACATGAAACGGTTTGATGTGTTTGGCAAAACCTAGACAATGCCGGATCCACTCGTCATTTATAGCTTTAGTCTCTAATCTTCCTGGTGAAGCAACTTTTTTAAACCTGTCGCCCAGGGCAATGTCACGAATATTGCTTAATCCGCTGTCCAAACCCACAGCGATTACTCGATCACGGTATAGCTTGATTCCATTATCTGCGCCCGGATTGTGACTGGCTGTAATTACAGCTCCGCCCGCCAAGTTAAATTTACCAACTGCAAAAAAAATCATGTCGCTGGTAACTAGACCGATATCCCAAACATCGCGTCCTTGTTTGCCCAAACCCTCTATAAAGGCCTGGGCCAGCTCCAATGAGTCTGGACGCATATCGCGACCAACAGCTACCGGCCCTTTGGCGGGCAGCCAGTCGGCAAAGGCCCGCCCAATTTTTTCAACCAAGCCTGATGTTAACTCGCTACCAACTTTTCCGCGAACATCATAACTCTTAAAGATTTTATTTAGATTTTCCGGGGACATCCTAAATATATTACCATTTGATCTACCTGGATTAGCCCAAGAGGTATCTTGCAATATTTGCTAAAGGTGGTACACTTATAATTAATAGGAGATATATGGTGAATAGTTTTGACACCCCAAGACCAAAAAAGGTAGAAGTTTTTTTCACCGATGAGGAGCGTCTTTTAGCTTTGGCCCAAGTACACCAAGGATTATTAGATGATGAGCCTTCCGGAGCTTTAAGACTGACCGAAACCCTGCATGCGGCGAATGAACTAGCGGCTATCATAGACGGTCACAAGGTGGCTGTCGATTCTTCGCATCCGGTTCCGGCTATATTGCAGCTAGAATTAGACGAAACACAAGTTGCTACTCTTAGTCTGGCTAGAAACTTCTCTAGAAAAACTCCCGAGCAAACTTCAGACCGAGCCACCTTACTTAGCTAGTTAACTTACTAATAAAATCGTTTATTTTTTGCTGAAATTCCTTGGCAGAGTATTTTTCCGCTTGTTTGGCGATGTTTTCATGGTTGAAAGACGATTTACTGAATTCTTCCATGGCTTTGGCTAGGCTGTCAGTGGTCTGTTCTTTGAATAGCAGACCGGTAGTTTTATTAATATAGTCCAACGCGCCGCCGGCGCCGTAAGCAATCACCGGCGTGCCGGCGGCCATGGCTTCAACAGCCACGATGCCAAAATCATCAATGCCGGGCAAGATAAAAGCCTCAGCGCCGGCAAATTTTTCTGGCATCTCTTCGTCAGAGACATTTGTTAGGAATGTAATATTGCGGCCAGCCAGGCGCCCCAGTTTGGCGTAGTCCGGGCCGCGGCCAATCACGATCAGCGGCACATTCAACTCAGTCGCGGCTTTGACTGCCAAGTCGATTCGTTTATACGTTGCTTGTCGACCGGCGGTTACAAAGCCTTTCCTGTTTTGATTCTGTAACCTGTAACCTGTAACCTGTAACCTTTTTATATCAACTGGTGGATGAATGACCGTGGCGTCGCGACCGTAATATTTTTTTATCTGGTCTTTGGTGTAGTTTGAATTGGCAATAAAATGATTTGGTCTTTGGGCAGCTTTATAATCCCAGCGGCGCATTGGACCGACCAGCAGCTTCAGGCCCAATCGGGCCAAGGGATCCAGCTTACCAAAACCGGGGTGTCTTAGGTAATCGTCGTAGCGGCTCCAATAATAATGTGTCGGTGCGTGGCAGTAAGTTATGTGGATGCCTTTGGTTTTTACAAACTTAGCTTCGGCGCCGCTGGCCGAAATTACTAGGTCATAGCTATCCAAATTTAAGCGGCTAAAGGTCCAGGCGCGCAAAACTGGCAAAAATTTCTTTAGGCTTTTTGGAAGCTTTTGCAGCCAAGTGGTGCGGACATCGGCGTCCTCAAACCATTTGTTGCCAAACCAGACCTTGGGATTTTTATTATATTGTGACGTATAAATTGGTGCCTCCGGAAACATTTTATGTAGTTCTAGGACCACACGCTCTGCGCCACCGGTGCCCAGCAACCAATCACAAGCGATCGCTACCCGCAATCGTTTCGACGTTCGAGATTCACTATTCATGATTTATTCTAACTTCTAACATCTATCGTCTAATGTCTATTTGGCTCCAATGCGGCGAAAGACCACTCTGACGGTTTTAGCCAAGATGATCAAGTCTAGCCACAAGCTCCAGTTTTGGACGTAGTAAAGGTCTAATTTGCGCCGCTCCTCGACACTTATGTCTCGGCGGCCGGAGACCTGGGCCAGGCCGGTCAGGCCTGACTTTACCGCCAAAATTAAATCTTTTTTATCGTGCTTTTCCAGCTCGTGGGGTTGCAACGCCCGCGGTCCAACCAAGCTAATGTCGCCTTTGACAATATTGAATAGCTGGGGCAACTCATCCAGGCTGGTGCGCCGTAAAAAGCGGCCAATACGGCTGACACGTGGGTCGTTTGGTATGTGGTCACCACCAGCGCGGTAAGCTTTGGCCAATTCAGGCCGACCCATTTTGGCAAAAGCCTGTTCGGGGGTTAAGTTGGTGTAGACTTTTTTATGAGACCGGAATTTATAAATTCTGACTATATTACGAAAGCGGGTTAGCCTAGGGTCTTTAAAAAAAACTGGACCCAAGGGATCGAAAATTTTAATGGCTAGGGCAATAATAATCATGAAAGGCAGGGCCACTACTAAAGCTAGCCCGCTTATTGTTATATCGGTTAAGCGCTTAACAACTCGGCCCCAGCCAATCAGGGCAGTTTGGTGCACAGCAATCACCGGGATTTGCGAGCGGAAAAGTTCTACGGCAATGTTACCGACAAACAATTCGCTATTGCCAGGCACAAAGCGGTAGGCAATGTGCTGCGTCTGGGCAAACTCCAAAATTTCGTTGTTGTCGTCTTGGCTGGCATAGAGTTCAGTTTGCACAATACTATGTATATCGCTGGCGTGGATTTTCTTT